>Ga0308170_10001163_pt1 | contig 26835 bp, 25 predicted proteins | sample PhyBR2_2_FD_202136 | JGI IMG/M metagenome (GOLD analysis project Ga0308170, IMG submission 202136) | Phyllosphere microbial communities from UC Gill Tract Community Farm, Albany, California, United States - DLSLSB.R2 | ecosystem: Host-associated > Plants > Phyllosphere > Unclassified | place...
GAGGGAAGGGGAGGGCGAGTGGGGGGGAGGTGCAGGACGGCGTGTAGGGGTTTGTGTCAGTCCATGTAGGTCGTGCGGGGGCTCAGCGGGCTTGGACGCACCTGTGCGGGGGCGGATTCAGCGTGAGCTGATGAGGTCGAGGCGGCCTCGGGCGCGGCGGCGGTGGCGTTGGGCTGCATGGCGGGAGCTCGTGCGGGTGCGTTGAGGCGATGCGAGTAGACTGGTGGTAGTCTGGTGAGCTCGTGAGCTGGTGTCGCTGAGCGAGATGAGCGGGAGGAGGAGAGCTGGGCGCAGCCACGGCGAGCCAGGACGAAAGCGCTCTCAGCTCTCCCTGTGCGGCGCGAGACAGCTGCCCAGTCGCTTACGCAGAGCTCAAAGCGTGCAGAGCTCGACTATGATGAACAAGCGTCGCGAGCGAGGCGCTGTTTCGAGCGGCAACTGCGACGCTCAGCTCGCGCGAGGCTCTCTCTCAACCAGCTCGCACTCGATCAACGACGTCGACGAGCTCGATACAGCCAGCGCGTCGACACCGTCTACACGCGCGCCCAGCTCACCGTCCACGCGGCGGTGCCGGCGGCGGCGGCGGGAGCATGAACCCTCCCAGCCCACCTCCTCCTCCTCCTCCTCCTCCCGCGCCGCCGGGCGCCGGCGCCTTCTTCTTGGTCGAGAGGCCGCCGAGCTTGATCGAGATGGTCTCGCCCTCCTTGAGCGAAAAGTCGCGCGCGGGCTGGGCGGGGGCGGACGAGCTGGACGAGGAGGACGAGGACGAGGGAGGGACGAGGGCGGGAGGGTTCTGCCGCTTGGACCAGTCTGCGCGCGGCGGGGAGCGATCGTCAGTACCAGCGCGAGAGGGAAAGATGATAGCCGAGGGCGCGACTGACCCTGCAAAGCAACATTGAAGTCGAACGCCTCGCTGCGCTCGGGGAAGCCCATGCCGATGTAGGCGCGGTTGGTCCCGTCGACGACGGTGAGGACAAAGTAGCGCGACGAGTCGAGGACGGCCTCGCAGCCGCCGTTCGGGTTCTGCTTCGAGGGCTTGTACGGGGCCTGGGCGAACAGCTCGCCCGAATCCTTGTCCTCGAGGTTGAGGAGGCACTCGGTCGGGAGGTCCGAGCCGCGCTCGATGACGCGCAGGCGGCCGCGCCACATGGGCTCGGTCCTGCGAGCGTGAGGGAGAGGGCGAGTCAGGACCTGGAGGCGAAGGAGGGAGAGCTCGGCGGCGGGCGGCGAGCCCGGGTGGGGGCGGTGCAGGGAGCGAGGAGGGGGAGGGAGGACGCACATCTCGCCCCATTCTGCGGCGCGGTAGCCGGCATTGGACTGCCTCGGTGGGATCTGCAGGAGAGGCCCAGGATCAGCGCAGGCTGGGAGAGAGGGCGAGGCGAGCTGAGCGGGGAACACCGGCCACGACGACGACCGAGAGGGTGCACCTCGACGAGCGGGAAAGGCGAGGGCGCACCTGGTAGACGTAGACCTCGCGTGCGATGAAGAGGATCGACTCGATCGCAGCGTCCATGGCGGGCATGTACAGAGAGCGGCGAGGAAGGACAAGGACGAAGCGAGACGACGACGACGGCAGCCGATTGTCCTCGACCGACCTCTCTCGCTCACGCGGGGAGGGGCAGAGCATCTCGCAGCTTGCTCTAGCACCTACTGCCGACCCACACGGGCAGCGCGCAGCCCTACCCGCATTCGCCGAGCGGCTCGCCCTCCCCACCTCGACCATGGACCAGCTCGTGCACTGCATCCTCGACCGCGACAGCCGCCTGGAGCTCGCAAGGGAGCTCTTGCGCCAGTCGGCACACCTCGAGCCAGCCCAGCCCCGACCAGCAGCCGCCCTCGTCTTCCTCCTCGACCTCGTGGCCCAGCTCGCCCGCAACCCGCCTCCCGCCGACTCGACCTCGACCTCGCCCCCTGCTGCCGCCAGCTACGGCGAGGCCGATGCAGCGAGTACGGTGACGGCCAACGGTGCACGGGACCCGCTCGAGGAGCTGCCTCGCCGAGCCGCAGACGACGCGGCAGGTGCGCCGTCCGTCTCTCGGCGAGGGTCGAGCGTGCAGGGCGACGGGCCAGCTTGGTGGGACGCGTGGAGACTGTACCTCGGCGAGGTCGTGCGTCGACGCTCCCTCCTCGTCGTCTGCCCAACCGCGAGCGAACCAGCACTGACCCTCCCGCCCTCGTCGTCCGCACAGTACGCCCGACCACAGCCCGACGCCGACCGAGACGATTCCTCGACACCGCCAGAGCACCCTTCCCCTCTCTTCCTCCCGCCAACCACCCTCGTCCACCTGCGCTCGGCCCTCGCACGCCCCGCCTTCGACGCCGACACCCGCTCCTGCCTCCTCACCGGCTGCGCAGGCTCCATCCTCCGCTTCCTCTCGCCCGCCGTCGACCCGTCCCAGCCGCACCACCACCACCACGCCGACGACGACGCCGACGTCTGCCCCGCCCTCGACATGCTCATGACCCAGGCCCGCCCGCCGAGCTTCCCCGCGCCCCTCCCCTCGTCGACCACGTCCACCATCGCCCTCTCGCTCGCGACGACGCGCAGCGCGAGCACAGCACAGCGTGCCGAGGCCTCGACGCGGACGCTCGCGGCGCTCCTCGGGCACTACGTCTCGCGCGCTGCGTTCGGCGCCATCCTCGAGGAGGAGCCCGGCGAGCGCGCGCCCTCGTCGTCGCCGTCGGACCGCGCCCTCGTCCTCGGCGCGCTCGCGCCCTCGACGACCTCGAGCGACGAGCAGCAGAACGGCGAGGACGAGGACGACGCCGACACGCGCAGCATCGCGGCCGGGATCCGCGACGCGCACGCGTCGATCGTGCGCAAGGACGACAAGCTGCGCTGGCTCCTCGGCGACAACTTCCAGCCGGGCGCCCAAGCGGCGGCGGCGGCGACGTCAAAGGGCGCGCCGCACCACCAGGGCCGCCACCTGCACCACCACCTGCACCTCGGCGGCGGCGGCGGTGGAGCGAGCGGCGGCAAGGCCAAGGCGGCGCAGCTCTCGCGCGCGCGCGAGATGTCGGGCGCCTCGACGGCCTCGTCGACAACGTCCGCTGAGCCAGGCGACGCCATCGGCGGCGCGAGCAAGCGGCACCAGCGCCTCACGTCGACGACCTCGTCGACCGCGCCGCTCCTGCACGACCCCGCCGACCCGTCGTCGTCCTCCTCGCAAACCTCGTCGCCCTCGCGCCCGAGCTTCTCCCCGACCACGGGCAGGACTTCGTTCCTCCACCGCCGCGTCCTCTCGGCCGGCGCCGAGCGCATCCACGCCCCGCCGCCGCCCGCCCTCCTCTCGACCTCGCTCGACCCGCCGCACGCCGCCGCCGCGCCGCCGCCCACGCCCGCCCGCCCGTTCGCCGACCTCGCACCCGCGGTCCCGCACGTGCGCGGCGCGAGCCCCGGCGCCGGCCCCAGCCCGCGGCGCGCGCTCGGCCCGCCCTCGCCGACCTCGCCGCGGCGCGTCTCGCTCGACTCGGCGCTCGACGCGCAGCGCGGCACGGGCACGGGCACGAGCACGAGCAGCGGTGCCGGCGGCGGCGCGCTGCACTGCGACAGCCTGAGCGCCGAGCAGCGCCGGGCGCTCGTGCGCCGGAGCAAGAAGCTCGAGGGGTTCTTTGGGGCACCAATCCAGGAGAGCGCGGCGGCGAGGGTGCTTGTTGACCGGCGGCCGGGCGCCGCGGCGGGTTCAGGTGTAGCGGGGAAGGGAGATGGGCTCGGGCGCGACGAGGTGTCGCCGACGAGCGCATCGTTCCCGGCCGAGGTGCAGCCGGCTCTCGCCCCCTCTTCCGCCGCCGCAGGGTCGGCCGACCCCCCGACGAGCACCTCGTCGCGCCGCGCGTCGCTCGCGCCGCCAGACCCGACTTCGGGCTACGCGTTCGGCTCGCCCGCCTCGCGCTCGAGCCGCCTCGACGCGCGGCGCCCCTCGGCGCTCTCCCTCTCCGCCTCGTCGCAGGGCTCGCATTCGAGCCTCGCGCGCCACCCATCCTCGACCTCGACCACCTCGCCCTCGCTCTCGCCGCGCTCGCCGACCGGCCGCCCGCACCTGCACCGCTCGTCGTCGTCCCCCTCGCGCGGCCGCCGCTCGAGCTCGTTCTCGTCCCTCGCCGAGCCCCAGCACACCTACTTCTCCGAGCGCGTCCTCGCCGATCGCGCGCGCGACGAGCGCGACGAGCGCCGCAGGAAACTCGACAAGGTGCGCCGCGTCCTCGGCGAGCGCGTGCCGCTCGCGCTCGTCGTGCCCGGCGAGGAGACGGCGCCGGCGCCGGCGACGATGGGCGCGCACCCGATGGGGCGCGACAGGTCGCGCGGCGGGGCGCTGCGCGACCGGCTCATGCGCAGGCCGCACGGGCACGGGCACGGCGGCGCGGCAGGCGGCGGCGCGGCGGGGCACGCGCCCGAGCCGCTTGCCGGCGGCGGGGACGCCGGCTGGCGGTACGTCGAGCCGCAGTGGGACGAGGGTGCGCAGGGCGGCGGCGAGGACGGCGGCGAGACGCTCAAGAAGGGCAGGCCGGGGGTCAATGCGCTGCACCGCGCGCGCAAGCTCGAGAATGTGCGTCCAAATCGATCGCTTGCCTCAACACTCACGCTCGCAGCGTGAGCACGCGCTGACTCGTCGTCGCTGACATCCGCGCGCAGCTCTTCGGCGACCTCCCACCGCCCGCCCTCTTCCTCTCACAGGCCTCTCCCGGTCCATCCTCGCCCGCCGCCCTCGGCTCGTCGCGCCCCTCGTTCCTCGCAACCCGCCAGCGACGCTCATTCTCCGACCTCTCCGACCTCGTCTCGTCGCCCTTCGCGCCGGGCGCGACCGCCGGCTCGTGGCTCCCGTCGACGACCACCACGGCCCTCGCGCGCGAGCCGACGCGCTGCAGCACGGTCAACTCGTACCGCGCGAGCATCGCGAGCCTGCAGTACGTCATGGAGCGCGACCCGGGCGCGCTCGACGAGGTCGCGAGGGTGTACGAGGAGGCGGCGAGCGGCAGCAGCAGGAGCGCGATCGGGGAGGACGAGTACGGGCGCGACGTCGAGGACGAGGAGGACGACGACGACGGCAGCGGGACGGAGAGCGCGGCGCCGGGCATGAGGCGCTCGACGAGCACGTCGAGCCACCGCGCGGTGAAGCAGGCGCAGAAGTTGTCGAACTTCTTCGGCACGACCCGCGGCGAGGTGCGTCCCCCTCTCCCTCTCCTCCCTCTCGCCCTTTCGCCGGCTCTTTCCTGACTCACACTCTCGACCTCGTGCAACAGGTGTGGCGCCTCCTCCTGAACGACATCGAGGCGTCGGTCGTCGACGACGTCTCCCTCGACGACGACGAGCGCGCAGAGGTCCTCGCCGGCCTCGAGCGCCTGCGCCAGTCGGCCCCGGCGCGGTTCTGAGCAGCTCCTCCCAGATACCCTCTTCCTCTTTCTCATGTGCCCTCTTTCGTGCGCTCTCCTTGGCCTCGTCGTGTCCTCGTCTGACACCCCCCTCCCCGCTCGCGCCTTCTCCCCGATTCCCTCTTTCTGCTCGTCTCCGCCCCGTCGCACTTGCAAAGACTCGCCTTCTTCGTGCCCTACACCCTCGTCGTTGCCGCACAGAGAGAGCAGAGCGCGCCGCCGAAAGTGTGAGTCGCCCCACTTTGGGCGCACTGCGCCGGCTGTCGGCGCCGTGGTTCGACTCGCCTCTCGCTCTCCTCCTCCTCGCCTCGCCGGCACGAGCTGCCTGCTCTGAGCGCACGAACTTGCTACACGCAGCTGCCCACGACCGCACGCCGACACCGCCGCCGCCTGCCCTCCCCTCGTCCTCCCCGCCTCTTCATCTCCTCGCCCCTTCTTCGCCGACCATGACCTCGGCCGCCAACCTCAGCAAGACGGCGTACCGCCCGCCCTGGTGGGTGTGGTGGTGGTTCGTCGTCAGCACGATCCTGGTCGCCTGGGACACCGGCTTTGTGCTCGCGAGGCCCCGCTCGTTCGCGGGAGGCGACCTGCACTTCCTCTGGAAGCCCTACGCGCTGTACGAGAAGATCGACCTCGTCTACTCGAGGAGCTGGTACGACCGGCGCGACGGCTTCACGAGCGCTCAAGGTGCGTCCCTTCTCTCTCTCTCTCTCTCTCTCTGTGCCATGGCCGAGCTCCTCTGCTGACGGTGTCGACGAGCCCGCAGCCATGATGAACATCGTCGAGTCGATCCTCAACGTCCTGTACCTGTGGCTCGCCGCGCGCGAGAGCCCAGAGGCGGTCCTCGTCGGCTTCACGGGCGCGACCATGACGAGCGCCAAGACGATCCTGTACTGGCTGCGCGACTGGGTGCGCCCTCTCGCTCTCTCTTTACCGGCGGTGGGCGGGGCGGCTGTGGTAGAAGCTGACGAGCCCTCGCGCCCCTCTCTCTCTTCTCGCGCACGCAGCAAGGCGGCTGGGACGCCACGTGCGTCTCTCTCTCCCTCTCCTTTCACTCAAGAGATCCCGTGGCTGACTTCTGCCTCTGCAGCGGCCACAACACGTCGTGGGACTTCTGGGTGCTCTTCGCGCTGCCAAACGGCGCATGGATAGTTGCCCCGTGCGTCCTCCTCCTTTTTCCCTCGCTCGAGCAGGCTCGAGTGCGCCCTGGCGTGCTCGTCCTCTGCCCCTCGCTCGAGCAGGCTCGAGGGCGCCTTGACTGATACTGCAAGCCTTCCTCGCGCGCAGGACCATCCTCAGCGTCGTCTTCTACCGCCAGATCGCTCGCAGCCTGCGCGTCGCGGCCAAGACCAAGACGCTGTAGAAGCTCGCGTCCAGCATTTCCCGCGCCATTTGTAGCGAGCATAGTACTGCTTTGCAAAGCATTCGCACCTGCCAAAACTGCACCCTGAGAGAAGCGACGAGTTGCGCGGCCTCATCAGCTCCGAGCGACGTCGTCGAGAGCCTCGCGCCCTGTCCTCCTCACTCCATCTGCTCGCCACCGAGCAAGCTCGCACCGCTGCAGCAGAAGCACCAGCACACGGCCAACCACCCCCTGCAACCGCACGAGCTCGCCGTCGACCAACCTCGCCTCCCCCTCCACCGCCTCCTCCCCACTCTCGCTCGCCGCACCGTCGTAACAGCAGCACGCGCAGCACCAGCATGGCCCTCATCACCGTCGCCACCGAGGAAGGCGACTCGTTCCCCGTCGACGTCAGCCTCGACATCTCGCTCGAAGACCTGTGCGCGCTCCTCGAGGCCGACGTAAGCTCCTTCTCCACTCCTTCGCGCAGCGTTCGTTGAGCAGAGCTGACGGCTTTCCGTTCCCGCAGAGCAACATCCCGGCCTCGGACCAGCTCATCTTCTTCAATGGCCGCCAGCTCACCGGCCTCAAGGACTCGCTCGAGGTGCGTCCGACCCCACTCGGCTCGCCGCCGACCACCTCTCCATCAGCCCTCGAGGAGGGCGCACGCTGACCCAGTCCTGCGATGCTCCACCCCTGCAGTCGTGCGGCGTCAAGGCGGACGACCTTTTGCTCCTGCGCCAGAAGAGCAAGGACCCGAGCACCGAGGCGGTCGCGGGCAGGAACGTCGACGCCGAGGCCGAGACGATGCGCAGGCAGGTCCTCGGCGACCCGAGACTGATGGGAGAGTTGAGGAGGGTGAGTTCCTTCCCTCTGTCGGAGCGCGCGCCTCCCGCTCGGGGGCTGACTCGCCCCTCGCCCTCGCTCGCAGACCAACCCGGAGCTCGCCGACGCGGCGCAGAACGACCCGTCCCGGTTCCGCGACCTCCTGCACCAGCTCGCGTCGATGCAGCAGTCGGCGCGCCTTCAGGCCGACCGCGAGCGCGAGCTCCTCGAGGCCGACCCGTACGACGTCGAGGCGCAGAAGAAGATCGAGGAGGCCATCCGCCAGGAGCGCGTCCTGCAGAACTTTGAGCAGGCCATGGAGGACATGCCCGAGTCGTGCGTCCTCTTCTCTCCTGCTCTCACGGTGTGCGCGCGCGAGAGGGACGCAGGCTGACGTCGCCCTTGCTCGTCCCCTCTCGCAGGTTCGGCCAGGTTCACATGCTCTACGTCGACACGGCCGTCAACGGCGTCCCGGTCAAGGCGTTCGTCGACTCGGGCGCGCAGAGCACCATCATGTCGCCGGCGTGCGCCGAGCGCTGCGGCATCATGCGCCTCCTCGACACGCGCTTCGCGGGCATGGCGCGCGGCGTCGGCACGGGCAAGATCCTCGGGCGCGTGCACAGCGCGCAGCTCAAGATGGGCCCCGACCTGTTCCTCCAGTGCAGCTTCACCATCCTCGACGTGCGTTTGCCCGTTCCTCTCTCTTCCTCTCGAGAGGGTCCAAGCGCTCGAGACGAGGCTGACGCGGGCCTTCCTCTTCGCGCCCGCAGAGCGACGTCGAGCTCCTCTTCGGCCTCGACATGCTGCGCAGGCATCAGTGCTGCATCGACCTGCGCGAGAACGCCCTCATCATCCAGGACCGCAAGATCCCCTTCCTCGCCGAGCACGAGCTGCCCAAGGGCAAGGGCGAGGAGTTTGAGCTCGACGCGTGCGTCCCTTTTCCTCTCGCGCAGCCTCTCAACCTTTGCCTCGACCCGAGCTGACGTTTCTCGCACCGCAACAGCGCCGGCAACCCCGTCGCCGTCGGCACCAAGGCGGCCTCGCTCTCGAACGCCGCCGCGGCCGCCGCCTCGTCTTCCTCCTCCGCCGCCGCCTCTTCCTCGACCACCTCGACCTTCCCCGGCTCCGGCCGCAGCCTCGGCGCGTCCCCCTCCTCGGCGGCGCCCTCGGCCAAGCGCGTCAAGAGCGGCTCGCCGTCACCGGCGTCGGCTCCTCCTCCCGCAGCGGCGAGTGCGCCTCAAGCGGCGGCGGGCGTGTCGGAGGAGGCGATCGCGAGCCTCGTCAACCTCGGAGCAGACCGAGCGACGGCCGTGAGGCTGCTCGAGGCGGCGGGCGGGAACGCAGAGGTCGCGGCGAGCCTCCTGTTCAGCGGGTAGGGCGGGCGTCGTCTCTGCACGTGGCCGAGGGGGGGCGTGCGCCCGAGTCGAGACGTAGCGAGGCTTGCCGGCAATGTACATGACGAGCTGGGCAATCTCATCGTCGCTCATTGTGCTCTGTCCCGTCCGTCGTCAGCTCGGGAGAGTCGGTCGAGAAGACGCGCCTTCCGCAGCGGCGTTCCTCGCTCTGATCGAGGATGTAATTGTCGAGCGGGCCCCACTCAGGAAGGTGCTCTGGCGTGGGTTGATGGAGCCTGGCCCGTCCACGGACGAGCGGCCCTCCTCGTTTGAGAAGGTCAACCGCCGACAGGTCAACTTGCGGCGCTTGCTCGGCGCACGAGCGGGGCAGGTGTGCTCACAATCGGCGTCGCGCGCGTCGGAGTTCGCAGCAAAGGGAGCCCTGAGCAGCAGCGGTCGCCGATCCCCTCGCTTCCCTCGCTTCTCTCGAGCCTCGACACGGTCCCGGTCAACCTAGCTGCCTCGCTCTCCCCCACCGCTCCTCCTCCCTCTTCCTCTCACTCTCGACACACATCTGCTAGCCATGCCGCACGTCGACCTCCCCGGCAGCAGCGTCTCGCTGTACTACGAGCTCCACACGGCGACCGGCCGGCCAGACCCAGCCAAGCCGAGCCTGATCCTCGTCGCGCCGTCGTGGGGCAACATCCTTCAGCTCAAGGACTACATCGCCGCGTTCAAGAACGACTACTCGGTGTGCTGCATCGAGCCGCGCAGCCATGGGCGCACGCGCAACGCCATCACGGCCTCGTTCGACCACTTCGTCGCCGCTGCCGACCTCGGTGCGTGATCGACGACTCGCCTCGCCTGTTCATCCTGCACTGCGTCGAAGCTGACCCTGGGCCCTCCCCTCTCCGCAACAGCGTTCGCCATGGAGGCGCTGCAGCTCCCGCCGTCGCACATCTTCGCCGCCGGCGTTCAAGCCTTCCAACGTGCGTCCCGCTCTCCTCGCCCTCCCTCCTGCCCTCTCCTGCTCAGTAGGACGTCAAGCTGACCTCCTCGCGCGTCCCTGCAGCTGCCCTCAAGATGTCGATCCTCTTCCCCGACCACGTCCTCTCCCTCTCGCTCGTCGGCCTCTCCTCGGCCTTTGCGCTCCCTCGGCATATCAAGGAGTTCCGCGAGGTCGGCGAGGCGTGGTCGGCGCCCGACGACGAGTCGATCTGGGCCGAGTGCGTCGAGGCGATCGGCCAGTTCGTCCTGACTGAGAGCGAGGGGCGCGAGAAGGTGTGGGACACGGTGCTTCCGCCGCTCGTGCGGGTGCGTCTCGCTCTCTCCTGCCTCGCTCCCCTCGTCGAACGTCGTGCTGACTCTCTCTACCGCAGCACTACAACCCGTACAAGGCGCGCAACGTGTGGATGTCGACCGCGCCGAACCAGACCGTCTCCAAGCTCACGCCCGCCCTGCTCGCCGAGATCACGCAGCCGCTCTTGCTCATCCAGGTGCGTCCTCTTCCTCCTTTGTTCTTCCTATGACGCTCGCAGCTGACGACGAGTGCCGTGTCCGCAGGGCGAGGCCGACATGTGCTACCCGGCCGAGGACATCGAGGCGCTCGCTCAGCACTTCACCGGCTCGAAGGACCTGCGCCTCCGCATCGAGCCTGGTCCGTCGCTCTCGAGCCTTCTCTCGCTCGCTCGCTCCAGCTGCTGACGCTCGACTCGCACAGGCGCACCTCACCTCCTCGCCCTCACGCACGCACCCTCGGTCATCCCGCGCATGCGCGACTTCCTCTCCGCCCATTCCGCCAACCCTCCCGCCGTCATCCCCCTCGATGCTCGACGCGCTCTCGAGCGAGCTGCGCGCATCACGGGCAACGCCGAGGTCCGCTCGCGGGACCCCTCGACGTCCAGCTCATTCTGCCTTCTCAAGCCGGACGAGCTCGCAGCGGGCAAGGCCAAGCTCGAGGCGGCGCTTGCGCAGGAGCAGCAATGCAGGCTCAGCCTGCCGATGTGCTTCGAGAAGGACGACTGGGAGCAGGGCGCAGATCAGCAGCGGCGGTGGACGTGCGTCCTCTTCTCCCTCGCTCCTCCTCCCCCTTTCGCCTCTCTCGCCCTCGCCTGCTCCTGCACCGCCGCCATGGACTTTTCCTGACCCTTCTGCTTCTCCTGTACGCAGCTGGACCGGCCGTGTCGAGTACGCGCGGCGGCACGAGGCGGCGCGACCTATCTCGACGACCTCGTTCGGGAGCGGCATCGCCGTCGAGGTGCAGCAGCAGTCCGAGGTGACGAGCAGCCCGGGCAGCCCAATGACGAGCGCGACGGCGTCGATGAAGGCGGCGGCGCTCGACGACGACGACGACGTCCCTCCTCCGCTCCCTAGCAAGATCCGCGTCTGAACGCCTCCTCGGCCTGCTTACTCCTCATCCTTCGTCCTTGTTGTACTCTCGCACGCAACCACCTGTCACGACTTTGCAACCACGAGCTATTCTGCACCGAAGCCTGTTCGAGGGCGAGGAGAGAGAGCGTTTGCAACTTGACCGGCGAGCCGAACTGCGTCGAGGGTCCGAGCACCTGTTTGCCTTCCTCCTCTGCACCTCGTCGTCGTTACCTCGTCCGAGTTGACCGATTGATCGGCGAGTCGCACCGCGCCTGGCGCGCCACTTTGTTGCCCTGCCCTTCGGAACGGAGAAGGCTCGAGGTCTTGATTTCTCGGGAACCGTGGCTTGGCGCTCCAGCTGGCCCGCCGATCCGCCTCGTCGGCTCACCCTCGCTCGCTCGCTCTCCACTCAGCGCCTTGCTGCCGCTGTGCACCACTCGCTCTACACACTCGGCTGCACGCTCGCACCAGTCGCGCCCTCGCCCACACGACCTCGACCGCGACCCGACTCAGCCCTCCCGACCCCGCTTTGATGTCGTTCGACGCGCAAGGCTCGGCACGCCCCGACTCGTCGCAAGGCGTTCGCGGCGAGTCGTCGCTGCGTTCAGACAGCAGGTCGAGCCACCTCGACGAGGCGTCCTTCGGTGCGTCCTGCTCTCGCACTCGTTGCCGCCCCACGCGAGCTGGACTCGTAGCGCGCGACCGTGTGCTGACCCGTGGTCAACCTCCCGCTTCTTTCTTGCTCGCAGGCGTCCTGAACGGTACTGTCGGCGGTGCGTGCTGATTCTCGACCCGTTCCTGAGCGAGAGCGAGCGCGAGACGCTCGAGGTCACGCCTCGAGCGACCTCGCGCGGTTTCTCGACAGCGCTGACGGTCCTCTCGCTTCTGCAGGCCTCTACAGCCCGTTCCCTGAAGCCTTCTCGCCTCGGCGCACGTCCACCGTCCTCGGTACTCGGCGGTCCAGCTCGTGCCTGCTCGACCCGCCGAACCTCCCCTACTCGTCCTCCTCGCTCCCCATCCCCGACTCGCCCTCGTCGACCTCGTCCAACTTTGAGCTCAACCCGAGCGGCACGTCGCATTCGATCCCGCGCCTCGAGGGCCGCTCGGGCAGCACGACGCCCGGCGCGTCGTCGTGGACGTCGTGGGAGAAGGAGCCGGACGACTTTCTCCACGAGGTCGACCCGGAGCTCGAGCGCATGATGGACAAGCAGATGCGCTCGAGGTTCAGCTGGTTTGCGCTCCTCAACACGGCGTCGCTCTGCATCGTCGTCATCGTCCTCATCGGCCTCTTTGCCGGCTGGCCCGTCTATCGGTGCGTCCCTCTCCTCCTCTCTCGCCCGCTCGACGAGCTTCCGCTGACTCCTAGCCCTGCAGGTTCGCCATCGACGGCAGCTGGAACCGTGCCGCTATGGCAACGCTCACCAACTCGACGGGCCAGGTCCCTCGGATCACGGGCCTGCCGACCCTCATCGACGAGGCGACGCCGACGGACGCGTACGAGCGCACCGGGCTTGACGGTGAGGCGTACAGGCTCGTGTTCTCTGACGAGGTACAACCCTCCCCCTTGGCTCCGCGCGCCGCCCTCGCAGCTGACCCGCTCGCCCTCCCGCAGTTCAACCAGGACGGTCGCACTTTTTGGCCGGGCGACGACCCGTAGGTCCCTCTCTCCTCTTGAACGTCGCGTAGCGGATGCTGATGGTCGTCCTGCAGGTTCTGGGAAGCCGTCGACCTTCACTACGTGCGTCTCGACCCTCCTCTCCCTCGTCGACTTGGCGTCCAAGCATCTTCCTGCTGACCCTCTTCTCTACGTTCCCCTCCTACTCTTCGCCCTTGCCATCTATCTCCTTATCGCTCTCGACACTCGCAGTGGGGCACTCGGTACGTTACGTTCTCGCCGTCCTCGCTGCGCCTCGACTCGACCGGCGCGGAGCTGACCTTTCTTTCCGCCCTCGCAGCGATCTCGAGTGGTGTACGTCCCGCCTCCCCTCCTCACACTTTCCTCGATGGACATTAGCGAAACGGCGGGGCTGATGCTCGTCCTGCAGACGACCCGGACGCCGTCTCGACCAAGGACGGTAACCTCGTCATCGAGCTCACCCAGGAGCCGTGGAACGGCCTCAACTTCCGCTCGGGGATGCTGCAAAGCTGGAACAAGTTCTGGTGCGTCCCTTCTCCCTGCCTCTCGCTTTGCCGCTCTCCTCCTCGCGCTCGACCCGGCCGGGAAAAAGGAGGGCCCGTGCGCGCTCGAGCTGACCTTCCTAACTCGCGCTCGCAGCTTCACGGGCGGCTACATGGAGGTGCGCCTCTCGCTTCCCGGCGAGCCTGACACGCAGGGTCTCTGGCCCGGCGTCTGGACCCTCGGCAACCTCGGTCGCGCCGGTACGCTCACGTCCTCTCGCTCGCTCCCTCCTCCTCTCGACGACGGGTCCCTGACGCCTCGCCCGACGCAGGCTACGGCGGCACGACCCAGGGCGTCTGGCCCTACACGTACGACGCGTGCGACGTCGGCACGTTGCCCAACCAGACGTGCGTCGTCGTCCTCGCCTCGCTCCTCGCGGCCCAAACCGTCTCGCCCAAACCGTCTCTGACGCTCCTCTTCCGCCCGCAGCTGGCCCAACGGCACCGACCCAGTCGCAGCAAAGACATCGGGCTCTCGCGACTACGGCGGCGAACTCTCATGGCTCGACGGGCAGCGCTTCTCGGCGTGCACGTGCGAGGAGGACCGGGACGAGCACCCTGGGCCTCGTCCGAGCGTCGGCAGGGGTGCGCCCGAGAGTGCGTCCCTCCTCTCCCTCTTCACAGCATGACCTACTTCCTGTGCGCCGACAGCTGACCCTCGCGCTCTCTCCTCGCTCGCAGTCGACGCGCTCGAGGGCTCGATCTGGCGCAGTGCGTCCCTCTCTCTCTTCCCCCTCTCTCCCTTTCGCACCTCGGCGGCGCTCGAGCTGACGCACCTCTTCATCTGCAGCTGGAGACCGCGGCTCTGCGTCTCAGTCGGTCCAGGTCGCGCCGTTCACCGCCGGCCACCTGTGGAAGAACTTCACGCCGCACATCGAGCTCAACCCGGACTGGACGATCCGCGAGAACCAGTGGCACGGCGCCATCCTCCAGGAGAGCTTGTCACACGAGGTCATGACCGACAGCACGTCGTTCTCGGGACGAGGGTACACGAGCTACGGGTTCGAGGTGCGCTCGCCTCTCGCCCTTCTTCTTCCTCGAGGACGTCGCGCTCTTTCGCTCTCGTGCGACTCTGACGCTCGCTCTCGCTCGCAGTACGACCCTGGCGCCGACGGCGAGATCCGCTGGGCCATCAACGGCTCGAGCACCTGGACGATGCGCGCTTCGGCGATCGGACCGGACGAGGCGGCGCAGATTGACCAGCGCCTCGTCTCCGAGGAGCCCATGGTGCGTCCCTGTCCCTCTCTGAGGCTCTTCTGAACCCGCTCTGACGATGTCGAGCACGCAGAGCATCGTCCTCAACCTCGCCATCAGGTCCGAGCCCTTCCTCCTCCTCGAGCTCTTTCGACTCGAGCGTGCTGACGCTTGCCTCTCGCTTTCTCTTCTCACAGCTACGCCTTCCAGGAGCCCCAATGGTGCGTCCGGTCGAGCTCTTCGAGATCAGGCGAGCGCCGCGCTGACCCTGCCTCCTCCCTCCTCCTCTCCTCCTCCCTCTCGTCCTTTTCCTCCTGCGCTTCCTCGTCCGCAGGGGAAAGCTCACATTCCCGGGCAGCCTCCTCGTCGACTACGTGCGGTACGTCGAGCCTCTCTCTGTACTCGCTCGAGCGGTGTCGGCTCTCGAGCGTCGCCAAGAGGCTCGTGCGCACCTACTCAGGAGCTGACGCCGGCTTCCTTCTCTCCTCGCAGCGTCTACCAGAAGGGCGACGCCAAGATCGGCTGCGACCCTGCGTCTCACCGTGAGCTCAACGTCCTCGCGCTCGCGCTCACGTTGCCGACGCTCTCGTGGCGCCTCGAGGACGCCTCGCTGACTCCTCCTCCCGCTCGCAGCGACGACCAAGTACATCAACGACCACATGGACATGTACCTCAAGTGCGTCGCTTTCTACTCAATCTCGAGCTCGAGCTGCACACGTCCTGACGCTCGCGCTCCGCTCGCAGCCCCAACATCTCGAGCTTCGCCGACTCGGGCTACCGCAAGCCGCGCAACCGCCTCTCCGCCGAGGGCTGCAGCTGAGCGTGCCCGTCCTACTCCTCCTCTCCATCTTGTGCATCCCCCTCATCACAGACACTCGGCCACTCTCCTCTCTCTCTCTGCGTGTTGTCGAGAATGCATCGAGCCCTCGAGGGCTCTTGTCCATGAGCACGTGCGTCGTTGCAGCGAGAGCGAGAGCGAGGGCGAAATGATAGAAAGGTAGTGTGGCAACAGGAAGAGGGAGTAGAACAACTGCGAGCGAGAGCAAGGCGTCAGCTCGAGTGCCTCGCGAGCGAAGGAGCAGGAGAGGAAGAGACGCACCAGAGACGACCGGACCCGCACCTCGCGCTCGCGCCCCTCCTTGCGCTCATCGCCGCCCGCCGCCATGCCGTCCCGCCTCCTGCTCCTTCTCGAGCTCCTTCCTGGTGCGCTCGATGAACTTGCGCAGCTCGTCGTTCTGCACCTTGACGGGCTCGCTCGCGCGAGGCCGGTGGGAGTCGGCCGTTGCGCCCGACTTGAGGTGCGCTGGAGGGTGCTGCGCGTCGTGCTCCTCTGCGGGCGCAGAGAGTGGGTCAGCGGTGGCGGTAGGGTGTACAGCCGAGCGGGCGATGGGGCGGCGCCGGCGAGTCGAGGAGGAGGTGGAGGAGAGGAAGGGGGAGACGCACCGACTGCCCGCGCCAGGCTGTCGTAAGCACTCTGCTGCAGCTTTGAAACGCCTCCGTGGATTGCACCGACGCCCTTGTGGAATGTGGGCGACTCGAGGAGCTGTAGCGAGTGGAGAGTCAGCGATGAGCGGCAGAGGGGTTGAAACGGCCAGGAGGAGTGAGGCGCACCTTCTTGGTGAGGAAAGCTACGAGCTGAGCCTTTACGAGCGGCCCTAGCATGGCTCTGAGCGAGGTGGCGGTGAGCGAGATGAGGACGAGCCGTCGCCTCGGCCGGTGGAGCGGAGTCGTCGGCGGCTCTGCACCAGAGCGGTCTGGATAGGGCAGGGCCGTGGGTCTGATCTACTCAAAGGCTGTCCCAGCCCCTGAGATAGTAACCCGAGCGCGAGCCTGCTTTGCTCGCCTCGCGCGACGTCGTCCGCTGCCGCTCGCGACCCTCGCTCTCGCTCACCACCCGCAATCGACGCGCTGGTCGCGTCCGTACCCTGTCAGGATCCTTCAAGAGCAGGTGAGCACGCGCTAACTGCGCCCCTGGGTCTGCTCGCCGCTGACACCCCTCCTCGCCTCGCAGTGCTCATCAAACCGACCGTTCGCCGACTCGCTACACGCTGGACGAGCCGTGGAGAGGTCTCAAGCCGATCCAGTCCGTGTGTTCTACCCTTCTGGCGCGCGACAGAGCTGACCAGCCCTTGTCCTCGTTATCGCCCGCAGCCCGCACCGCCTCGTCCCCTCACGACCTCCCGACCCTCCTCCTCTCGCCAACCCGCTGCTGGATCAGCTCGCCCGCGACCGCCATGACCCGCGCCCGCCTCACCGCGCCCTCGCCCCTCAAGCTCGTCCCTCTCGGCAACGGCGTCAAGCCTCCTCGCTTCCCCACCTTCACCCTCCCCTCGCCGCCCAAGCCCTCGTTCGCGCCCGTGCGCTCGCGCCACCTCAGCGGCGGCAGCGGCGTCGTCGTCGGCGAGCTGCCCAAGCTCGTCGTCTTGTAGATGAGCGGGCGGGTCGCGCAATGGACGTTGAGCTGGAGCAGGTTCGCGAGGCGCTCGAGAGGTCGAGGCGAGAGCGAGAGGGGAGCGCTCTTCGGCTGCGACGCGTTGTTCGGCTGCGAGCGCGAGGACCTCCGGACAGAGAGCTTTCGTGGCTCAGCGCGTCGGTGCAAAGGTGCGTCGTCACCTCTCCTCCTTCCCCGCCTTCAACGCGCTCGAGCACATGCGCAGGTCGAGGCGGACACCATGGCTGACACTTCTCGCTCGTTCACACTTTTCCGTCATGCAGACCTACGAGCACACCGCCCAGCTGTCAGCGCTGTCGCCGACCGTCCCGTTCACCGTATCCGGTCTTCCCTGTCGCTTCGTCGCGCGCATCGAGACGGCCGGTGCCCTACACGCAGGATGCGCACGGAGGGACCGCCTTGTGCTCGAGTACGAGCAGGTCGCCGGCTCGACGCCTGTCTTCATCGGCAAGGGCTCGGTCACGTTCGCTGCGAGCTCGTGCTCGACGAGCGCGCCTCTCGAGCGACGACGGCTCGTCGAGATGGCCTTTCCGCCGTGCGCCAGCGGGTCCTTCTCCAGCGAGAAGATCTCGTACGACCCGCGGAACACGTACGCCATCCGCATCGTCCTGCGCGAGGCGGACGACGCGCGCTCCGCCGCAGCTCGGTACGTCGAGGAGGTCAAGCAGCTCTCGGGCCGTCTCGCCTGCCTGCGGGCCGAGACGGCAGCAGGTTTCGCTGCGCATGCGCAGGCGCGCGCGAGCTGGAGCGCCGAGCGAGAGAAGCTCGAGTCGCACGAGGCGAAGCTCGTCGAGAAGCTCGCGAGCGCGCAGAACGAGCGAGTCGCAGTCGCCCTCGAGCTCCGCATGGTGGCGGCGCGCCTCGACGATGCGACCGAGACGGTCAAGTCGCTCGCACGGGTGCGGAGGAGGATCGCCCAGACCATGGCCGGTGCGTGCGACCGCTTTCTTGGAGGTTCTCCTTCCCCGAGGCTGACTCGCCCCGTCCGCAGTCGACATTGCCGGCCCTCAGCCGTACGACGTCTGCCTCGACTTTCCTCGTGTCGGCCGGCAACTATGGACAACCTCGTGCAACCTGTCGTCGTCGCCGTACCTCAAGGACCTTCTCTCCTCGTCGTTCCAGGAGGGCGAGCCGGCGGCTTCCGAGGCGCTCTCGACGTCGCCCGATCACGACATCGACCCGTACACGTTCGACGACTCGGACGCCGAGGTCGACGCCGAGTACGCCGACTCGATCCCGCCGCCGCGCGCACGGCCCTCGCCCTCGGCGCCCTTCCAGCGCGTCGTCATCAAGGACACGGCATACTCGACGTACCGCGCCGCCGTCATCTGGATGCAGACGGGCTCTATCGAGTTTGCGCGGCTCAGGTCGGCGGCGCCCTCGTCTGTTTTGAACGAGGAGGCGGCCGCGTCGAGCCCAGCTCGTCCTCGTCCTCGCCGCACCTATTCCACCGCACCATCCTCTCCGACCTCTCCGACCAAAGACTTGTCCTCCAGCCCTTTGCGCCCCGCCATGCCCCTCGCCGCCTCGCCCAAATCCCTGTACCGCCTCGCCGACCTCCTCTCCCTCCCCGCGCTCAAGGTCCTCGCCCTCTCGTCCTTCACCGCGCAGCTCTCGCCCGCCAACGCCGCACACGAGCTTTACACCGATGCCGCGGCGTGTTACCCCGCCTTGCGCGATGCCGCGCTCGAGTTTGTGGTCGAGCGGTGGGGCGAGGTCGAGGGTGCGGGCGCGACGAGGGAGGTCGAGCGTAGGGCCGAGAGGGGGGAGCTGCCCGTGGGGAGCACGACGACGGCGATGCTGCTCGCTCGGAGACTTGCGCAGGTCGGCAAGGACGAGGGGGCGGCGAGGAAGGAGGGCCGAGCGTGCGAGAGAGGACGAGGTCGACAGCGCACGGACCTCTTGTAGGAGCTCGTCTTTCTAGCTCTCGTCGCTCGCGCGCATCGATGCGAGGATAGTGCAACGAGTGAGAATGTCTATTGCAGATAGAGCAGAGCTGCGGGGAGTCTACTGTTGCCGAGAGGGACGCAGCGCAAGAATCGAGTCGACGTTCGTGCGGCGAGACCGACGCTCGGCCAAAGCTCCTTGAGGGCGCTCAAGCGAAGAGAGCGGCGGCGACGACGGCGAGTGCGGCGCCGAGAGCGCTGCGAGCGAGAGAGGGAGAGTGAGAGTGAGCTCGAGAAGGCGAGGAACGGGCTCGAGCGAGAGGGAGAGGACGGACGATCCGCGGATGACGAGCGAGCCCGCCGCGCTATCGGCGTCGCCGGACGACGAGCTGCGAGCAAGGATGGGGAGAGAGTCAGGTCTATGCTCTCGATCAGCACGAACACGGTCGGCGCCGGACGACGTCTACCGCGCACGAGGCCGGCAAAGATGAGCCCGACCCGACTCACGCAGCTGCGCCCGAGGTAGTCGCCGAGCCGCTCATGGCCGCCGAAGACGCAGCCGAAGCGACCTTGGACGCACCCGAGGCGGCGGCCGACGTAACGGCGGCACCGGCGGCGGCGGCGGAGCTGGCGCCCGACGAGGCCTTGGTCGACGACGAGCCGGACGAGCCCGACGAAGAGAGGCTGCGGACGAGCAACCGCTTCATGCTCAGCTTCTCGCGACTGACGAGAGGGGCACAGGCAGGAACGCGGAAGCTGGACGCACCAATCGTCCGACCCGCCCGAGACGACGACCGCTGCCGATGAAACAGTGGCGCCGTTCGAGTCCGTGATCCACAGCGTCACGTCGGTGCCCTCTACGACGTCGACGGGCTTCCAGCTGACGCTGCCCGACGCGTCGGCGACCTCGCCGCCGGACCAGAGCTGCTTGGTCTGGTCGCCCGAGGGGCGCGCGACGATGGTGCACGGCGGGGCGGCGCACTGGTAGGTGAGGGCGGCGGCGGTGCACTGGTACAGCGAGGGCGTGTTGATGAGGTTCTGGGCGAGGGCCTGCGAAGGAGGAGTGGGCGGATCAGCTCGGTGCTCGAGGTGCAAAGATGGCGGGGGAGAGGGGGAGCGGACGCACCGTGCTGGCGAGTGCGAGGGCGGCGGCGAGGGTCGAAAGGCGGGCCATGGTGAGGATCGGTGGCGAGGTTGGCGGACTAGGGTGAGCGAGGAGAGCAAGAGAGAAGAGCGAGAGGCGAGCCGTTGCCGCAGCGCCGAGACGAAGAGGAGCCGGCGTGCGGACGAGGCGGTGCGAGCCATTGACGAGCTCAGGAGAGTCCGTTCCAGATTATTGCCCGCCTCTGAGCTCACTCCAGAGAGCTCGTGCGAGATCGTACTGCGCTCGAAAGGCTGTGCTGACGCCGCTCGAGGCCGGAGCAGATGAGGAGAGGAAGCGTCGGAAACGTCGGCGAGGACAGACGGGCAGAGCGTGGCGAGCTAGCCGAGTAGGTACGAGGTGTAGAAAAGGCGAATGGACCCGCCAGAGTGGGCCCAGAGCGAGGTAGACAGAGCAGCTCGAGGGCGAGAGGTGAGGAGGAGGACGAGATGAAGGTCGACCTCCTCGCTCCGCCGCGACTCGACCAGACAGCTCCGCCACCTTCTTGCTCCACCACTCGGTCCACCAGACACAGCCACACCAAGTCGCAGCACCACCCGAGCCCTCCTCGCCGCCGCGCGACCTCATCAACCTCGCGACCCTCCCCCACTCCTCGTCTCGCTCGCCATGCCCAAGATCAAGACCAAGTGCGTGCGCGTCCACTCGGTCAAGAGCACCATCGAGCTGCGCTGACCCGGACCCGCCCCGCCCCGCAGCCGCACCAAGCCGCCGCCCGAAGGCTTCGACGAGATCGAGGACATCCTCGAGGAGTACAACCGCAAGATGCGCGACGGTGCGCTCCCCTTCCTCCTCCATGCTCTCTTCCGCACGAGCGAGGCGCGCAGGGCGACCCGCCCCAGCTGGCGCAGCGAGCTGACCCCGCCCCCCCTCTCTCCCCTCCTCTCCTCGCGCGCAGCCGAGGCCGAGACGCACGAGGGCAAGCGCAAGACCGAGAGCCTGTGGCCTATCATGCGCATCACGCACACCCGCAGCCGGTGCGTCAGCCTCTCCCGTCCTCTCGTCGCGACGGCCCTGCCTCGCTCCGGCCTCTCGCGGTGTCTGATTTCGGAGCGCTGACCCACCCGCACCCTCTTCCTCGCGCGCAGCTACATCTACGACCTGTACTACAAGCGCGACGCGATATCGAAGGAGCTGTACGACTGGCTCCTCAAGCAGGAGTACGCCGACGCCAAGTGGGTCGGCTCCCTCCTCCTCGACTCGCCGCTCCTGCGCTCTGTCCCCGAAGCGGCGCGCATGCAGCGGCTGCGCCCAGGGGAACGACCCTGACCCTCATCTCCTCCGCAGCCTGATCGCCAAGTGGAAGAAGTCGGGGTACGAGAAGCTGTGCTGCGCGCGGTGCATCCAGTCCCGGGTGCGTTCCCTCCTCCCTCCCTCTCTCCCTCCCGCTCTCCTCGCCCGCACCGCCCGAGCCTGACACCCTCGACATCCATCCGCCGCCCGCAGGACATGAACTACGCCGGCTCGACGTGCATCTGCCGAGTGCCGAAAGCGCAGCTCAAGGAGGGCGTCATCGTCGAGTGCACACACTGCGGTGCGTCGCTTCGTCCCTCTCTCTCTTCGGCTCACGGACGCGACTCCTTCGTCGACCTCGTGCTGATAGTAGTTCACGAACGGTGTCGTACAGGTTGCCGAGGGTGCGCGTCGACGGACTGAGCGGCGTAGTCGAGCCTCGAGGGCTCTCCTTGTACAACCCAGCATGGCTCTCTCTTTTCTCTTTCGTATCGAGCGAGAGCGACGAGCGACGAGAGCCGAGGAGAAGCAAAGTTCTCAAAGACCTTCTACTCTCGAGCGCGAAAGAGAGAGAAAGACCTGCATGTTGCTCGTCGTCCCGACCGCTCACCTCCTCGGGCCGCTCTACGCCCCGCGAATCATGGTCCTCAGCTCCTCCTTGCGCACAACGACCTCGCCCTCGACGGCCCTCGGCTCGACCCCGACCTGCTCGAGGCACTCCTCGTACCGCGCGACGCTGACGGCGCGCAGGTACTTGAGGACCTTTGCGCGGCGCGCGACGAGGAGGCGCAGAGCCTGGCGGTTCTGGACGTCGCGCGGCGACGAGACGAGGTGAGCCGAGAGGGAGCGGATGCGCATCGTCAGGATGGCGGCTGCGGGCGAGGCGGGCGAGGCGGGCGAGGGCGTCAGGAGGTGCTCGGGGCTCGACGGGCGGAGGGGAGCGAGAGAGAGAGAAGGGGGACGCACCCTGCACCTCGGGCGACGCCGTGTCGCCCGGCGAGCGCCCAAACGCGGCCGCGATCCTGCGCGTGTTCTCGACCTCGATCCCCTTCGAGTCGGCGTTGCGCAGGTCGACGATGCGCATCAGGGCGTCGCGCTTGTGCTGCTCGGCGTCGGTCGCGCGCTCGAACCGCTCGAGGACGACGGCGTCGACGCGCGAGGGCGCGCCGCCCTCGCTGTCCGAGAGCGTCGCGCGCAGGGCCGACGTGGCCGGGAGGACGGTCGACAGCTGCTCGGCGGTTGCGGCGTCGAGGCCAAAGTTGAACAGCTTGGGCGTGTAGCGCTGCGGCGAGCCGTCGGCGGTGCTCGTGCTCGAGCTCGAGCTGCTGCTCTGGCCCTGCTCGTTGAGGATGGCGCCCGGCGACGAGACGGAGGACGAGGTGTCGACCTGGACGACGTCGCCCCAGACGTCGTCGCGGCGGAGGAGGATCTGGTTGAGGAGCGACTTGTTCCACAGGTCGTCGTTGCCCTTTGCGTGGCCGTAGACCGGGTCTGGGCGGGCCTGGTCGTGCTGGCGGACGAGCTGGACCTTCTTCTCGAGGTTGGCCTTGCGGACGAGGCGCGTCTTGCGGCGGGCCTTTGACTCTTGTGCGGGTGCCGAGGACGAGAAGGGGCGAGAGTGGGAGGGCTGGGTGGACGGTGTGGGTGCTGGCGAGGCGAGGTGGGCCGTGGCCCGAGAAGTCGAGGCGATGAGCGGAGCTGGTTGGTGAGGAGGACGAGGAGCGGCGGTCAGCTTGCGGGACTCGCGGGTGCAGCGCTGTGTGCGTGGAGTGGGGACGCACCTCTTGCGGACTGGACTGCAGCTCGGGACAGCATGGCTAGCAGGGGTGGAGCGGGACGATGAGCTCGTCGCTGCTGCTCTCGCCTCGTCCTCCTCCCTCTCCCTCTCTCCCTCCTCACTCAGCTCCACCAGCATCAGCTGCTGCAGTCCTATCGCTCTATCTGGGCCTCGCCAAGCTCGCGCAACCTGCTGCACATCGGCGCAAGCGCCAGGTCACCTCGAGGCCCGCCTCCTCGCCCATCTCAGCCTCGCCGCCCCGCCTCCTCCCTCTCTCGACACGGCACGCCATCCGCTCGACTCCGGCACGCCTTCGACCCAGTACAGCTTAGCGCCACCAGCAGCCCCCTGCCAGCACACCGGCCGCGATCAATCGCACCGCGGCCTTGTCGCTCGAGCAGGCAACTCGGCGGCCCATCCACCTTGGCTCCAGGCGGCCGTCCAACCCCCCTTTTCGCTCATTCGCTTCTCGCTCGAGCAAGGCGTCGCTCGCCTGCCGCTTCGAGCCCGACGCTCGCCGCGGATCCATCTTCGCGCGCCCCGTCCCGCCCGCTCTCGCTGCTCGACAAGCCGTGGGGCGCCGACTCGTCGAGCGCTCGGCGGCGCGTGGACCCGCCCTCGCTTGCCCGACTTGGGTCCGCTGCACCGTCGACCCGGGTCAGACCTCGGGTCGGTCAATCTTCTTCGAGGGCTCTGCACCCCCGATTCTGCTTCCGAGCCACACGGCTCTTCGCTCGCCCCCCCTCGTGCTCGCGCTTCCTTCTCGTCGCCCTCCTCCCTCCCTCCCCCTCACCGTCGCACGCCGCTCCTCGCCTCGAGCCGCTCGCCGTCGCACGTCCAGTCGTCGCGCTCCTCGGCTTGTCGACCAACCTCGGCTTTTGACATCTCGCGCCCGCGCACCGGAAACTCCGTCGACCCGCCTTCCTCCCTCTTTCCCTCGTCCTCTCTCTCTCTTTTCCTCGCCGCACCGACAAGATGCTCCACCGCATCCACTGCCTCCTCGTCCTCGCCGCGCTCGCCCTCCTCGCCGCCCCCGCCGCACGCGCCTCGCCCACCGCGCTCGACCTCGCGCCCTCGAACGCGACCCAGGCCGCGCCCGCACCGGCGTTCCAGCTCAACCTCGCGCAGCGCATCTCGACGAGGGTCAAGCAGCTGCGCGAGCGGCGCAGCCCGACCAAGACGAGCCGGATCGGGCTCGCCGGCGTGCGCAAGCGCACTTTCTCGGACGAGCTCCTCGACCTGATCAAGGGTGCGTGCTCCTCTCCTTCTCCTTCTCACGCACGCACTGAGCGATCAACTCGCTGACGCCGACTCGGACGCGCTCGCAGGCGTCTCGAACGCGTTCGCCGCCTCGTCCTCGTCCTCCGCGTCCGCCTCGCCGCGCCCCTCGCACGCCCTCGCCGCCGGCTCGGGGGGCAAGCCCTCGCCCTCGCCCGCGTGGGCCTCGCACGCCGCCCTCCAGCGCCGCAATAACGGCCCCTCGGCCACGTACCCGACCGCGACCGCGGGCGCCAAGCCCGGCGCGAGCCAGGCCGCGCACGCGCACGGGCCCGGCGCGAGCCAGGCCGCGCACAGCACCAAGCCCAAGCCGGGCGCGTCGCAGGCTGCGCACGCGCACAAGCCGGGCGCGAGCCAGGCCGCCGCGGGCGCCTCTCAGGCCGCCTCGGCGTCGGCGGCGCACAGCGCGCCATCGCACGGCGCGAGCCAGCTCGCCCAGCCGCAGCCGCAGCCGTCGGCGCTGTACGACGCGCGCGGCAAGGCCGAGAAGGTGTGGGACTATGTCAAGCGCGCGATCCGCGAGGAGCCGTGGGAGACGCTCGACTCGAGGCTTTTGTGCCCGGTCGGCGAGCAGGCTTGCCCCATGTGCGTCGCTCGCGCGCTCTCTCTCTCTCCTTCCTTCTCGTCCCAGAGCGAATCGTACAGGTCTCTGACTCGTCCTGGTGCTTCTTCGTCGCAGCTTCCCTCGGATGGGCACGTGCGTCGCGCTCTCCTTCTCTTGAGCTCGACCGAGCGCGCCCAAGGAGCTGACGCTCTTTTCCTCGTCCGCAGGTACGAGTGCCTCGACACGCGCTCCGAGCTCGAGTCGTGCGGCGGCTGCAGTGCGTCCCTTCTCGCTCTCTCCTCCCCTCGCGCTCTCCCCCAACCTGACCTTCCCAAACCGCCCTCGCTCCTCCTCTCGCCCGCGCGCAGCCTCCAAGGGCCTCGGCGAGGACTGCACGTCGATCCGCGGCGCCCAGGGCGTCACGTGCGAGGGCGGCGCGTGCCACGTCTACACGTGCCAGGTCGGGTGGCAGCTCGACGCTGGGTTCCGCCGCGAGAAGGGCGGCAAGGGCCGCTGCCGCAAGGTGCGCGCGGCGGCGCCGGCGGCGCAGCACGAGGTGCAGGAGGTCGTCCTCGGCGCGCAGGGCCTCGAGAAGCGCGACGAGGGCGTGTCGGCGGCGGCCGTCGAGGCGCAGTGACCTCCTCGAGCGCTCGAGCCCCTCTCGCTCTCCTCTCCCTCCTTTCCTTTCCTCTTCTTCTTTCTTCATCTGTGCCCCTTCTGCAGTGCCCCAGACCTCATGTAGCGCTCGCCTCGGCAGCAGAACCCCCACAGACACTCGAGCGAAAAGGAGCCGACGCGCCGACGACCTCCTCGCCGACGCCGACCGGCTCTCTCCCTCCTTCGCCCTTTCGCTTCCCTCTCCCCTTACTCGCCTTTCGATCTCCCAGCTTGTATAGATAGACCTTCCTTTCGTCCTGCCTTCGCCCTTTTCTTCGGTATTCGCGCTCCTTGAGCATTCCTTTTCGGCTCGCTTTCGCGGCGGCCGGTCGAGCGCAATGGACAGTCTCTCGATGCGCTCTCACTCAGCTATCCTCGCAAACTCTCGAGAGCGCACGATGAGAGGGAGAAGGATAACAGCGAGGGAGCGCCGACGAGTCGGCGTTGCTCAGCTACAGCGACGCTCCTCCTCCTCCTCGAACAGCTACGGCTACACGCGCGCCCGCCCCGCTCACTTGGCGCCGCCCTTCTTCTTCTTCTGCGACACCTTGACGTTCCACTCGCTCACCTTGGGCGCCGGCGTCGCAGCGAGCACGGCCGCCATGCTCGACGGCTTGCCCGCCGTGCGCACGGTCCCCTTGGCAAAGATGCTCGGGTATCGCACCGCGACGTCGTTCTTGCGGCGCGTCGTAAAGTCGGTCGCGAACCGGCGCCCGTCGAGCGTCGACGAGTTGGCGTACACCGAGTCCGAGATGATCTCGAGGACGTCGGCCGACGCCTCGAGCGGGAACGAGAGGAGCATCTGGATGAACTCGTCGACTGCGAGCGGGCGAGAGAGAGTGCACGAGTCAGTGATCGTGCTCGAGGAGGAGGGCGAGAGCGGATGAAGAGAAAGAGAGGCGACGCACGAGGCACGTTCAGGCCCTTGAGCGCCTGCTTGGTCCACGACAGGAACTCGGGCGACGGCGGCGGCGGGTTCTCCATGTCGTACACGGTCGTCGCCGACGACGAGCCGTTGACGTTGACGCTGCGCGGCGCCGACGTCGACGAGCGCGCCGGGACGGCGGCCGTGATGACCGACGAGGCGGCCGGGCGAGCGGCGGCGGCGGCGGGCGCAGGGCTCGCGGCGGGCTTGGCGGGGAGGCCGGTCGAGGCGGCGACGCGAGCAGCGGTCGAGCTCGTCGCCGTCGAGGGGAGCCCGGGGACCACCGGCTTGGCGCCCGGCGCGGCGGGGCG
>Ga0308170_10001164_pt1 | contig 26831 bp, 30 predicted proteins | sample PhyBR2_2_FD_202136 | JGI IMG/M metagenome (GOLD analysis project Ga0308170, IMG submission 202136) | Phyllosphere microbial communities from UC Gill Tract Community Farm, Albany, California, United States - DLSLSB.R2 | ecosystem: Host-associated > Plants > Phyllosphere > Unclassified | place...
TCTGTAAACATCAACCCTGGAAGGTTGATAAGCTATGAATCAACCTTCCAGGGTTGATTCATTAATGAATGGGCAAAGAACCTGAATTACGTACTGAACGGATACCGAACAAATCAAGTTTCTGCTTTTGCGTTATAGGTAAAGCAGGAGAGCTTTTATCCTCACGATAATCCCACACAATCAGAGGTCTGCCAGTCCCAGTAATTACACCCTGGCTATGCTCATGAACATAATACTGCGCAACATCTAAATTCTGTGCATAACAGTACAAAACAATTCCATGCTTCTGAGCTTGTCGATGCAATTCAGAACGTAAAGCAATACCATATTTGCGTCCAATAGGAAGAGCGTAATGGTTGAAGAACGCCCAACGACCGTCCTCAACACGAACACTCAACCCTGTCTCATGATGCTGAGAATGGAAGACATGTATGCTTTTTCGGCATGAGTCAATGAACATTTGCAGAACTGATAAGAAGAACAAACTGCCAACAGCTATACATTCAGCAACAATCCATACAGGCTGAGCGTATAGGAAAATCATCAGCTGAAATAAACCAAGCAGAATAAGGTTCAACCCGTATTCGTTGATGAACAACTTTATCCCTTTTCTCTTCTGATGAGGCTTGGGAACAACAGACAATGGACCGAAGATTGTCGCTATATGAAGCATGACACCTTGTTTGATTAACTGGAATCGCTTCGACTGCTGCATGTCAGCGGTACTGTCTGGAATAACATTCATACACAAACATATTGGATGATGCTCTCACCTTTGTTGTACTACCCCCCGAAAGTGTGGTAGTATAATCCCAACAAAACTACGAAAGGAAGGCCCACAGATGGCTTTGTTTGGTTTCGGTAAAAATAAGGATAACAGTCAGCCTGTTTCATCCACCCCAGATTCTTCGTCCTCGCAGGCAGCTCCCGCTTCCAGCGGTGGCATCAACTTAGGTAAGCAGTCAGGTAAGATTGACCTGACTAAGGGTGCACGAGTCACCATTGAGAAGACACCCGTCATCCGTGCAACTGCACAGTGGTCTTCCAACACAGATTACGACCTGTACGCTCTTGTTCTCCTGCGCGATGGCCGCGAGCTGGTTGTTTCAACCTTCGGTTCTGAAAGCCAGCCCACTCCTACCCCAAGCATTTTGAACGGCGCAGTCCGTCACCTCGGTGATGTTGGTCGCGTTCCGGGTGGAAATGCTCAGGAGGTTATTGAGATTAAGATGACTGATGAGATTGAGGCCGTTGTTCCGATTGCCTACTCCGCTCAGTCTAACGGTACTGGCTCCTTCAAGCAGTACAAGGTCTCTTTGGGTATTGACAACGGAGCAGGCACTCAGGTAAACATCTCAGCAGACGATGCAAGCCGTAACCCGTTGGTTTACTCTCTCGGAATTGGTATCATTCGCAACACTGCTGACGGTGTTGTCATTGAGCACTTGGAGAAGTACTCCAAGCTTTCTTCTGAGAAGCGTCCTGCCTTCCGTAACGGGGAACTCGTTATGGACGCGGGTGCAAAGAATCTTTACAAGTAATATTGTAAACATAATGAGGAAGGCCCCGAAAAGTTTTCGGGGCCTTCCTCATTTCATGAAGCTGTTTAGTTCTTACGAGCCAACTCTAACGCAACAACGTTAGAAGGAGTGCCGAATGTAATATAACCAATGCGTGACAGTGAACGCAGAAGTTGTAAGTCATCTGATGGGCGTAACCAAATGATGTTCTTTACCTCAGCATAGTCACCTTCGCTGGAAAGGGGAGGAAGAATATCTGTGTAAGGAGTATAAGAAGTGTCTACCAGAACAAGCTGAACATCGCTGTTCCAGAAGTCAGGCTGCTCATCATCTTGCTCGGAACCAATTGGACGTGAACCATCGCCCCAACCATATGGATCAAAGCCTGTTTCATCGCTACCATAGTTGAGAACTTCCCATTCCCATTCTTTGAGAGCATCCATCTGCTCCTGAGTCAAGTTACCCAGAATGGTTGCACGGGCAAGTTGCTGCACCAAACGAGCAAGGCTCAAACGAGCATCTTTACGGGCATCAGCATCAAGTAGCAGGTAATCACGGATGATGAAATCTAAACATTCTTCTGGAGTGTCAGCATCAACAATGCGCTGGTCATTGTCGAAGAACATCCTCCACGAATAGTTTTCTCCATCTTCTTTCAACGCAGGAGCGGGCGCACGATTATCACGTGTAAGAGGGTTGTTGGTGGACACAATAGCAACCATGAATTTTTCCTATCTAAAAGCAACTATGAAAACTATCGGAACAGTAGAACATATGTTGTTCTGTCATTAGCAATCTAATTCTATCAAATAAGAGAAGAATCCCCCGTTTAGCGGGTTGATTTTGAAAAGAAAGTCTGCTAAGATTGGACTCAGGTTTATATAACCAGTTAGGAATGAGGTATGGACATGGACACTTCAAACATTGAGGACCTGCTGCGGGGCGTACAAGCACGGATCAAAGAGCATTCCAAGGAGCAACCTACATCATCTTCCTCAACGGCTTCTGATTCTACGAACGCTCAGAAGCCGAAGGAAAAGCTTTACAAAAATCCTAACCCATTCAAGGAATCACAAGAAAAAAGTCCAAAAACTCTTTTACTTACCCAGAATGCTGAGGGCACTTGGCAGTACGCTGCATAAATTTGACCTGCTATGCCAGGAATATGTATTCTTTTCCTATTTGACAGAATAGTACATGGTTTGACCCTCGCGTATGCGCGGGGAGTATGCAACTATGAAAACTATCGGAACAACTCAACAGGTTTGACCCCCGCGCACGTCCAGGGAGTATCTGGTTATATAGTATATCGGGTTCAACCTCGTATACGCAGAGAGTATGAGTCCTGTGCAGCTTCTTATTTAACCCATTCAGTTTGACCCCCACATACGCGGAGAGTATTCTTCCTCTACTACTGGTCGCCCTTCCAGCTTGGTTTGACTCCCCGCATGCGCGGGGAGTATCTTCTGCACAGAACCACACGCTTACTATCTTTAGTTTGGCCTCCGCGCATGCGCGGAGAGTATACACTGTCATCACTTACGAAACTGATGTGACAGGTTTGCCCCCCCCGCGCATGCGCGGGGAGTATTCGTAGACTTCTTTCCTGAGTGTTGTATGGTTAGTTTGACCCCCGCATGCGCGGGGAGTATTGAGGCTATTAGTGATGCTGGTAAACTGAACCGGTTTGACCCCCGCATGCGCGGGGAGTATCAATACCATTGACAGTATCGCCTGCGGTTGTAAGTTTGACCCCCCGCATGCGCGGGGAGTATTCGTTCTGTTAATTCCATCAGATAATTCCTCTGGTTTGACCCCCGTATGCGCGGGGAGTATCCTTCTCTGTCCGATGCTGTCCCTTACCTTCTGGTTTGACCCCCGCATGAGTGGGGAGTATTTTGCTGATGTTGGCAGGCTGATATCCTGATACGGTTTGACCCCCGTATGCGCGGGGAGTATTGGCCCATGCGCTGGTATCCTGATGTAATCAAGGTTTGACCCCCGCATGCGCGGGGAGTATGAGGCTTTCAGTGTGCGAACTGAGCCATCCTGGGTTTGACCCCCGCATGCGCGGGGAGTATCAGTGTTTGAGCCTGTCAGTCTAAGCTGGTTAGGTTTGCCCCCCCGCATGCGCGGGGAGTATCGGTCGTTGTTTTGAGTGTTGCGGTCAATGTGGGTTTGACCCCCGCATGCGCGGGGAGTATGTAGCAGCCTCCTGAATCTGCTGCCCGTACTGGGTTTGACCCCCGTATGCGCGGGGAGTATTGAATCCACCACCATGTCAACGCTGTCACGAAGGTTTGACCCCCGCATGCGCGGGGAGTATCGAGGAGTTCTCCTTCTTCCTCGTATACGAGCGGTTTGACCCCCGTATGCGCGGGGAGTATCTCTGGTTTGAAGATGACCTTGTAGTGGTAAGCGGTTTGACCCTCGCGTATGCGCGGGGAGTATTGGACGTAGATACGAATCGCCTGAATTCGGATGGTTTGACCCCCGTATGCGCGGGGAGTATCCCTCTCCCACAGGCAAGGTCACATGGCATGTGGTTTGACCCCCGTATGCGCGGGGAGTATGGGGAGAAGCATCAGACATTGCGGTTCTCCTCAGTTTGACCCCCGTATGCGCGGGGAGTATAAGAGCTGACCAGGGGTTTTATAAAGAGGTTACCATTTTAAATCGTTTTAATAGAATAGCTCCATAATTAACGGATACATCATATTATGAATAAGAATTTTTTATACGGTAAACCACCCTATGAAATTATATCATCTTCTAAGCATAAAGTAAGTTTTTTATTTTTAGAATACGGTGCGGTGATAAGAGAGGGAAATGCTCTGGTCTTTCGGCAAAACGGCATTGATTATGATTTACCAGTAGCAACATTATCCGCTATTCTATTAGGTATCGGAACTAGCATAACACAACCAGCAATGTTAGAAATTTCACGATGGGGTTGTGCCGTAAGCTTTGTCAGTCCTGGAATGACAGGTCTTCATAGTTCATATTTGGGAACTTCTGCTTCTCATTCCAGATTTTTATATAAGCAAGCGCAAATTGTCTCTTCTCCTAAAATTCGGTTAGAGTATGCTAGAAAAATGTATGCCCAACGTTGGGGCGAGGATAAAGTCCCGAAGAGCTATTCTTTGCAAAAACTTATGCTATTAGAAGGGCGTAGAGTCAAAGCTTTATATGCTGAGCAAGCAAAGAAATTTGATATACAATTTACACGAAAACAGCAAGTTGATTTTAGTTCTGATGATGTAGTGAATCAGAATTTAACTATGATGAATCATTTGTTATATGGGGTAATCAATGCTGTTGTTGTGAGTATAGGTTTATCTCCTGGATTAGGAGTTATCCATCATGGGAATGCTTCTGCTTTTATATTTGATGTAGCTGATTTATATAAAGAAGAATATATTATACCTCTAAGTTTTCAATTCGCTGCTGAAGGCGCTTCTCAAGAGGAAGTTCGAAGTACCTTTAGGTATCTAATGCGAAAAACAGTTTAGTTTTAAAAATTATAGATGATTTATACTCTTTACTTAATTTGCAGGACGAGGATGGTAAGGCAGACGAATCTTACCTTTGGTCTGGCATAGATGAAAACTTAATAGACACAGAAGGTTTTACTGTTTCATGAATCAGTTAGTTGTCATCATTTGCCAGAACATCTCGCCACAGCTAAGAAGAGTACTTTCTTTATTTCTAATTGAAGTTGCGCCTCTAACTTTCTGTGGTATACTGTCTTCTAAGGTTCGTAATGAGCTTTGGAAGCAAATGGATTCACAGTATGCGGAGTATGATTTAACTATGGTTGTTGGGAAACCTAGCTCTGAGCAAGGGTTTGAGTACAAAGTTAATAATCATGCTGTTGATGAAAATGTGCAGCATGTAGATGGTCTACTGCTTTCAGTACGACGGAAACCTCAGATGGAAGCTTGGGAGACCATCTTAGGTAAAACTCAACCAGATTATCCCTTGATCCGTCATCTTATTGACACCTCAGCAGTTGCTGAGGTGTTGTGGAACGAGCATTTATCTGTAAGTCAAAGAGCTCTTATTAGCCAAGGTTTATATGTTGATGGAAAAGTAGCTTCCTCTCAGGATGCGCTTATGTTCGTAAAAACTGCTGCCGGGTTGCATGACATTGGAAAAGCCACCCCTGCTTGGCAGGTGAATACTTTACGAACACAGTCAGGTGATTCATCTTTATCCGGGCTAACTGTTCCTCATGAAGTTGACCACAGCGCAGGTCGTTGGAAGCATGATATTAATGGTGGAATGTTCTTTGAGTCGGAGGTAACATGTTTAACTAGCTTGCCTCTTCGTGATGCTTTGAGTTCTATCGTGGCAGGACATCACGGCAACTATGACACAGGAAAAGTATTTGAACGAGTGCACCGTGGTGAAACTTTCCCGAAAGAATGGGTGGCTGTTCAGCAGAAAATTGAACGTCAGATTCTACAAACAATAAATGTGTCTCAGAGTATGCTTGATTCTATAACTGAGGTTAAAGAAGAGACTGTGATTCTGACAACTGCAATTGTTATCCTTGCTGACTGGATTGCATCACGAGTTGAGTTTTTCAGTACTATGAATGAGAGTAATTCTGATTACCCACAATTATTCATTGAAGCAAAACAGCTGGCTTCTATTTTCGTCCAACAAAATGGGCTTGCTGCTCCAAAGTGGAATGAAGTTCAGAATATTTCATGGGAGGATGTCTTCCCTCACATTCCTACCCCTAATGTCTTCCAAAAGTCTGTTGTGGAAAATATTGAAGCTATCACATCAACTCCAGGATTAACATTAATCAACGCTCCGATGGGTATTGGTAAAACAGAAACGGCTTTGTTCATAGCTGCTCAGACAGGTGTCCGGTTACAGAATAACGGTTTCTGGGTAACACTACCAACACAGGCAACAGCTAATGCTTTATTCCAACGAGCTGTTGACATTGCGGACAAAGTGTACATTAATCCAAAAAATTCTGTGTCGTTGATGCATGGAAATGCAGCTATTGTGGAAGCAATCAAAGACATCCCGATTTTACCTGGAGTACCTGCATTACACCAATCTACTCCTACAGGAGTAGTATTTGATGCTGATACAGATGACATTATTTCCAGTGGCACTCCTTCTGAAACGTTTATTAGTGCATATCTTATGGAAAAGAAACTTGGAGGAATGAGTTCCATCTCCGTTTCAACCATGGATCAACTTATTAATGCTGCGCTGCCGTTGAAACACAATGTTCTGCGATGGTTAGCTGCTGCAGGGAAAACATTAATTTTGGATGAAATTCATGATTTTGATGCATACACTTTTGAACTTATTCTGAAAACATTAGAATGGTGTGGCAAGTTTGGAATTCCTGTCGTTGCTATGAGTGCTACACTTTCCGGACAGAGGCAGCGGGAATTAGCGCAAGCCTATTTACAGAACGCAGGGTATCGAAAAATTGAATCTCAAGCCGTTGCAGAGGAAACTATTCCTGAGAAAGGACTAGAATCCCCTGAATGGGTTCATTTTTCGCCAGAGAATAAAACTGTTCAACAACACCATGTGTATATGGGACAGGAGAAACTGGAATATGTAACTCAGCTACATATAACTGATGATTTCCTTAACACTGTACATCAACTAGCAGGGCATCATTTAGAAAAAGACGCTAATATTTTAATTGTATGCCACACAGTTAATCAAGCAGTGGGTACATACCGACACTTAGCTCAAGTATTACAGAATGATGTCAACTTAATTCATTCTCGCATGTCAGAAACACAGAAACAACGAGTGATTTCAGATATGTTGGACAGGGCAGGAAAGACAGGGCAAAACCGCGCTCCGCAGGTGACTGTTGCAACTCAAATCGTGCAGCAGAGTATGGATATTGACTATGATGTTCTTATCACGTTAGCCTGCCCTTTGCCTGAGCTTTTGCAGCGAATTGGTAGAATTCACCGTCATCAACTTGGTGAAAAACGAGCAGAAGCATACCGTGATAATCCATTTATTCATGTTCTGGTTCATCCTCACATTCAGAACTATGCTGAATCCCCTACAGTAGAACCAAAAGTTTTTGTTCCTTATGCTGGGATTGATATTATCTCTTCCTTGTCAGTCCTCCAACAACAGTTGCATGGAAAACTGATAAATAACTGGGCAGCTAAGTCAAGCATTGCAGAAATGTTTGAAGAACATAACTTATTCATGAAAACAACAGCTTACAATGAACCCTATTTGGCATTGTTACAAGAAAAACAAAATGCTGATTTTGTTAAGAGAACTGCATTACAACAGGTAAGCATTAACTCCCCCAGTGCATATTATGAAACAGTTGATAGTTTGCAGCTCACTGCACCGTACACCTCTCGGAGTTCCTTAGCTGCGACAACACGATTGATTGACCCCAATGAGGACCTTGTGTTTGTTGCTCCTAATACAACTGGCAGTTTCTTGATTCTGACAGACTGGAATCAAGTCTCGCAGGGAGAGCCTGCACAACAGCCACGAACACGTAACAGTATGCTCAAATTGTTAGGGCAGAACCTTGTTAGTGTTTCAACTAGTTTCTACAAAAAATACAGCTTAGATGCTTATCAGGTTGACATTCCTGAGTTGAACATGTATGCTGATACTATAAAATTCATTAATCTTCCAGCATTACTGACGGAAAATCAGCTTGTAGCAGATACCGTTTTTGAAGGCTTAGCCCCAGTAACATTAGAAGATAACCGTTATCTGTGGCTTTAAATCTGAAGGAATCTACTTATGGCTCTCCCTGTTCTACAGAATGAAGTACGTCCGGCAATGCCGTTACATCATCCTGACAAGCCTTGGCTTTCTACTGAATATGTGGATGGCTCAACTCAGCTTATTGATCTGACCCGACTTTTCAAAGAAGCGCATCTTATCAAAACAGTTAATCTCAACGAATCTGCATCAACTGTTGCGCTCCTCCGAATGCTTATCAGCATTGCCTACACGGCCTACCAGGATGACAGTATGAGCAGCGAAGGAGAATGGGGGCGAACACGGGCAGAGCTTTTAAAAAACAATGAAGGTTTCCCAGAAGCCTGGGTTGATAAATACTTCAGTACGTGGGAAGACCGTTTTTATCTTATTCACCCTACGCTACCTTTTGCTCAGGATGCCTCCCTATACTCGCTGTACAATAGCGCCCCTGTCGACGTGGCCCTTCCTGAGAAGAAACGACGAGCAACTTTTAACAGTAAGCTGTCAAGCATTTCTAATTTATATCCTAATGCTGCTTCCACTGCAAGTGAAGACGGGCAAAAAGTGGCATGGGGATTACCTAAAGAAGAAGTTTATGAACCCTCAGCTTCTTACTCTGAAAAAGTAAGTATTCTGCTTACTTCTCTTTTACATCATCGTTTCTCCCACTCTGCAACTAATCGCGGTACTCGTAGCTACTATAACGATGCTCCAAATCAGAAAAATGATGATTACCATGCAACGCATGCTTTTCGTTGTGCAGTGCATTATGTACCAGAAGGCATGAATTTATATCAGACACTTCTCATCGCTATGAAATTCAACCCTGAAGAGAATCATGCTGTTGATTTACCAGAGTGGGAGCAAGAAATCAATAAAGTCACAAATCTCCCAGGAAAAAAGGGTTATAACGTACACTACTCTGAACTTGTTGCTTCAATGGATTCTCCCAGAAGTAGCGTTAACATGACTCATCTTTCTGCACTATTAGTGCCAGAATATGACCCAGAAACTCAACAGCAAGTTGAAGATGGTGGACAGGTGCAGCAGCTCCGTAGACCACTTTTCAATTTCAAACATTATACTGGGGCGGATGGAGAAAAACTCCCCTTCCCTATTACCTGGAATCCTTTCATTGCAATCAAACTCAAAGATATGAAAGCCTTGAAGCAAACAGAAAGTCTTTCAGCAAATACGGCAATGGCTCGGGCTGAGTTATTCAAAGTTCCTTTGCTCAATAACATTGAAACACTAAAACGCCCAGAAGCGTTAGTGAATCTCACCCAGAAAAGTATTCTGAGAGCAATCCCGTATAACAGCCAGAACATTAGTGTGTATGTTTTTGCTGGAGATGCATCTAAAGACAAAACGTATAACAATTTTGTCTTGCAGGAGCGCACATTTCCTGATGCAGATACAGAAACAGTTGCAAAGCTTGAAAGCTGGTTTACAACTGGAAGTAAAGTCTACTATTATCTCAAAAGCAACTTGCAATCTTTGCTGGGAGAGAATTTGTTCAATGAAGCAACATCTACTCTCTATTGGACAAATTTCAAAAATCTCTTTGAATCAGCTTTGCAGGAGAACACAGTCCAGAGTATCCAAGTTTATCAGAAGGATGTCATTGCTTTGGTGCGAGACCTGTATGACAATGCAGCACAGCAAACTATACTGAACGCACCGTTACAGTATACGAAACATCTCAACTACATCATTGGTTCCACTTATAAAGAAATGAAAGGGAAAGCCTGATGCCTAACTCAAAATGGCTAGCATTCACTCAGCTTGTTACAGAAGCATCTGACCGGACAAAGCTTCGCTGGCGGAAAGCTGAACCAGCTGTTTTTGCTGGAGAAATCACTGTCTTGTTGAACAGAAGTGGCCTGAAAAGCTATCCTGAAACATTGAATGCAGTGATTGCCATTCTAAAACTTTATGCGAAGAATAGTAATAATTTCTATGTAGAAGAGGAACGGAACAAGCCAGCAGCAAGTTTAGGAAAATTGTTATGGAAGCGATTCCAAGGGCTGACGCAGAGTGAGGATAACGCTAACAGCTTACTTAAAGTATGGCTGAAAGCATCACCAGAAGATTTTCAGAACATACATCTCACACGAATTCTTTCTTATAACAATGCTCACAGCAATCCTGAAAGAATCCCGTTGAACAGCTTGTTTGAATTAGCTGCTAACTGGAGCCACAACACTGAACGTAAAATTACCGCAATTGCAACCGAATTCTATAACAATTCTTTAGAGGAGAACAACTAACATGAGTACCTACATTGACCTTGAAATTATTCAGACCCTTCCTTTCTCAAACGCGAACCGAGATGATGCGGGACAGCCAAAAACTGTTCGAGTTGGTGGAACCACACGAGGGCGACTGTCATCCCAGTCCTTAAAACGTGCCGCGCGTTTTTACGGTGCAGACCGTTCAGCAGGGTACGGAATTGATGGAGATACATCAGGTGGCGACTTCTACCGTACCCGATATTTGGCGCAGTTGATTGAGAAAGCTGTTGAAGCAAAAGGCGGAACCTCTGAGCAGATGAAAAAAGTAGAGAAAATTTTCACCACAGGTAGTGCTTTAGGAAAGCTGAAAAAAGAAAAGAAGGATAATGCAACGATTATCCGTAATGATGTTCTCACAGTAGTTACTGAGGAAGAAATCGACAAGCTTGCTGATGCAGTAATCGCTGATAACATCAGCAAAGAAACTATTGCTGAGATTCTCGTGAATAGCGGTAAAGAAGAGCTGGCGTTATGGGGTCGGTTCTTCGCATCCAGTGATGCAGCAACTTTAGACGGTAGTGCACAGATTGCCCATGCATTCACAACACATGCTGTTACTATTGAAGATGACTTCTTCGTCGGGTTAGATGATGCAGCTCCTTTATTCTCTACTGATGCAGGTGCAGGTCACCCAGGTGACTCCCTTTATCTGACAGGAACATTCTACAAGTATGGTAACTTCAACTTAGAAGAAACTATCCTGAACCTGTTGAATGCTCGCATGGAGAAAGCCAAACTGACAACAGCGGATATGTCGGAGGAGGATGTTATCACAGCAGTCACCCGAATTACACGCAAATTCCTTACCAGCTTCATCCTCAGTGTCCCACAGGGCAAAATCCGTTCAACTGCTCATCAGACCCTTCCTCAGTATGTGAAAGTTGCTGTTCGTAACAACCGTCCAGTAAGCGGAGCTAGTGCTTTTGATTCAGCAGTGACAGCAAAAGATGTCACAAAAACTAGTATTGAAAGGCTTTCTACTGAACATGAAATGTTGAAGAGACTGGTAGGAGCGCCAGAACAGGAATACACTCTAACAACTCTTGCAGATGTTGCATCTAACACTGATAGCTTGGATGAACTCATTAACAAAGTTGTAGAAGCACTTATCCCGAAAGTGAAAACTGCAGTTGCACTGTACTCACAGGAGAAATAAATCATGAAATATCTAGGTTTATTGTTCCATGCGCCTATGCAGAGTTGGGGAGCTGAAAGTCTCCCTGATGTCAACGCTGGTTCACCTCGGAACACTCAGCTTCTACCAACAAAAAGTGCGGTCCTTGGATTTCTAAACTCAGCATCAGGAGTCTCACGAGGGCAGGAACCTCCTTATTCCTCTTCTGACATTAGAATACTTACTCGAAGCGACCGACCAGGTACCCTCATGAGGGACTATAATGTTGCCCAAAGAACACACCATGGTTACCGAGCAGGGACAACCAAAGTTATTCCTAAGTACTACCTACAGGATGCAACATTCACAGTCCTCATTGGACATGAGGACGTAGAGATTATTAACCAGTTTCATGAAGCTGTAAATAATCCTAAATGGGCTCCTTTTATTGGTAGGAGGGCTCATGTATTAAGCCTCCCGCCGACATTAGGAATGATAGAAGCAGAAAACCCTCGTCAAATATTAGAGAAAACTCCTGTCATGTGGTCAAAGAACGAAGCAACAACCAAAACAGTTCTATACACTGATAGTCAGATAGGCAAGAATGACATGGTTACTGCTCAAACAGATGAGCAGCTTTCTCATAATATCAAAGATAGGGCATATGGGAAAAGAGAGTTCGCTCAATATTCAGTTCAAGTTGAAGTCACCAATGAATATCGCAATCTTCCAACCATCCAACAGTATCAAGAAATGGTCGCTGCATATGTTAATCAGTAAATTGTCTTTCACGGTATTGCCAGATTTTCTGAAAAGTGAAAATCTGAAGCAAGAACACCGCCTCATTATGTCTCTGTTTCCAGAAGCAACCACAGCTGAACCCCGAAATGAATACGGAGTACTGTACCGCAAAGAGCAGGATGCGTATGGAAACATCTATTACATCATCCAGTCAAATATTGCACCTGATGTCAGCAATATTGCAAATCAACAGTTGAGCGTCACAACAACACTGCAAACAAAAGAGATTGAAAACCTGTACACCTCATTGCTTCAGCGGGAGACATTTTCCTATAAAATCCGCATTAATCCAGTGAAAGTGAACGGAAAGAAACGTATTGCTGTAACAAACATATCTGACATTTTAGAATGGTGGGAGAAGAAAGCTGCATACCATGGCATCGATATTCAGATCGACGCTTTGAGTATTGTAAAAGAACGTGCACCATACTACGCTCAATCTGTTCCCATCAGTACTGTAACTATCGCAGGTAAAGCCTCAGCGCATGATCGCCAAAAGGCCATAACAAGCATTGCAGATGGTATTGGTAAAGAAAAAAGCTATGGTTATGGATTGTTATTGCTTGGCAGTTAGTGTTTTAATTTTTATAGCTACTAAAATAGCAAGCTTGTCGTAAAAGCCCCTGGTCAGCTCTTGTATTCCCCGCATACGCGGGGGTCAAACCTGTGGAGTCAATCACCCGCTTCCACTGGTCAGTTATTCCCCGCATACGCGGGGGTCAAACCAACTCATAATACAGAACGCTTCACAGGGAGGAGTATTCCCCGCATACGCGGGGGTCAAACCAAGCGGACTGCAATTGAGCGCCGTGACCGCCGATATTCCCCGCATACGCGGGGGTCAAACCTAAACCCGATAGATGAAGGACCTCCAATCTGTCCCTTGTTGAAAGCATCGCATGGTTTCTCTCCTATGGGTAGCGTTAGCGTATGCTTTGTTAGCTATCCCAGTTATTATTACTCTTCGTGTCCAAGCGCGTAAGAACTACCGTCAGCATGTACATATTCCTGATACTATTGCAGCGAAACATGCGGCTCAAGGTACAACAGGTGTCCAGCTCTGGTCGCTGACGCTGCATTTCATCCTAGTCGTCTTTGCATACCCTGCATTCTATGCGTTATTCATTGGACTCAATAACACTATTATTCACTGGCAAAGTGGTTTGATATTAGTACTCATTGCTCTGGTGCCACTTACAATTGCAACTATCTTAGTAAATGCTGCATGGTTGTATAATAAAACGATTCTTCTTTCCGAGCAAAGAGCTATTGTCAACAAAACCGCTTCACCTTTGGTGTATATTGAACATGTGTTCGCTTGGGTGGCATGGATCATGTATTTAGGGTTAGGTATCTGGGCATTGGTGCTGTGAAAGGTTGACCAAGCATGCACAGTATGATAGGATAGAGCTTATATTAGTTACCCATTTGAAGAGGAATCATGGAATCCATTCTCCCGTTTGTCGCTGACAGCAAGAACACTCCGCTCATTGAGGCCATTGAGGAGTTCAAGCTGAATGCTATTCCCGCATCTCTGCTGGGAGAAGATGAGCAGCGCTTCTTCACGGTGAAGGTCGTCCGTCGTTCAGGCGTTACAAAGCATGATTCTCGTTGGGCTGTAATGTTTGAAAACGATGCTTACAATGAGCAGCTTGAAGACCAGTATGAGTCTACGCCTTCCAATCGTACTGATGACTTCTTGGAGAACTTCCGTTTCCCGTTGGAGAAGGCTATCCTGGTTGGCGAGAAACTTGCTCATCGCATTCTCTTCCGAGGTATCAGTGCGCAGGATGTCATCAACTATGGTAGTCTCATCGAAGCTGATAAGGCTATTCCACGTGATGCCCGTATTCGCGCACGAGTTCTTCCTGAGTCTGAAATTCCGCAGGATGAGGACTTGTTCTACATTGGTAAGCGGAATGATGGTCACTTTGAAGTAGTTCCAGGTCTTGCATCAGTAGGCTACACTTCTTTCCAGTCAGTTTGGGATGATGTTCGTGAGCTGAACACTCCTGAATGGGATGCTCTTGCAGGTGAGCAGGGTTTCAGTGATGAAGTCCTGAACACCGCAGATTACCTGCCGTACCGTTTGGTTGCAACGACTTCTGATGTTGATGGAGCGTACGGTTACTTCATTGACGCAGACCCGGAGACAAACCGAGCCATAGTTTTTACTTTTTATAAGAACCTAAACCTTGATACAAAGGTCTTTTCTTCGGCTCATCAGGCTCAGGAAACCATTCAGAGTTTCAAGCAGTATGGTTTTCCAGGAAACTTTGCTATCAAGGCACTCGTCTCTGCCGATTATGATGCACAGCGTAAGTTCAACGAAAGTATTTTGGGAGAGTAAATCATGGCTGAACAATACCCGAAGCAGATTGCTGTATTCTGCGACGAATGTGGGACAGAAGAAGTTCACGACTACATGGTTTCAGAAGATGATGACCAGGAAACTCGCTTGGGTTATGCTCGTAAGTATTTAGCTGAGGAAAAGGGCTGGCTCATTCAGCCTAACCTTGACCTCTGCCCAAAATGTTCTTTCTGTTAAGCTAAGGTAAAAATACATATGATGAATAAGAAACCCCTCATACGGTTTGTAGCGATTTTTGTTGCAGTGACCGTATTCGTCTCCTTGATGATGACATATGCTGTCAACTTTTGGAGCGCCGCATAACAAGAAAATAGCTGTTCTACTTCTCATGGAGGTAGAACAGCTATTTTGCATTAAAATCTTACATAATACCGATACATGTTCTATACAACAGGAAGGTACTACTATGCATACTTATGGTTCATACGAAACACATGGAGACCCAGCAGTTGCTGTTGGATTTGCCATATTTGGTTTATTCATTAGCCTTATTACATATGTGTGGTTTGGAATCGCTGGTTCCAAATTATTCAAAAAAGTAGGATATAAAAATCCTTGGGCAGCTTGGGTTCCAGTTTACAACACCTACGCTTTGTTAGAAGTAGGTAACCAGCAAGGGAAATGGGCTATCTTCTATGTCGTTGCAGCTCTCCTGCAAATCATTCCGTTCCTTGGAACACTACTTTACCTTGTCGCAACCGTCTTCTTCATCATCGTTCTTGTTTATACCTACATTAACATCAACAAAGGTTTCGGTAAGGAAGTTACTGGATGGACCGTATTCGCCGTATTCTTACAGCTTATCTGGATGACAATCCTTGCGTTTGGTAACACCAACCACTACGATGCTCGTCGTGCAAACGGACCATTCTTTATGAACAAGGATGCAACTCTTGCTGCAAGTGGCTACAACAATGGATACCAGAACCAGCAAGCTCAAGGTGCCTGGAACAATCAGCAGCAGGGTGGCTTCCCTCAGCAGAACCAAGGCTGGAACCAGCCTCAGGCTCCGCAGAACCCACAGCAGGCTAACCCTTACGGTTACGCACCTTCTCAGAACCCACAGAACGCCCCTCAGCGCCCTGACTTTGGTCAGAACGAGCAAGGACCAGCAAACGGTTCAAACGGCGCTGACGATGGCACACAGCCAAATCAGTGGAATACACCACATAACCCAGACCAGGGCAAAGAACCTCCATATAATAACCCATACAACGGAAACGGCTACGGACGCTGAACTCGTTTGAGCGTAAAGTAAAGGGAGCGTAACCATTTCGGTTACGCTCCCTTTACTTTGTACTTATTATTTATTTGTTCTTACGAGGAGGAAGAATCACATCAGCAATTCCGTACTCAATAGCCTGCGGGGCAGTCAAGAACTTATCACGCTCCAAGTCGAGGTTGATTTCCTCAGAAGTCTTGCCAGTGAAATCAGCGAGAGTATCTTCAAGCCAAGTACGCATACGCAGCATCTCAGCAGCCTGAATCTCAATGTCAGAAGCCTGACCACGCTCACCCTGAGTAGATGGCTGGTGAATCATCACACGAGAGTTCGGCAAAACTGCACGCTTACCCTTCTGGCCAGCAGCCAGGATAACAGCAGCAGCGGAAGCAGCCTGGCCCAAGCAGACAGTAGAAACATGCGGCTTGATGTGCTGCATGGTGTCAATGATTGCAGCAAGAGCTGTCATACTTCCACCAGGAGAGTTGATGTACATTGTGATGTCAGCGTTGCTGTCCATGACTTCAAGAGTCAACAGCTGCACCATAATGTCATTCGCTGAAGTGTCATCAACCTGAGTACCGAGGAACACAACACGCTCAGAGAAAAGCTTAGCGTACGGGTCCTGCTGCTTCATGCCGTAAGGGGTGCGCTCTTCGAAAGAAGGAAGAACGTAACGAGCCTCAGGGTTCATTGCGGAAAGATTCATAATCAAGCACCAGCCTTAGCATCAGAAGCGGAAATTTCAGTCACATTGTGAGCATGAGTGATGATGTGGTCAACGAAACCATACTCCAATGCCTCATCAGCTGTGAACCAGCGGTCACGGTCACCATCAAGATTAATCTGCTCAACAGTCTTACCAGTAGCCTCAGCGGTAATGGTAGCGAGACGCTTCTTCATGTCAAGGATAAGCTCAGCCTGACGACGAACATCCGACTCCGAACCGCTGTAGCCTCCGAGTGGCTGATGCAGAAGAACGCGAGCATTTGGGGTAATGAAACGCTTGCCCTTGGTTCCAGCATTGCTCAGAAGGAACTGGCCCATTGAAGCAGCCATACCAACAGCAACAGTTGCAACGTCGTTTGGAATCAGTTTAATGACATCATATAACATCACGCCGGCTGTAACACTCCCACCAGGAGAGTTGATGTAGAGGAAAATATCTGATTCTCGGTCCTGCGCTGACAGTAGGAGCATCTTAGCGCTCAGGTCAGCCATGTTTTCATCATTTACCTCACCATTGAGCCACAGGATACGACTCTTTGTGAGCTGATCCATAGGATTGAGGGTAACAGGAACTGAAGGGTTTTGCACACTAGTCAAAGGTGTTTTCCTCTTTCTTACTTGTAATGTAAGCCAGAGTCTACCATACTTCTTCTCAAACATGCTAATCGAGTAAGTGTGTCTTATTTTGCAATCTTATACCAGCCATCAATTCCTGGTAATTGAGGTAAAGGATTTTCAATCATTTCTTGAAGAAAAGAGCCAACTTGATTGAACTCGGGGAGCTTTTGTCCATAGTATTTGTCGTATTCTTCCAATGTTGTTTTACTGGCTTTACGAGCTTTACCATTTCGTAATCGGTGAATATTCTCCCGACCGCTCAGAAGTTTGGGATTGGAACCTGCTGTTTCCAAAAAGGTCCCATAAGTTAGTTCATTGGCTAACCTGAATCCGATAAAGAGAACTCCGAAACAAGCACCAGGAGTAGCTCTATCTTGGGAGTACCAAAATGCTTGCAATGTCCACCCTACACTTGTCAGTCCAGGACTTCTATAAGGAGTAAAGGTAGAAGGAAGATACGCGATAGCTTTTGGCTTTACTTCATCAATCTTGATATGCATGTAATTCTGTATCGGTTTTATAGACTTCCATAAGTAATAGTTGAAAATTGTTCATGCATATGGTAGGATCAGAGTCATATCTGTATCCAATCACAGTAATCATTTCTTGGGGCGATAACTTTGTACAGGTAGTGTCCGTTCTCTATACATAATCAGGGGTAGTATGTTTTCAAAAGTCGGTAATCTCATCAAAATGACCTGGATGTTTTCCTGGCGACTGATTGTATTGAATTTCTTGTTTTCTCATGGGCAGAATAATCGCTGGTTCGTGCTAATCGCTTTTATTATTTCAGCAGTTTTAGTGTTTGGGTTCAACAAACATGTACTTATTTTCCCCATTATTCGTCTTATCAAGAGAAGCCCAGTTATACAAGCCGCTGATGGCTCAGAGGTAGAATACGTTCCCCGTCCTTCACGTCCTCGTCCTCCAAAACAAAAACATAAGAGGAACCCAGAGTTAGTATACCTCAATCATGGTGTCACCATACGTGCTAAGCACATAGAGTATGTTGCTAGCGCTAAAGACAAAGGGCGTATGACTGGCTTTGAACCGAAACACTTGGAAGACCTTCCTATGCCTCGTTCTTATAACATGGTGGGTGTACCAGGTGAAGGATTGATTGAAGCTACTCATTTCGAAAAAGAGAATATCCAATTAGGTCAAATGGGTGAAGAGAACTTTGCAAAGGTTTTGAATAAAACTCACCACTTGAATCGGTTCAAAACGGCTTGGTCAGTCCCTGTTCCAGACCAGAAGCGCCTTATCCCTGGACCCTACGGTACGGACATTGACTGCATTTTAGCTACCCACGACAATCTTTATCTCATTGATTTGAAGAATTATAAGTCAGGAGATGTTCGTTATCACATGGATGGTTCTTTTCTGTATACGGAGGATCGTGCCACTGGTAAACAAGTTGGTGAATCAAAAGAGATGTCTCATAACATGGAAATGGCTACTGCAGCAATGAAACATCACTTTCCCAGGGTAAACATCGTCCCGGTCGTTGTGTTCATGCCTACAAATAATGGGGAGGGGTTTATTGACAATGTTTACTGGCCTGGAAATATCCGCGCAGTAAACCTGTCGCAGTTTATTACCGAATTATCATTTCAAAAAGATTTCAGCTACGAAGCTCCAACAAGCGGGGCCTTTGTTCTTTCTTCTTCGCTTATTCCTAAGGAGCGCTTGGAAGCGAAGAAGAAAGATGCACCAATAATAAACTGGTATGAAGATTCTACTGATTGGGAAGACGAGGAATAGAACCAAGTAAAACTATGTTGTATGCTGTAACTGACTTATTATAGAAAGATAAACCTCTCCACCATGACTTACACGAACTTTGACCAGATTATGGAAGCTGAACATGTGAATGCAACTGACCGCATTCAGTTCACTCGTAAATGGCTTGCGCAGTCTTACGACATCAAGACTGCTGATGAAAACTGGATTGCAGTATTAGCTGATGTTCATGACCATGACAACCTTCCAAAACATCTTGGAGTCTACAAGGTTGGTTCTTCATTCTCAGCTACCCACACACAGCTTGTACGTTTACCTGATGGTTGGCATTTAGCTATTGGTAATGACCCTCAGTTACTCACTCCTATTCACCCAAAACAGGAGACAGGTTCATACAGCCACCCGTTGAACATGAAAGCTCGTATGCAGCTGACAAACATTTTGAAGAAGGGTAAACTCATGTTAGAACGCCAAACCCCTACACGGGAAGACAATTTTGATTTGTTCGCAGCTGAGGATAAAGAAGTTCAGGAAGCTGAAACTGGTAATAACAACGCAGTAACTCTCAACCCAGCATTTGGTGTTGATAATAAGGGCACGAAGAGCATTAGTATCTTCTAACTATTAGACAAGGAATAACTATGTACGCAGGACCTGCTAATCTTGCAACAAGATATTTGGAGATTGCGGACTCAATTTTGTGGGGCAAATCGCTATTATCATCTTTACCTCCTTTGGACCAATCTAATCAGATTGATGTTTGGTTCAAAGATTGCGAGAAAGAGCATATAGGATGGGATGCGTTAGCCACTTCTTTGGAAAACTTGAAGTTAAATTACAGTTTGGAAAAAGCACAGTCCCTTTACTTCAAATTAATATTTTCTGCCGTTCACTTGTGGAATAAAGAAGAAAAGGATTCATCCTGGGCATGGGTGTATCCAGACGACTATGTATTGAAAAAGCTTGAAGAAATAGAACAAATGCAAGACCATCAGGTTCTAAGAGTTAGCTCTTCTGACATTCCATACCCTATTGAAGCTGCGGTACAAGTAATACTGAAAAGTTTGGTTACCAGTGGACTTTTGAGAGAATCCGGATGGATTTTTTCAGTAATCGGTTCTATGGACTCTGGGGACACTCCACCGAAAAATATCTTTGAAATGAATCCGACAGCTTACAGCTTTACTTTACGCGATAGAAAAGAAAATATAAGAAAGTTTATTGAACTTTCATTTTAAGTGGCTACGGTAGTAAGTTTTTTATGCCATCCAGGAATCAAGAGCTTGATACGGGTATCCAGTTTCCCATTCCATTCAACTTCATATCCATATTCTTCTAAGAGTTCTTTGATTTGCTCTCCTGCTTTGCGATGGGAGATACCAGGGGTAAAGCTTCCGTAGGAAAGATAAACTGCTTCTTCTGTTCCTAAAAAGTATGTGTCTTGGCTATGGAAGAATACATAGCCATCATATTCATCTTTGATAACTTTTCTATCTAAGAGCTTCGCTGCATCTTTTTGAGATGTTCCATAGTTGACATTAGCGAAAAGTTTATGCGTTGTCCGTAGCTCTGCGAACACTGTTTCTAATACATCGTAAGGAGTAGCTCCCCATTTGTCCTGCTCATCTAAATGATTGTGATAAGCCTGATACAGGTAATGCTCCAATGAGCGTTCTTCTCGTTTTGTGAGGAGTTCGTTCAGACCATATTTTTCAAAAGCAAGTTCATTCAGTTGTTCGTAGGTAACGAAACCAGCTTTCAGGTGCGCATCAATGAATGCTTTCGCTTCTTTGTAGGTTTCGCTTTTTCTAAACATATATCCTCTATTGGCAAATCATCTGTAAACAGTATGTAACTAACCCATGTTATCAGAGTAAGGAGTGATAGGAATGAAACATGTCCGACATCCTCACTCTCAATCGTCCTTGCCAAGCTCAGGACCCCACCTCATGTCCTCATCATGGGGAGCAAGCTCGTTTACAGCAGCTTATGGACATCTCCGCAGAAACAAATGATCTTGAAGCGTATTTTACTGCTCGGAAAGAATATGAGAACGTTGTAGGTCGTATTCTTTTAGATGAGGAAGCAGACTTTGGAACGTATGAAGAGCTGTTCGCTGAACAGTTGGAAGAAAATCGTATCCAAACACAGAATATTTCTCAACAGCTGATGCGTATGAATCAGACTGGGGACTACTCTGGAATGAACTGGAAACTGTTTGCAAAATGGGCAGTGCAGTATCGTTCACCTCAGTCCTACGGTTCACTTCTGGAACAACGATACATTCGTGAGAACGGATATCAAAGAGTCCCCTCGCGTGATGAACGTGGTGATTTCTTGAACTTGAAAACAAAAGAATACTCTGAGTTTAAAGTCACAGCTGCTGATGATGAAAACAATCGTAAAGTGAACTTCGTGCAGATTCGCCCTCACCATAAACTCCACAGCTATCATCTTGTCGTTGTGGATAAAACCACCGGAGATACCGAACTGTTCGTGCTTACGAAAAAACAAATGCAATCTGAGTTGACAAAAGTTGGTGGGTTAGCTCATGGTACAAATGCTTCAAACAATAATGAGCAGAAAGAGTATGCAATTCGTTTCAGCGCATTGGATACTGATGCCACATTCAGCCGATGGAAAAAGTCATACGAGAAGCCTTTTCTGATAGACTAAATTACTATGCCTTATTCTTCTGCTTTGAACCCTCATCCTTATGAGAACCAAATTCTTTTTGGTGACTCTTTGAAGAAAATGAAACTTCTGCCTGATGAGTCTGTTGACTTGATTTTAGCTGACCTTCCTTACGCTGTAAGTCGTAATCCATGGGATACGATCATTCCTGTTGAAGAAATGTGGGAAGAGTATGAGCGCATCATCAAGCCCAATGGCGCTATTGTGTTGACGGCAACGCAGCCGTTTTCTTCTCTTCTGGTAATGAGTAATCCAAAGCTGTTCAAATATGAATGGGTATGGCAGAAGACCATTGGTTCAGGACAGCTGAATGCACACAAGCAGCCTTTACGTAATCATGAAACAGTACTGGTCTTCTATAAGAAGCCACCACTGTATAATCCTCAGATGACCGAGGGTAAGCCGTATCATGCGAAGCGTAAAGCAACGTTTGAAGGGCCTGGCTATAACGCTCAGCGTCCTTCTGAAACAAAGAACGAAGGGACTCGTTTACCGAAGAGTGTTATTTTGGTACCGAATCCTCGCATCAAAGGTGGACATCCAACACAGAAACCGTTGGAATTGTTCCGTTACCTGATTCGCACTTATACGAATCCTGGTGATTTGGTGTTAGATAATTGCATTGGCTCAGGAACAACCGCCGTGGCAGCTGTTGTTGAAGAGCGTAGGTACATCGGCATTGAGAATAACGAGGAGTACTATCAAATGGCATTAGACCGTGTAAAGAACGCTTGGTTGGAGTTAGACGATGAAAAATAAGATTGTTTTTGTAGTAGCATCTTCTGTGATTGCTGGACTGCTATTGACAGGATGTTCAGACAACGGAACTCCGAAACCTACTCCATCAGCTTCTGCTGTTACATACCCTGAACCATCTCAGATTGTTGAAGTCAAAATCCCAGCAGGGTTGACAAATGATACTGATTGGGTTACTCCAAAGAACATCCCGTTCAACTTTGAAAACCAAATCGGAGAGGGAGCGTATGAGTTAACTTCTCCTACTCTTCGTGAGCCAGCATTGAACGTTTGGTCTGCTGAGTTGAAGAAGAAAGGCTGGGCTGTGGAACGTAAGAAAGATGATGAAGCAACGAACCAGTATCATTTCATTGCTATCAAAGGAAACAAACTTATCCGTGTTGATGGTTCAGGTGGGATGAAAGCTGCATCTTCTCATGATGAGGCAACACCTTCACAGACAAATGTTCGTATAAGTGGTTTTTAATACAAAAGAAAGAGGCTCCCAGAATTCGGGAGCCTCTTTCTTTATGCTTGTTTTACCCTAAGGATGAATAAAATTAGCTGCGCTTAGCTTTCTGTGCTGCTTCATGAACAGCTGCTGTGGCTTCTTCTGTCTTTGTTTTGACTGCATCGGCTGTTTTATCAGTAGCTTCGCTCGCTTTATCAGCGGCTTTGTCTACTGAGTCCTTCACGTCAGAACGAGGCGTTTTCTTCTGAGCTTTATCTGCAAGCTCATCAGTTTTGTCCTGAGCCTTGTCAGCGACATCATCAGCTTTATCCTGAGCTTTATCAGTCAGGTCTTTCGCTTTGTCTTTGACATCATCAACAACATCAGCTACTTTTCCTTTGACCTCTGAAACGAAGCCCTGAGCTTTGCGTTTTGCTTCGTGGGTTGCATCGTCAACATACAAGTCTTCGTCACGAAGCTTGCCTGATTTGACAGCCCAGTATACAAGTCCACCGATTGCACCAATAAGAAGAATAGCTCCGAAGATGCTACCCTTATGGGACTGCTTCTGTTTCGGGAAGCGCTTATTAAGCGTTTTGCTGAGATTGTCCAGTTGCTTTGCATCAGGAAGGTTATCAGCTACCACTTTGAGGTGGTTGGCTACGCGCTTTTTGAAGGCTTTGCCGTCTGGTACGCGCTTCTGCAACTTCTTGAGCTGCTTTTTCTGGTCAGTTGATAGAACGCTCACTTTGTGTCACCCCTTCTCCTGTTACTGGGTCCTGGGATGTACGTGTGGTTGCCACTGCTGTACGGCTACGTGTTGCAAGGACGATTGCAAGCAATGTTACGAGGAAACCTGCGCCAAGAAGAATGTACCCCACGAGGGTCAAATCTACTCCGTTGATTCCGTCTTGAATGGCAAAGGCAAGGATGGCCCCTACTGCCATCAAGAAAATACCGCCTCCGATTTTCATGATTCCGTTCCTTTCATTGGGATTGATAGCTTGTATCGGTCATCTTAGCCGAAAAAGTGAAAGTATTTAGGAAAACTATCTTTTTACTTGCGAGATTGTCAGTCTGTCTAACAAATCGTGCTGTTTACGGATACCGCTTGTACCCCGTTTATAAAAGCTACTTAGAGGTCTGATAATACTTTATTTGACTTTATCCTGTCAGCCTTGATAAGATAGTAAGCATGGTTACAGGTATGAGGGATTTCCTTCCCAACGAAAAACAGCGCAGAGAAAAAGCTCTGACGTTGATCCGTAATGTGTACGCAAAGTACGGTTTCTCTGAGATTGAAACTCCAGTGATGGAGGACATTGATACGCTTCGCGGTAGTTCAGGCGGAGACAACACGAAGATGACGTTCGAGGTGCTCAAACGTCGCATCAAGCCAGACATTCTCTCCAAGGCGCAATCCCCGCAAGAGCTGGTGGACTTAGGTCTCCGTTACGACCTGACAGTACCCCTGTCCCGTTTCTACGGGGATAATAAGGCTTCTTTGCCCACCGTGTTCAAGTCGGTACAAATCGCTCCTGTATGGCGCGCTGAGCGTCCTCAGAAAGGTCGCTATCGTCAGTTCATGCAGTGCGATATTGACATCATTGGTGAATCCGCAAGTATCGCTGAGATTGAGCTCGTCACTGTCACAGTGAACGCTCTTGCTGCTCTTGGTATCAACGATGTCACTATTCGGATGAATGATAGAAAGCTGTTGGATAGATTCCTTAACGACAACAGTATTCCAGATGAACAGAAAAACCAGGCGCTGGTTATTCTGGACAAACGTGACAAGCTTTCTGAGGAAAAGATTGTAGAAGAATTTGCAAAGGTGAACATTTCATCTGATGTTGCTTCTCAGCTTCTGAACTTCTATTCTTTGCAAGAGGATGACGAGTTGGCAACCATTATCGCTTCCGTGAATACTATTCTTGGTAGAGAAGTAGCAGTGTTCGACCCAAGCCTTGTTCGTGGTATGGGCTATTACACAGGGACCATCTATGAAGTTCAATCAGCTGATGAAAACTACTCCTTAGGCGGAGGTGGAAGATATGACAACATGATTGGTGCTCTATCAGGAACACCTACTCCTGCTGTTGGTTTCTCCTTAGGTTTTGAGAGAATCGTGGATTTGATTACATCCAAACTTGATAGCGAAGAGGAATCAGTAGCTCTCGTATATTCTCCTTCCACTGACCCACAAGTTACTGTTACATATATGCAAGCCTTGAATACTCTTACTGGTCAGGGGTATAGAACACGTTTAGTAAAGAAAGCGAAGAACACCCGTTTGCTATTAGATAGACTTCAAGCAGAAGGTTTTACTGCATTTGCATTCATTGATGAGAACAGCACTGAGGCCAGTCTTCGGTCTTTCTCCTGACCTTTCCGTGCATTGCCGATAATTGCACGCATACGAAAGATAAACCCTTTATGAGGATGCTGCATGCTGCAAAAACTTGGATTTACGATAGCGAAACACCCATTTGTCACCATAATGTTGTGGTTAGTAGCCATAGTGACAGTGGGTGTTATTGCTATTGGTGGAGTGTTCGGTCAGTCCCTGTTTGACCGGTTAGACACCAGCCAGCCATCCGTGTCAAGTGAATCGTCAAAAGCAGATGACATCATCAAAGGCAATGATAATGCTGAAACAGTGATGATACTGCTCAAAAACACTTCACCTGACAATGAAAAAGCGGCGAAGATTGTCACGAAGCTTCAACAAAAGCTTGCTGATGAAAAAACAGTCAAGTCAGTTGCTACACCAGTAGGAGTTCCACAAGAAGTACTTTCCCAGCAGAAAGCATTACAAGCGTTAGTTTCCAAGAATGGTAAAGACTCAGTAGTTGTTGTCACTGTGAAACAGTCCTACTCTGATACTAAGAATACTACTGTTCTTAACAACGTTACTGATGAGCTACGTGATTATGTTCATGATTTTAATAAAGCAGGAATCCACGCAGAACTCACATCACAAACCCTTGTGACGAATCAAATCACACATCAGGCTTCCGCTGACTTAGAGAAAGGTGAACTGATATCCCTTCCTCTTGCTCTTATCGTAATGGTGGTAGTCTTCGGTGGGTTCTTAGCTGCTGGTATTCCATTAGTAGGAGCAATCGTTTCTATTCTTGGTGGAATGGGAGCATTGTTCGGATTTTCTTACTTTACGAAGATGGATACTACTGTCCTCAATGTGCTGACCATCATCGGGTTAGGGGTTTCTATCGACTATGGATTGTTGATGATTTCGCGGTACCGTGAAGTGTTGCGAAGTCTCCCCAACAGAGGAACCCGAACAATTCATTTAGCTGTTGCGAAAACAATGAGAACAGCTGGAAGAACCGTATTATTCTCTGGTGTTACCATTGCTGTATGCACTTCTGCGTTGGCGGTGTTTGAAGCTACTATTATGAAGTCAGTAGCAATCTCCGCAGCTGCGGTCATCCTGATTGCTGTGTTGAGTTCACTGACACTGCTTCCAGCAATCTTCTCTTTGTTCAGATATAAACTTATCAAACCTTCTGTTCTGATGCGAACACGAAACATAGGCCGGTTACTTCGAAACTTTGGTGATGTTGCGCCGAAGAAAGGAGTGTTCAGTGCATTAGCTGGCAAAATTCAGAAAGCACCTGCAGTCATTGCTGTTGCTGGCATTAGTTTGCTGCTGTTGTTAGGTAGTAGCATCGTTGGATTACATGTCACCAGTTACGGAACGCCATACCTTGCAAAAAGTACAGGTGAAATTGGAACGTTGAATACGTTGCAGAAAGATTTCCCAGCATTCAAAAC
>Ga0308170_10001170_pt1 | contig 26736 bp, 23 predicted proteins | sample PhyBR2_2_FD_202136 | JGI IMG/M metagenome (GOLD analysis project Ga0308170, IMG submission 202136) | Phyllosphere microbial communities from UC Gill Tract Community Farm, Albany, California, United States - DLSLSB.R2 | ecosystem: Host-associated > Plants > Phyllosphere > Unclassified | place...
GCCGGAGAGCACGGCCAGCGCCAGCGGAACGCCCAGCAGTTTGAAGCTCATGGTGTCTCCTTGTCCTTCTTCATGTCGTGGCCGGCGTGGCCACCCATGCCTTTCATGGTCAGCGACATCGAATTGATGGCGGCCACGGTGTCATTGGCCCTGGTCCAGTTGCGGTCCGCGCTGGCCTCGGGCGCCGTATCGGGCTTGTGGCCGAGGACGGACTGGTATCGGGTGGCCGGCACGGCGGCCCGGGGATCGGCGGCAGCGGCCGGGGGCTGCCGGGCGTGGGCGTGGACGCCGGCCATGGCCAGCAGCAGGCAGGCGCAAACGCGTGCCGGGGATGATTGGTGTTTCATGCGAACCTCGTCGAAATGCGTGATGACAGCCGTCGGCCCACAGGGCGGCGGCGCGCGAAATCAGGCGGGGAGGCTGGTGGGAGGCCGTTCGGGGAGGACCGGATCGACGCTCGGCAGGTGGCCGGCGCGGAAGAGAATCAGCATCGTGCTGGGTGGCGCCAGTGCCGGCGATGCCGGCAGGCCCGAGGCCATCGCGGCGCCCACGCAGCAGGCGGCGCAGGTGCCGCACTTGCCTTTTTCGTGGTGGGTGGCGTGATCGTCAGACGTGGACGCTGCCTTTGCCACTGCATTGCGCTCATGGTGCTGGCCATCCATCGACGCCTGCGCCATCTGCTGGTGGCAGGGCGGCTGCTGCAGCGGCGCGGCGGGCAGGCGCATGCTTGCCGAAGCGAATGCCTGGAAGGGCAGCGCCAGCAGCAGGTAACACACGAGCAGCAGTTTGAGGACGGATTTCACGCGGCCATTCTAGCATGCGTGCCTGGCCCTGCGCTTGCACGGCTGGCGTTCCGCAGCCGTGGGCGATCCGGATAAGGTGGTAGCATTGTGCCAACGCCATCGTCGACGGAGGCAACCCCAATGAGTCCAGCGGCCCTGTCAGCCCATCGCCGCCCGCAGCGCGCCCGATTCGAAATAGATATGCCGGATCGAGGGATACAGCGCCGTCACCGCCTTTTCCAGGCGCTCGATCGCCGCCTCCACTTCGTCGATGCGCATGCCGCGCCGGAACTGCACCGCCGCCGTCAGCAGCACCTCGTCCGGTCCCAGCTGCATGCTCTGCAGGGCGCTCACGCTCTCGATCGCCGGGTCCTGCTCGAACACGCCGCGCACCTTGCGGGTGGCGTCCGCGCCGATGCTCTCGCCGACCAGCAGGGCCCCGGTCTCGCGCGCCAGCGTGAAGGCGGCGCCCACCAGCAGCAGGCCGATCAGCACCGAGGCGGCCGGATCGAAGTAAGGGTTGTCGAAGGCATGGCCGAGCACGATGCCGAGGGCCGCGATGGCCAGGCCGATCAGGGCCGCCGAATCCTCGATGAAGACGGTGAACACCGACGCGTCCTTACTCGCGCGCATGGTCTGCCACAAGGAGGAGCCGGGTTTCCGTCTCTTGTTGAGGGCCATGCGCGAGACGTTCCAGCTATAGCCTTCGAACAGGGCCGAGACGCCCAGCACCACGTAGTTCCAGGTCGGCTCCTGCAGCGGTTCGGGATGGCGCAGCGCATCGATGCCGTGGTAGATCGAGAGCCCGCCGCCCAGCGAGAACACGGACAGGGCCACGATCAGGGCCCAGAAGTACAGCTCCTTGCCGTAGCCGAAGGGGTGCTTGGCGTCGGCCGGCTTGGCGCTGTTGCGTTCGCCGATCAGCAGCAGCAGCTCGTTGCCGGTGTCCACCGCCGAGTGGATACCTTCGGCCAGCATCGCGGCGCTGCCGGTGATGCCGGCGACGATGAACTTGCCGACGGCGATGCCGAGGTTGGCGGCGATGGCCGCGTAGATCACTTTCAGCGAGCCGCTTTTCTTTTCTTCTTCGTCCTGCCCGTTGCTCATGTCCTGGTCCTGTGCCTTGTTTTTTCCTGGAGCCAGTGTAGCCAATCCGACAGCATCGGCTTGCACGGCAGGGAACGCGCGGCGGAGGCGGCGGCATGAGCGTCCGTAACCTGCGCCAGCTGTTCGCACCGAAATCGGTGGCCCTGGTCGGCGCCACCGAGCGTCCCGGCAGCGTCGGCGCCACCATGCTGCGCAACCTGCGGGAGGGCGGCTTCGAGGGCGTGCTGTATCCGGTCAATCCGAAATACGCGAGCATCGCCGGCCTGCGCGCCTGGCCCGACGTGGCCAGGCTGCCCGCGGTGCCCGACCTCGCCATCGTCTGCACGCCGCCGCATACCGTGCCCGGCATCGTCAAGGCGCTGGGCGAACTCGGCACCCGCGCCGCCATCGTCATGAGCGCGGGCGTCGCGACCGGGCGCGATGCGCGCGGACGCAGCCTGCGGCAGGCCATGCTGGACGCCGCCAATCCCTACCTGCTGCGCATCCTCGGCGCCAACAGCGCCGGCCTGCTGGCGCCGGGCATCGGGCTGAACGCCAGCATCGCCGCCGGCGGCGCGGCGCCCGGACGGATCGCCTTCGTTTCCGAATCCGGCGCCCTGATGACCGGGGTGCTGGACTGGGCGCGCACGCGCGGGATCGGCTTTTCCAGCTTCGTCTCGCTGGGCGAGTCGGCCGACGTCGATTTCGGCGACGTGCTCGACTACCTGGCCAGCGACCCCGGCACCAGCGCCATCCTGCTGCACATCGAGAGCCTGCGCTATGCGCGCAAGTTCATGTCGGCGGCGCGGGCGGCGGCGCGCAGCAAGCCGACCGTGGTGCTGAAGGCCGGGCGCTCGCTGGAGGCGGCCAGCGCCGGCGCCTGCCTGTCCGGCGTGCTGGCGACGCCGGACGACGTCTATGGCGCCGCGATCCGCCGCGCCGGCATGCTGCGCGTGTACACCACCGAGCAGTTGTTCGCGGCGGTCGAGACCCTGGCCCGCGCCAAGCCCCTGTACGGCGACCGCCTCGCCATCATCGGCAACGGCGCCGGCCCGGTGGTGATGGCACTGGACGCGCTGCAGTACGGCGGCGGCCATGCGGCCGTGCTGTCGGAAGCCACGGTGGCCAGGCTGCGCGAGCTGGTGCCGGAGTGGCGCGGCAGCGGTCCGCTGAACCTGCGCGGCGACGCTCCTCCCGAGCGCTACCGCGACGTCATCGACGTGCTGCTGCACGATCCGGGCGCCAACGCGGTGCTGATGATCCATGCGCCGAACGCCGTGGTCGAGCCGGCCGACGTGGCGCGCGCGGTGGCGCCGCTGGCCAAGAGTTCGTCGCGCAATGTGCTGGGCTGCTGGCTGGGCGTGCAGTCGGTGCTGGAAGCGCGCACCATCGCCGCCGACGCCGGCATGCCGGCCTACCGCACGCCCGAGGACGCGGTCAACGGCTTCCTGCAGATCGTGCACTACCGCGAGAGCCAGAACCTCTTGATGCAGGTGCCGGCCTCGGTCGGCGACGGCGATCCCGACCGCGAGCGCGCGCGCCGCCTGGTGCGCGAGTCGCTCGACAAGGGCCGCTACATGCTGGCCGACCCGGACACCAAGGCCATCCTCGCGGCCTACGGCATCCCGGTGGTGCCGACCCGCGCCGCCGCCACGCCCGAGGACGCGGTGCGCGCCGCCGGCGAGATCGGCTATCCGGTGGCGGTCAAGATCCTGTCGCCGGACGTGGCGCAGAAGAGCGACGTCGGCGGCGTCACCCTCGATCTCGACAGCGGAGAAGCGGTGCTGGCGGCGGCCGAGCGGATGCGCCGGCGCCTGTCGGAGCTGCAGCCGGGCGCGCGCCTGGAGGGCTTCATCGTGCAGGCGATGGCGCGCAATCCGGAAGCCCACGAGCTGATCGTGGGCGCCGCCACCGACCCGGTGTTCGGTCCGGTGATCCTGTTCGGCCAGGGCGGCATGGCGGTGGAGGCGGCCGCCGACCACGCGGTGGCGCTGCCGCCGCTGAACACGGTGCTGGCCCAGGAACTGGTGGCGCGCACCCGGGTCGCGCGCCTGCTCGAGGGCTACCGCAACCACCCGAAGGCGAACATGGAGGCGATCGAAGCGGTGCTGGTGCAGGTCTCGCGCCTGGTGGCCGACGTGCCGGAGATCGTCGAACTCGACATCAACCCGCTGCTGGCCGACAGCCGTGGCGCGATGGTGCTGGACGCCCGCATGCGGATCGGCATGGCGGACCGCTCCGGCTCCACCCTCGACCGCCTGGCGATCCGTCCCTATCCGGCCGAACTGGAAGAAGTCGTGCCCTGGGATGGCGGCACCGTGCTGCTGCGCCCGATCCGCCCCGAGGACGGTCCGGCCCACGTCGAATTCTTCAATGCGCTCACGCCCGACGACGTCCGTTACCGCATGTTCGTGCGCGTACGCGAGCTGCAACCGGCCCAGCTGGCGCGCTTCACGCAGATCGACTACGACCGCGAGATGGCCTTCATCGCCACCCGTCCCGGTCCGGACGGGCAGGACGAAACCCTGGGCGTGGGCCGCGTGGTGGCGGACCCGGACAACGTCAGCGCGGAGTTCGCGGTGACGGTGCGCTCCGACCTGAAGGGCAAGGGCCTGGGCCGCATGCTGATGGACAAGCTGATCGCCTATTGCCGCGCGCGCGGCACCCGCGAGATCGTCGGCGAGGCGCTGCCGCAGAATGCGCCCGTGATCGGGCTGGTGAAGAAGCTCGGCTTCACGGTGGGGCCGCTGGACGAGGACGAGGGCGTGCGCAAATTCTGGCTGGAGCTGCGTTAGGAGTCCGTGCGGCAGAAGAAACGACATCTGCCGCCCGCCACGGCAGCATGCCAACTCTCGTCTTATTTCCCTTGTTCGAACGCGGTCAACATCGTCGTGGCCTGTTCGACACGGATGCTGTGAATCGCTGCGGCCACCTTTTCGCGGTTATAGACGATAGGACGACTCCCACTTCCACCGAACAGCATCCCTACTGCTGCCGAGCCGGCCGACTGTTTTTCGCTCAACGCGCTTGTGCATACCGAGTGGAACTCCGCCTCCCGCGCTTCGAAGGAATCGCAGTTGACGACCCTGTCGACATAGGCGTTCGACCAGCGTTGAAAGTCGCGCGTGACCATCAACAGCTCGAGTTTCCGGGACCGCGGGATCCTCGGCGGCGCAGTGAACAAGCCGTCGATTTCCCAGTGTTCGCCGACCTGTTTCAAAGTGACAAACAGCGGAGACTTGATCTCTGGCCGGTTCGATATCTCGACCGCCCAATCGTTGTTGTGCTCCCATCCTGCCCAGGGTGCTGGATCTCCCGCCAAGGCGGGCGCGCTTATGGCCACGGCTGCCAGCAGCGATAAGGATTTCGAAAGTACGGAACGCGTCGACATGGCGCCTCCCGGTTACTGCGCTGCCGCCAACTCGGGCAGACGGGAGAACACGCCTGCCTGCGACAGGGCGAACCGGGGCGATTCGACGTAGCGGATCCGATTGCGGGCCGGGTCCTGCCATGCCTTCATGGCGTTGGCGCTCATACTGCCTGCAACATAAGCCTTGGTAATGCCCGTCGGGATGAACAGCTCACCGAAAGCGCTGGTGCACGGATTGTATTTCTGCGTTTTCAGAGGGAATCCTGCACACCTCATGATGACCGTCTGCTGGTTATAGTTTCCGCTGTCCGCGTAGGTTTCAAAAGCATAGTCCGTGTAGTCCGGTGCATAGCCCGTCAGGTCGGCGTTGAAGGCGATCCGCTCCTGGCGCTCGTTGGTAATCGGCTGGCGGGTTTTGGACATACTGACAAGCTTGTATTTTCCATCCGCAATATTCTTTTCAAGCAGGACGTACCGCGCGTTCTCCATCCCATTCTTTCCAAGGATGGGATCAACAAACTTGACGGGATTGCCGCTCGGGTTGAGCACGGGCGGAGTGGGCGTGGCGCAACCGGCCAGTACAAGGGCCGAGACCAACAGGGTAGTAACTTTGGACTTCATGAGCTTTCTTTTTCGAATTAGATCGGGTCTGTATACGTAGCAAAAAGAACATTCAAGTTGCCACAAGGAAATTATACATTATGCGATGGGCATATTTCGATCGAAGTCGCCATAGTTTCGGTTGCTGTGATAGTGGTGTCTGATAAGCCCAACAGTTCTCTTGCTGGGCCAGGGACGAGGCCGCCCTTGACAAAGGCCCTCTTGCCTGCGCACGGACCGTGCTCAGGAAGATTCGATGCAGGTTTAGGGAGGACTTGATGTCGTCGAGCGCGCTATCGACCGTCTCATGAGGAATCCCGCGCCATTGCACGCGTTATGACAAGCGCGGCCATCCCTTCCTTGCAGTTCTGATAGTGGCGACAACTATCTTATGGCTTTTCCGAATTCAGTCAGATTAGCCCCAGCGCCGCAGGCCGGCCTCGGGAGACTCAGCGTGCCTGCGCCCGCGCCGCATCCACGCGCCTGAACAGCTCCGCGTTCAGCTTGCGTGAATGTCCCGGCATGTGCTCGCGGGTGCGTTCGATTTCCTGCAGTTCCGGCCCGGCCACCTGGGGCTTGCCGTTGGCGAGCGCCCAGATCGCCAGTTCCGCGCGCGCTTCCAGGCTGCCGAAGCGGTGGGCGGCGGCGGCGAACTGCGCGCCCGCCTCATCCTGGCGGCCGGCGGCGGCATAGGCCTGGCCCAGCAGGATGCCGACCTGCTCGGTGCGGAAGCCCGGTTGCTCTGCCGTCAGCGCTTCCAGCAGGGCGATGCTGCCATGGACGTTGCCGCTGGCCAGGCGGGCGCGGGCGGCGCCCAGGCGCAGTTCGGCGTCGCGCGCGAAGGGGCCTTGCAGGCAGGCGTCGTACTGCTCGGACGCCTTTCCCGCCTGGCCGGTTTCCAGTAAAGCCTTCGCCAGGCGCATCTGGTTGTGCGCGGTCGGGGTCAGCTCGAAGGCGCGCTGGGCGTCACGCACCTCGCGGCCGGGATCCAGGCTGGCCTGCAGCGCGCGGCCGGCGCGCGCCGCCGACTGGTCGAAGCGCGAGGAGGGCAGGAACACGGCGAAGAAATACACGATGCTGCCCAGCAGGGGGAAGAGGAAGAGCACGAGCAGCCAGTACATCTCGCGGTGATTCCGTACCGCGTGGATCGCGAAGAAGATGGCGACGATGATGTGGAGTCCGATTCCGAAGATTTGCATGGTGGCGCACTAGGTTGACGAGGCCGATAGGATAGCCGATCTTGAGGGCCAGACCCTCAACGGCTCAGTTCCGACATGATTTTCTCGGCCAGGAAGTCGCAGGGTGGCCGTTTGGACGTCGTGCTGCGCGCCAGGATCAGTTCCAGCGGGTCGATCTCCGGCAGCCCCTGGGCCTGGCCGAGCAGGCTGAGATGCGCCGGCACCGCGCAGCGCGCCAGCGGCGCCACCGCCAGTCCCGCTTCGACCATGCTGAGCAGTCCCATGAGGCTGGGACTCTCGTAGGAGGTCCGGTAGGGGATCTTCGCCCGCTCCAGGCTGCGGACCGCGTTCTCGCGCGCCACGCTGCCGGGCAGGAAGACGGCGATCGGCAGCGGCTTCTCCTTCCAGATCTCGCGCGCGCCGGGCGAGGCGGCCCACACCATCGGCTCGTAGCGGATGAATTTGCCGGACAGGCCTTTGACCCGCGTGGCGCAGACCAGGTCGACCGAGCCGTCCTTCACCATCGGCGCCAGCGCCACGCTGGGCAGGCCGACCACCTGGATCTGCACCTTCGGATAGGTGGCGGAAAACTTCTTGAGGATGGACGGCAGCAGCGAGGATGCGTAATCGTCGGGCACGCCGATGACGACGCGGCCGGTGATGTCCGGCCTCACCACCGCGGCCCAGGCTTCGTCGCGCAGGGCCAGCATGCGCCGCGCGAAGCTCAGCAGGACTTCGCCGTCCTGGGTCGGCGTGACGCTGCGCGGCCCGCGCACGAACAGCGGCTTGCCGATGGCCGTCTCCAGCGAGCGGATCTGCATGCTCACCGCCGATTGCGAGCGGTGCACGACTTCGGCCGCGCGGCTGATGTTGCCGGTATCGGCCACCGCCACGATCATGGTGAGTACGTCGAGGTCGAGTGCTTTCATCGCTATCAGAAAAATTGATGGTTACGATCAGTATTATGCGATTTTCTTGGACTGTCGTGTGGTGCATAGTAGCGGAAAGGAGCCAGACCATGAACGCACGAACCGACCTGCCCAGCCTTTCCATCCCCGAGGTGTACTTCGCCACCCTCGGCTCCGGCATCCGCATGCCCTACGTGGCGAGCGGTTCCGGAGAGCCGCTGCTGTTCGTGCACGGATCGCTGTGCGACTACCGCTACTGGAATGCCCAGACGGCGGTGCTGGCCAAGGACTTCCTCTGCGTGTCCGTCAGCCTGAGCCACTACTGGCCGGCCAACGTCGACGCTGACGACAACGAGGGCGAATTCGGCTGGCGCCGGCACGTGGATGAAGTCGCCGAGTTCATCGCCGGCATGAATCTCGGCCCGGTCCACCTGGTCGGCCATTCGCGCGGCGGCTGCGTCGCCTTCCACCTGGCGCGCGAGTATCCGCAACTGGTGAAGACGCTCACCCTGGCCGACCCGGGCGGTCCTCTGCAAATTGACGGCAAACCCGAGGCGGCGATGCCGCCGGCGACCCTGCTGCTGCGCGAGAAGGTGGCGGACCTGGTCAGGCACGGCGAGATCGAGGCCGGCCTGGAGATGTTCGTGGATTCGGTCAGCATGCCCGGCATCTGGCGCCGGAGTTCATCGAACTTCCGCACCATGGCGGCCGACAATGCGTCGACCTTGCCGAAGCAGTTCCGCGACCCCTTGCCGGCCTATACGCGCGCCGAAGCGGGCGAGGTGCGATGCAGGACCCTGCTGATCGCCGGCGAGCGCAGCCCGCGCATGTACCGCGATAACGTGGACAGCCTGGCGCAGTGGATTCCGCACGCCGAAAAGCAGCGCCTTGCCGGTGCTTCGCACGGGATGAACGTGACGCACCCGGCGTCCTTCAACCGGCTGATCCGCGCGTTCGCCAGCGCCTAGTCCAGCCAGGGATGCGCCGCCAGCCAGCGCCCCAGCTCGTTGTCGTTCGCGCACTGCAGCTTGCCGAAGATGTTGGCGCGGTGGGTCTCGACCGAGCGCGGGCCGCAGGGCGGCACCAGGATGCGGGCGATTTCCTTGTTCGGCTGGCCCAGTCCCACCAGGCGCGCCACTTCCCGTTCGCGCGGCGTCAGCTCGGCCCACATGCGCAGCGCCTGGGCCCGCGCGCGGGCCTGGGCGATGGCGGCCGGCAGCTTCTCCAGCAGCTGCTGGGTGTCCGGCTTCTCCACCCAGTCGTAGGCGCCGCGCCGCACCGCCTCCAGCGCGGTCGGGATGTCGCCGTGGGCCGACAGGAACAGGGTCACCAGCGGGCTGTGTTCGGCGAGCAGGCGCTCGAACACGGCCAGTCCGCTCATCCCCGTCATGCGCAGGTCGAGGATCACGCAGCCGGGCTGGCGCATGTCGACGGCGTCGAGGAAGGCTTCGCCGGACTCGAAGGCCTGCACCGCCAGTCCCTGCGAAAACAGCAGCAGGAGCAGGGAGCGGCGCAGGGCTTCGTCGTCGTCGACGACGTAGAGCGTGAGGGGCATGTCTTTCATGATACGGTGGGCAGCGTGAAGGAGAAGGCGGCGCCGCCGCCGGGCCGGTTTTCGACGGTCATGGAACCGCCGTGGGCTTCGACGATGGTGCGGCAGATGTTCAGGCCGAGGCCGAGACCGTCGGCGCGGGTGGTGAAGAAGGGCGCGAACACCTGTTCGAGCTGTTCGGGCGGGATGCCCGGGCCGCGGTCGGCGACGGTGATGCGCAGGAGCTGGCCCTCGCGCCGGCAGCGCAGTTCGATGCTGCGGCGCGCCGGCGGCTGGCCCTGCGGCTGCGGGGGCTGTTCCTGCAGCGCGTGCAGGGCATTGTGGACCAGGTTGACCAGCACCTGCTCGAGCAGCACCCGGTCGCCGCGCAGCGGGGCGTCGGCGTCTTCCAGCATCGGGCGCAGGCTCACGCCGTCGCGCTGCAGCTCGGGCTTGAGCAGGATCTCCGCGTGGGCGATGACGCTCTCCATGGTCAGGATCTCGTAATGCGCGCGCTGCGGATTGATGAAGGCGCGCACCCGCTTGACGATCTCGCTGGCGCGCTTCGACTGCCCGACGATCTCGTCGAGCGCGCCGGCCAGCATCTCCTTCGATGAATCCTGGGCGGCCAGCGCACGCGCCGCGGCGGCGAAATTCGACAGCGCCATCAGTGGCTGGTTGAGTTCATGCGCCAGCGTGGAAGCCATCTCGCCGACGCTCGCCAGGCGCGCGCTGCGCTGCAAACGGAGTTCCTGGTCGCGCTGGCGGGCCTCGGCCTGCTTCTGGGCGGTGATGTCGACCACGGAGCTCATCCAGCCGCGGTGCACGCCCTGGGCGTCGACCAGCGGCGCGGTATAGACCATGGTGATCACGTCATGGCCGTCCTTGTGGCGGATGCGCGATTCGAAACCGTGCGGTGCCGCGCGTCCCCGCAGGGCGTCGTCGCTGTCGCTGGCGTGCTTTTCCAGGTCGTCCGGATGCCAGTAGGGGTAGGGCGGACGGCGTCCCAGCAATTCTTCGGCGCTGTAGCCGACCATCGCGCACAGCGCCGGATTGACGTAGATGATCTTGCCCTCCGGGTCGCGCGCCCGCATGCCGACCAGCAGCGAGTCTTCCATCGCCTTGCGGAAGGCGTGGGCTTCTTCCAGGTCGCGGGTGCGCTCCTCGACCCGGTGCTCCAGTTCCAGACGTGCCGAACGCTGTTCGACGAAGCGCTTCTCGCGCAGGCGCCAGTACAGGAGGCCGAGCAGCAGCAGGGCCACGGCCAGGGCGCTGAGCGCGAGCGCCCCCTGGCGCGCCTGGGTCACTTCCTTCATGTCGGTGGTGACGGTGAGCGTCCAGCCGAGTTCCGGCAGCGGGGTGTCGAGCGCGAGCAGCTTCACGCGGCGTCCCTGCACGCTGGTGCGCAGGACGAAACCGGGCGTGTCGGGCTGCGGCTCGATCTTCCATGGCAGCGCATCGAAGCGCTCGCGGCCGCCGTACTGGCCGTGTTCCGTCACCCAGCGCGTATCGAGGGCGGACAGCGGGCCGATGCTGTGGAACAGCCAGTCCGGCACGGCGCTGAGGAAGACGATGCCGCGGCTGTCCCGGAGCACCACCGGGTCGGCGCCGCGCATCCAGGCGGCCTGCAGCGGCTCCAGGCTGATCTTGACCACCATGACGCCGATCACGGCGCCCTGCACCCGCACCGGTTCGGCGATGAACAGGCCGGACTGGCCGGTGGTGAGGCCGAGGCCGTAAAACAGCCCTCGGCGGCCCTGCACGGCATCCTCGAAATAGGGGCGCCGGCGGTAGGACTCGCCGACGAAACTGGACGGCAGGTTCCAGTTGCTGGCGGCCAGCGTCAGTCCTTCGCGGTCGACCAGGTAGAGGGCGGCGGCGCCGGTGGTCGATTGCAGGTCGGCGAAGTAGTCGTTGACGCGCGCCCGCAGGGCCGCGTCGCGCGGGGTGCGCAGCAGCTGCTGCACGTCGGGATGGCGGGCGGCGGCATACGGCAGGAAGTTGTGCTTCTCGACCAGGCCGCGCAGGCCCAGGGCGTTGGCGGCGGCGGCCTGGCGCAGGGCTTCGGTCTTGGACTGCAACTCGTGCTGTTCGGCCAGGCTGCCCGAGGCCACGATCAGGACCAGGGCTCCCGCGGCGGCCAGCAGCCTGCGCCAGTGGCGTGTGATGGACATCGTCGAACGATAGCAGTTACGGCCGGGCTTTGGAATGCCTCTCCGTAGTTTTACGGAAGAGGGCGCGCCGGGATTGCGGATGCGTGCGCCGCCTCCGGCCGCGATAGTGGAGCCCTTGTAAAAGGAGACAACAATGAACACTGTCACAACAAAGACGGCCCTCGACGGCCGTAGCGATGCCGCCGAGCGCATCTCCGGCAAGCGCCTGCGCGCCATCTTCGTCGGCTCGGCCGGCAACCTGGTCGAGTGGTTCGACTTCTACTGCTACTCGGCCTTCGCCCTCTATTTCGCCAGTTCCTTCTTCCCGAAACAGGACCCGACCGCGCAGATGATGTCGACGGCCGGCATCTTCGCCCTCGGCTTCTTCGTGCGCCCGATCGGCGGCATCCTGTTCGGCCACATCGGCGACCGCCTCGGCCGCAAGAAGGCCCTCATGACGTCGGTCCTGCTGATGTGCTTCGGCTCGCTGCTGATCGCCTGCGCGCCGACGTATGCGACGGCCGGCATCCTCTCGCCCTGCATCCTGCTGCTGGCGCGCCTGCTGCAGGGCCTGAGCCTGGGCGGCGAGTACGGCGCCAGCGCCACCTATCTGTCGGAAATGGCGGACTCCAAACACCGCGGCTTCTACAGCAGCTTCCAGTACGTGACCCTGATCGGCGGCCAGCTGCTGGCCCTGCTGCTCCTGCTGGTGCTGCAGCGTTACCTGCTCGACGCCGGGCAGCTGCGCGCCTGGGGCTGGCGCATCCCGTTCTTCGCCGGCGCCTGCCTGGCCCTGCTGGCCCTGCGCATGCGTCACGACATGCCGGAAACCGCGTCGTTCGAAGCCGCGCGCAAGAAGTCCAAGCCCATGGGCGGCCTGAAGCAGCTGGCCCAGCATCCGCGCGAAGTCCTGCTGGTGGTCGGCCTGACCATGGGCGGCACCCTGGCCTTCTACGTCTACACCACCTATATGCAGAAATTCCTGCGCCTGTCGGTGGGCCTGACGGATGCGCAGACCACCGCCGTCTCGGCCGCCTCGCTGCTGTTCGCGATGTGCCTGCAGCCGCTCTACGGCGCGCTGTCGGACCGTATCGGCCGCCGCCCGCTGCTGGTCGGTTTCGCCCTGCTCGGCACCCTGTTCACGGTGCCGCTGCTGACCGCCATCCGCAACGCCGGCGGCCCGTGGGAAGCCTTCATCCTGATCGCCTGCGCCTGGATCATCGTGACCGGCTACACCTCGATCAACGCCCTGGTGAAGGCCGAGCTGTTCCCGGCCACCATCCGCGCCACCGGCGTCGGCGTGCCGTATGCCTTCGCGGTATCGGTGTTCGGCGGCACCGCCGAGTACCTGGCCCTGTGGTTCAAGTCGGAGCAGATGGAAAGCGGCTTCTACTGGTACGCCACCGCCGTCATCGCCTGCACCCTGGTCGTCTGCTTCTTCATGCGCGACACCTCCGCGCATTCGAGGATCGACGCGGAACAGCAAGCCCAGTAAGCCCGTCGGCGGCGCGCATCAGCGCCGCGCATCAGCGGCGGAAACGCACATCTTCCTGCACGACCGGCGCATCACCCTTGGCCGAAGCGCCATGCTTCGGCTTCTTCGGCTTTTTCGGTTTCTTGACGATCTGGCCGCCGGCATTCGTCTCCGGCACCCGGTGGTCGGGGGAGAAGCCCGGTTCCTCGCGGCGCTCCAGGGTCTGATTGGTCAGCTGCTCGATCGCCGCCAGTTGCTGCACCTCGTCGGCACACACCAACGACACCGCCTCGCCCGAGGCGCCGGCGCGGCCCGTGCGGCCGCTGCGGTGGACGTAATCCTCGGCCACGATCGGCAGGTCGACGTTCACCACCACCGGCAGTTCGTCGATGTCGATGCCGCGCGCGGCGACGTCGGTCGCCACCAGGATCTTCACTTCGCCGGCCTTGAAGCCTTCCAGCGCGCGCAGGCGCGCCGGCTGCGGCTTGTCGCCGTGGATCGAGTCCGCGCTGATGCCTTTCGCCTCCAGCAGCTCGACCAGCTGGTCGACGCCCTTGCGGGTCTTGACGAACACCAGGGCTTGCGGCCAGGCGTGGCGCTTCAGCAGGTGCAGGAAGAGCTCGGGTTTCCTCTTCTTGTCGACCGGGACGATCCACTGGCGGATCGCCTTGACCGTCGTGTTGCGCGGGCTGGCGTCGATGCTGACCGGGTCGCGCAGCAGTTTGGTGGCGAGGGCGCGGATCGGGTCCGAGAAGGTGGCGGAGAACAGCAGGGTCTGGCGGCGCTTGGGCAGCAGGGCCAGCACCTGGTCGATGTCGCGCGAAAAGCCGAGATCCAGCATGCGGTCGGCTTCGTCCAGCACCAGGGTCTGCACCTGGTTGAAGCGCAGCGCGTTCTGGCGTTGCAGGTCGAGCAGGCGGCCCGGCGTGGCCACCAGCAGGTCGACGCCCTTGCGCAGGCGCATCATCTGCGGATTGATGCTGACGCCGCCATAGGCGACCATGGTCCGCAGCGGCAGGCCTTCGCCATAGGCGCGCACGCTCTGGTGGACCTGTTCGGCCAGCTCGCGGGTCGGCACCAGCACCAGGGCTCTTGCCGAGTTGCTGTTCACCTGCATGCCGTCCATGACCAGGCGCTGCAGCAGCGGCAGGGCGAATCCGGCGGTCTTGCCGGTGCCGGTCTGGGCGGCGGCCATCACGTCGCGGCCGGCCAGCACGGCGGGAATCGCCTGCGACTGGACCGGGGTCGGCGAATTGTACGAAAGGGCGGACAGGGTGCGGACGATCTGGTCGATCAGGCCGAGCGAAGCGAACGACATATTGTTATTGGCGGTAAGGGAAAAGGCGACAGTGTACCGTGCCGCCGGGGAGGGCGGCAGGACGGGACGGCGGTTGGCCGGCTCAGGCCGAGACCTTGACGGTGTCCGAGAGGTCGACGGTCGGCTTGATCGGGTCGCGGCGGTCCTGGCAGGCCACCGCCATCAGGCAGACCAGGAGCACCAGGCTCCAGCGCAGCGGATGATTTCGCATGATGTCCTCCATGCGAAACATCCTACATCAGAAGCGGTAGCCTACGCTGGCGCGCACGACCGGATAGACCTTGAAGCCGTCGACGTCGTTCTTCAGGCGCAGGCCTTCGGCGGCGACGTCCTTGGCCACGAGGGTACAAATGGCGGCCAGGCTCGAGCAGCCCCAGTTGCCCAGGGTGACGTTCGGATTGCCCTGGAAGAAGGCGCCGAGGTCGGCGTTGAAGCTCCAGTGGCTGCCGTTGCCGGCGGCGAGCGCATTGCCCCAGCCGATGCCGAGGTAGGGCGCGGCCTTGCGGTACTCGATGCGGCCCTTGACGATGCCGATGTCGGCCGCCGAATAGCTGTTGCCGTTCAGCGAGTAAGCGCCGTATTGGTCGGTCTGGGCGGTGGCGTCGAAGCGGTTGCCGTTGTACACCAGGCCGCCGGTCAGGCGGAAGGGGCTGCCGTCACGCACATACCAGTCGAACAGGATGTCGAAGGTCTGCAGCTTGCCCTTGATCGCGTAGTCGACCTGGTTCGTGGTGCGGTTGAAGTCGTGCTGGAAGTAATTGACGCCGAAGCGGCCGTTCAGATTGGACTCCATCGGGACGACCAGGTGGAAACCGGCGCCGGTGGTGCCGAGGTCGGCGGTGATGCCGACTTGCGCCTGGGCGGCGCCGGCGAACAGGAGGGCGCCTGCCAGGGGAGCGTATTTCAGGAACATTGCTTACTTTCAGGAATCGAAATTGGAAAGCGGCATTGTATCGGTAACGGATGTAAGCAGGTGTTGCAACAGACTGAAACGCAACATTTCGTTTGATAAACTGGACACATATCTATACAGAGAGAGGTGAACATGAAATCCATCATCTTCGGCGTGGCGCTGTGCGCCGCCGCTTTCCCGGCCCTGGCCCAGACCAATGTCAGCATCAGCGTCGGCCAGCCCGGCTTCTACGGCCGCATCGACCTCGGCGATTTCGCGCCCCAGCCGGTGCTGTACGCGCCGCAGCCGGTGATCATCCGTCAGGTACCGCACTACGTGGCCGAGCCGGTCTACCTGCGCGTGCCGCCGGGCCACCGCAAGCACTGGGCCAAGTTCTGCGGCCGCTACGACGCCTGCGGCCGTCCGGTCCTGTTCGTGCGCGACGAGTGGTACACCAACACCTATGTGCCGCGCTACCGCGACCATTACCACGGCGGCGGCTATCGCCAGCCGGTGCGCGTGGTCGAGCGCGTCGAGTACCGTGATTACGATCGCGGCCACGGTGGCGGGCGCTGGGAAGAGCACGGCCGCGGTCACGGCGAGGGCCACGGACGCGGCCACGGCGAAGGTCGCGGTGAAGGCCACGGCCACGGCCGCGGTCACGATTGACGAACTCATCGTGAGTACGAGCTCGCCAGCGCCATTTCCGCCCTCGTAGTAAACTGCCCTTGTTAGCCCGACAAGCTCGGGTGCTACGAAGGAGACAGTTTTGCACAGCGAGATTGTGATCGTGGGAGGTGGCGCGGGCGGGCTGGAGCTGGCTTGCAAACTGGGGCGCAAGCTGGGTCCGGCGAAGGTGATGCTGGTGGACAGCCGGCTCTACCATGTCTGGAAGCCTTCGCTGCACGAGGTGGCGGCCGGCACCCTGGACATCCACCAGGAAGGCCTGTCCTACCAGATGCTGGCCCACGACCGCGGCTTCACCTTCGTCTACGGCGCCATGACGGCGCTCGATTCCGCCCGCAAGACCATCAGGGTGGGGCCGGTCAATGCCGCCAGCGATGGCGAAGAGATCTTTCCGGCGCGAACCATTTCCTACCAATCCTTGGTGATTGCCGTCGGCAGCACCTCGAATTATTTCGGCGTGCCCGGCGCACGCGAACACACGATTTCCCTGAATGCCACCGAAGACGCCGAGCGCTTCCGCCTGCGCCTGTTGCGCCTGCTCGCCCAGGCGGCCGAGGCCAAGGGAGAGGGCGGGACGAATCCGGGCGTGGCGGTCGCCAGGGCGGTCGGCTCCGGCACCTTCGAGTCCGGCGTGGTGGCGGCGGATGCGGCCGGCGCCGGTGCGCAGGCAGCCACGGCCGAGGCCGCGCTGAGCGGGAACGGCGGCGCCGGCACCGTGGCGGACACCGGCCTGGTACCGCGCCGGCCCGCCAGCGGACTGGACATCGTGATCATCGGCGGCGGCGCCACCGGGGTCGAACTCGCCGCCGAACTGCGCGAAGCCTCCGGCGCCTACGCGGCCTACGGCTTCAACCGCCTGCAGGTGCAGCGCGACGTGCGCATCACCCTGCTGGAAGGCGCGCCGCGGATCCTGGCGCCGCTGCCCGAGCGGGTGTCGGACTCGGCCGCACGCCTGCTCGACGAGCGCACGATCCGCGTGGTCACGAACTGCCGGGTGACGCAGATCGACGCCCACCAGGTCATCGACAAGGACGGCAACGTCTATCCCTCCGATATCTGCGTATGGGCAGCGGGGATCCGCGCGCCGGAATTCCTGGGCTCGCTGGGCCTGCCGGTCACCAAGGGCGGCGCGATCGAGGTCGACGGCCACCTGCGCGTCAAGGGCGTGGAAGGGGTATATGCGCTGGGCGACTGTGCCGCCTGCACCGACGGCAGCGGCAAGCCGGTGCCGCCGCGCGCCCAGGCCGCCCACCAGCAGGCCGATTACCTGTTGAAGGACTTCATGAACATGGCTTTGGGCCGGCCGCCGCAGAAGAACCCCTATGTCTACAAGGATTACGGCTCGCTGGTCTCGATCGGCCACCGGACCACGGTCGGCAACCTGATGGGTTCCCTGCGTGCGAGCTGGTTCGTGGAGGGATTCCTGGCGCGCATCATGTATTTGAGCTTGCACCTGATGCACCACCAGGCGATTCTGGGATCGACGCGGACGGGAGTGCTGGCGGTTGCGCGGTTCCTGATTCGGCGGACTACGCCGATTGTCAAGCTGCACTGAATATCGGCCTGCTGCCGCTAAACCGTCATTCCCGCGAAGGGAACGACGTTGATCAGGCTTTCGGCAAAATCATCGTCAGCATCGCCCCACCTTCCGGCCCTTGTCCAAGCGTCAGCGTCCCGCCCAGCAGCCGGGCCCGTTCGCGCAGCAGGCGCAGCCCATGGCAGCTCAGCGGATTGGACCCGTCGGGCGCCGGGCCGACGCCGTTGTCGCGCACCGTCAGCATGGCCTGGTCGCCGTCGTCGTCCAGGATCACCTCGACTTCGGTGGCCTGGGCGTGGGTCGCGACGTTGCGCAAGCCTTCCTCGGCGCAGCGCAGCAGGGCCACACCCTGGGGGCGCGAATACTCCGGATCTTCGTCGGGCAGGCTGGCGCGCGCCTTGATGCCGTTTTCCCGGCCCCATTCCGCGACCTGTTCGGCGATCGCGGCCTTGGGCCCGAGGAACTCGAGCTTGTCGTTCCACAGCGCCAGCTGAATATTGCGGTTGGTTTCGATGATGTTGTTAAGCAACTGCTTCATCTGCGCGGCACGGTCGCGCTGCGGCTGTTCCTTGAGATGCGCTGACAGCAACCCAAGGTGCATGGTCAGTGCCGTCATCGATGAGCCCAGGCTGTCGTGCAGGCGGCGCGCCAGCAGGCGCCGTTCCTCGTCCCAGCAGGCAGTCAGATGGCCGAGCAGCTCGGTGAGTTCCGCGACGCGCGCGGCCGGATCGCCATCCTGGGAGTGCAAAGGTGGCTGAGGTGCCGAAGCTTTCATAAAAGCAACCAATTAATGTTTCCCAAAATGATACAACAGCTTGGCCTGAAGCGGCGCGCAGGAATGCCAGTGTGTGTTTCCGTACAGTCGCAGCAGGCTTCCTGCGCGACGCTGTCACTACCGGCTGTGCGACAGCCTTCCATCATGAGGGAACACAATGAGCAACAAATCGAACACCACCGCGAATTCCGCTGCGAAAGACGCCGCGATCCATGCCGCCAACCTCACCGGCCAGGACGCCATCGCCCTGCTGGTCGCCGACCACCGTGAAGTATCCGACATGTTCAAGCAGTATGAAGAACTGAGCGACCGCGCCAGGGCCAGCAAGCAGAAGCTGACCGAAAAGATCTGCAATGCCCTGATCGCCCACACCCAGATCGAGGAAGAGATCTTCTATCCGGCCGTGCGCGAACAGGTCAAGGATTCCGAGGACATGGTCGACGAGGCCGTGGTCGAGCACCAGGCCGCCAAAGACCTGATCAAGCAACTCAAGGAAATGGATCCGGACGAAGACCTGTACGATGCCAAGGTCAAGGTGCTGGGCGAAGAGATCGAGCACCACGTCAAGGAAGAGGAAGAGGAGATGTTCAGGCAGGCCAAAAAGAGCGGCATCGACCTGATGGCGCTGGGCCAGGAAATGGCGCAGCGCAAGCAGGAAATCCTGTCGACCCTGTAAGTTCTATGCGTTGGCCGGGGCGGTGATGGCACTGCCCTGGCTCGCCGGCTCCGCCAGCCGTGCCAGCAGCGTGGCGATATCGACCGGCTTGACCATGTGCAGGTCGAAGCCGGCCTCCAGCACGCGGCGCTGGTCCTCGGCCAGGCCGTATCCCGTCAGGGCGATCAGGCGGATGCCGTGGGTGGCGGCATCCTTGCGCAGGCGGCGCGCCACCTCGTAGCCGTCGATACCCGGCAGGCCGATGTCCACCAGGGCCACGTCGGGCAGTTCGGCGCCGGCCAGGCTCACGCCTTCCAGGCCGTCGCGCGCCTGCAGCACCGGGTAGCCGTAGGAACCCAGCATGGTCGCCATCATCTCGCGGCCGTCGTCATTGTCTTCGATCAGCAGCACGGTCGGCTTGCCGCTCACCGTTACCGTGCCGGTGGGCGCGTCCTCGGCCTGGTCCGGCTCGCTGCGCGGCAGGCGGATCTCGAACGTGGAACCGGCGCCGGCGCCGGTGCTGGTGGCGCTGACGCTGCCGCCGTGCAGCTCGACCAGGCGCCGCACCAGCGACAGGCCGATCCCCAGCCCGCCCTGCGAGCGGTCGATCGAGATCGATCCCTGCACGAACACGTCGAACACGTGCGGCAGCAGGTCGGCCGGAATGCCGACCCCGGAATCGCTCACCGTCAGCACCACCTCGCCGTCCACCGTGTCGATGGCGATCCCGATGTTGCCGCCGCTGGGCGTGTATTTCAGCGCATTGTCGATCAGGTTGGTGGCGATCTGCTCGAGCCGGGTCGGGTCGCCTTCGACCCAGCCGGCGCCGAGCCGGACGTCGAGCTGGTAGCCGGCGGTGCGGCCGGTGGCGCGGAAGGTGTCCAGGCAGCTCGACACCAGCGGGCCGATGTCGATGCGCTTCTTCGACAGCAGGATCTTGCCGGACATCGCACGCGACAGGTCGAGCAGGTCGTCGACGATGCGCGACAGGTGCTGGGTCTGGCGCTGGATGATCAGGCGCGCGCGCCCGCTCGACTCGGCGGCGGCGCCCGGCATGCCGAGCAGGGAAGAGGCGCTGCTGATGGCCGACAGCGGATTGCGCAGTTCATGGCCCAGCATCGCCAGGAATTCGTCCTTGGCGCTGCTCTTGCGTTCGGCGGCGCGCCGCTCTTCCATTTCGCGCACCAGGCGCTTGTTGGTGGCGGTCAGCTCGGTGGTGCGCTGGGACAGTTTTTCGGCCTGGCGCTTGAGTTGCTCGTTCTTGGTGGCCAGCGCCACGAACACCTGCACCTTGGCGCGCAGCACCTGCGGAATCACCGGGGTGAACAGGAAATCGGCGGCGCCGCGCTGGTAAGCCTTCAGGCGGTCGATTTCGTCGGCCAGGAAGGCAGTGACGAAGATGATTGGAATGTCGGCCGAACGGGGCCGCTGGTGGATCGCTTCCGCGGTCTCGAAGCCGTCCATGCCCGGCATGTTCACGTCCAGCAGGATGACGGCGAAGTCGTGGCGCAGCACCTCGCGCAGGGCATCCTGCCCCGACCGGGCCGACAGCACTGCGTAGTTACTTTCCTCGGCCCATAGTTCGAGCAGGCTGGTCAGCGCCAACAGGCTGGCGGCATCGTCGTTGACGACGAGGATCTTCGGCTTTTCGGAGTTCGGCACGGCAGTCGGACTGGTGTCAATGCGTTGTATTCACAAACCTGGCAAAGGATAGCAGAGGATGCCCCATTGCAAAATAAATTCACAATATTTGTTGCAATTCGTCATGATACCACGCGAAGAAGAGGGCCAAAAACTCAATCGTGCGCACCCCGGCAACACGGTTCGCTGCCGCACATACGCAGCGCAGAAGCCTATGAGATAGTGGAAACGTGTCTGGTTCAACCGTGTCAATGGAAGACAGGCGCCAACTTGAAAGGACAGACATGAATATTCAAATCATCGTAAACGACACCCACCACGATAAATGCTTCCGTGAACTGGTCGACCAGCCGGTCACGGCCCTGCGCGGCATGACCCGGCAACAGGCCGACGCCCTGCGCGATGTGTTCGGCATCAACACCATCGGCGAGCTGGCCGAACTGAAGGCCGTCAAGTGGGCCCGTGCGATCCGCACCATGGCCTCGGCCGAAGCCGAGCCGACCGGCGAGAAAGCCAAGGAAACCCTGATCGACGATGCCGTCGAGATGACTTTCCCGGCCAGCGACCCGGTGTCCATCCAATCCAGCATCACCCGCATCGAAGTGGCGCCGGACAAGGTCGATGCCAGCTCGGACCACCAGGGTGCGGCCGCCATCGAGGCCCACAACCGCGAGACCATCGGCAAGCCTGCACTGGGGCCGGGTGGCGAGAAGACGGCCGGCGCGGCCTGATTCATTCGCTGAATCGAGTGGGCGCAGCTGGCGACGGCTGCGCCTTTTTTCTTTTGTGAGCCCTGGAACGTCGCCCGCGCGGAGGCGGGGATCCAAGTTCTGTTTGCGCTAACGAAACTCATGCAGACGTGGGGTCCCGCCTGCGCGGGAACGACGTTTATGGGTGCGCGGGAATGAGGTTCAGGAGTACGTGGCGACGACCGCCGTTCGCACGGTTCAGCGATGCTGCGCCAGCTCCTGCGACGAAGGCGAGGATGCCGGCGCCGGCGCGGGCGCCGCCATCGGCGGCTTGACCGCCTGCGCCGCCTGGCGGGCTGCGCTGCCGTTCGCGCAGAAGCGGTTCTTGCCCGCGCGCTTGGCTTCGTAGAGGGCGTAGTCGGCGATGCTGATCAGGTCGGTGACGTTCTCGGCGTCGTCCGGATACATGCTGATGCCGATACTGGTCGACAGCTGCAGGGTCAGGTCGTTGATGAAGAAGGGCTCGGACAGGGCTTCGACCAGCTTGGCGGCCGGTCCCTGGGCATCGGGCAGGCTGTGGATGTCGCCGAGCAGGACGATGAATTCGTCGCCGCCCAGGCGCGCCACGGTATCTTCCTTGCGCGAATTCGACAGCAGGCGCTGCGACACCATCTTCAGGATCTCGTCGCCATAGGCGTGGCCGTAGGTATCGTTGATCGCCTTGAAGCCGTCCAGGTCCAGGTACATGACCGCCGCCTTGTGGTGGTTGCGGTTGGCGTGCTGGAGGGCGGTTTCGATGCGGTCTTCCAGCAGGCGCCGGTTGGGCAGGCCGGTGAGGGCGTCGTGCAGCGCCAGTTCCTGCTGGGCGCGGCTGTACTGGGCCAGCTCCTTGTAGAGCAGGCGCACTTCGAGCATGTTGTGGATGCGCTTGTGCACTTCCAGCAGGTCGAAGGGTTTGCTGATGAAGTCGCGGGCGCCGGCCTCGAGGGCCGCGATCTTGAAGCTGGGCTGGGCCGTCAGGGCCAATACCGGCAGATAACCGCCTTGCTCGATCTCCTTCAGGCCCTTCATGACCTGGAAGCCGTTCAGGCCGGGCATCTGCAGGTCGAGCAGGATCAGGTCGTAGTTGTGTTCGCGATGCAATGGGCATACCTGCTCCGGTAGCATCGTGGAGCTGACATCGGTGTAGCCTTCCTCCCGCAATATCTCTTCCATCAGTTCGATATTGTCGGGCGAATCGTCTACGACCAGAATCTTGGCGTTCAGGATGTCTTGGCGGCTGGGCATGCTTACTCTCGTCAAATCAAGGCTGACGGCTCGGACAATATTGCTTCGAACCAACCTTTACTGCAACATTCCTTAGTCTAGCAAATGCCAGAGAATTTCTTGTAGGACAGCGCCGCGTGCGTGGGTAGGAACAACAACCGCACACTAGCGCGCGCCATTTTGCCCCACGGCCGGGGCCGCCACACGGTGGACCAGCGGCGCCGTCGGACCGACGACCGAGGCCACGGTAGCGATCAGCTCGCTCGGCTCGACCGGTTTCGAAATATGCGCAGAGAAGCCCGCTTCCAGGGCGCGCAACCGGTCTTCCGAACGGGCGAAGGCGGTAAGGGCGATGGCCGGCACCTGGCCGCCCTGCTCGCGCGGCAGGTGGCGCACCCAGTCGAGCAGTTCGAAGCCGTCGACTTCGGGCATGCCGAGGTCGCTGATCAGCAGGTTCGGCACCGCTTCGCCGAAACGCGCAAAGGCTTCGCGCGCGCTGGCGGCGATGTGCACGGTGGCGCCGCAATCGGTCAGGATGCGCTTGATCAGCTCGCGCGCATCGCGGTCGTCGTCCACCACCAGGGCGTCCACGCCGCTGAGGTCGCGCACCGTCATTTCCGGGGTGCTCGGATTCGGCAGGATCATGGCGGCGCGCGCTGTGCGGCTGGACGCGGTCTGCTGCTTGGCCAGCGGCAGTTCGATCGTGAAGCTGGCGCCCCGGCCTTCGCCGGCGCTCTCGGCGCGTACCGTGCCGCCGTGCTGCTCGATCAGGTGCTTGACGATCGCCAGGCCCAGGCCGAGGCCGCCGTGGCGGCGCGTCATCGAGGCGTCCGCCTGGCGGAAGCGTTCGAACACGTGGGTCAGGAATTCGGGCTTGATGCCGGCGCCGTTGTCGCGCACCGTGATGCTCACGCCGGCTTCGTTGCGGGCGAGGATCACCTCGACCAGGCCGTCGCGCGGGGTGAACTTGATCGCGTTCGACAGCAGGTTCCACACCACCTGCTGCAGGCGGGCCGGATCGCCGGCGATCATGCCGGGGGCGCCCGCGTAATGCTTTTCGATGCGGATGTTCTTGGCGTCCGCGGCCGGGCGCACGGTCTCGACGGCGGCGTCGATGAAGCCGGTCGGCGGCACCACCTGCATGTCGAGCAGCACCTTGCCCGAGGTGATGCGGCTCATGTCGAGCAGGTCTTCGATCAGCTGGGCCTGGGCGCGCGCGTTGCGCTCGATGGTCTGCAGGCCCTTCGACAGGTCGTTCTGGTCGCGGCTGCCGCGGCGCAGCACCTGGGCCCAGCCGAGGATGGCCGACAGCGGGGTGCGCAGCTCGTGCGACAGGGTGGCGAGGAATTCGTCCTTCATCTGGCTGGTGCGTTCGGCCTCGGCGCGCGCCAGCCTTTCGTTCTCGAGCAGGACCTTGCGCTCCTCGGCGGCGCGCTGGGCCGCTTCGTACAGGCGCGCGTTGTCGATCGCCACCGCGGCCTGGGCGGCGATGCCGCGCACGATGCGCTCGGTGCGTTCGGTGAACACCCCCGTTTCCGGATGACCGAAGAACATCGTGCCCAGCACCTCGCCGGAATGCGCGATCACCGGCACGGCAAGATAGCTGCGCACCGGCGGATGGCCGGCCGGCAGGCCGAAGGGCGAGCGGCCCTCGAAGCGCGGATCGTGGGAGACGTCGTCGGCGCGCATCACCTCGCGGATCTCCGGGTTGTGGGGCGACAGGCCCGGCCCGAACAGGGCGTTGGGGCCGGACTCGCCGAAGGGCTCGAACTCGGACGTGCTGGCGCCGGACACCGTGTACAGCGAGAAGATCGTGCCGTCCGCGCCGTCGCGGCCGTGATACAGGAAGGCGCCATGGCGGGCGCCGGCGATGCCGGTGGCGGCGTCGGTGGCGGCCTGCAGCAGGGAGCGCAGCTCGCGGGTGGAGGCGAGGGCGCTACCGGTGCTGTTCAGCAGTTCCAGCACGTGCGACTCGTCGCGCAGGGCCTGCTCGGCGCGCTTGACCTCGTCGACGTCGGTGTTCGTGCCGAACCAGCGCACGACCTTGCCGTGGCGGTCGCGCACCGGATTGACCCGGGTCAGGAACCAGCGGTACTTGCCGTCCGCGCCGCGGATCGGGTATTCCATCTCGAAGGGATCGCCGCTGCGCACGGTCGCCTGCCAGCGTTCCATCACGGCCGGCAGCACGCTCGGTTCGCAGGTCGATTGCCAGCCCCAGCCCACCACCTGGTCGGGGGTGGTGCCGGTGTAGTCGAACCAGCGTTCGTTGAACCAGACGATGGCGCCGTCGGCCTGGGCCATCCAGGCCAGCTGCGGGATCGTGTTGGCCAGCGCGCGCAGCACTTCCTCGCTCTGGCGCAGGGTGTCTTCGGCGCTCTTGCGGGCGCTGATGTCCTGGACCACGCCGGTCATGCCGAGCACGCCTTCGCGGCGGTTCGGCTCGGCGTAATCGGCGCGCCCGACCAGGGCCACCCAGCGGGTGTCCCGGCCGTCGCCGCCGTCGCCCAGCAGGCGGCATTCGAGTTCGACGTCGTTCTGGCCGGCGAAGGCCTGCAGCACGGCGCGCCGCACGCCCTCGCGCTCGTGCGGATCGAGGCGGGCGCGCAGTTCGGCCCAGGCCAGCGGGGTCTCGGCCGGCAGGCCGAAGATGGCGGCGGCGCGTTCGCCCAGCGACAGGCGGTCGCTGGCGGCGTCCCAGCGCCAGTCGCCCAGGCCGCCGGCGGCCAGCGCCACCTGCAGGCGGCTGTTGCCCAGCAGGAGAGCCTGCTGGTCGGCCTTGCGGCGGTCGATGTCCTGGAAGTAGAGGGTCAGGCCGTCCGGCGAAGGATGGGCACGCACCTCGAACCAGCGCCCCAGGCCCGGATAGAAGAATTCCAGGATCGCCGTCTCGCGGCTGTCCATCGCGCGGCGATACAGGTTTTCCAGCTGGCTGCCGCGCAGTTCGGGGAAGGCGTCCCAGATGTCGTGGCCGACCAGGCCGGCGCGGGTGCGCTGCAGCGGCGCCAGCATCTCCAGCGCGCGCTCGTTGATGTAGATGATGCGCCAGTCGTGGTCGACGGCGCAGAAGCCGTCGCTCAGGCTCTCGAGCATGTTCTCCATGCGCTCGTTGGCACGGCGCAGCGCTTCCCTTGCCTGGCGCAGTTCCTCGCTCATCGTGCCTCCAGTGCTGCGCGCCGCCGGATCGGCGGTAGGCTGTCGGTGCTGGCGGTGAAAGCGTTCAGGATCATCGTTCGTGGCAGTGGACGCATTCGCGGGGCTGCCGCGGGGGAAGCGCAGACGGTCCCGCTCTGCATCGATGGCAAGCCGTCCATGGATTCTAGCCCAGCCCTGGTGGTTTGATGCACACCGTTGCGCGCATCAGGAACGCGCCTGTTTCTGCCGCGCGACCTTGTCCAGAGCCGCCTGGAGCTGGTCGAGCTCGTAGGGCTTCTGCAGCGACAGGTAAGGGAATTCGACGTGGCGCAGCAAGGTGTCGCCGTAGCCGGATGCGAAGATCACCTGCATGGACGGCGCATCGACGATCGCCTTGCGCGCCAGTTCGACGCCCGACATGCCCGGCAGGCTGACGTCGGTGAACAGGATGTCGTAACGGCCGGCCGCCAGATGGGTCAGGGCATCGTCCGGATGGCCGACGCCGTCCGCATGGTGGCCGAAGGCGCGCAGCATCTCGCAGATCAGGTATTGGGAGTCGATGTTGTCCTCGACCACCAGGATGCGCAGCGGACCGGCCGGCGCTGTCTCGGCGGCGCCGGCGCCGATCGCGGCCGGGGCCACCACGCACAGGATGCCCAGCACGGCGCCATCGTCGCCGCGCAGCGGCGTGAAATGGAGATCGTGGGTGTCGGCCCCGGAAGTGCCGGCGAAGCCGAAGGAGCGGCCGGCGGCGACCGCGGCCTCGCCGTCCCAGGCGCGCTCGAGTTCGGCCGAGGCGGCAGCCAGCGGCGGCGGCATCACCGGCGGCACATTGCCGCCAGGGACCTTGCCATAACTCGGGCCGGCGAGGGCGCCGTAGGCCTCGTTGAACAGCACCGTCATGTCGCGGCCACACACAAGCAGCGCCGGCAATGGCAGGTTGAACAACAGGTCGGCTGCCATGCGCAAGGGCCAGGGCCATTGCCGGCAGTCGCCCAGCCGGGTGGCGGACCAGTCGAAGGTGCTGGAGGAGGGCGCGGGCTGTCCAGTTGGGATCATGGC
>Ga0308170_10001172_pt1 | contig 26689 bp, 35 predicted proteins | sample PhyBR2_2_FD_202136 | JGI IMG/M metagenome (GOLD analysis project Ga0308170, IMG submission 202136) | Phyllosphere microbial communities from UC Gill Tract Community Farm, Albany, California, United States - DLSLSB.R2 | ecosystem: Host-associated > Plants > Phyllosphere > Unclassified | place...
ATTCGGCCTACTCAGTCTTGAACGAGTATCAAATCGGTCGAATCGTTTCGGGAGAAGCGATTACGAATCCAGAGTTCGAGTATGAGGACGGGTGGGAACCGACAGATACGGATGAGAGGAGTGATTGGGAGAAGAATCAGTTCTTGGATTTGGATCGTCCTTTGATTATGCAAGTTTGGAATTCGGAATTTTCGAAAAGTTTCTACCTTCAACAAGTTCACCAACCTAGGTAAGCTTTCTTTGTTCTCACGACTGCAGGGAGGATGAGCTGACAGATGCCCGCTCATATAGGCACATTCCCCGACCCGCTCGTTTGTTCGGACCATCTTACCTCGAAGTCTTTACAATGACGGCTTGGTATGTCGTACCGATCATTTGGGTCCCCATCACTTGTTACATCTTCCGTCAATCGATCGTCCAACAAACTGGAGCCGGTCTCGCTCTTGCAACCGCTTTTCAACGGACCGGAATTTGTTTCCTCGTTGGAAATATCATCTGGACCGTGCGAAATACATCTTCCTCTCTCCTCTCTTCGTGCTGAGCTCATTTAGATTGTCTTCCGATAGATCCTCGAATATGTCATGCATCGATTCGTCTTCCACGTGGAAGAAATTCTCCCCGACAAACCCTTCTTCCTCATGTTGCACTTCCTGCTTCATGGGATACATCATTATGTACCCATGGACAGGATGCGACTAGTCATGCCACCAATCCTCTTCGCCGCCCTACAGACACCATTCACCAAACTGGCCCACTCGATCTTCCCGAATTGGATGGCGAACGGCATTATCGCAGGATCTTTTGCATTCTACGTAGCTTATGACATGCTTCACTACGCTATGCATCACAGCAAGTTGCCCGCTGTATGTCCTTTCACGTTGACTTGACCTTGATCGGAATCGTCTGACTGACGCTTTTCCTTGCGAAACTCGAATAGTACATCAAGAAGCAGAAGTCTTGGCATATGGAACATCACTATAAGGAGCCCAACCTTGGATACGGTTAGTTCGGCTCCTCTCCTCTACATATCTACTTTTCAGCAGCTGACTTGAGTTTTTCGAAATAGGCGTAACCTCTTCCTTTTGGGACTCCGTCTTTGGGACTGAGGTGTGTTTCTTTTGCGCTTGCTATCTCATTCTATCGCAATACTGACTCTTTGCTCCTTGATTGTAGTTCACCTCCGGAAAAATCGCACCTGCAGGTACGATCGACAAAAAAGCAGACCTCAAAGCAAACCTATAGATTCCCTTTCCATCTCTTCTCTCGCTGTCTCTTCCGTCATTTTCGCATTTCCACGCTGGTCGCTAGTTGTTCCTTTCCTATTCCCCTTTTAACTTTCCCCTCTAATATCGTTTCGCTCCATTTTTTCGTCGTAGCGTTTCTGTAGACTTTGTTCCCTCTCTCTCTCTCTCTCGCTCTTTAGCCACATCTTGTTCGTTCCTGCCTTTACTTTACTACTATACTGCATTTGTCAAACATACCACTTCAATGTCGAAGCTTCGAGAGAAAAGCGATTCGTTTTCTTTCTCTCTCCTCTCTTCCTTCACTTCCACGCTCGAATGCTCTCCTCTCAAGCTTTCTCGCTACGGATAGCTCTGGTGAGCTCACCACAAGCACGAGCGACCCTCTCTGACCCCTTCAATCGACTGAACAGGCTCTTGTCATCCTCGAAACCAAACCCGATTCAACCTCTCTCGCTGGTCAGTCTATAGCTCTCGAATGACTTCTGTCAAACTCACGAGTACTTTGGGGAGAGGAACGTAGATTATCTGTTTGAACTGCGTCAAGAAGCGATCTCGCGAGATGAGGGAACTCAAAATTTGGGTGAGTCTCTGCTACCTCGAGTCTCATCTATCAGCAGAGAGCGTATGAAAAAGAAACAAACTCACAGGTATCTACGAACGAACCGCGAGTCGAAGGACGACTCACAAGGATCGAGAGGGAGTCGGAAATGGAAATGAGGAGCGAAGTGAGCACCCTTCGAGCTTACTTCGCTTTACAGGATTCGAACTGACAAAGGAAACTAGCTCGCTGTTCAGATCAGTCGTGCAGGAGACCGCTCGTCAGCGATCTGCGACAAGCAGCGAATCTTCGTTCGTTTCTTCTTTCGTCTTCGCTTACTGAGTCGTGGACTCACTCCCTGATATCCTCTCTCTCATCTCTCACAGTCTCTCCTGACGTCTACTCGGCTCTACGAAACGTTCTATCGATACTTTGGCCTCACGAAAACAACTCGGTCGAATCAAGCTCTGTCGACATTCCCGTTTCTTCGCTCTACTCGATTTCTCTATCCGCTGATCAACAAAAGACACTCCTCCAACGAGTCAAAGCTCTCGAGCAACGAATAGGGAACGAAATCGAGCAAGAAGTTGCGAGACCTGAACTCGAAAGTCAAAGCGTTCGATTCGAGGCGGTCGTCGCATCGGTGGAAACGCTGCTACCATTCATCGTTGGCTTAACAGTACGCTTTTCACAATCAGATATCTCGAGTGTCGAAGGAGGAAGAGCTCGGGAGGTGGTTTCGAGGGAGGGCTCATCTTCACGAACGGCGGAAGAAAACGACGAACTTTCAACGGTGCGTTTCACACATGACCGACGACAAGCTCCTTTCGCACACTCATCTGACACCCTAAGCTTAGCTTCTGATCACTCTGATACGCTCGTCGCTCTCGCTTCCGTCGAAGTTCGGGGCCCATTCGATCCGGCTTGCGAATCTCGTTCTCGACGTTATCAACGCGCTACCAAGATTCTTTCCCGAACTCATCGCTGCGCTTCTCGAGGATCTCACAGCTCGAATTGGATCGCTCGCTTCGGCAGTCGACAGCACTTCAGCCTCTCCCGGTGCCCCTTCGTCGTCGCAAACGATGCACCTCGATGCTCTCTTCGGCTGCTTGAACGTCTTCCTCTCCCGACTGCCCGCTCCGCACGATGCACGCTGTCAGGGTCGACTGCAAGATGCGGTGAGAGGATTAAGTCGACTACTTGCTGGAGGAGGAGTCGATGAGAGGATTGGAGAAAAGGTCGAGGCGAGTTGCTTGGGCATTCTCGAGCTGTGCTGGTGTAAGCTAGGTATGAGCTAGGTATAGAGTGAGGTGGAACAAGAACGGATGTTACCCATCAGGGAGCAGGACTAGCAGCTGGAGAGAGTGAATATTGTGAACCGCACAGAGCATTTGGCTTCGCGAATGATCTCCGAAGCCGTGCAGCCGAAGGAAGACACGCAAGCCGAGTTGAGTGGGCGGGAGAGGTCGATGAGTCGGTGGGAGGGGGAAACGAGAGGTGAAGAATTGTCGTGAAAGGGAATCTGACGAACTCTTCCGACGCTGCACACGTGTTCGTGATTCTCCCCTCTCGTGTCGTCCGTCAACCGATGGCCATTCGACGGGAGAAGATCGCTGCATTCCGCAAATGACGATACTCCTCTCTCGTACTCCGCTCTCCCAACTTCTGCCTTTTTTTTTTTCGCAACCCAAGATCTCGTTTCCAAGTAACAACCGGCACGTGTACAACGCTAATATCCCGTTTACTTCTTCTTTCCTGTTTACGAGAAACAGATGATGAGCATTCGGCATTCGACACTGATGAGAGTAGACAGCTTACCAGCATCGGCCTTCTTGGTCTTGGCAACACCTGTAGAGCGAGAGTAAGAAGAAGGTGGGGAGTTGGTGAGCGGAAGTTGCTGTCGACAGCAAGCGAGAGAGGTGAGAAAGTTTCAACTTACCTCGGAACTTCTTGGAGCGGTTCTTGCGTTCCTTGCGGAGCTTACGTCCAGTTCGCTCCCTCTTGGCGGCGAGACCGAACTATAGAGGGGGCAGAGATTAGCATTGAACAGAGAGAGAGAGAGAGTGGAAAGAGGGAATGGGTGAACTTACTCGAACGAGACGGTAACGGGGTTCGAACTTGAGCGACTCTTTCGAATCGTAGATCAAAGCGAAACCGGTCGACTTTCCTCCACCGAACTGAGTACGGAAACCGAAGACGATGACTTGTTCCTTGGGGGCCTTGTACATAGTCGCGAGCTTGTCACGGAGTTCGTCTTTCGAGACGTTGGCACGGGTAGGGTGAAGAACATCGACAACCATCTGCTTCCTTTGAAGGAGACGGTTGGTGATGAACTTGCGAGTCCTAATAGTAACAGCACCGGAGGGGTCCTATTGAACACCAATTCAATCAGAGTCAATTCCCTCTGTTTCTGATCTCAAGTTGGAAATTATCCCTGCTGTTCATCCAGTCGAGCGAGCTGCAGTGTTGGGTTGAAATTGTCTGGCTTGAGAGTTGAGGAGAATTGAGTGAATCCTAATCCCATCCATTATTGACTCTGTAGCGATCGTTCCTGCTCCCATTCTGTTCTCATGTCCACTGTTATCCATTCCGCACCATCCATAGTCTCCCCTCTGACAGTTGTAGTGAGATTCGAGTCGATTGATTGAATTTGCTGAAACTTGTAACTTTGATTCTTGTTCAACTTGCAAGGAGTCGGACTGGAGAGCTGAGAGGGTGCATAGCTAATAGATAACTTACCATGATGTCGGTCGGAGGGAGTTGGCGAACTTGCGGGCTAGCGAGATCAACAACTGAATCAAGAGGTGAGCATTTTTTTTGCTCCCTCTCCTCTGCTCCCAACTTCTTTCACTTCCCTCCTCCCTCTCTATCGCAAACTGGGGAACACTGTATAACAAATCAGAATTGCAAATAAAACGAAAAGACTAGCTACAAGGATTACACATTCTGAGAGAGACTCTAAACTGTTTTTTGATCGATCATCCTACTACTACTCACTGACCTGCAGGGAGTACTGCTTCATCTTTAACCTTGTCTGCACTCTCTTCTTCGTTTGAAGCCGCTGTCACCTCTCCTCCATCTTGCTCTTTCTTCAACTTCTCCTCCTCTTTAACTCTCTTCGCTTCCTCTTGCTCCTTTGCCAACTTCTCTTGAGCTTCCCTTCGCTTCTCCATCGTTTCATCTTGCTTCTTTTTCTGTTCCGCCGCTTTCGCTCGAACCTTCTTGAATGCGATCGGGAGATAATCTGGATCGGAATATTGATGGAGACAGATCTTGGAGAGAGGCGCATTCTCATCGATGAGATCTCTGGCTCTTCGCATTTGCTGTGAGCATATCGAAACCATTCACTCGTCAGTAACGGAAGAACGAGTGAAGCATTCGAGAAACCTCACGATTCTCAATTCCTCAACCCAATCAGGTCTGACGTTCCCGGCGCAATTCCTCGTCAAGATGAAAGGGTCTTGAACGACAATCATGTGTTCCGTCCATTTCTCGGGTTCCGAGAAGTCTCCATATGGAATGGGGGAAGAAGAGCGAGAGTTTGCTCGAGAGACCGGTCTCGCTTGATCAGCCTTCGTTCGTTCTTCGTCGAGTTCCGACTGAGCTTGTGCGATCGCGTCGATCTCGGCGAGCGGATCGTCCGTCTGTCCTCCTCCTTCGATGACCTTGGCTTGTGCTGATTCCTCATCGGCAAACGCTTCCAATGCCATATCCTCCATCCCTTGTCGAACTCGCTCTGCCTTCGACACTTCCCCTTCAGCTGCTTCTCCTCCTCCTTGTTGTGCGTCTTGTTGATCGGGTCGAGGAATAGGTTGACCGAATGGTCGTTCACGAGCGAAAGGTTCACCATTCGCGATACTGACCACATCCTTCTTGACATCGAACTCCTCCCCGAAATGGTGGAAGAAGCCTCTCGCCAACTCGACGAGAGACTGGGGACTTGCTTCGAATCCTTCGGGTGCCTCGTCGTATTCGACGAAAGTAACGTCCCATCCGACACTCCTGATCAAATGCTTGAGTTTTCCTCGACGACTGTAGGCTTTCGGGGTCGAGAAGAATCGGGAACGTTCGGTTTCGGTCGAAGAGATGAGTTCTTCATCTTGGAGATTAGGGAGGAGCTTGATCTTCTGAAGGTATGCGATGACGAGGAGAATGAGGGTGTAGGAAGAGAATGTGACGATGCCGTCTCGATCGCCGGAAGGGTTGTTGAGACCTCGTTGAGATGCCCAGAATTTGATAAAGACGGACAGAGGTCGAACGAGAGGATGAAGGTTGCAGTAGGAATTGAGTAGTCGAGAGTTGTAAACACCTGCGATGAGGAAATAATCAATCAGCTCTGCGCTCTGGGGAATAGAGTCGAATATCAGGCTTACCCAATCGCTCGTTGGTGTTGAGATCTGCTTGGATTGTTTGACCGTCGATCTGAACTTCGAACTTGCAAATCGGTACTGCAGCGTCGGGACTACAAGCGAAGCCCTTCACCGTCAGTGAGACGTTCGGTCGGACGAGAAGAAAAAACATGTACATACATAGGATGAATATTCTCCAATCCAGCTCGATACAGAGAATTCCCAATCTTTCGCATCTGATAGATATCCGGCAGATCTTGCATGTGTTCCTTCCTCGATGAGTACCATTTCTCTTCGAATCCATTCGGTCGATAAGGGTCGAGCAAGCACAAGTCGAGATCTGATCCTGAAGTGCCTAATCCGAATCGAATTGAGCCGAAAGGTTCGATCGAAACCGGCATCGCTGCAGGCGAGTGAGGGTGGCCCCAGTGGAAACGTTCTCGATTCAGGTAGTCGGTCAATTCGGAAATGAGGTGTTCTCGAGCGGCGACTGATTCGGGAGAAGGGCGTTGCATCTACATAGCGATAATTAGGCCAGTTCTCGAATTGCTTGAGATAGAGCATGGACACTCACCTCGTACAACGTATGGATCTGCTTCTCCAGATCCTCTTCTCCTGCTTCTGCCTTCACCTTGTCCAGTAGAGTCATCCCCCGATCTCCTCCCGGCGGACCTCGAGGTTTCCCTCTTCCTCTTCCTCTCCCGCCTGCGCCTCTACCGGCTCCTCTACCGGCTCCTCTACTTCCCGCACCTCCTCCACCTCGATTCGCCGCTGGATTTGATGTCGACGCTGAAGGTGTAGGAAGAGGTGGAAGCGGAGATGGGGTTGCATCGCCGGGTTTCGTCGAATCCGTTTGAACTCCTCTTCGTGAATTGACTCCAGCTTGCGCCGATTGAAACAAAGCCGTCCGTTGTACTTTTACGCCTCCATCGTCTCCTCCAGTTCCATTCCCCTTCGTCGTAGGTGCCGCTGCCGTACTGATTCCTCTCGAACCAGTTTGTTGCGCTCCACCTCTACCTCTCCCTCTTCCCGAACCTCTCCAAGGCATGTTCGTTCGATGTGTTTCTTGACTAGCTTGTGCAGTCGGTTTCGGTCGTGTAGAGGTGGATGGAACGGGAGGAGGGAGAGATGATGAGGATGAGGAATTGGCAGCTGCTGCTGCTGCCTTCTTTCGATTCCTGTTGCGAGGTTTTGACTTTGTAGAGGGTTCTGTAGCTGGTTTCGTTCCATTCGAGCTGCCCTGAATAGGCCATACTGTAGTAGTCGATTGAAACGCTGGAGGAGGATTAGGAGTTGATGACATGAGTTTCTGAAGGCTGTACCAGCTGGATGTAGTGCGAGAGGTGTTCAGGATCGAGTTACGTAGTCTAAGCATGCACTGCAGCGAGCATTGGTTCACCAGGTGGGAAAGGTGGAGCTGAGAAAGGTCGGGAAGAGACGAGAGCGACGAGGACTTCTCCTCTCCCTCTCTCCAGAACCATACACTCCATTTCTGTGCTTTGGCTATATATTGAGCTCTAAGCGATATCGGCCGAGCAGTTCTTATATTTGCTGCTTCGTGAATTCCTCTCCTCCTCCTCCTTTCTCCCCTCGCTTCGAACGCTTTCATTCTTCTGTCTCTGAGCCGTTGACGCCCATAAGGCTGTGGTGGTCAATCGCGATCTTCATCCTCGTACGCAGCTTGCCTCGTTCTATCGTTCCCTTTGAGCTACCCACTTTTCCTTCACCGATTACGTAGATTTGTTGACAATTTTCCATGAACAGCTGACTCCCTGGCACCGCCCAATCGCTCGAGACCCTTGTTTGATCCGCGGAATGGAAAGGGGATAATCCCCTATCTTTCTTCTTCCCGACGAATTTCCGAAGAAACAAGGGTTTTCCTTTCACCTTATACCGCTTTCTTCTGGCGATACATCTGCCTGGAGCAGCTCGACTCAAAGAGGATCCCATCGACGACCGCGAGCCTACCGAAGCGGAACACAAGCGATTTCAGGCCAAATCGCTCTCTTACCTACTTCCGACTACTTCTCTAAACTCCGCTCACTCATCTAGCAAGTTCAAAAGGATGTCACTCACCAAAGTTCCACATTCAGTTGAAGGTACGGAGACTCTCCTCGTAAGCAGAACTTTTTTTACCCCTCTCGCTTTCTCCCGTATCCGTCCCTAATCCATTTTGACCACAGAGAGGAGCGCTCTTGCTCGTGCCGCCATCGACCAATCCCTTCCTTGCTCTTCGATCGCAGCTCGCCAAAGCGGTCACGTACAAAGCTCCAAAGTCAGCAGATCCACTCCTCGTTCTCGGAAGTGTCCTCCTCGCAATCGTGAGCGGGATCTTTGTCGCCGGTTTCATGATCAGATGGAGGAGAGGGACGTTATGGTTGTATAGAGTTGTGAGGGCAGGCAGCCAGAGCTACATCTTGGGCTCGATGCTTTCGCAAAAAGGAGGGTTCGACGCTATTACTTCAATTAGTGAGTTCAGACTCCTGAAAATGTGCCGGGTTTCACAACTGACCCTACTTCTCAGCCCTGCAAATCTTTGTCTGGATGGCGCACAGGTCGAATCAAGGAGAGTTCGTTCGACACAAGCTTCTCGCCTATATTCTGCCTTGGTAAGGACTTCTCGATCTTACCTCACCCTGATTACGCTTTGACTGATCTCTAGCTCTTCTCACAGGCTCCCTGGAGGAATAGCGGCAGCTCTAGCTCTTTGGTGTCTCTCGGTGACCTGTTCGTCGCATTCTTCCGATTTCGCACCCCAAGCTGACATTTGCCAACTCATAGACATCTTGCATCTACGTACCTACTCGTCAGAGACGGCGCATACTCCGTGGTATCTCTCGGCAAGATTGGTCAACACATTCGGAATTCTTCTCCCATTCGTCATTCTCGGTTCGACTCTTCCTTTCGCCATCCGGGCCTCAACCAGCTACGAGAAAGGAGTCGTCGACTACTTCAATACGAATGCCATGCTCGCCAAAGCTGCGGATGACTGGAGTCCCGACGAGGCGATCGATCTCAGTGTCGTCGGCGAAATCGCTCCTTTGCTCTTCGACGCTCTCGGTGCATTTGAGCATTCAAAGATCTGGTTCCAACGTATCTACTATTTACTAGCTGGATGGTGTGCTGCGTTCACCTTCGCTTTCGCACTCGTTGGATACCTCTACTCTCGAGCTCTCAACAAGACGATATCCGATCTCCGCTCAAGGTCTTCGAAAGGAGTCGGAATCGAGATGTTCAGGAAGACTAGACGCTGGCTTCTGAGTCTTTCGTTCTGCTTCGTTGTGTCGATGGGTGAGTCGTTTGACTCCTCGATTCGAACTGCAATATTGACGAGATTCGTCATGCAACAGCGGCTGTCTGCATTCACAGCGTTTGGATCGGTATCTACTGCGAACGAATGCTTGTCGATGGGGTATTGAACGAGCTAGGAGTCGTCCTTCCAGTGTGAGCTTTTCGTTTCCTTCGCTCGTCTGCAACCGCTCACCAGTTTCCCCGAGTTCACAGCTATACAATCGCAATCCTCGGTCTACCCATCTCGATCATGCTTCTCATACACGCTTGCTCGACCCCTTCCTCAGCTTCAGTCATCGCTACATCTTCGATCCCTGATCAATCATCGTCGATCGATTTCGCAAGATCATCACCTTCCGCAACTGAAATGTCACAACACTACACTCAGCTACAATTCAGTCTTGCCGCTCAACTCCCCCTACCGAATCGACCATTCTTTGGACTCACGACGAAACCAGAATCTGAAAGTCGTGAGACTCCTTTCGATTCTCTCGAGTTGACGACACGGAATAGGAACGATCACGAGGGCCAATCAAATATTGGAGTCTCAATCGAGAGACAGGTTACGGTTGTTACGCTGTCGTCGAAGAACTATCCGGACTGGAACGACGATGCCGAGGAGCTGGAGAAATGGTAGATTGGAGAGAAGAAGCTATAAAACGCTCTTGACGAGCTTACGGACATTATCTCAATTATCAGTATCAAAGTCTTCTGTCAGTATGTTTCAGTTACGTTCAGTACAAGTGAAGTAGAGTCAAAATGTTCTGTCATCGACTCTCTGTGATTCACCTTCCTCCCTCGCTTCGAATACCTGAGCTCTCAGCTTCGCGCGAGTATGTTCTCTGCGCGAAAGCCAGAGTCTGAAGAGGGAATTCGTCGGGAAAGAAGCGTACTCCATTCGAAATTGCGAAGTCAGCTTTTCGCGTCGTTCTTCGCAAGTTCGTCGGAATGGATGAAATTGTGAGCTTACACGAAAGCGCCGACTTTACCGATAGCTGCAGCGAGACCGTATAGCTGACCACGTACCTGTAAGAAACGTCGAGGAGCGAAATTGGAGAGAGAGCGTAGGAAGCAAAGGCGAAGAAAGGGGAGAAAAGAACGTGTTCGATCGAGGAGGGAGACGTTATCAGCATCTAGCCGGGCATACTGAACTGGGGAGTCGAGTACTGACAGCTGTGGGCCATGACTTTGAAGCGAGCAGTCCGAGGCAGAGTCCAGGACCTGCAGGGGATGAGAAATTAGCTTCTGTCGGAGAGGAAGGAATCAGTGCGAAAGGGCAAACGGACCTGCTTCCCCTAGCGAGAGGAAGCATTGCACCGTCTACAAGCAGGCTATAATTCCTTCACCAGATAGAAAAGGCGTTGGAAAGGATGGATTGGGAGGATGCAAAAGTTCTTTCCAATTGCCTCCCGAGCTCGTCGACCGTTGCGCACTCGACAAGCCTTCGAACCTGCAGACTCAAGTCCCACAACGGCGGGTTTTTCTACGAAGAGGGCTATAAGTCGACGTTCGCTCGCCTATCTCGACTCGCTGACTCGTCTCTCGTTTGCGAAGAAAAGATGCATCTCCGCGCTCGACTTTCGACTTGAGGAAAGCGTGTCTGATTGCTTGAAAAGTGCTTCAAGTGCAACCCGCCGTCGCTCAGAGCAGTCTAGAAAGTTGGTGTCAGAATTTCTCTCGAAAGTGCCCAAATCTCCTACGCGTTGGTTCTGTTCTCTCCCTCAGCCTCTCGTTTCGTCTGCTCGCCTCTCCCACCTCAAGAGATCACTCTAGTACCCCCTACAAGCCTCCGCTCGCCCTCTAGAGCTTCTCCGTCAAATGGTGAACGCGATTCTTCACCTCCTCTTTCCTGCTTTTCCAACTAACCTCACTCGACTGTTATAGGCTCCTCCATCTTCAGCGCAGAAGCGTAGACGCTCAGTGTCGCGTAATCAACCAGCAGCACCTTCATCAGATCAAGATGCGGCAATGGCACAAGCATCAACTCCAGCAGGTTCTCTCCCCGGCAGTTCACCTCCTCCAGCTACTTCAGACTTCGACGAGGAAGAGATCTTAGGACAGGAAGATGGTGATCTGGATGAAGGAGAAGAGGATGGGGAAGATTTGTTCGGAGATGAGATGGGAAATGATTACATCGAGAACAGGAAACTGGACGCTTACGATGCGGGAGATCTGAACGATGATGACGAGTTCTCGGATGATATGGACGCGAGGCGAGCGGCAGAAGACCGTATGGACAGACGAGATCGAAGGGCGAACAGGGCTGCTGGAGCTGCTGGAGAGAGAAGGAAAGCGAGGATTCCTCAGTTCCTGGCGAGTGATGAAGAAGACAGTGAAGATGAAGGTGGACTGTTGGGTCGAAGAAGGCAAAGGAGGAATTACGATGAGCCTATGGGAGATGATGAAGCTGGATTCGACGATGTTCGTTTTCGAATCCTTTCTCATTCGACGTGCAGACCTACTGACTACGACGGTTTGACACCATGTAGGAGATGCCGATTGAACAACTTTCCGACATTCGAGCCGATTCCCTTGCACAATGGATTGAAGACCCTCGAACGAAGAAGACGATCATGCGAGAATTCAAGAACTTCCTCCTCACCTACACCGACGAGAACAACGAATCCACTTACGGATCTCGCATCAATCAACTCGGTCAACGTACGTCCCGTAGCGAGTCCACCTTCTTCTGAAAATCGAGCTAATCTTGCGCTCCTGTCAAAACAGTCAACTCTGAATCGCTGGAAGTTTCATTCCTCCACTTGACCGACTCAAAGGCTATCCTCGCCTACTTCCTCGCCAACTGTCCTTCTTCCATGCTTCCCCTCTTCGACGATGTCGCCCTCGAAGTCATCCTCCTCGCTTTCCCTCACTACACTCGCATTCACGCCGAAGTCCACGTTCGTATCACCGAATTACCTACTTCTTACACCCTTCGCGATCTCCGTCAATCACATCTCGACGCCCTCGTTCGAGTGAGCGGTGTCGTTACTCGTCGTTCAGGAGTATTCCCTCAACTCAAATACGTCAAGTTCGACTGCAACAAGTGCGGAGAAGTCCTTGGTCCTTTCTACCAAGATGCGACTAGTGAGATCAAGATCAGTTTCTGCAGCTCCTGCAACTCGAAAGGGCCTTTCACTGTCAATTCAGAACAAGTTTGTCGCTTTCCCTCTATACTTTGTTTCGAACAAAATCTCACCTCGTCTCGCTTTACAGACTGTTTATCGAAACTACCAAAAGCTCACACTACAAGAATCACCTGGCTCGGTCCCCGCTGGTCGTCTCCCTCGTCACCGTGAAGTCATTCTCCTTTGGGATCTCATCGATTCTGCGAAACCAGGAGACGAAGTTGTGAGTTTAGCCTCTTTTTCCCTCCAACCTCGCTAGTTACTGATTGCGATGTCTGAAAAATCTCAGGAGGTAACGGGTATCTACCGAAACAACTTTGACACTTCTCTCAACGTCAAGAACGGTTTCCCAGTCTTCTCGACGGTTCTCGAAGCGAACCACATCAACAAGAAGGAGGATCTCTTTGCTTCGTTCCGTCTTACTGAAGACGACGAGAAGGCGATTCGGGCACTCGCGCGAGACGATCGTATCGGCAAGCGAATTATCAAGTCTATGGCTCCTTCGATCTACGGTCACGACGATATCAAGACTGGAGTCGCCCTATCCCTCTTCGGAGGTGTCCCCAAAGACATCAATCGCAAGCATCGAATTCGTGGAGATATCAACGTCCTGTTACTCGGAGATCCTGGTACCGCCAAATCTCAATTCTTGAAATACGTCGAGAAGACTGCGAATCGAGCAGTCTTCGCCACGGGACAGGGAGCTTCAGCGGTAGGATTGACTGCGAGTGTCAGGAAAGATCCGGTTACTAGGGAGTGGACGTTGGAAGGAGGTGCTTTGGTTCTGGCCGACAAGGGAGTCTGCTTGATCGACGAGTTTGACAAGATGAACGATTCTGATCGGTAAGTCTGCTCTCCCTGTTTCTCTCACACTGCGCACACTGACTCGCTTCTCGATCACAGAACGTCTATTCACGAAGCTATGGAACAACAATCGATTTCAATTTCGAAAGCCGGTATCGTCACAACTCTTCAAGCTCGTTGCGCTATCGTCGCAGCTGCCAATCCGATCCGAGGACGCTACAACCCAACAATCCCCTTCTCGCAGAACGTCGAGCTCACCGAACCCATTCTCTCTCGTTTCGACATTCTTTGCGTCGTCAAGGATGAGGCGGATCCGAGTATCGACGAGATGCTGGCCAACTTCGTCGTTGGTTCTCACACTCGAAGTCACCCCAACTTTGACTCTGAGAAGGACGAAGTGAATGCAAACGGCTTGATCGACGACGACGTGAGTCTCGAAGTCTTTTTCGCTCTTAGCTTCGCTTACTGATCCTGATTCTCCCTCTTTCGTATAGCTCATCCCGCAAGATCTCCTCCGCAAATACATTCAGTACGCTCGAGATCGCGTCAAGCCTCAACTACACATGATGGATCAAGAGAAGATCTCTCGACTCTACTCTGAACTTCGACGAGAATCAATTTCAACTGGTTCCTACCCTATCACCGTCCGTCACCTAGAGTCAATGATCCGAATGGCTGAAGCTAGTGCCAAGATGCATTTGAGGGAGTACGTGAGGAGTGATGATATCGATCTCGCGATTCAAGTCATGGTCGGCAGTTTCGTTTCGGCTCAAAAGTCGAGTATCAAGAAGCAACTACAGCGTGGATTCAGGTGAGTCAGATCCTTCTAACCGTCCCGTTTCAAATCGCTGACGTTGTTTTCATCACTCTAGGAAATATCTCCGAGTCGCAAAGGACAACGATGAGGTTCTCGCTTTCCTTCTCGGTAACCTCATCAAGGATCGCGCTCGTTACCTCGCCGTCAAGAGTGGACAACATCCCGACTCAGTATCCGTCCGAGTCGAAGAGCTTTCTCGCAAGGTGAGTCTTTCAGTCTCTCCTCCTTCTCTTACATGCTTTAATCGACTCGAAGCTATTTCTGTGCAGGCTGGAGAGATTGATATTCACGACATTGAACCATTCTTCAAGTCAGATCTCTTCGTCAAGGTTCACCGTTACTCTCGCAAGGGTGATTCAATCGTCAAATCGTTCTCGTGATCTCATTGTTCGGGCAGTCAAAGGTTGTACAGCGGTGCTTTCGTTTCGTCTTCCTCTGTATCTTTCGTAGTGGACCTCTCTTACAGTACTGTATTGTAGTGTAGCTTAAGACTCGACGTTCCTCGAAGCTGCACGTTGTCTCGTTCCGCACGTTGAGCAAGTTTCCCGCTAGCCTTTTGGTGCCGGGAACCGATGAGACTTTTCATTCCTACCCCACAAATCGAAATCCAATTTTGGAGTCGGAGAGGTGGTAAATTGGAATTCGCTTTGTTTTTCCCCCTTCCTTCGCCCATCGCTCTGCTCTCGACAACGCTAGCTACAAGAATGTCAGTAACAGAAGAATCAGTGAGGAGTGTACCGAGGAAGAAGACTATGTGGTCAAGCGTGAGTCTCACTTCTCGAAGTTTCCCTTGTGGCTCCACCTATTTTTCGCCGCCCACATTTCCTTATCTTCGCTAAACCTCTTCTCTATGGTTCTACGTGATACAGATCTCAGTAGTATTCGCATGCGGGTAAGTACTGGTTCCTCACCTCCAAAGTTCTCCGTGATCGTAGTCGGCTAACAGCTCGCTTTCTGTCACTACTCTCGTCCTCGATCCTACCCTCTCTAGAACCGCTCTGTTCATGGATGGTTATCTTGTGAGGTTCCTCGCATCACTTCCCGCGTCGCTTCGAAGAATTCTGATTCCGCAAAGTTTGACTTCAGAATGGAATCGTTGGAGAGATCAATACTATCTTACGTCGTCTATATCCAAACGAGTATGCAGACACGAACTATTCAACGCTGTTCTCGTCAATGGGTTTCGTCGGAACCGGTCAGTTTCGTCTTTTCGCTGTCTTCATTCGTCAACTCTGCGGGATTTCGCTCAAAGTGACTCGCCCTTGACATGTTCACAGTCGTCGGTATGCTCGCCTGGGGCTACTTGGTTGACAGGTTCGGGAGAAAGGCTGGAATGTTCTCGGCTTCCGCCATTATCATCATTTTCACCGCTCTTTCAGCCGGAGCTTACGGCGCAGGGGGCAGCGTCAAAGGGATGTTACAGGCTTTAATTGCCTACAGATGTTTGTCGGGAGTTGGAATCGGAGGTGAGTTTTTGATTTCGACACGGAATCATTCCTTCATTAGCCCCTCATCTCGCTCCTAGACTTGACTAACGCAACCACGGTTCTTCTGTTGAGGAAGGAGAATATCCTAGTGGCTCTGTTGCCTCCTCGTTCGCAGCCACTTTACTCCCTTTCGCTCCCGAAAGAAGCTAATCTTATTTTTCGAAAAACAGTGAAGCAACGGAGGAAAAGGAGATCAATCCCAAGATTCAACATCTCCTATTCGGTTTGTCCACTAACACTGCTATCGATATTGGCTTCGTTGTTGCGGCTTTGTAAGCGGTCGTCGAGCTAGACCGGGAAACAATTTTCAGCACTGACCTGTACTTTTGTATTCCTCTGTTCTCTACGCCCTGCCGACTCTGTCCACCCCCTCACCGTGCCTCACACTCATCCTCTATTCGCGGAACTTGTCATCTCTACCCTCGCCATCATTGCCTCCGTTCAACTCGACTCGACTTCTCCTTTCCGTCGACCTCGGTTCCGCTACTCCAGCGTTCCCCTCGTTTGCATCTGGATCTTTGGTGAGGATCATCTTCGAGCGGTCTGGAGGGTCAGCATTGGGCTAGGATTGGTCCCTGCGATGGGAGTCTTACTCTGGAGATTAGTGATGTTGAAGGAAGCGACCGCTTACGAACAAGGAGCGATCAAGAAGAATGTACCCTACGGTCTGGTATTCAAGAAGTACTGGTTAGTCCACTATCTGTAAAAGGCAATTGTCTGTAGTGGCCGAGCTGACTTCTTTCGTTTGCCTTAGGCGTTCAATCGTTGGAGTTTCTTTGGCATGGTTTCTTTACGATTTCATTGTGAGTCTTACATGTTGCCTCCCACATGTGGGCTAGTGCTGCCTCAAGAAGAGGCAAGGACAGGCTTCGCCTCCTAGCTAAACAGCACTGACTTTTCTTTCTTGCAACAGGTCTACCCCTTCGTAAGTACCCCCGAACCATCTACTGACTATTAGTACCTATCTCTGACGTCAAACTCCTCTCCTGATGTCCCTATAGGGTCTCTTTTCATCCGAAGTGAGCCAACATTCCCTTTTTGCTTTCTTTCGTTGACTGACTGAATTCTCCTTACTCAGATTGTCGATACAATCACCGGAGGATCTACTGCGCTCACAACAGTCTTCGCCTGGTACGTTACCAACGAATAGCAGTGCCGACAGAATCTGACTCTTTGACCCCTTTTTTCAGGAACATCATCATCAACGCGTTCTATCTCCCTGGAACCATTGTAAGCTCTCATCTGCTAATAGCGTAATAGTAAAGCAGTGCTGATGACTCTTTTGAGTAGGGAGGATCATTCCTACTTGATTGGCTCGGCCCAAAGCGCCAAATAATCACTTTCCTTTGCCTTCAAGGAATCATTGGCTTCATAATGTCCGGACTCTACACTCGGCTTACTGAGCATGTCTCTGCCTTTGCCGTTGTCTACGGAATCTTCCTCTCGCTAGGGGAAGCAGGTCCGTTTGCCCTTTCGCACTATTCCTTTCTCTCCTGCGGAAGCTAATTTCTCATCCCTGCAGGTCCTGGACTTTGCCTCGGTCTGCTCGCTTCAAAGTCATGGCCCACAGCTGTCAGTGCTCGACTCCCCAGTTCAGTACGCCCGGCTAGATGCTGATAACGTCTCCCGCCTCGATCGAACACTTTCTTTTCTCCCTTTCTTCGCCTTTGCTTTCTACACTCTTTCACTTTCTTTCCTTGACGCTCTGGCAGGTACGTGGCCAGCTGTACGGTCTCGCTGCAGCTATCGGTAAAGTCGGTGCTTTCGTGTAAGTCTCGAATTCATCCATTTCGACGAACTTGCGAAAAACGACGCAAAAGCTGATTTCTCGGTTTCGTCGTTTCTCGCTCTTTAGCGGCACTTGGGCGTTCCCTGCTATCATCGACGCTTTCCCCGAAGGACCTCGTCAGACCTCAGGTCCTTTCTGGATTGGAAGTGGTTTGGCGTTCTTGTCAGCTTTGATCGTTCTCGTTCTCGTTCCCGAAGTCAAGAGTGAGCTATTATCATCATCAGCAAACCCCTGTAGATTGCTGACATGCTCTTGCGATGTCATAGGTGACCACATGAAGATTGAGGACGCAATCTTCAAGGAATACCTCGTCGAGAATGGTTACGATGTGTAAGCTCAGTTGCCGCTCCAGGATCTCGTCGACCGCCCTTGTGCGTGCTGACCCTGTTGACGCCTGTAGCTCCCAAATGGGTCTCTTACACGACGCGTCAAGCGAATCCCAGCTTCATCAAGAGGTATCGAACGAAGAGAAGAAACGAGTTCCATCAATTTGAAGGGACTGTTGCATTCTCACCTTCTGTGCTTCCGGTATTTGTCGGAGAGATCTCTCAGTCTGTACCTTATCTTATCCGAATCCCGATTTCGCTTCTTTCCCTCAACGGTGAATTCCCCACATTTTTTTAGATCTTTGTTCTTCCTTGGATGTCTGTAACGTTCGTGCTATGTACTCGTGTATGTCGATGAGAGCAGACCGCATCGAGTGAGGCAAGCGAGCGAGGCAAGGCATCGAGGCGGAGTCAAAGTCAAAACGTTGAAAACGAATCCGTCTATTTCCGAAGTATACAATCTCTATTGCTTCTACTGATCTACAGCTCATCCTTGACATGTCCGCCTAGCTTCTTCGTTTCCTCGATGACTTCTTCCCGCTCCTTCTTCTGCTGAACTGCTTGTTCCAACTCATCTGCCTTGACGCCGAATGCAGCTAGCTCGCCACTATCATCACTCGAGGCTGTTGATTCGGATGCGATGCGTCGAGCGAGGGCAGCAACCTCGTCGTCGTAAACTGTCCATTCTGGAATCAGTCGACGAGCTCGAGCTAGCTTTTGTTCTTTTGTTTTCGGGTTGTTGCAAAGATCGATAGCTGTAGAATAGGACCAGAAACGACATCAGCTCGGAGAACTGGGCGATCGGGAGTGAACGAAAGACAGAACTTACTCTTCGCCGTAGCCAAACTTTCGTCGCTGCACCACGTTTCGCACCAAAGCCAAGAGCGATCGAGCGTGTACTGTGAGGTCACCAGAGTCAGCTCAATCTCTCACGGTATTGAAGACTTGATTCACAATGGGTAGCGAGTTCTGCATGTTGTTCGGGAGATCTTGATCGAGATTGGCGAGAGAATGGGGATCAGCGGTCAAAGCCTGCAGAGCCAAGCCGTCAGCATCGGGAACCAAGCACGCGTTGTACGAGAGAGCTCGAGGACATACCTGATATTGTTGACGAAGTCGATCTCCCGCCGCGATCTGTCGGAACCTGTCAAGATCAACGACGTAAAGAGCCGAGATGTGATAAGGACGTCCGTTGAGGTGTTGCTTCCAGTATCTGCAAACGAGAAGGGATGAATTTAAGGACTGTTACACGTTGCTGAATTCGAGGACTCACCCGGAATCCCAGAAACGGTAACCCTTTGTTTCTTCGCGATCGTTTCCCATTGGCGCGTAAGCGTAAGGTGCACCCTCCAGATCCAGATCGATAAGCTCTTTGAGGTCCGCTCGTACGATCCTAAGGGAAGCGAGTAAGGTGAGGGCTCGACCAATCTGAATGCAAAAGCAAACTTACTGATCAGAGTCGACAAAGATGACTCGGTCTAGCTCGAGCGGGAACAAGACGTCGAGGAATAAGATCTTGTATCTATGCATGAAGCGATACGTGTCAGCGAGATTCTTGAGCAGTAAAGAGTAAAGTGACTCACCCCCAAATCGTTCGTTGTTTCTCCTTCTGATCTCGTAGCCAATGAGGCCACTTGTACGTCACGAGCTCATAGTCGAATCCATATTCTGTTGCAGATGCATGTCAGCGGAGGTAGGTCTCGATGAGCGAGAGAGTCAGCGCACCTCGAGCCATATGAGGAATGAAAGCTTTGAACGACGGAGAAAGGAAGTTCTGAATGAACCAGAATTTGACGGTGCTCTTCGTGTGTCGAAGTACAGATACGATCATGAGGAACGCCATACGCTCATAGAGTAGACCAGAAGCGACGGTGAAAACGTTGATATCGGCTTTCTTCGAAGTTGCGATCAAATCGTTGGATCCTTTCGGGGCGAAGAACGGAATCCTGCAGATGGAAAGCAAGTTCAATGATCTGTCGTTCAAGTCTCTGAGAAAGAAGGAGAACTCACATCGATTTGAGCCGAGTGATGAAGTCTGAAGCTGAGTTTTTCCTCGTTGCGATTTCAGAAGACTCGTCGAGAAGTTCCGTCTCTTCGTGTCCAGGTCGACGATAGAAGCGAGGATAGAGGGTAAGGCCTTCGAGTGTCGAGACGATGAGGGAATTGCCCGTCTTTGCCAAATCGGCACTTTTCCAACCGTCTGCTCCGATACTCTCAATCTCGTACACTTCCGAACTCTTGCCAGGTCGAAGAGCGAGACGCCAAACACCGGGGTTCGCTTTGAGCTGGAAGTAACCCAGATTGGCCATGACGATCGTACTGAATCGAGCGGAGAGTCAGCAAAGTCTTGCAGCAAGAAACAAGGGAAAGTTGGTCTTACTCAACCTTGACCGAACCTGTTGAGGTCGACGATCCACTCGATAGCTCGAGCTGCAAGCCTCGAGGAGGTTTCGAGGAAGGCATATCGCGAGCGTGACCTTCGACAACGAGAGATTCGAGTTCGAGAACTGCCTTGACACCTTCTTTCCTCGACCATTCGGGAAGATCCTTAAGCCGGATGTTGTCGAGATCGTGTACACTTGATCTCGGGAATGCGAGCCATGACTTGTGAGCATCGACAGTGAAGGTGAGGAGGACGTCTTCGGGAACGTTGTCGAATCGAACAAAAGGTTGAAGTTCTTGTCCAGTCGCTTCGTCGAATCGTAGAGTGGGATTGAGAGTGTACTGGTAGAAGCGTTTGATAGGCAAATCGGTCAGGTGGAACGTCGGATTGAGGTAGAGTCGAAGGTGAACAGTTTCGAGAGAAGCGAGAGTTTCGGTGATGGGGGCCCAACGTTGCGCGAGTTCCGTGGCTGGATCGACGATGACGGCGATCTCGTAGAGAGCTCCTGCGTCACTCGAGCTGGAGATCAATCTGTCGAAGTGTCGGCAGTAATCAGCGAAAGTTCGAATCACAATGGGAGATCGGGACTCACGAGTGCTTCCCCTCGAGTGACATGTAGTCTCGGCGCCTCTCGTTCGAGATACCTCCAAAGAGTCCGACAGCTGGATCTGGGAGATAGGCTTGTTGGACGATCGAAGAAGCGAGATTGTAGAATTTGGATTGTTGCGAGCTGTGAAAGCGAAAGTCAGGTTCTTGCGTGATCCTCGAGGTCTCGAGTGGGAAGCTTACCGAGTGAGAGAAGACATGTCGAAGGTTGTAGCGTTGACAGCAGCGACGACCGAGTTGATACGCTTCTCGAGCTCATACGAGAGAAGTGCTCGAAGATCGGGAAGTCCGAATGCTCCATCCGGGAAAGGTCCGATCACCTATAGTTACGATTCATGAGCTGGTCAGCAAAGGAGGTCGGAAGGAAGAACGAGGAGAGGTTGGCTCACTCGACCGTTGATCAAGATTCCGTTTTGTCCAGGTTGAATCCCGAGTTTGTAGGCGAGCCATTGTACTTCCTCCCAGAACAGCTGAGCGTCGATAGATTGTTCATCCTCGACTCCCTGTTTGAGCATTGATCGAAGCGGGTTCTCAATCGTCCAATCTTTTCCATCTTTCGTCAGGGGACCTCCGACGGTAAGGTTCAGATTGATCCATGCGATGAGCTCGGAGGGGAGAAGATCGTCGAAGCTGCCGTAGTGATGGAGTAGGTAGAGAACGTTGGAGAGTGTCCATGGATGAGCTTCGTAGTGTTCTGTAGGATTGTGGAGGATCGAAATTCGGACAGAGGTGTCCTTTTCCTGTCAACGAGCGAAAGAGCGAGGGTCAGAGTTCAGTCTTCACGGTATGGAAGAGTCTTGAGCGTACCGCAAGTTGCATAGCGGCTTTGACGAATTCGATACCCGCGACCTCGTTGATATCGGCAACGATTAACATGGTTGCAACGGCAGCAGGAGCTTCGATATCGAGTCCAGTCTTCTGATCAATACGACCGCTCGCTATGGATTACTCTCCGTCAGCGTGAGATCGCCTAGAAGAAGGAGAGAGCTTCAGACTCACTCCCTTCGATATAGAACGATTCGACGAATTTCGGAATGATTCCATCGTAAGCGTTGAACAGATCAACGATCTTGAGAGGAGTGTTCTCGTTCGAAGTAAAGCTGTAAGGGTTCCTTCGTTCGTATGTCGAGGGCAAGTCGGCAAAGTAGGTATTGGCATCGTGATCGTCCGTGAGCGAGTTGAGATAGGTCTCTTGCTGAAGGAACTGCAAGTGAAGGCCGAGAGTACGTTGCAAGTTCTGCGAGAAGTCCTGTAGGTTTACGCGAGATGGTCAGGCAACGAAAAGGGAGACGAGCAGAATGAAGGAGAAAAGCGGACCTCGTCTATCGGGAAATGAGCTCCATTCAGGAAGAAACTTCCGGGAGACGCAGCGACCTCTGCTTGTCCTACTGAGAGTGGTACGCCGAGACGTTTGAGATAGTCTCTCGTCTTGCTCAGGCGCGACGTATCTTCGAGAACCGATTGGAAAGCAGCGAGGGGACCTTCTTCCGAGTTGCCTGATTGAAGGAAAAGTCGTGTGTAAGCTCGACGAAGGAGATCTGGAGTGACGGGGCTAGTCGGGGAAGCTTCGAGAATCTGTTTGACCGCAAATGACGCTTTGAGCCTCGATCAGCACTCGCGAGATGACAAGCGAGAGCAGCTCACGTCTTGTAGGAACTTGATCGCTTGTCCTCGACCAATCTTATCGACGAGGTACCACACAACTTGAGCCATTTCCGTCGTGATCGAGTTCGGGCTATCGCTTGACGATACGAGCGGTACGAGTCCGAACCGAACTGGGATTCCTCGGCTGATAAATTGCTTGATATTTTGTGTGACGAGGACGAGGGACGCAGGTTGGGAGAGGTCGAGAACGAAGACGACGTTGTTGAGGTTGCGAGCGACGAGATTCATCGAACCTGGATAAGTCGGACGAAGGAGCTGGAAGAGACTCGTGACATCAGCATCTCGGATCGAGCTCGAGCAGAGGAAATGAAGCAACTCACGTCTCGAACTGTACTGGGCCAAGATTGGTATCGCTTATCCTTCTCCAAATCATTCCACCACAGCGTAACTTTCCCACCTTCTTTCCTATCCGTCGCATCGAATAGCTCACCCAAAGCCTCAATCGGCATCATACCCTGCTGAGTGCTTGCAACCGGTTTCGCTCCACCGTTAATCAGGATTTCTCTCGCTGATTTACTAGTCATGTGTTTGTTGAGACCTTGTAAATCCGTCACGTACTTTCGTTCCTTCCTCATCAATCTAGTGAGACTGAACGGGTCGACTTGAGCTTCGGTGAGGGAGAGACCGTTCAGTAGGAATGAGGGTTTTTGGGTGAGGGTCGAGGACATTTGATTCGTGTTGACTTCGGAGAGGAGGAGAGGAGAGACATCGGCAACAAGTGTGGGGAGTTGGGATGCGACGAGTGGGAAGCGGGAGGTGAGGGAAGTAAACGCTTTGAACGAATCGTTCGAAGATATGATGTATTGAGCAGTTCGAAGACTCAATTCTAGTGGACGGTGGGAGGAATGATCAGCTGACTGTGGGTAGGAGGATGTCAAGTAGGAAGCTTACCTGGAATGTCTGCCTTCTTGACGGGATCCATTGTTGGAGGTGCTGATTCGTTCGAGTCGATATTGGAAGATGCAGGTGAGCCTGAACTAGTCCCTGCAGGGGCATTGATTCTGTCATCGATGGCGAGGTAGTCACTCTTCTTGATGTCTAATGCGGCTCCATATCCAGTCAAAACGAGTTTCTCCTGATTCTCAATAGCCGACTTTGAGGGTTTCCATCGCAAAATGAATTGAAGACGAGGTGGATGAGGTGCGACAGCTCCAGAAGATGTTTTCGGTGCTGGAGGTTTGGGTACAGCGAGTTGATAGAGGAAAGTGAAGAGTTGTTGGAACGAGGGAGAGGTAGGAGAACCATACAAGACGACTCGGGGTAAGTTGACGTTCGAGCCGGGAGGTGCGATGTGATCGAAAGAGTACGCTGGAGGGGAAGTGGAAGATAGACTGTGAAAGATAGAGATTACTGAGCACTTGCTCATAGTAGAAACGAAAAGAGCTCTCAACTCACTCTTTCGGAAGCGATACTGGACTCTTCTCATTTCTCTGTTCCTCTCCTACTACACCCCAGAACTCGTCGATAGAGCAAGCACTCTTCCCCCCGACATCAATCCAACTTTCGCATTCTTTCGAAGTATCCTCGATAACCTCCTCCCTTCTCTCCAACCAGATCCCCCTCATACCCTCGATGATGACACTCGTTTCCCTGATCGCCAACGCCATATGCAAACTCTGTCTCTGTCCTTTCCCCTTCAACAATCGAGACCTGACTGCGGCCGCATCCAAAAGTGCGATAGTTTCATTCTGTCTGATCGTTCCCTCTGGCGTGAAGACCGCGTTGACGTTGTCTGATTCGTATTGTCGTAGAGCTGCTTTCGAAGGTGGCAAGAGTTGAGGTTTGAGGGAAGAGTGAGAAGTGGGGGTCGAACAGAGGAAAGAAAGGAAAGGGAAGAAATGATTCGGTTGTTCGAGTGAGAAACTCTCCCTGTTCTCCGAGATACGCGTCGTTAGCTCCACAATGAGTACGCCGGAGAGGGTAGGAGAGAGTGCCTACAAATATTGAGTAACGAGATCTGAAGCAGGCCAACTCGTCTCTATTGATGCTTGTATCGGGGGAGACGCGTTCGTAGTTGTGAGGGTAGCGATTAATACCACGACCAGCGAGGTAAACCTCATCCTTGAGTGCGATAGTTGACAAGCCCAAACTGATGAGAGCAAGAGAAGCGAACCTCGCATCTCTCAACTCTATCCCCAATCCTACTCAATCAGAATAATCTACAGGTGAGCTGTTAGACAAACTCACAAGCTCTAAACCATCAAGACAAGCCCGCAATCGTACCCTCTCGTCTCTGTTTCCCCCTCTTTTGGCTTGTCCAACGTCGTCACAAAGTTTCATCAACCTAAATCCATCAATACAGAACTAGCTACACTGGGGGTTCACTATATCGAAAGGATAATGCTCTATCGCTCTAGCTTTCGAGGTGCAGCGATTCAGCGTTCGCTTGAGACTGAACGTTCCCCCCTCCCTCCACTACCTCCGACCCTCTTATTCCTCGACTCAACAGCTTCCCAAAGATACGAGAACCTTACTGATCACAACACTCTCACTGCTACAGTATGCCTGGACTCACCGACGATGAAGTTGTTAGCGAAATGCGCAAAATGGTCAGTTCCTCTTCTTTCGCACTGCCCTCCTTATTCCTGTTCTCGTACTGATCAGGAATCGACATGTGAGAGTAGACCGCATTCATCAAACAAGAAGCACTCGAGAAAGCTCGAGAGATCAAAGTAAAGGCAGACGAAGAATTCGCAATCGAAAAGGGAAAGATTGTTCGTCAGGAAAGTAGCAACATTGATGCAAACTTGGAGAGCAAGAAGAAGCGAGCTGAGATTGAGAGGAAGATGTGAGTCTTTACGAGGTCGTCTTACCTGCAGGTGTTCGGGATTTCAAGAAAACTGATCGTTCTGTGAGTTGGGCTTGATGAACAGCGCCGTCTCGAACCAGAACAACAAGGCTCGATTACAGCTACTCGAGAAGCGTGAGGAGTTACTCGAACAAGTGTTTGACGAGGCCAAGTCGAGAATTGGTGAGACTACGAAAGATGAGAAGAAGTATGGAGAGTTACTCAAGGATTTGATCTTACAAGTGAGTGGAAAGTAACACTCGCATACTCATGCACTCACTGACGGATGTACGTACGCTCTTCCTCTCACAGGCGCTATACACTATGATGGAGAAGGACGTTCAAGTCTCTGGTCGACCCAAAGATCAAGAACTTCTCAAGACTGCCGCAGATGCCGCAGCGCAAGAGTTCGAAGAGAAGATTGGATACAAGGTCAAGCTCGAGGTTAACGAAGAATTAGGAGATAAATCGTAAGACATCATTTTGGTTCGCTTTTCCTTTCTCGTCGTTTCGTGCTAATGATAGGGCTCGACTGCGATTGATAGTAACGGTGGTGTGTTATTGAAGGGATATGGAACACGCATCGTCGTCAACAATACCCTTGACGAACGACTACGCCTCTTGGAAGAGCGAATGTTGCCTGAGATTCGTGAATCCTTGTTTGGAAAGAACGAGAACCGAAGGGTGAGCACATGCTATCTTCTCGCTCTTGACCATACAGAACTGACGCAGTCTTCTTCATCTAGTTCTACTCGTAAATCGATTCCATCTGTTTCGTAACAAACTCTCTTTCCCTTTTTTTGTCATTCTTTCCCGTCTCAACCTTGTTCGTCTACTACCCGCCTTGTGTTTCTTTCAGTCTTCTCTGTGTTCTCTCTCTCGCTTCTATCGTCTTTGTTCAAATCGCAAACTACCTCTTTCATCATTCTCGCACGAGTTTGTGCGGGTCGGTTGCGAAGAGATCCCGAGTTCCCACCCTCGAGAAATTCTCTCCACCTCGTCGCTGAGCCGGCGTCTGACTTTTTGTTCTCTCTTCATGCTCAGTGGCCGATTAAGGCACTTGATCAAGATGTCTAAACCGAACAATCCAACTCAGCGACTTCAAGCGATCACCTCTTCTCTCTCAACTTCTTCCACCACTCAGCAATCTTCGGCACTGTCACGGGAGCTGCTCGGACATCTTACTCTCGATGAATTGCGCTTACCGGTCTATGAGGCGAAGGATCAAGACCGTTTACCTCGTCCCTCAACTCTGCTCGACTTTAGGGAACCTTCAGTTGCAAAGGAGATCGCTTGGTTGATGCGCAAATGGTCACTAGGTACGTCTTGAGCTCTTTCCTATCACCGACTGGCATATTCTCACCAATCTGTGCTCTACAGGTCAAGACGTCTTCTTGCTTTCATCCCCTTCTCCCTACTCTCGACGACTCGCTCTCACTTTCCTATCACTTCTCAACACTCCCTTCGAGCACGT
>Ga0308170_10001176_pt1 | contig 26535 bp, 22 predicted proteins | sample PhyBR2_2_FD_202136 | JGI IMG/M metagenome (GOLD analysis project Ga0308170, IMG submission 202136) | Phyllosphere microbial communities from UC Gill Tract Community Farm, Albany, California, United States - DLSLSB.R2 | ecosystem: Host-associated > Plants > Phyllosphere > Unclassified | place...
GCCGTCTTCTTCCTGTCGCAGTTCCTCACGGCCATGATCTGGGTCTCGGTCGCCGACAAGCACGGCCGGCGCGCCGTCCTGTGCGCCTCGCTCCTCGGCAACGGCCTGACCGTCATGGCGTTCGGCACGTCGAGGAACCTCGGCACGGCCATCTGCACCCGCCTCGCCATGGGCTTGTTCAACGGCGCGGTAGGCGTCGCGAGGAGCGCGGTGCAGGACGTCACCGACGAGTCGAACCGCTCAACGGCCTACACGGTGCGCTCTCATTTTCGCCTTCTCCAGCTCCTTTCCCTCTGCGCCGCACCCTGACTCTCTTCCTCGCACGCTCGCAGATCCTCGGCCTCCTCTGGGGCATGGGCGGCATCGTCGGCTCGGTCCTCGGCGGCACCCTCGAGCACCCGGTCGACAAGTACCCGCGCTACTTCGGCGACTCGCAGCTCTTCGCCGAGTACCCGTACCTCCTGCCGTGCATGGTTGCCGGGTCGGTCACGCTCTTCGGCGGCGTCATCTCGCTCGGCCTGAACCGCGACGGCGGGCAGCGCGAGGGCGGCATCCACCTCCCGACCGAGAAGGACGTCGAGGTCGCCGCCGGCACGCTTGCGCGCGTCAAGGACTGGTTCCTCGCCCGCACCTCGTCCCTCCTTGATCGCCTACCTCGCCGTCCGCGTATCCACCTCGCGCACAGCTCGGGCGCGGTGTCCCTTCACCCCTCGTCCGCCGCCGACGTCCCTCCCCTTCCGTCTCCCGCTCAGTCGCCCGAGGTCATCGACGACCTGGGACGAGGCCGCGAGCCCTCTCGGCAGCAAGGGTCGGCCTACGGCTACACGAGCAGTCGCCGCGCGAGCCAGGTCAACTTCGAGCGCGACTCGGGCCTGCGCATCCCGTCGATGCGGCGGCGAGGCTTCCGCTCGGCATCGATGGCGACGACGAGCCGGTACGACGCCGACAGCGAGGTACCGCACTCGTTCGCCGAGCGGCTCCTGCTCGCGCAGAACCAGGCCGTCTTCTCGCTCAGCGACGTCTTCCTCGCCAAGGCGGCGGCTGAGGACGACTTTCACGCCGTCGAGTACGACGGCTCGGTGTTCGAGCGCGACGATGACGAGGAGTCGCGCATCGAGGGCGTCGATCACGACGGCGCCAACTCGGAGTACGACGGCGTCGGGTTCGGCACGGCGCCGCCGTCGATGGACGACCTGCGAGGCGAGGCGGCGCGACAAGCGGCGCAGGCGCCCGAGCCTCCCTTCGCTCGGCCCGGCTCGCCTTCGCAGTCGCTCGCGCCGCAGCCGCAGCCGCAGCGCGCACCTCGGCGCGGCACCCTCCTGTCGCCGACCCGGGACCGCGTCGTCTCGCACGCGACCGCCCCGTCCCGCCAGCGCCGCGTCTCGACCTCGTCCTCGGTCAGGCCCATGTCGATCTACGACAACTCGGGCCTCGCGCCCGAGACGATCGCATCGGCGGCAGGCCAGCTCGTCGCGCAGCATCAGCAGCAGCTGTCGGCGCCGACGACGCCGGACGAGTCGCGGTTCTCGCCCATGGCGGCCATCCCCGAGACGAGGGCGGCGAGCATCATCGAGCACGCGGCGTCCGACGACGACGCCTCGACCGTCATCGACTACGGCGGCGGCGGCGTCGTTGCCGGCGGCGGCGGTCCGAGCGCCTCGGGCGAGCTCGGCTCGGGCGCCAACTCGGTCGTCTGGCAGCTGCCGCTCGCCATGATCGCCCAGTACCTCTGCGTCGGCATGCACGGCACGGCGTGCGACCAGATGTTCACGTCGTTCCTCGTGACGCCCATCGCGAGCGGCGGACTCGGCCTGTCGGCCGACCACTACGCCGCCCTCGTCGCGACCATGTTCTTCTTCTCCCTCATCTGGCAGTTCCGCTTCTACAGCGCCGTCGGCCCGCCCAACGGCCCGCTGAGCCACCTCTCGATGTGCGTGCACGTCCCCTCTCTCGCCCTCGGGGTCCGGCGCTGACGGCTTCCAACCGCAGGTTCCGCCTCGGCTTGATCCTCTACGTCCCGGTGCGTCCCGCTCGCAGTCTCGCACCTGCTCCTGGTCAAGTACTGACATCGGGCCCGCTGCAGGTGTACCTCCTCTTCCCCGAGCTGCGCGGGCTCGTCGGCGACGGCGACAAGGTCGGCCTCGTCATGCTCGGCATGATCGTGCTGTCGGCCATCCGCTACCTCGCCAACGCGTGCGCCTACACTGCAGTGGTGCGTCGAGTCCTCTCCTGCTCGTAGAGCTGCACGCGCTGACGGCCTTTGACCCGCAGATGGTCCTCATCAACGTGATGACGCCGCCGGAGCTCGTTCCGCTCGCCAATGGTCTCGCCCAGTCGTGCATCTCGCTCGCGCGCTTCATCGGTACGTCGTCTCTCTGCACTGGCCTCCATTCGGCTCTCGTTGACGCTCTCGATCTTGCACAGGTCCGCTCCTCGGCGGGTCCGTCTTCGCCGCCTCGATCGCCGACCCGGCCAACGCTCACCCCTCCGCCGGCTTCCACCTCATCGCTGTGCGTCTACCTCTCGCTCCTTCCTGCTGTTCGAGGCGTCTTCGCTGACCTTGTCGCCCTCGACTCGCTCGCAGGCTCTTTGCTTCTTCGGCTTCGTCCTGAGCTGGCGCATCAAGTAAACCGCGCACGCTCTCTCTTCCCCTCATCCCTCGAGTATCTGTTCCCTTGTTGCTCCCCTCCCCCTCGTAATAGCATCCCCTACTCATCCCTCTCTCGCCTTCGGACTCGTCGTGACAGCGCGGCAAGTTTGCAACTCTGGACGTCAACCAGCTCTAGGCGCTCGAGAGTTTCTTGATCCAGGATCTGACGGTTCGTGCAAGTCATAACGAGACGACTGCTCGACGAGCGCGAGCGAGAGCGAGAGCGAGCAACTTGGGAAGGTCGACCTTGGTCGACGCGCTCGTGCTCGCAGGTCTAGCTCTCTGCCTGGCAGACGGCCCTCGTGCGACGAACAGAGTGCGTCCACAGAGCGCTGAGGCGTCCCTGTCTCCGGGCGCCGCCGCGCTCGAGTCCCTCGTCCTCCTCGCCGGCGCGCCCGGACCTCCTCCTGCTCCTCCTCCCCGCCTCTCGCCCTCGTCCTCCTTCTCGAGAGCAGGACTACGAGCTAGAACGTGCGCGAGCCCATGATAGCAAGCTGGTGCGCGCGCGAGAGCGAGCAATACAAAGTGTCATTAGCACGAATTTGTAATGCCGCGTCGGTTCGAACCCGACTCGGTTCGCGGACGGGCGGCAAAACGATTCAAACGGATCAGATTAGGCGCGCGTTCCTATTCCCCATTAGCTTTTCTCGACCGCGTGCCGAGGACGATGGAGCCGCCCACAAGCGTTCGCTCGGCTTGCCCCGCTCAGGATGCACTCGAAGAGGTCCAGAGCAGCGGCTCGAGGAGCAAGGAGGCGGCAGGAAGAGCTCTCGCACCTCGCCCGCTCGTCCGACTTGCGGAGCTCGCTTGCCCAGTTCTGCTCTCTCTGCGACGCTCTCTGCTGCTGAAAGATGCGCAGTAGAGAAGATCTCATAGTACAGACAGCTACGACTCGACGGTGCGAGGAGAACGAAGAGCTAGCAACCCGGGTAAGGGGGAGGAGGGGAAGGAAGAAGGAAGGAGGGGAACGAACGACGGCGACGAGAGGGGCGACAACAAGGTACCAGGACCTGTGCGTGGCGTGTGTGTGCAAGGTGGTGGAGGACGACAGCAGGTGGAGAACGAGGCGAGGCGAGGCGAAGGAGGAGCGGGCGAGGAGGGAAGAAGGCCGGGGAGGGCGTCTAGTGGCCGTGCGGCGGCGGCGGCGGGCCGGGTGCGTCGAGGCCGTGGTACGCAGGCATCACCTGCGCGCCGTGTGGAGGAGGCGGCGCGAAGCCGAACTGGAGCGACGACGAGGGCTGGTGGACGAGACCTGGTCGCGACATGGGTGCGGCCGTCGCCGGGCCCGACGGGTACAGCGCGAGCGGCGACGTCGCGCAGTTGTAGACGTTGCCGTAGCCGCTCGTCGACTGCGCCATGGGCTGCGCCGAGGGGGACCCGCCGTAGCAGCCGTACGTCGCGACCGGCGACGGCGAGGGGCGGACCGTCGTCGGGTTGGTCGAGTTGGACGACTCGCGGCTCGCGCCGCCCGAGCCCGAGCCCGAGCCCGAGCCCGACGAGTCGCGCGAGTTGGACCTCGACTGCGACGGGCTCGCGACGAGCTGCGCCGACGGCGACGCCGTCGAGACCTTGACCTTGTCCTCGTCCTCCTTGCGCTGCTTGGCCGCCTGGTTGGCCTGGCTCTTGGCCTTGCTCCACCGCAGCCCGCACGCGTTGCAGAGCGTCTTGGGGCCGGTCGGGCCCGAGCGCCACTCGGCGGACTGGGTCCGGCCGCAGTTGGCGCACGCGCGCTGCGACGGGCCGGCCTTGCTCAGGACGGGCGCCTTGGCGAGCAGGGCCTTCTTCTTGCGCAGCGCCTCGAGCGCTTCACGCTCCTCGCGGAGCTTCTTGTTGGTGAGGCGCACTGCGAGCGAGAGAGAGAGAGAGGCAGAGGCGTCAGCTCGAGCTCGAGGAAGTCGGGCGGAGGGAGAGAGAGAGAGGAGGACGCACTTTGATGAAGCTCGAACTGCCAGCTCGTTCCTCGAGTCACGTTGAGCTCGTCAAAGACGTTGTCCGACGTGCTCGACGGCGCGGCGAGCGCCTTAAACGTGCTCGGCACCGCCGAGAAGCTCGTGAGGCCGGGAGGGCCCGTGCCCGGCACGGCGGCGGCGACGGTTGCGGGCGCGCCGGCCGGCATGCCCGTGGGCGACGACGTCGCAGCCGAGACGGCGGCGTCGGTCGACGTGTGGCCGGCGAGCGAGCTGCCGAGGAGCGACGAGCGCGAGCGCGTGTCGGCGCTGCTGCGGCCGCCGACCGAGAGCGACGACGACGCGATGCCGCCGTCGCCGTTGCCGTGGTTGTGCGCGCGCATCGACGGGCGCGTGAGCGAGCCGCCGTTAGCTGCGGCCGACGCTGCGCGGTGCGAGCGCTCGGGCTCGTGCTCGGCGAGGCTGACCTGGGCAATGATGGCGACCTGCTTGCCGCCGATGGGCTGCGTCGCCGCGCTCTGCGCCGTCGTGTTCTGCGCCGAGTCGGTCGACGAGCGCGCCGGGTAGAAGCGCGTGACGACCTCGACGAGCGCGGCACCGGGCGTCGGCGCCATGAAGTGCTGCACCTGCGAGGGGTTGCCGCGGCTCGCCTCCATGAGGGCGTCCATGAAGCGCGGCGCGTCGTCCATCGCCTTGCGGCTCAGGTCGCCGATCGACTTGCCGATGACGCTCTCGGCGACGTTCTCGACGCCGAGGACCTTCTCAGCGCCGGCCGTCGCGGCGAGGAAGATGCCGTCGACGCACACCTTGGCCCAGAACTCGTGCGCGCTGCTGCCGACGCCGCCGGCGAGCTCGAGGTCGCGCCACGACATCTTGTACACCTCGCGCGGGCGGCCCGTGAGGATGACGCACTTGCGGCCCTTGCCCGGCTCGAGGTGGAGGCGGCCCTGCGCCTCGAACCACACGTAGCCGCTGTTCTTGCGGCGGATGCGGTACACGAGCGACACGGTCGGGTGCGTCGAGACGCCGGCGTCCTTGAGCTCGCGCTGGACCGAGACGATGTCGCTCGGGTGGCAGAACGACGACAGCGTCTTGCCGAGGAGCTCGTTGGGCTCGTACTCGAGGAGGCGGCGCGACGCGCCGCTCACGTACAGGAGGGCGCCCTTGAGCGACAGGACGTGGATGAAGTCGTCGCACTCGTCGACGAGGAGGCGCATGAACTGGCGCCGCATCGTCTCGTTGGCGAGCGCGCCCTGGCCGTTGGCGGCGACCGCGTCGAGCACTTCGGCGGGGTCGTCGACGCGGATCTGGTCGCGCGCCTGCTGCACGAGCGACGCCGCCTCGCCGGCCTTGGCGCTCGCGTGCGCGGCGTGCGCCTGGGCCTGGTGCGCCGTTTCCTCGAGCTGCTCGAGCGCGTAGCTCGGGTCGAACGAGACGATGCTCGGGTTCCTCGCGATCGTCGCGTGGACGGCCGAGTAGTTGACGACGTACGAGCCGTTCTGCATCTTGTCGAGGATGGCCGCCGGCTGGTCGACGAGGTCGACCTGGAACCCGACGAAGAAGGCGATCTCGGGCGAGTCGCCGAGCGGGATGGGGACGCAGGTGACGAGGTTGATGAACGGCTTGCCGCCCTTGTGGTAGTTGATGAGCGACACCTGCGTCTCCTGGCCCTCGACGATGTGCCGCCGCAGGTGGTGCGCCGCGTTGCCGTCCGTGTACCGGCGCTTCTCGCCCTGCACGACCGTCTGGTCGCCCGGAGCTTGGAGAAAGCGACCTGCGAGCAGGAAAGAGGGAGAGAGAGAGAGTCAGCGAAGGCTCGAGGAGGAGAGACGGCGAGGCGAGAGGGGACGACGAGGAAGAGAGGGACGCACAGTTGCGGCCGACGATCTCCTCGTTGGCGTAGCCCGTCAACCTCGAAAACGTCTCGCTCGCGTAGACGATGGGCTGGTCGAACTTGCGCGCGTCGACGACGACGAACGAGCAGCTCATGTCGACGGCGCCGATCTCGATGGTCGGGTTCTTGCGGTTGACGACGTGCGCGAGCACCTTGCCGAGGTCGAACCCGCTCGACGAGTAGATGTTCTGGTACGAGTTGCTCGTCTGCGTGCCGCCGCCCATCGTGTCGACCCGGGGCGGCGGCATGGGCAGGCCGAGCGCCTTGGGGTCGAACGGGTCCGACGGCGCCGTCGGGTTGCGCGACAGCGACGACGCGGCGAGCTTGCTGCTGCGCTGCGGCGTGTGCGGCTGGACGACGTGCTGCTGCTGCGGCGGCGCGGGCTGCGGCTGCTGCTCGTAGACGTGGCCCGAGCCGTACAGGTCGTAGACCGGGTTGGCCGAGGCGTAGCCCGGGAACGGCTCGTACGACGGCTGGACCTCCTGCTGGACCTGCTGCGGCTGGACCTGCGGCGAGAACGACTGGCGGTACGACGTGATGGCGGGCGAGCTCGCCGTCCTGGACGGACCCGACAAGCGCGCCTTGAGCGCCTGCTGCATCGCGCTCGACGGGCCGCCAGGCGTGATCGACAGCGTGCTGCCGGCGCGCAGGCGGGCGTAGGCGTCGAACGCGCCGTTGCCGCTCGGGCCGGCGACGGCGTTCGACATGGACGACGGCGAGACGCCCTCGCCCTGGCCGTACCGCTGCTGCAGCTGCTGGTGGTGCGCCGGGGGCGGCATGGCCGCGCCTCCGCTCGGCGCGTTGTAGCTGTAGCTGCGCGGCACGACGGCCGCGGCGGGCGGCTCGGCGGCGAACCCGCGCGCCGCCGCCAAGGACGACTCGAACGCGTTGAGGCCGCTCGACTGGAGCATGTCGTGCTCGGCGTCGCGCATGGGCTGGTCGTAGTCGGCGTAGACGGGCGGCGAGGCCGTCGAGAGGGCCTGCGGGCCGTACGCGCCGTCGATCGGGTCGAGCGCGGCGTTGGACGAGTACATCTGCGACAGCATCGGGTCGTTGATGCTGGCGCCGGCCGAGTAGAAGCCGCCGGGCGAGTGCATCGGCGGCGAGCCGGCGTTGATCGAGCCCTCGTAGGCGGACGAAGGAGGAGGAGGTTGAGGAGGAGGGGGAGGGTGCTGGTGCTGCTGCTCGCCGTACGGCTCGCCGTAGGCCGAGTACATCTGAGAGAACTGCATGATGAAGGAAGGTGGTGGTGGTGGTGGTGGTGCTGTCGAAGCTGTAGAGGTCGGCGAAGAGGAGGGATGGCTCTTGGTCGGCGTCTGCGCGAGAGAGAGACGGAGTCAGTTGTCGGGCTCGGCGAAGACGGCAGCGGCGAGGAGGGAGAGCGGGCGCACAGCGATTATCGGACGCGCTTGATCAAGAGGTCCCTGAAGGGGAGAGCGACTTGTCGAGGACGAGTCGAGGTGAGGCGAGTCGGGTCGGGTGCTTCGAGAGGAGGTCAGACCGCGGCAGGCGTCTGCGAGCGAGGGACGGTGGCGACGACGGAGTCAGTGTCTGCGGGTACGAGGCGGGGCGAGCCTCCCCAGTGCGGCGCAGGCAGAACCAAGCCGAAGGCGCGAAGGGCGACGAAGGGGGCGAGGCCCGGGGAGGGGAGGTCGCGGAGACGAAGGGGAAGGGGGACGCACAGCGATGTCGGACGCGCTCAGAGGCCGGGGTGCAGGGTCTGCTGGAAGTACTCGACGCGGTGCGGGTGCTGGTAGGCTAGCTGGTGGAAGCTGAGCTCACTGCGGGCGGAGCGAGACGAGGCGGTGAGCTCAGAGCGGGCGGAGTGGGCAGCGCGCGCGAGGGGGAGAGCGGCGACTCACGGCGGTGGCGGCGACGGCGAAAGTTGACGGGGGGTGGTCGCGGTGGGTGGGTGGGTGGGCGAGTACGAGCTGGCGCTGGTGTCCCCTCTGGCCTAGCGATGTCGGAGGCGGCTGTCGAGGGGGGAGCGCGAGTTGGCTCGGAGCCGGGGTGCGAGTGGAGGGCCGACGGCGAGGGGTCGCGGGAGGGTGCCGCCTGGGTGTGGGCGGGCTGTCGGGGGTCGGAGTCGGTGACTGAGTGGGTCTGACAGGCGTCTACAGCACTCGTCGTGGGTGGGAGGTGAGCGAGCGCCGCGGCCCACTCGGTCGCGCTCGCCTCTGGCTCGATCTCGCGAGTCCTCGTCCACCACCACCGCTCTCGCTCCCTTGGGCCATGGCTGAGCAGCTCAGAGCTACCACAAGGCGCTCTGATGGCCACTCGAGCTCGCGCCGTCCGCCCCGAGCCGCTGTGTCGCCGGCTCGAGTCGCCTCCGCCTCGTCGCCCGCCGTCTCATCTCCGCTCGCCGACCTCAGGTCCGCTCCGTCTCTCGCTCCTGCACAAAGCTCCTCTGAGCTGACTCTGCTGTCTCCCTGCAGGCGCCTCGAGACCTACTGCCTCGCTTCCTCGCGACGCTGCGCTGCTCTCGAGCACTCGCTCGCCCGCCTCGAGGTGCGTCCCTCGCCCTGTCCGTCCAGACCACACCCTCGTCCTGCAGCTGACCCGAGCACCCCTGCAGCACGACGTCGACGCCCGCATCTCGCAGTGGGACGACCACCTCGCGTCCCTCACCTCGGTCGACGAGCGCGCGAGGCAGCTCACGGCCCAGCTCACGGCTCAGCTCGCCGCCCTGCGCAGCGCAGCAGGGCCCCAAGTCGCACAAGCACGCACGGCGGTCGGCGAGTCGCAGGGTCGGGTCAAGGACAGCGACGCCGTGCTCGACAAGAGCATCGGCAACGTCGAGCGCGCTCGTCTCACAGTGCGTCTAGCTCGGCTCTCTCCCTCGCACTTGCCGACAACCTCGAGCTGACTTGCGCTCTCTGGTGCCACGCAGCTCGACGAGCTACAGCGCCAGTTCAAGGACAAAGAGGCGGCCCTCGAGCGGGCAGAGAGCTGGCTCAGCTGGCTCACCGGTGCGTTCTCTCTCCCCATCGCTCCCTCTCTCGCCGCGTCCTGCTCACACAGTCTCTCCCTCGCCCTGCAGGCTTCGCCCTCATCCTCATCGCGGTCCTCGCCGCCCTCGCAGCCTACTTTGCCAACCTGCACCACCGTATCTGAGCTCGTCGACCCTCGCACCCCTTGTTGTCGTGCCACCTCTCCTGCTCTCTCTCTTTCTCGCCCTCGAGCTGTACATCATCGTGATAGGACATCGCATCGCAGTACTGCAATTGCACTCTTGGTCTCCCACCTCGTCTCGTCTCGAGAGCAGCTACGCCGCCGCAGGTCCGAGCGCCTCGGCGAGCGAGCTCCACTGCTCGGCGAGCCGGCGCGCGTACGACGTCTCGTGCGCAGCGTAGTCGCGCAGCGTGAGGTTGACAAGGCTTGCTGCGGGCGGCGTGTGGGAGCTGCGTCAGCTCTGACGGTCCCGCCGAGCGGCCCGAGAGGCCGAGACGCAGAGAGGGGAAGGCGGAGGGAGAGGAGAGGGGACGCACTGCAACGCCATGCCCAGCGGACCTCCTCCCACACGCACCACCGGATGAAGCTGCGCCGGCGCAGGGCGGCGTCGATCGAGCGCTGGTCGGCCGCGAGCAGCGACGAGAGCTTGTCGGCGTCGGCGTCGAACGAGGGCGGGCGCGGGTTGAGCGAGCGGAGGAGGTTGAGCTGTGAGGGTGCGAGGGACGGCGAGGAGAGGGAGGGAGAGCTCAGTGCGTGAACGGGCGCGAGGAGGGAAAGAGGGAGACGGCGCACCTTGCCCAGGTTGGTCTCGACGCGCTTCTGCAGCTTCTCGACGTTGTCGCCGCCGAGCGCCGCTTGTCGACCAAAGAGGTCGCGCAGGCCTGTGTAGACCTCGCGGTGCTGCGAGCGAGCGAGCGAGCAATGCCGTCAGTGCTGTGCGCGCCCGAGGCGAGCGCGAGCGGGAGGGTGAAGAGGAGGGAGAGACGCACCCGCTTGAGCTCCTCGACGACCGTCTCGAGGCTCCTCCTCGCACTCGCGCCCTCCGTCTCGGCGACGTCGTTCGCGACGCCGCTCGTCGCCCTGACCTCGCGCTCCGTCTGCTCGACCTCCTTGGGCCGCCAGCCCTGCGCCTCGACCTCGACGGCACGCCCGAGCGCGTCGTGCAGCGCCTCGTACTCCTTGCCCTGGTTCATGCGGCGGTGCGCGAGTCGGTCGGCAACGGTCGTGATGCGCGTCCACGACTCGACGAGGGCGGGCAGGCGCTGGCGCAGGCTCGCGAGGCGCGCGTCGACGTCGGCGGGGAGGGACCCTTCCTCCCTCGGCGTGAGGACGCGCTGCGAGCTCTCCTCGTCGAGCGAGACGGTGCCGGCGCTGCTTTTGCGGTATGCGGCGAGGTCGTCGGGCGCCGAGAGGAAATGGGCGAGGAGGGCGTCGTGGCGGAGGACGGGGTGGGCGACGAGGGCCGTGAGGGCGCGCTCGAGGCCGCGGCGACGGCGGTCGAGGAAGAGCTCGTCGGTTGCGAGGTAGTGGCCGGAGAGCTGGAGGCGTTTGGGCGGCAGAGCGGGGAGGGTGCGGAAGGGGTACCGGCGAGTGAGGCAGTCGAGGAGCCAGACGAAGTCCGAGTAGCGGCGCGGGACCGACGTGCCCTTCTGCGGACGAGGGAAAGTCGTCAGCATCACGCGCGCATGGACAAGACGCTGCGCCTGCGGAGAGGAAGAGGGTCGAGCGAAGGACGGAGCGACTCACCTCGGGCTGGACGATCTGGTAGACATGGTGCTTGACCATCCACCCTTCGAGGTCGCCCTGCAGGACCACCTCGACCCTCTGCTGCCTCGGGAGCTGCCACGGCCCGTCCCCCTGCCCGTCGAGCAGGTTGTCGCCGAACCCGCCGCCCGCTCCGCCGCTCGCGCCCGCTGCACCGCTCGTGTCGCGCTGGTCGATGACGCTGTAGTCGATGTGGTGGGTCGCGCTGTTGCTGGTGCCGGCTGCGAAGCCGGAGAGGGGCGGGAGGTGGTCGTCGGCGAGGGGAGCGGCGGGTGGGGGAGCGGCGCCGCGAGAGCCCCAGGGGTCGGCGCTCGAGAAGGACTCTTGGCGTGTGAAGCCAGAGGGCACGTGAAAGCCTCGCGACTGGTCGAACGAGCTCATGGCGGTGTGTGGGGGGAGGGCGACGCAGCTCCCTCCTCGGCTGACGAGCCTCGCGCACGATCGTCCTCATCGTCTCGCCGCAGCTCGCGCTTCGAGCTTCTCGCTGTGCTTTCGGCTCTCGCTGGATGCTTCCGCAGGGCTAGGGCTCGTCGCCGCCTTGTCCCGAGGGCAGGCCGTCGCAGACTCGCTCCTCGGCTCTCGAAGATGCTCTCGCTCTCACGCCGTCGCTCACGCGCGCCGCGAATGAACTGGATGACACGAACAGGATTGCAATGCGGGCTCGAGACGCCCAGGGAAGGCTAAGCGGGGCAGGAGGGGAGGGCTGGGCGAGGGTAGGACGAGGACGATCGGCGACGAGGTCTTCAGCCGCGGCGACCGGGCGAGGCTGCGAGGAGGGGACGAGCGTCAGCGCTCACGAGCCTGTGCAAGAGGAGGAAGGAGGAGGATGAGGAGAGGAGGACGGACCGGTCTCCTCGCGCGCGAGGGCCACGCCACGGGGCGCGAACGCGGCGTCGGACATCTCCTCGTCAGAGCTGTCCTCCTCCTCCATGGCGTCCTCCTCGTCCTCGTCCTCGTCCTCCTCGTCCTCCTCGTCCTCGCCCCCCTCCTCCTCCTCCTCCTCCTCCTCCTCCTCCTCCTCCTCCTCGTCGCTCAGCTCGACAATCTGCCCCTCGGCGGGCACGGCGGCGCCGAGACGCATGCGCACGCCGGGCGGGGCGCGGAACCCGGCGGCGGCCATCGTCTCCTCAACCCATTCCCTGCGCTGCCCGTCCTCGCCGACGTGCGAGTAGCGCCTCACGCTCAAGTAGGCGCCGGTCGACGTGACGCGCGTGTAGGCGTGCGTGAGGACGGGCTCGCCGGCGCCCGACGGCAGGCCCGGGAAAGGCGCGGCGCCAAAGTTGGCGAACGCCTGCTGGACGTAGTCGTTGAAGTCGAACGGCGTGTCCGGCGCGGCGTGATCGTCGTCGGCGATGGGGGCGGCGGCGGCGTCGGCTTGGGCGCGGGAGAGGGGAAGCATGGTAGACGGCTGCGGGCGGCGCAAGAACTCGATAAGTCAGCTGAGGAGCTCTAGGTGGAGCGCAACACGAGCCGAGCCTGGCGGCTGAGGCGAGGGAGCCAGGGAGGTGGGCGGGGAGGCGTGTGCTTTGGGGAGCCGGGGGGAGGGACGAGAGGGCCGAGGGAGGGTGCTGCGCTGGTAGATAGGGAGCAGAGCGCACCTTGAGAGCGAGTTGCTGGAGCCTGGACCCTGGTCGAGGGACGTTCGACGAGAGCGAGTGAGGAGAAAGAAGGAGAGAAGGAGCGCGGCGCCCGAGTTGGGCGATTTCTCGGCGCGGCTCTCGGTCGATGCCAAGTCGCGCTCTGCGACAGGGAGGGACGTGTGCTGCAAGTGCAGCTGCGAGCTCTAGCAGTTCCGCCTCGCAAAGGTGCTCTCGGGACGAGCTGGCGAGGCTGAGCAGGGCGCGCGCGACCTGAGCGGCGACGCGCCTCGCACGACGTCGCTCGCTCTCCTCTCTCTACCAACTGATGCGCATATTGAGCTGCTTGTTCGAGCTGATGCCACTCGAGCCCTCGAACGAGCCATCGAGGAGAGAGAAAGCAGAAAGCCGCCGCAGCGAGGTACGAAGGGGGTCGAGCGCGACGTCCCACGTCGTGGACGACGGCGCACAAGGCCGACTCGCAAGCTGCACGAGCAAGTGCATGAACGTGAGGGAGCAAGCAGCCGCTTCAGGGCGGTCGACCACCAAAGCAAGCTAGCTTGAGAGCTCGCTTGCGAAGGTCGCTCTCGAGTTTCGACGGCCGAGCGTACGGCGACGACGGGCGAGGGACGAAGCGCTGGGAGATCGGCTCTATAGCAGAGTCTATCAAGCACACCGTACGACAGGGTAGAAGCCCCACAGGATCGAGGACGAGGAGGCGGGGATGTCGGACCGGCGAGCGAGGCGGACACGTCGACGGCGGCAGCTGCAGACGAGCGCACGAGTTCGTCAGCGAGTTGCGCTCAAGGCGGGGAGGGAGGGAGGTGAAAGGAGAGGGAGAGAGACACGCACCTCGACAGCGAGCCCCAAGAACTCCTCCTCCTCCTGTTCATCCTCCTCGAGCGCTCTCGCCGACGCCGATCTCGGTGAAGCAAAGCGACGATCGGCGCCCGAAGATCGTGAGCACAGCTTGACACATCGTAATCGACGCACCGCCGTACGACTCGGCGCACTCCACGAGGGACGACGCAGCGTCGTTCGGGTCGAGCGGCGAGCCGAGCGTGTTGATCGAGCCGCCGCTGATGACGCAGTCCCTGCGAAACGTGCGAGGCGAGCAAGGTCAGCGTGCAAGCTTGGCTGAGGGAGAGAGGCGCGGAGGAGAGGTGGACGACAACGAGGAGGACAACGAGGAGGAGGAGGAGGAGGAAGAGGAGGAGGAGGAGGAGGAGGAGGAGGAGGACGCACTTTTGGCGGCTCTTGCGTGCAAGCACGACGACAATGACCAGGGTTGTGCGCGATCAACCGAGCGTGCGACGGAGCAAGGCGCTCGACGAGATGAGGCGCGCGACTGCGAGCAGGCGCAGCCGAGCCGGACGCTGCGCGAAGCCGATGGCGACAGCGGTGTGCGGCGTAGCGTGAGAGCTACGTGCAGAGAGCAGCCTTCAGCGTCTCGTGGAGCGGTGCGACAGCAATGAGCGACGGGGAGAGGGTCAACCCGGGCGGAGGAGCAACACCTCCTCGTTCACCTCTCGCTCTCGACTAGACCGCTGCCAGATCGACATGACGAGCTTCAGGGGGATCTCTCTGGACCAGGTGCGTGGTCGCACCTCTCTCCCTCGCTCTCCAGCGCTGACCTCGTCGCCCTCTCCTCCTCATCTCCCACCCGCACCTGTCCCCCTCGCTCCTCCGCCCTGCAGGACCCGCGCTTCAAGGACAAGCAGTCTGCGCTCCTCGCCAAGACCTCTTTCCCTGCCTCGTTCAACACCAAGGTCCGTCCATTGCCGCCTTCACTTACCCCCTCTCCCCGTTCCCCCCGCCTCCTGAGCCTGGCCAGGTGCTGACGTCCTCCCTTGCCTCGCAGGTCGACATCCGCAAGGTCGAGATGGCCGTCATGAAGCCGTGGATCACCAAGAAGGTCATCGAGCTCCTCGGCTTCGAGGACGACGTCCTCCTCGAGTACATCTTCTCCCTCCTCGAGGACAACGAGAACCCGGTGCGTGCTGCATCCACCTCTGGCTCGGCCGTACCCGATCCGTTCGCTGTCGTGCGGGCCTGGGAGAAGATGTACTCGAGCTGACGCCCATCAACGTCGCAGGTCGTCGACGGCAAGCAGATGCAGCTCCTCCTCACCGGCTTCCTCGAGTCCAAGACGGCCGCCTTCATGGCGGCGCTGTGGGACCTCCTCCTCAGCGCTCAATCCAACCCGCTGCGCGTCCCGACCGCCCTCCTCGAGGAGAAGAAGCGCGAGATGCGCGCGCGCGAGGAGCAGGAGGCGCTGCGGCGTCGGGACGAGGAGCACCTCGACGAGGTGCGCAGGAGGGAGCGCGAGGGACGCAGCGGGCCTGGAGGCGGACGAGGAGGGCGGGGAGGGCTTGGAGGGCCGCCCCAGGGCAGGGGAGGGTACGGTGGGCGGAGCGACGACCGCGGTCGCGGCGGAGGGTCTGGGCCGCGCGGAGGAGACGGCGGATTCAGGGGCGGCGGCGACGGCGGATACGGCGGGTATGGACCGCGCGGCGGACCGAGCGGCGGCGGGAGAGGAGGGTACGGTGACGGCGCCGGGACTCGAGGTGGACGAGGAGGAGGGGGTGCCGGAGCGGCGGTGCGTCCTCTCTCGCTCTTCCGCTCACTCACACCCAGACGAACACTCCGAGCTGACTTCGGCCCCTGCCCGCAGTACCAGCGAGGCCGCTCTCGATCCCGCACCCCTCCCGGCCCACCTCCCCGCCGCCGACGCTCCTACTCGCGCTCACGCTCTCGGTCGCGCTCTCCCCCTCCTCGCCGCCGCCTTCGCTCTCCCTCTCGCTCTCGCAGCCGGTCACCCGGCCCGAGTCAGCGCCGTGCCGGCCGCAGAGCGAGCCGCAGCCGCAGCAGGACTCGCAGTCCGCCGCCGCCGCGCAGGAGGCGCTCGCCCAGCCGCAGCAGGAGCAGGAGCCGGTCGCCTCGGCCGAGGCGACGTATCGACGACGATGAGCGCGGCGGCGCGGCGGCGGCATCGAGGCAGCGTTCAGCGAGGGACGCGTTCTCGCCGTCGCCGCCGAGGAGGCGATCGCCCTCCCCGGTTCGTCGCGGCGGACCTGCCGCGGGCGACCGCTCGCGGTGGGAGCAAGAAGATGAGGGCCCGGATGCGGTCAAGCAGGAGCGCGATCAGGTGCGTGTCTGTCCCTTTCTCGCCCTCGACGACATCGGCTCGAGCGGCAGCACGTGCAGTCGGCCGCGCTGCGCCGACGGCCCTTCGCGACGTGGGAGTAACGTTCGGGCAGCTCGCTGACGCTCTATCTCTTTCTCGCGCGCAGGACCTCTCGCGGCGCGAGTCGGAGCTCAAGGAAGGCCTGCTCCGCAAGAAGGTGGTCGCCTCGCGCTCGTCGCGCTCCTGAGCGGCGCCTCTCGGCCCACGGCGTCGTCGTCGTCGGCGCAGTGCACTGCTTGGGCGAGTAGGGGAACCGGTGCAGGGAGCGAGGGGCAGCGTAGGGTTGCGAAATGCCATCTCGACGAGGTTGACCACGACGAGCCGACTCAGGCGGCGAGAGCCCGGGCAAGAGCGTGTCGAGCTCGAGAGATACTGTCCCACTGCTTGCACGAGAGTGTCACTTCAAAAACGCTGCACGACGAGCGTCGAGTTGAGCGTGCCTTGCGGGCCTTGCGAGGAGAGCGCGCCGGCTCGCAGGGGGTCAGCTCGCTCTCCGACAACTCGACCGCACCGACGACTGGACCTTCGCAGGGACTGTCCAAGTGCAGCTCTCTGGGCCCCAAGCCTACTGCGCCCGCGACTGCCGCCTCTCGTCGCCGACCTCGCCCATTGTGCCCCTCCCTCCCTCCTCCCCCTCTCGACCCGTCTCGACCCGGCGAGCCTCGTACTCCTCGCACCGCGCCGCCCAGCACCCGCCGAGATGGGCCCGGACCCGTCCTCGTCGACCCACACCCCACCGTTCCAGACGAGCGCGAGCCCGTTCCTCGACCCCGCGCTCTCCGCCCTCCATTCCTTCCTCTCCGGCAACGCACCGAGCCCCGTCACCTCGTCCAGCCACGCCCGCAAGAGCACCACCGGCTCGGCGTGCGGCGCACCGAGCCCCGAGGCGGCGCAGTCAGCGTCGTCGTCGTCGTCGTCGGCGGCGTTCCGCGGCCTCGACCAGCCAGGCGTCGGCGCGTTCCCCTCGGCCACGGCCAACTTCGCCGACCTCCTCGCCGAGTTCACGCTCCAGCCCAATGCGCTGAGCCCCGGAGCAGCGGGCGTGACGGGCGCGACGGGCGGCGAGGGCATGGCCGGCGTCGAGCAGCCGGGCGGTGCAGCAGCCGGGCACGAGGCCCTCATGGAGCAGCTCCGGCTCCTGTACCCGACGCTCGACTCGCCTGCGGCCGCAGCGCAGTCGCCGCCGCCGGGCCAGCCGGACCTCCAGGCCCAGCTGCAGCAGCTCCTCGCCGGCGGCGTGCCCGCGAGCGAGACGCCGACGCCGACGCTTGGCTCTGCCGCGGCGCCGCAGTCGTTCATGCCGCCGTCGCACGTTCAGCACTCGCCCCAGAGCGGCGGCAGCGCACCGCACCCCTACGCGCCGCCCTCCCCCTCCGCCTACTCGCCGCACCCTTCCTCGTCGCACCAGCCGAGCCCGATGCCGGCCTACCTCACCAACGGCTCGTCCTACCACCAGCACCAGCACCAGCACTCGGGCTCGTCGACGCCGAGCCAGGCGACGTACGGCGCGCCGGCAGCGCAGAGCGGGTTCGCGCTGCCGCAGCTGTTCCAGCAGATGCTCGGGTCCTTCCAGCCCGGCGCGGCTGCGGGCGTGGACCCGAACCAGAGCTTTCTCGCGCAGCAGCTGCAGAACGCTCCGTTCCCGGCCCAAGTCGCGGCGCTGCAGCTGCTCATGGGCGCCCAGATGCAGGCGCAGGTGCAGGCGCAGGCGCACGCGCAGCACGCCCAGATGTACCAGCAGCAGCAGCACCACCACCACCAGCAGCGCCAGCAGCAGCAGAACGGTAACGCGCATGGGCAGCAGCAGCAGCACTCGCACGGCATGAGCAGCGGGACCGTCAGCCTCGACGGGTCGTATCGCGAGAACGAGGTGCGTTCTCTCTCTCTCTCTCCTCGCTCCTCTCCTACCGTCCCCAGCTCGGGCTGACGCTCTTCCTTACCGCTCGCAGTACCTCTTCAGCCCGATGATGTCGCCCGCCATGACGCCGCACTCGGCCTTCACCAACGCCTCGTCCCTCCCTCCCTCGGTCGGCCCGAGCGCCGTCCCCCTCGTCTCGCCCGCCGACCTCTTCCCTCCCCTCACCTCGCCCGCCCTCGGTCCGCAGCTGTACAGCACGGACGGCGCCTCGGGCTCGTCCTCGACCGGCCGCATCGCCCCGCAGCGCAACTCGCTCCAAGGCCTCGTCGACGGCGTCGGCGCCCTGTCGACCCAGCTGCCCGGAGGCGCTGCGCCCGGCTCACCCGCCGGATCGTACTACTCGCCTCGCTTGGGCCCGAGCGACGTCGGGACGTCGACCGGTGCAGGCGCGGCGGCGGGTCGGCGCGGCGCGAGCAGCGCGGCGAAGAAGACGCGCCCGAGCCCGCTCATCAAGCCGACGCCCGACTCGGCGCTCGAGCGACGTCGAGGACGCACCAAGACGGTGTCGGCGGGCGCGCACGGCGAGCGGCGGGCGGGGAGCAAGAGCGCGACGAGCAGTCCCTTCCTGGGGCCGACGACGGCCGGCTCGTCGGGCGGGCAAGGACGAGCGGGCAGCGTCATGTCGACGAGCGGCTCGTCGTCGAGCAAGGCGTCGCCCAACGAGCAGGGCGGGCCGCACGCGCAGGCGCAGCAGCACGGTCTCGGCGGCGGCGGCGGCGGCGGCGGGTTCGCAAGCTTCGACACGCCGAGCCCGGTCGACCTTGCGTCGTCCAGCTACGGCACCCAGTCGACCTACCCGTCGCCTCAAGCGCAACAGCAGTACCAGCTACCGAGCTCGACCTTCGCGCACCAGCCGAGCTTGCCCGGCGTCGTCGAGGGCGTCGCCGTCTCGTCACCGTCGGTCGACCCGCAGATCTTGGCGATGCAGCCGCCCTCGATGCTTCCGCCTCAGCAGCACATCCAGCAGCATCAGCGACCGCACCACCAACCCCAGCAGCCGTATCAGCTCGAGCCTATGGGCCCTCCTCCACCCCCCTCCGCCGGCTTCAACCCCGTCACGCCCGCCTCGTTCATGAACTTCTCGAGCGACTTCGACGTCAACGGCCTGTCGTCGCTGTCGCCGGCCCTCGGCGCGCTGCAGGCGCACGACATCGACTCGGCCCTCTCGTCGCTCAGCAACAGCCCCGCCCTCCTCCCTCAGCCCGACGCCGCCTTCATCCCCGCCGCCATGGACCTCGGTGCCGCCGCCCAGTTGCTCGAGGAGCTCGGCCCGCCAAGTAATACTTCCGCCGCGGCCGCGCCTGCCGCAGTCGGCAACGGCGACGACGAGGACACGTTCGTCGCCCCGCCGCCGCCGTCGACGAGCAAGGCGGCTCCCCGGCGCAAGGGCGCCTCGGTGCGAGCGTCGCCGGCCCTCAAGCCGGTCGACGTGGCCGGCATGGGCGGCGCGACCGTCAAGGGCAAGGGCAAGGCGTCGGTCGGCGGCGCAGGCGCAGGCGCGTCGGGAGCGAGGAAGGGCAAGGCTGCGAGCAAGGTCGCACCGAGCCCCAAGATCGGGCCGAGCCCCAAGATCCGCCCTCTACTCGCGAGCAGTGCGTCCTTCCCTCTCACTCGCACGCTTTCTCGCTCGCGCGATGCCTCTCTCGTACGAGCAGGTCGCTGACTCGCGCACGCCACCTCCCGCCCGCAGATGCAGCACCCGACGCGCAGGCGCGCCTCGCGTCCAAGAGCAACTACGAGAACATCCTCGACGGCCGCGGTCCGGACCTCCTCGGTCTCCCCTCGTCGATGCAGTCCGAGCTGCAGGCGGCCGGCCCGGCGTCGGTCAACAGCAGCGCCGCTCCACCTATCGACTCGCGCCGCTCGTCGCACAAGGTCGCCGAGCAGAAACGGCGCGACTCGCTCAAGCTCTGCTTCGACGAGCTGCGCAAGCTCCTGCCGCCGATCCTCCCCTACACGGACGAGCGCGACCGCCGCCCGGGCGACGGCAACGTCGGCGGGCAACGTCACGGCGAGGTGGACCGAGAGAACCCCAACCGCGGCGTGAGCAAGGTCGCGCTGCTCAGGAGGAGCAACGAGTACCTCGGCATCCTGCGCGAGCGGATCGAGCGTCGCGACACGGCCATCTCGGCCTTGCGCGACCAGCTCCTCGTCCTGCGGGAGCAGCTCGGCATCGCCGAGCTCGGCGAGGAGGACGAGGAGGTGCCAGGACTCGACCTCGACCTCGACCACATCGACAAGGAGGAGAAGCAGGCCGGCAACCTCGCGTTCTGTGCGTCGCTCTTGCTCTCTCGCCTTTCCTCTCCTCCTCCCTCGTGCCTCGACTGACTCTCTTGCTCCTGCTCGCAGACGAGGACCTCGATTTTGACCAGAAGGTCGCGCCCGTCGTCGCTCGCCGAGCCTCAGCCTCGTCCTCTCGTCGGCCCTCGGTCGCGCTCGACACCAAGCCTGCCGCAGCTCCTTCTCGGGCGACGGGCACTCGACGGTCGGCGCGCATGTCGCAGACGGCGCACGAGGACCAGGCGATGGAGGTCGAGGGGGAGGAGTAATCCTTGGGCTGTGCCGTCGTCCCTTTCTCTCTCTCTCTCTCTCGCCGTCGCTCTCCTCGTCGTCCCCCTCGTTGTTGCAAACCTTGTTTCGCTCCTAACAAGCCTCGATCCGCGCTGCCCGTCGCCGGCGACGCTCGCGCCGTCTGGTTCGTCTCGGACGGACGAGCCCCTGTCCGCTCTCCGGATTGTCCGAGGCGCACTTGGCTCGGCGAGCTCGTCGCTGCCGCTCTCGCTTCTGCACCTCGCTGTGCGACGAGCTTGCTGGCCCCTGCTTCCGCTGCATGCCGCGCCACCACCGCGCACGACGACGCAGCGACTCGAGCGACTCGAACGACTCGGCGAGCTCGTCCTCCTCCAGCGGCCTCGACTCGTCCTCGGGCGCACCTTCATCGAGCAGTTCCTCGACAGCACGTCTGCGCGAGAAGGGCCGGCATCGGTACCGCGACCGCTCGGACTCGGACTCAGACTCGGGCTCGTCCTCGACCTCGTCCTCGTCGACGTTCAAGGTGAGCTCCTCTTTCCCTCGGCCGACCGACTCGCTCCAGATTAGCAAGCTGCGGCGCTGACCTCGGTTGAGCTCTACAGGAACATGCAGCACCTCATCATCATCGTCAGCGACGCCGAGCTCGACCGCATCGCCGCACTCGCCCGCAGAGCAACGCCGTGCTCGCCGGCGGCGCCGTCGTCTTCCTCGCCCTCGGCATCGTCCTCGTGTACCTCGTCACTCGAGGCGACGCTCCTACATCGGCGGCATCATCAAGCTCGTCTTCGACGGGCGGTGGCGGCGCAGGAGCGGGAGCTGGGTCGGCAGCAGGAGGAGCGGGTTCGAGCGGGGAGGAGAACTCAGCTTCACAGGTGCGTGCGCCAACTTCCTTCTCCACGCTAGCTCCGAGAGGCCGAGCTGACGTGGTCCCTCGCAGCTCTCGGGCAAGTCGGGCGGCCCCTCGAGCTCACCGTCCAGGACGAGCGGGGCGGCGAGCGGGGGCGGCGCAGCGTCGCCCTCGTCGACCGGTACTGCAACGCCGCCGGCCATGTCCAACGGCGGGCCCTACACGCTCGTGACGAGCTACGAGGGCGACGCGTTCTTCGACGGGTGGACGTTCTGGGCCGACGCAGGTGCGAGCGCTTTCCTTGACCTTCCCAAACTCGACCGGGCGGCCTGATCCTGATCTCGCATCGCGACCTTCGAGCAGATCCTACTCATGTGCGCCTCTCGATCTTTGAGTTCGTCGAGTCGAGCTCATGCCGAGCGTGCGCAGGGCCAAGTCGACTACGTCAACCTCGACGACGCCAAAAGCGCCGGCCTCATCTCGACGAGCGCGAGCTCTATCTTGATGGTCCGTCCTGTCTCGCCTCGCTCAGGTCTCCTTCGAGTCGTTCTCACGGCTTATAGCTCCCTGCAGAAGGTCGACAACACCACGACGCTCGACGCCGGCGCGGCGAGAAAGTCGGTGCGCATCCACAGCACCGAGGCGGTCAAGATTGGCTCGATCGTCATCGCCGACATCATCAAGATACCCTGGGGCTGCTCTAGTGCGTCCTCCTCCCTCTCACTTGTCGACGGCGGGAGGAGCAGAGCTGACGGCGAGCGCGTTACGCAGCTTGGCCGGCGTTTTGGATGAACGGGCCCGACTGGCCCGACGGCGGCGAGATGTGCGTCGACTCTCTTCTCCTTTGCAAGCCCTCGCTCGTCGAGGGAACGGCAGCGCGTTAGCAAGCGACGAGGCTGCCGAGCCGATCCAGCCGCTCATCCCGCTTCGTACGCCCGCAGCGACGTCCTTGAGGGCGTGCACGACGATGCCGCGAACCAGATCACGCTGCACACCAAGGACTCGGGCTGCAAGATGACCGAGAGCGTCGACGTGACCGGGACCCTCGTTCCTGCCAAGTGCGTCGCGCCCTTTCCTTCCTTTCCTCCCCGCTCGAGCCGCTTCCCGCCGCTTCGCTCTCTCAGCTCGGCCCTTGCAGCTGACACCCTCATTCTCTCGCACGCCCGCAGCAACGACTGCAACGCCAAGGTGAACGGCAACACGGGCTGCTCGTACGCCGAGACGGCCAAGGACTCGTACGGCGAGGGCTTCAACACCGCCGGCGGCGGCGTCTTCGTCACGTCGTTCACGACCGACGCGATCGAGCAGTGGTTCTGGAGCCGACCTGACGTACCGCAGAACATCCTCGACGGCGCGCCCGACAGGAAGACGTGGGGCAAGCCGAGCGCGAGCTGGCCGAAGAGCGGCTGCGCCGTCAGCGAATACTTCAAGGACCAGGACCTCATCTTCGGTGCGTGCTCTCACTGCCGTCTCTCTTCTCGTCGATGTACTCTCGGCTGATGAGATCTGCGGTGACAGACACCACGCTCTGGTGCGCTCGGCCCTCCTCGACGTCCTCCTTCTCGTCCCTCGCACTGACCCTCGCTCTACCTCTCCTCCCTCTTGCGCTCCCTCGCAGCGGCGACTGGGCCGGCGCAGTGCGTCTCCTCTTTCCCCTCCGCGCCCTCTTCTACCGACGAGAGCCCGCTGACGCCGTCCCCTCGCGCGCGCAGGTCTGGCCCGAGCAGTGCCTCTCGCTCGGCGCGACGTGCTCCGACGCCGTCCGGGACCCGAAGAACTTTGATAACGCGTATTGGGAGGTGGCGTACGTGCGCGTGTATTCTATCTAGCGCGAGTCGAGCGAGCTTTGGGCTGTTCGAGAGGCGAGCACGAGAGCGAAGAGCGAGAGGTGAGCGTGCAAGCTTTTGCAAGGAAGGCGCACCGCGACTGTAGCGTAGCGCGCTGTAGAGAGCAGCTTCGTAGAGATGCACGAGTGCGAATCTGGCTCGGTTGAGAGCACGAGAGCAGAGACGGGCGACGAGACAAAGCGAGATGAGGAGGAGGGCGAGGCGAGGACACCTCCTGCGCGATCGCCTCCTCCCGGGCATGCTTAAGTAAGACCTTGGAGTGCAGCGCGCTCCTATGCAAGCACACAGCCCGTGCGAGCGGCGAGAGAACGGAGGCAGCGAGGGAGCCAACCACCTGCTTCGTCGCGGCCAAGTCGCTCTCGCCTCCCACCGCGCCTCGACGACCACACGACCAAGCATGCCGGCCATTGCACCGATCCAGGGCGCGCTCCGCAAGCACGTGCGTCTGCTCTCCTCTCGCCTCCATCGTGCGCTGTTCTGTTGAGCCGAGGCTGATCTCGCCCCCCGTCCTCCCCGTCCTCCTCCGCCCGCTCTCGCGCCCGCAGCTCCTCACCAACCTGAGCATCGGCATCGGTGGTGGCCTCGTCGTGCGTCCATGCCCCTCCTCCTCGCGCCGTCCCCCCGCCCAGCTGCGACCGCGGCCGGCCACCTCGTCCTCACCTCCTCCCTCGCACCGCCGGCTGACCTCGCCTCGTCTTCCTCCCGCACAGGCCGGCTACTCGTACTGGCAGCTCGTCCACCTTCCCCTCGTCCGCAACCGCGACAACTGGTGCGTCCGCCCTCGCGCGATCCTCTGCCTCTCATCCACCGTCTGGGCGAGAGAGCTGATGCACCGCCGACGGCGCGGCTACAGGTACCTCGAGCAGGCCAAGCTCAAGGCCGAGTCGGCATAAGCGCGTCGGTGGCTGTAGACTGCGCGGCGAGAGGGTCAAGGAGGAGGGAACGACGATTTGTCTCGAGCATTCGCCCCCGGACGAGAGCGCCATCTCGGGTCTTCGTGAGAAGGAGCGAGGAACCCCGCATGCTCGCTTCTCGACGCCTCGCTGCTCGCTGCGACACGCTCTGCCTCTGCTTCATCCTCCTCGTCGTGTGCTGCACAGCGCCACCTCTCTCGACATGGCCATCGCTCCGATCCAAGGCGCCCTGCGCCGCTCTGTGCGTCCTCCCTGCTCTCTGCCTCTACGTCGCACCCGCTCATTCAGCCACGACGCCCACTCGCGCAGGCCCTCCTCCACATCTCGCTCGGCCTCGGGTCCGGCCTCGTCGGCGGCTACTCGTTCTGGTGCGTGCGCGCTCGCCCTCCTCCTCCTCTCGCTTCGGCGTCCCGCCTCGCGCACGCTGACGCCTCCTCTCCGGTCTACAGGCACCTCCACCACCTGCGCAATGGTGCGTTGCTCCCTCGCCTTGTTCATGAGCGTGCGCTCGCCGAGCGCCCCGCAGCTAACCCGGTCCGCCCCCCCTCCTCCCCTCCTCCTCTCCTTCGCCACGTCCTCCCCCTTGAGCAGTCCGCATCCGCGACGAGTGGTACGCTCAGCAGCGCGAGGCGCAGGCGTGAGCGTGCGCGGAAGCGTGGACCAGGGTGCGGCTCGAGCTGGTGCAGCCGGGCGAGGGGAGAGGAGCGAGCGAGGGCCGTGCAGTGCGAGCTTGGGTTCTGTGCCTTCGCCCCGAGCGAAAGCTTGCTGTGCGAGAGAGAGAGAGAGAGGTCTGGTCGCCGAGGAAGGGCGGGAGCAATGAAGCGAGACACGGCTCGAGAGGCTGCGCTCGAGCCTGTGCAAGACCAAATCGCCGAGCGGGAGGGAGAGGGACGAAGCGGCGCTCTCGAGCCGGCTCTCGAGAATAGCTCTCACAGAGACCATCGTACGAGATCTAGCCCGTCGAGGAGAGATGTCGCACGCTCAGGAGGAACTCGGTAAGGGCAGGTACATCGCCTCGCACCCCTCGCCATCTACGACAAGCTCGCACCGACATACGTCGGCGCACAGCACACGCCCTTGTCGGTCACGATCCGGTGAGTCTCGCCCTTGCCCCCCTCGGCGACCCACGCCGCCTCGCGGTTCGCGAGCGTCGTAAAGCCCGGCTGGACCGTCTCGAAGATCTTCTTCTTGGGGTTGAGGAGCTCGAGCGCGGTGCGGTCCTGCATGCCCTCGAAGAAGACGCGGTCGCCCGGCTGCGAGCCTGCGGGCGGGTCGACAAACTCGACGCCGGCGTCTTTGCCGTCGGGCGAGGTGGCCTGCGGGCGGCGACGAGGAGAGTCAGCGCTGCGAGACGTCATGGAGCGTCGGCGAGAGAGAGGAGACGCACGCAGAGGAGCATGCCGAACGACTTGATGCCGCGCACTGTGAGCAGAAGAGGGAGGGCAGAGAGCGAGATCAGCATCGGGGACCGTGCGCCGGCGAGGGGAGGCAGGAGGGCGAGAGCGGCACGCACTGCTGACGGGCTTGAGGTTGCACACCGTGATGACCATAGCGCCCTGCACTGCGAGCGCGAGCCGAGGAGCATCAGTGACTGCCTTTCGTGGCCGAGGACGAAGAGAGAGGGAGAGGACGCACTCTGCTCGAGCGTCTTGTACTTGACGAGGCCCGACAGGATCGTCCTCGGCTCGGCCTCACCGACGTCAATCTTCTCGACGTAGAGCGAGTCGGCATCCGGGTGAACCGAGACTGCGCGCAGGCGAGCGGGCGAGCGAGGGGTCAGTGCGCGGGGTCTGGGTCAAGTCGTCTCTGCTCGCCCGCTCGCCGAAGGAGCGGCGCGGCAGGGCCGAGAGGAGCAGAGAAAGATGAAGGAAGACGCACCCTCGACGATCTTGCCGACGCGCAGGTCGACCATCCACGGTGCGGGCGCCTCGGCGACGGGTGCGGGCGCGGGCGCCTTCTTCTCCTTGGCCGGCTTGTCCTTCTTGTCGCCCTTCTTGCCGCCCTCCTTGCCTGCTGCGGGTGCGCCAGCCTGCTCGCCCTTCTTCTTGTCGCTGACGACCTTGTCGACGGGCGCCTGCTTCTGCTGCTTGGGCTGCTTGTCGGCGGGAGCGGCTGCGGCGGGGGCGGCGTCGGCCTTGGGCTTCTTGGGCTTGACGTCGGGCTTGATGTCGACGAGGGGCACGTTGTCGACGTCGATGGCGACGACGGCGGGGCGGCCCTCGAGGACGTCCGGGTTGCGCGCGAGGGCCGAGGCGACGAGCGGGAGGTGCTGGACGTGGTCGAAGTGGCGGGTCAAGGCCGGGTGCGACAGGAGGGTCGAGTGCGAGGCTTGGGCCTGTGTCGGAGAGGCGGGCGCAGGGTCAGGAGCGGGTCGAGGTGCGAGAGAGAGGGACGAGAGGAAGGAGGGACGGACGATGTGAGGGTGGACGGCGGCAAAGAGGCCGAGGTCGGCGGCGGTCAACGACTCGCCGGCGCAGTAGGTCTTTGTAGTGAGGTCGGTGTCGATGGCCTTGAGCGAGTCGGGCGAGTCGAGTGAGGGCGAGTCG
>Ga0308170_10001177_pt1 | contig 26506 bp, 27 predicted proteins | sample PhyBR2_2_FD_202136 | JGI IMG/M metagenome (GOLD analysis project Ga0308170, IMG submission 202136) | Phyllosphere microbial communities from UC Gill Tract Community Farm, Albany, California, United States - DLSLSB.R2 | ecosystem: Host-associated > Plants > Phyllosphere > Unclassified | place...
CGTGCGGGAGTCCCGGGCGCTCGTGCGGCGGCGGGACCGAGGGCGTCGGTAGTCGAGGTGCGCCTGCCGGTGGCCCGGTCGAGAGGCGCAGGGCGGCAAAGTCGTCGTCGAGCGAGGTGCGGTCGTGCGGAGCGTGAGGGGTCGAGGGCGGCCCGTGGTGCGGCGGGTAGTCGTGCGCGGCTGGCGGGTCGTAGACGTTGTAAGGGTCGCGCGGGCCGAAGCGAGACCTGGCTGGAGGGAGCGAGGCGGGCGTGCGCGGGCCCCACCCGGCGGGTCGAGGCTGAGGGAGCGGGATGTCGATGTGCGCGACGAGGAGCTGTGCAGCTGGTCGCGGCGGAAGAGGTCGGCAAAGACGCCCATGATGGGTGTGCAGCTGCGAGGTTGCGAGGTGAGGGGCGGCGAGATGAGAGAAGACGAGGCGGTGAAGGGGAACGCACCCAGTCGCACGCCGCAAAGCAGGTCTTGGACGAGGGTGTTCTCAAGCTGTGCAGCTGTGCACCAAGCTGCCCTGTGAAGCACGGCGGGCGAGGGTCGGACAGGAGAGAGAGACCCGGGTCGCGTCGTCGTCGCCGTCGTCGTCGTCGGTCAACCTGGTCCCTCTCGCTCCTCGCACCGCACCGAGGCCACCAGCGAGCGAGCCCGACCCACTCGCACACAGAGCACACCGGCCACCGTGGCGCACCCTCCCCTCGGCGGCGGCCCTGCGCTCCCTCCTCCTCCCGCTCCCCCGCTCTCGCTCGCACGCGTCCACCGCCTCCTGCGCCCACTCCGCTCCGCCCTCGCCTCGCTCTCGACAGAGATCGCCTACCAGCACGCCCTCGACCACGCCCAGCCTCGCCCCGCCCCTCTCCCGCCGCGCACCCGACCTCGCACCGTCGACCCGGACTGGGACTCGCCCCCGGCCAAGCGCCAGCCTCGCAGGCGCTCGTCCATCGCCATCGGGCCACAGCACCACGCCCGCCACCTCTCCCTCGCTGCCGCCCTCCCGACCTCGGACAGCAGCCCCTTCAAGCTCGCCGCGAGGAGGCGCCCACCTCGACCGGCAACCACCTACGGTACCTCGCGCCGCGCCCCTCCTCCACCACCCCCCACTGCGACGCCCGCACCGCCGCCTGCACCTCTAGACCAACCCTCGCCGCGTCGCGACGTCCGCCTCACCCCGGCCGACCTCCGCGCCCGCCTCGCCGCACCCGACGCCGGCCTCACCAACCTCGCCCTCCAGCAGCGTGCAGCCGCAGCCTTACGTGCGTACGGCACCGTCCTCGAGGCCGTGTCGTCACCCTGCGCAGCCCGCGACGAGGCGCGAGGGCCGCCGTCGCTCGCCGAGGTCGCCGCGAGGACCCTCGGGTGGGGCATCGAGGACGACCTGCGCGCGTTCGGCGCCCACCTCCTCGGCGCCGCTGCGAGCGACGACAGCGACGGCGAGGACGGCGCGAGCGTCGCCATGGACCGCTCGGCGAGCGCCCAGGACGTCGACCTCGTCGCCGCGACTGCCCAGGACGAGTGGTACGAGTCGAGCACGCCGCACGCCGTCCGGTGCGTCCCTCTCCCCCTTGCTCTCCGTCGACCTGATGGGACCCAGCTGAGTCTTGTGCGCCCCCTCTGCAGCTGGATGCTCGGCGACCACGCGACCGCCATCGTCGTCAACGCGCTCGACAGGGCCGACGCGCCGCCCGTCCTGTGGGAGTGCTGCTTCGACCTGTGCCTCGCTCACGCCGCACACGCCGAGGTGCGTCCCCTTTCGCTTCGTGCAATCTGACGTGCACGACCTGACGAGCCCTCTCCTGCACGCAGGCGTCGCGCTTCCACGGTCCACTCCTCGCCGCCCTCCTCTCGACACCTCGCAGCCCGCCGCCGCCCTCCGTCCTCCCCCTCCTGCGCCGCGCGCCCTCCCCCTCGGCATTCCTTCACTCGTCCCTCGTCCCGATCCTCCTCGGCTCGTCCTTCTCGCAGCGCCTCTTCTACCACCCCTCGCTCTCCGTCCCCTCGACAAGCAACACCTCGTCCCCCTCGCACGACGCCCCGCTCGTCGCCGCCCTCCTCGCCGCGCACACTACCGTCGCAGCCGCCATGCTGCGCTCGATCCGCACCCTGACGGCGTCGACGGCCGCGGCGGCGCTCGACCCAGTCGACCCCGACTCGGCGCGCAACATGCAGGACGAGGTGCGCCGCAAGGTCGCCGCGCAGGTGCGCGCCGCACTCGGGTGCGCCCTCAGGGCGTGCGCGCGCCCGAGAGCGGCCACTGCGCCGTGCGACGTCGTCGCCGACGCGCTCGAGGACGTGCGCGGCGCGCTCGCCGTCGTCCTGGGCGCGTCGGCCGAGGCGCTCGAGGACGACGACGACTCGCTCGAGCGCGACGAGCTCGCTGCGGTGCCCGATGGCGACGGCGACAGCTCGACGACCGACGAGCTGCGTGCGCTCGACGCCGTGTGCGCGCTCGCCCTCGCACTGCGCGATCCTGCGGCAGCGGGCCCGTCCTCGAGCCTCCCGAGCGCCCTCACGAGCCTCGACTGCGGCTTTGACGACGTCGGAACGCTCGACGATGCGCTGCGGCGGTTCCTCCCCCTCGTCCTCGCCGTCGTCGGGCCCTCGTCGCAGCCCGTCGACGAGCGCCTCCTCGACTACGCCGACGCGACTACGCTCGGCGGCGAGGCGCTCCTCCGTGCGCTGAGCAAGTGCAACGCGGCGAGCGCGGCGGCGAGGGCCGAGGCCGAGCTGCGACTCGCGAACGGGCGCGAGGCGGACGACCAGTCGGCGCAGGAGTCGGAGCCGGATGAGCCGATGCAGCGCGTCGCAGCCGGCAGCGGCTCCGAGGCGGACGCCGACTCGGCGACCGATTACGACGAGCCGGTCGTCGTCGTGTCGCCGATGCGCAACCGGGCGCAGCAGGCCCGCCGCCGCCGTCAGATCGTCCGCTCGCCCGAGCCTGACGACGACGACGACCTCGTCTCGAGCCTTTCTGCGTCCAACAAGCCGTCGCTGCGTGCGTCGCGCTCGGCCTCGGTTTCGACGAGCGGCCTTGCGGGCTCGTCGCGCAGGCGCTTTCGGTCGGGGACGATCGAGCCGGCGGTGCGTGCGCGACCAGGGCAAGGCGGGTCGCGCACTGCCGCCGCATCCTCGAGCGACTCGAGCTCGTCGGCTGCCGAGGAGGACGGCGCCGACGAGGAGTCGCAGCCGGACGTCCTCGTCTTGTCGCCCTCGCCCTCGACCACGCCTCCTCCTTCCGCCCCTCGCCGCGCCCTCGCACGAGCCCGCCCGTCATCGTCCAGAGCTCCGGCCCGCGCCTCTACATCCTCTCTCAACGTCGACACGGCCATCGTCGCACCGGCAAGCGAGGCCGACGACCTTGACCTCCTGCAGTCGGTCAAGCGGCGGCGGCTCGCGGCGCCCGCCCGCGGGCAGGAGCGCGGCTCGAGTACGAGCGCGAGCGTCGAGGAGGACGCTGCGCAGTGTCGGGTCCAGTCGCAAAAGCAGCGGCGACGGGTCGGGCGCGGCAGGCAGTGCGGTTGGCCGGGTGCCGAGGAGGATGAGGAGGAGAGCGAGGACGAGCTGGCGATGTAGCGCCTCGGCGAGCGGTTTGCCTTATCTGAGCCTGCTATCTATCTCTGCCTATGCGACCGTCTGTCTGGTCCCGAGAGAGGCGAGCTTGCGCACTGTGCGCTCGTCGCTGCGAGGAGCGGCGCTGCGCTGCGCCGAAACTGGATCTCCTCGTCCGGCCTCGCTCCCGCTACCGATGCGTCGAGCTCACACCTGTGCGCCATGAGCAGCTCTACAAAGGCGCAGCGCACGCGCGCGCCGCTCCTGCCCGACTACATCCCCGTCTCGACGACCAGCACCGCCCCCTCTTCATCAGCAAGGCCGCACCACCCGCACCGGCGACGCCTGGCTTTGGCGCTAGCGGCAGTCGCCGGCACCATTCTCTGGCTGTCGCTCCACCGTGCGGCGCACCTCGAGCGCGAGCCGGCCTACTCGAACGACGGCGCCCTCCCCAACTCGGCGAGACGACCCGACCGCCTCGCCGCGACGCCAGATCCAGCAGAGCAGGTCGTCGTCGTCTACAACAGTACCTCGAGCAACTCGCCCTTCCGTTCCCGCCGCCCCTGCAACGCCGTCGCCCTCTCGCACGTCGCCCTCTCGCCCGACTCGCCCGCGCAGCGCTTCCTGTCGCCCTCCCTTCCCCTCGCGCCGAGCGCACCCCTCTCGACCCGGCTCGACGACTGGATGTCGTCCCCGCTCGCCCCGCCCGAGCTCTGGTCCCAGTTCAGCAAGCAGTCGTGCGGCAACCCGTCGGTGCGGCGCAGCGCAAACCGGCTTCACGTGCGCGACAGCGCCGCGACGTGGGCCCAGGTGGACGTCGAGCGCGCGAGAAGGATTAGGGAGGAGCTGGTGGACGTACTGCGGCGAGCAGAGGAGGAAGGGCGGCTGTACGAGTGGGCGAACGACGGCAAGAGAGGCTCGAGAGGCATCGTATGGACGGCGGGCAACGCCGTGCGTCCCGCTCTTTGACCCTCACAGACTTCTTCAACAAACTCAGCTGACGAGATCTTTATGCCTGCAGGACACGTTCGACCGGGTCCTCACTTCGCTGCGCCTCCTCCGCCTCTCGCACAACTGCACCCTCGCCGCGCACGTGTTTCACTTCCCGACCGAGTCGCCCTCGCCCGAGCAGGCGGCGCAGTTCGCCCTCTTCGACACGACCGTCGCCCCTCTCAACTCGATCTCGAAGGACGAGGACGGCGGGCGCGCCAAATCGTTCCACCTCAAGGGCGCGGCCCTCGTCCAGGCGCCGTTCGACGAGGTCCTCCTCCTCGACTCGGACAACGTACCGGTTCGAGATGTCGCTCCGCTCTTCGACAGCCCCGAGTTCCTCGAGATGGGCGCCGTCCTGTGGCCCGACTTCTTCAAGGACCAGCCTGAGAACGTGCGTCCAACTTTCACTTTCTCGCCTTTGCTGCCGCCGTGCGCGCCTTCGCTGACTCAGTCGGCCTTTCCTGCAGGCTATCTGGTCGATTCTCGGCGTGCAGTGCCGAGACGAGTGGTCGACCGAGTCGGGCCAGGTCCTCGTCCGCAAGTCGCAGCATCTCGACGTGTGCGTCCACCTCTCACGCAAGCTCTCGCCGCGCTCGTCCTGACTCACATCTCGTGCGACAGGCTTCTTCTTGTCGAGCATATGCTCCTCGACTGGCGCTTCTGGTTCCGCTTCAGCGACGGCGACAAGGACCTTTTCCGTGCGCCTCTTCTCCCTCACTCCCTCCTCTTTGTCGGCCTGCCTACGCGGAGCCGCAAGTCACTGACGCCGTTAATCAACGCACGCTCGCAGGCTACGCCTTCCTCGCTCTGCGCAAGCGCTGGGCCGTACCCGCTCGGCACCTCTCGTCGGCGTCGTGGAGCGACCCGAACGCGCTCGGCAGTCAAAACCACGGCCGTTTCGCCGGCCACTCGATGGTGCAGTACGGCATGGCGAGCGAGCTCGAGATAGGGCGAGTCCTGTTCGTGCACGCCAACTTGGTCAAGCGCGTCCTCGGGTGCGTCGACCTCTCGCTCGCTCGGACCCCTTCTCTTTGCGACTGGCGCGAGCGACTTGCTGACATCTCTCGCTCACTTCATCGTGCTCACAGCGAGCTGCACAACGGCAACACGTGGGGCCGCACGCTACGTCTGCGCCTACCGTCGTCGACGTCCAACTCGAACTCGAGCGAGCGCCGCTCGCCGCCGTTCCTCCTCACCGCCGACACGTTCGCCAACGTCTCGCCGTTCACCGGCCTCGGCATCTCGTCCTCGACCTCGTCGGCATCGTCGCCCGTCCCGCGCTCGGTGCGCACGCGCGCCCTCCTCGAGCGCGGCCTGTCGATGCGCTTCTGGTCGGGGCACTTTTCGCGCGGCGCGTACGTCCTCGCCGTCGAGAGCATGTGGCAGGACGAGCTGGCGCCTGGGGCGGCGTGGAGCGACGAGGAGGAGCAGGGCGGCAATGAGCGAGGAGCGCCGGACGAGGTCGAGGCGCGGTACAGGGAGGGGAAAGAGGAGCAAGAGGCGTGGGCGCAGTGGGTGGAGCGCGAGCGAGCAGCGCAGTGCAGCGACGAGGGCGAGGGCGACGGTGCACCTGTGCTGCACGACGAGGTGCACGACGAGCTGGTCGGCGAGGACGATGTGGTAGCAGGAGCACGGATGGAGGTCGTCTCGTGGGACGACGACCCGGACCTGCGCGCCTTCGAGGCACGCTACTACGGCATCGGCAAGGGCAAAGCAGGTGGAGCAGGCTTTTGATGAGCAGTAGAGCGCTCTTGTCGTGCAACGCGCGCAGACTCTATCTATCGTGCGTGCTCTCGCTCGTGCTCTCGGCTCGCGAAGCTCGAGAGAGATCGGGACGAAGCTCGGACAAGAAGTCTCGCACGGACGACATCGTAGATTTTGCACGTCGAGACGGCTACGAAGGGGACAAAGGACGAGGAGAGGGACGGCAAGCTTTTGGCGGAAGCGACGAAGGCCGAGGAGGTCGAGCTGCGGACGGAGGGAGCGAGGGGTCAGCAAATTGATCCCGCACAGCGAGAGAAGAGCTGCAGCTCCGCCGTTGAGCGAGCATGCGCCCCGAGGAAGGACGCAGGGGACGCACCTCGAGCGTCTACAGGGGACGCACCTCGAGCGTCTACTCGTCGTCGCCCTCCTCCTCGTCGCCCTCATCCTCACCCTCTCCCTCGGCGGGCTCCTTGAGCTCCGACTCGTTGACCTCGGCATCGTCCTCGTCCTCCTCCTCGTCGGCCTCGTCGCCGGCGTCGAGAGCCGCGTAGTCGACCTTCTTGCCGCGTGTGCGGCGGCCGCCCTCGATGATGTTGGACTGGTCGAGGTGCGCGAGCTCGCCCGAGACGTCCTCGCCCTCCTCGTCATCGTCCTTGGTCTCGGCCGCGGGCGCGTCGGTCTCGTCGGTGGTAGGCTTGGCCCTGCGAGCGAGAGGGGGCGTCCGAGTCAGCCAACATGCTCTGTCGGGCTCGCGAACGTGCTCGAGGAGAGAGAGAGAGAGAGAGAAGTGCGCACTTCTTGGCGTCCGTCTCCTGCTCGGGCTCGTCCTCGGCGGCGCGCTTTGCCGGTGCTGCGGCGGGCTCGTCATCGGCGGCGGCGGCGGGCGTGTCCTTGGTCTCGGTCGCGGGCGCGGCGGGCTTGTCGTCGGCCGGGGCGGGCGAGACGGCCTTGGTCTGTGCGGGTGCGGTCGAGTCGGACATGGCTCTGAGAGGCTGGCACGACGGGTGGTGCGGGTTGGCGAGGGGGTGAGACGAGGCGAGAGGGGGGCGGTGGGGAGTGGGGAGACGAGCGACGAGGAGAGGGAGGGGGCGAAGGGCGAAGGGCTGTCAGCGTCGGTGCAGCGAAGCTCGAGGTGGGGCGCAGTGCTGTCGAGCTCACCTTGGTGTGTGTGGGTGAGGAGGAGAGGGAGGGAGGGAGGAGGAGGAGGAGGAGGAGGAGCGACGAGGGGCGAGACGCAGCGCGACGCTCAAACGGGAAGGCCTCGCCTCTTCTCACCGCCGCCCGCTCTCGCTTCGGCGCAGCGCAGGCAGGCTGGACAGCACCAGTGCAACTGGGCAGCACAACCAGGCTTGACCCGTGCAACCCTGAGAGAGCGAGGAGAGGGCGGGCCGTGGTGCCCCTCTCCGGCGGCTGGCGGTCCAGACCCGGCGACCGCTTCTCGGACCGAACCTCGCTCGCTCGTCTCTCGCCCTCTCTCAGCCGCAGCAGCAGCACCGCCAGCACCGCCGCCCCAGCCACGACATGGCCGACTCTGACGACGACGGCTACTCGTCCGAGTCCGACCTCGACGTCTCGACCTCGCTCCCCGCCCTCGCTCCCGGCACCTCGACCGCCTCGGGCTCAGCAGCCCTCGCCAAGCACAAGGGCAAGCAGCAGCAGCTCCAGCGCACAGCCTCGACCAAGAGCTCGACCGACAAAGAGCCGCGCAAGCGCTCGTCCAAAGCCTGTGCGTCGCCGCCTCTCCTCGTCGTCGCCGTGGTCGTCGTTCCCCCCTCCCCCCGCCTCCAACGCGCCCACCCTCGCCGTGCGGGGTCTCCACCCGCCTGCCTGCCGTGCGACGACTCGTCCACTGACCTCCTCGTCCCCCTCCCGCAGGCGACAAGTGCGTCCTCGACCTCTCGCCCCACCCCTTCGACTCGGCCGCCTCTCGCCCGACGATGCCGCGGCATCGCTGCCACCGTCGCCCTCGCGCACGAGCGCTGACCCCGACCCGCTCACAGCTGCCGCAAGAGCAAGTGCAAGTGCACCCGCATCCTCGATCCCGCCTCGGGCGACCCGGTCGGCCCATGCCAGAACTGCATCACCACCGGCGCGACCTGCACCTTCCTCGGCGCGAGCCGCAAGCGGTGCGTCCCTGCCTTTTGCTCGCCGTGCACCTCACCTCGACGACGCTGACCCTCGCACACATCTCGGCATGCTCGCAGGGGACCGCCAAAAGGGTGAGTCTCGTCCTCCTCGACCGTCGAGCCGCGCGGGCGCGACCGTGCTGACGCCGTTCCTCAACCCTGTTCCTCCCTCACGCAGCTACATCGAGGCCATCGAGTCTCGCCTGCACCGCATGGAGGCGCTCCTCGGCGGCCTCATCGGCAGCGACGATCCTCGAGCGGCAACCCTTCTCGGCGAGCTCATCGGTGCGTCGACGCTGCTCCCTCGCTCTCTCGGTGCTTTGTGCGCTCGAGGAGCAATGCTGACGGACCTCCTCTCGCTCGCACAGGTGATCATGAAGCGCGCGACGTCCTCGCTCGCGATCTGCGCAACGCCGCCTCGGCGTCGACCTCGACCTCGGCATCCGCCGGCGCCGTCGCCCAGCCCAAGCGCTCGTGGCAGCGCGACTTTGCCGAGCAGCAGGCGGCCCTCTCGCGCTCGCCGCCGACCGCAGCTGCGCCGCCGGGCGGCACCGTCCTCAGCACGGGCTTCCCGACCCAGCCGGGCGAGCCTGCGTTCCCCGGCGGCCTCGGCTCGTCCTCGGCCGGCGTCAGCGCAGAGCCGGGCACCTGGCTCAGCGAGGAGGACCTCGCCGCGTTCGGCGCGTCGGCGACCCCTGGCGGCGTCGGCGCACTCGGGTTCGACCCGTCCGCCGCGGGCGGGTACCGCCAGCCGGGAATGGGCGAGTCGTCCGAGGACGGCGCGTCGCCTGCGTTTGCCGCTCGCCTCTCGACCTCGGCCGATGTCGCGACGTCCCCTCGGCAGCGCCGCCGCCTCGACCTCCCCGTCGGCTCGTCGTACGGCACCTCGCCCGGCGGCGCGTCGGGCACGAGCGGCACGAGTCCGAGCGCGGCCGGCGGCGGCGGCGTCGGCGGGCAAGGGTACGCCAACCCGGACCGCAAGCAGATGGCGTACGCGTTCACGCTCCCGCCGGTCGGCGTCGTCCCGCCGCGGTCGTCGGCGCAGACGAGCGCGCCCGTCCTGAGCCCGGGCGCGATCGGGCACACGGGCACGAGCTCGTACTTGCTGTCGGGCTCGCCGGGCGCGAGCGGCGGCGCAGGCGCAGGCGCAGGCGAGGCGGACGAGTGCGAGGACAGGAAGGGCGGGTCGGCGAGGGCGAGGGCGACGCAGAGCCCGAGCGAGCCACTGACCGAGCTCGCAGACGTCGTCGGGCAGCTCAGCTTGAACGAGAACGCCGAGGTGCGGTACCACGGGCGGTGCGTCGACTCTCTTTCCCGGCTCGAGCGGCGCCGACGACAGAGAGGCTCGAGCTGACGTCGCACCTCGCCCGCAGCTCGTCCGGCCTGTACCTCATCGCCAAGTCGCAGCGCTTCAAGGAGTTCTTCTGGCGCTTCCCCTCCGCCGGCGTGTGGCCGCCCGCAGATCACGGCGCCGTCAAGACCGAGAACGAGATCCTGCGCCTCGTCGACGCCGAGGACCCGCTGCCCGACCTCAAGACGCAGGCGCACCTCTTGTCGCTCTACTGGAGCTACGTTCACCCGCACTTTCCGCTCCTGTACAAGGTGCGTCCCTCCTCTCGCTCGTGTTCGTCGACAGCATCTCGAGCCCAGACGCTCACCGCGCTTTGGCCCCCTCGCTCGCGCAGATCTCGTTCATGCGCCAGTACCGCCACTCGCTCGCGCACCCGGACAGCACCGAGCCGTCGACGCCTGCAGGCACGGGCAAGGTGCCCGTCGTCCTGCTCCTCGCCATGTTCGCGCTCGCCGCTCGCTACTCGGACCTCGAGGCGCCGACTGAGGGCGGCAAGTACTGGGAGGCCGGGCAGGAGTACCTCGACAAGGTGCGTCTCTCGTCTTCTGCGACCCTCGTCCCTGCTGTGTGCGCGCTGTGCAGCGTAGAGCTGACTCGGGCATCCTCCTCTGCAGGCGCGCCGGATCCTCAACCACGACTACGGCTCGAGCAAGCTCGTCACGGTGCAGGCCCTCCTTCTCATCAGCTACCGCGAGATCGGCGTCGGCGCAATGAGCAGCGCCTGGATGAACTGCGGCATGGGTGCGCTCGAACCCCTCCGCCTCCTCGCCTCATCTCCCGAGCGGTTCCGCTGATGCCTCGTCGCTTCCCCTTTTCCCCTTCCCTCCTCTCCCTCGCCTCGCGCCTTCACCCTCGTACCTTCTGCACGCGCGCAGCGATCCGCATGGCGCAAGACCTAGGCCTGTTCCGCGACGTCGAGAAGTGGTACCTCCCGATCCAGCGCTTCGCGCACGAGGAGAAGCAGGCTCGCAAGCGCGTCTGGTGGGCATGCGTCATCCTCGGTTCGTCTCTTCTTTCTCTCGCTCGCATCGTTACGAGGGCCGAAGGGCGTCGAGCGAGCGAGCACTGACTCTCACTCCCCGTCGCAGACCGCTACACGTCGTCCTACATCGGCCGCCCGGGCACGATCCACGAGCGCGACTACGACTGCGGGTTCCCCTCCGAGGACGAGCCCGACGAGCACGAGCAGTGGCGCCCGATCCGGCTCGACGGCACCGAGTGGACGTCGCCGCCGAACGCCAACCGCGCGACGCCGGGCTCGGGCGAGACGGTCGCCGACGACAACGCCAAGTTCCTCAAGTCGTACCCGCCGACCCGTGCGCACACGCTCAGCTGCTTCAACGCTGCAGGCGCGCTCGCCGTCGTCATCAACCGCGTGCGTCGAGCTTCCTCTTCTCGCCGTCCTCCTTCGCCCCCTCGAGCGCTCCGAGTCGGCTCGACTGACCTCGTCGCCGTGCCTTCTTCGCTCGCAGATCATCTCCAACATCTACGCGATCCGCATCCGGGTCCTCGGCCAGAGCAGCGAGACGCTCCTGAGCCTCCTCGACCAGAGCCTCGCGAGCTGGTACCTTGCGCTCCCGCCGCACTTGCAGTACAACCCGGCGAGCACCAAGGTCCCTCCACCACATGTGCGTCCCCTCGTCCTCTCTCTCTCTTTTTCTGCACAAGCGAGGGGCGAGCTGACCCTGGGCGCCGCCGTGACCGCAGATCTTGTCGCTCCACCTCCAGTTCTACTCGTCCCTCATCCTCCTCCACCGCCCATTGTGCGTCTCGCCTCGGGCCCTTCCACTCGTCCTCTCGTACTGTGCAGCTTGACGAGCGCGCTGACGTACCGCCTGGCGTCCGCAGCATCCCCGGCCAGAACAGCAGCGCGTCGCCCGGCAGCTTCCCCTCGCACTCGATCTGCACGACCTCGGCGAACGCCATCGCCAAGTGCGTCTCTCCTTCTCCTCCTCTACTTCTCGCACATCTCGCTCATCTCGCTGATGCTGCCGCGCCTCGCCTGCAGCATCATCACGACCTGGAGCAAGACGTTCACGCTCCGGCAGTGCCCGCCCTTCCTCACGTACCCGATCTTCAGCGCCGCCATCATCTGCGTGCGTCTCGCTCTCCCTCTACTCGTTCCACCTGACGTATCGAGTGGCTCCTGACGCGCACTGCGCCTGCAGGTCTACAACGCCTCGTTCGACGAAGCGCTCGCTCGCCCGGCCAAGGTCCACCTCTTGCAGTGTATGAACGCCCTCAAGGAGATGGAGGTGCGTCCTCGTCCTCGTCCTCGTGTCCTGCACCTCGAACGTCGCTGACGGTCCCTACTCGGTGCGCGCAGCTCATCTGGGGGTCGGCCATCCGCCAGTGGGAGCTCCTCCACGGCCTCGTCGACCTGCGCGACGCCGACCTGCGAGCCGAGCTCGACGAGCGCGCCCAGCGCGGCATCAAGCGTGCGACCATGGACCTGGACGAGGCGGCGGTGGCGCCGGGCAGCGCTGCGTTCGACGGCGTGCGGCCGACCAACTTTCACCACCGGCCGATCCAGGGCGGCGGCAGCTCGTCTTCCACGCGCGCAACGAGCAAGCCCGGCGCGAGAAAGCGCAGCAGCACGAGTACGTCGCGCCGCGGCGCAGCGTCCAGCGCCGGGCCGAGCGGCAGCCCGACGAGCCCGCCGCTCCCGCCCGGCCAGGCGCCGCTCTTCCCGGGCCCCGCCGCCTTGCAGTCGCCGCCGCTCGACATGTTCGGCCCGGCCTCTGGGGCGCACAACCTGCCGCCCATGTTCTCGGGCGCGCCGATGCAGGGCGTCCAGGTGCACGGGCACGCGCCGGGCGACTCGACGCCGCAGACCTTCGACATCCTCAACCCGCAGCTCGACCTGAGCCAGTTCCGGTCCCGACCCGGCTCGAGCAGCGGCGCGACCAACTTCTCGGACCTGTACGTCGGTCGTCCTCTCCTCTCGACGGGCTCTCGACGAGCCCGAGCAAAAGCTGACGCCGAGTCGACCTTCGCAGGCTCAACTCGTTCCTCTCGCCGACCGAGGCGGCCGGCGCACCTGCGTTCGGCGCTCCCGGCGCAGGCGGCAACCCGTTCATCTTTGGCGCCGGCGGGACGAGCCCGTTCCACCTGCCGGGCTCGCACGGCGCGACGCCGGCGCCGTCGAGCGCGAACGCTCTGCCGCCCCAGCCGGGACAGGCGCCTTCGACGACGGCGAGCGCGTTCGACCCGTCGTCAGCCTTCTTCGGCATGCCTCTCGGAGCGAACCTCGGCGACGACTGGTGCGTCCCTCGCTCGCCGTCGCGCTCCTCGAGTCGAGAGCGGGACACTGACCTCCTCTCCTTCCGCCGTGCGCAGGTTCAACTACTCGTACAACGCGTTCGCGTCGAACGGCTCGGACCAAGGAGGGACGCCCGAGGCGCAAGGTGGAGCTGCTGGTGCGGGACCGGGTGCGGCAGGCGGTGGAGGAGGAGCGGCGGGCGGCGAAGCGGTGGCAGGAGGTTCGAGCCTCGCGTCGCTCCTCCACTCGTCGCCGCAGCCGCCTACGATGTGATGTCGCCGTGTGTGTACTACTGTGCTCTAGCAAGCTGCAATGACTCGTACGCTGTCGATGATGAACCGGACTTCCGCGGACCTTGATCGACTCGGCGCGGGGAGAGAGCGACGTCGTCACGACGAGCTTGACATCTCGACGCCAGAGCTGGCCCTCGCTCTCTCACCGCTCGCCCTGCTCCACCTGGGCATGATGGCTGCGCTCGCCAACACCGTCAAGCACTCGACCACGACCATGGCGGCCGCCGCCGTCATCTCGCCTCGCCCCTCTCGCGCCGCCGCGACCGCCGCCCGCTCCGCCCTCGCTGCTCGCGATCGCAGCCGCTCGCCGTCGTCGTCCCTGTCGCCCCTGCCTCCTTCGCCAATGGCCGACCTGTACGACCCGGCCGCCGACGCCGTCGGGTCCCCGGGCGAGGTCGTCGCCGGCGACGCCGTCAAGGTCGAGGACGAGGAGGTCGTCGAGCCGCCGGCCAAGAAGAAGCGCGCGCGCAAGCCCAAGGAGCCCATCGCTTACACGATCCCCGACGTCGAGCGCCTCACGACCACCTTCAAGTGCGTCCTCGCGCTCCCGAACCCCTCCACCCCTCCCCTCCTCCTCGCACTCCTCGCTGACCTCGAACCTCACCCGCTGCCTCCTGTGCAGAGGTCGACTCGGCTACGCCTGCCTCAACACAATCCTGCGCAAGTACAAACCGCCGGTTTTTTGCAGCAGGACGTGCCGCATCGACACGATCCTCAAGGAGGACAAGGGCATGCCGTACCTCAAGGAGCTCGCGCGCCAGAACGTCCTCGACCTCGTCAAGCTCATCGAGTGGAACGCCGAGCAGTACGTCAAGCTCTCGCACCGTCGCTTCCATCGAGCGAGAGCTCCCTCGCTGACTCGCTCATTCCCCTCTCCCTCCTCCTCTCGCTCTCGCTCGCAGCCACATCTTCTTCATGCGCAGTGGGTCTCGGCTCTCGAGCTTCAACCCTGGCTCTTCCCATGCTGACATCCTCGATGTGCTCGCAGTGTCCTCCGAGATGGCGCCGTTCGCTGCGCACCCCGACTACCAGTACAGCCTCGACTACATGGACAAGGAGCTCAAGGCCGTCGGCGAGGTCGCCAACCGCCTCGGCGTCCGCCTCACGACTCATCCAGGTGCGCACGATCCCTCTCATCGGCGACGACGGTGATGACCTCCTGCGGAAAGCTGACGCCGTCCTCGCAACCCGCTCGCGCAGGCCAGTTCACGCAGCTCGGCAGCCCTCGCCAAGTCGTCGTCGAGAACGCCTGGCGCGACCTCGAGTACCACAATGAGATGATGGACCGCATGGGCCTCGGCAAGGACAGCGTCATGATCATCCACGTGCGTCGACGCTTCACACCTCCTCGCTCGACGGTGTGGAGTTCGAGCTGACCTTCCTCAGCTCCCTTTGCGTGCAGGGCGGCGGCGTCTTCGGCGACAAGGCTTCGGCTCTCGAGCGCTTCAAGAAGAACTACCAGGAGTGCTCGCAGGGCGTCAAGAACCGGTGCGTCGTGCCTCTCGTCCGACGAGCGCTTGGACCTCCTGCTGACGTCTCCCTGCAGCCTCGTGCTCGAGAACGACGAGATCTGCTACAACGTCGACGACCTCCTGCCCGTGTGCGAGGAGTTGAACATCCCGATCGTCTTCGGTGCGTCCGCTCTCCCCTCTTCTCGGTGCAGCCCGACCTTCTCAACTGACTCCTCGCCCCTCTCTTGGCCTCCTCGACGCACAGACTACCACCACGACTCGCTCTTTCCTTCGTCGCAGACGCCGGCCGAGCTCCTGCCGCGCATGCTCGCGACGTGGGAGCGCAAGGGCATCCGCCCCAAGTTTCACCTCTCCGAGCCGAGGCGAGGTGCCGAGACGCTCATGGTGCGTGACTTCTTCCACCGGCCGCAACCCTCATTTTGATGCGCTCGCACCGAGGTTGACTCTCTCTCGAGCTCTCTGCCTGCAGGAGAAGCGCGCGCACGCCGATCGCTGCCAGCGCCTGCCCGACGCGCTTCCCGACGACATCGGTGCGTTCTCGCCTCTGTCGCTCTCTCCTTCTCGAGCTCGAGCCTCGTCGGGATCAAGCTGATCCTCGTGCTCGCGTGCGCAGACCTCATGATCGAGGCCAAGGACAAGGAGCAGGCCGTGTTCCACCTGTACCGCATCTACGGCCTCGCCCCGACGATTCACGGTGCGTTCCCTCTCCCTCGCCCTCCCTGACGCCCCTCGACGTCGATCTGATGCCGAGCGCATCCTGCAGATGACCTGCGCCCTCCTGCCGAGGTCGAGACGAAGCAGACGGCCGGTCGCAAGTCGCACAAGGCCAAGAAGCCCAAGAAGGAGGAGGGCGAGACGGACGCGACGGCGTCGGCCGAGGGCGAGACGGGCACGGCGACGGACGGCACGGTCGAGCTGTCGGCCGAGGAGGGCGACGAGGTCGTCGGCGCGCTCGACAAGGGGGTCATGCCGCTTCCCGAGGGCAAGAACGCCGAGGGCCAAGTCGTCGACCCGCCGCTCGAGAACGGCGTCAAGAAGGCGGCGACGCCCAAAAAGCGCGCGCCGAGGAAGAAGACGGCGGCGACGCCCGTCAAGGTCGAGGCGGGCGCCGACGACCTCGAGGCCGATGCCGACGCCGAGGCGACGCCGAAGAAGAAGCGTGCGCCGGTCAAGCGCAAGGCCAAGGTCGAGGAGGGCAGCGAGGAGGACGCCGCGCCCAAGTCGAAGAAGGCGCGCACGCCGAGGAAGGCGCCCAAGGTCGAGGACGACGAGCAGTAGCTTTCTCTCGTAGACGCACTTGCACTCCATGTTGTTCATCCTCCTTCACCCTGCGAGTCTGTGCTCCTTCGTTTCTGTCGACGAGCCGTGCAGCGAGAGAGAGGCGCTCGGACGCTGTGAGAGCGCGCCCGGCGCGAAGAGGAGCGAGCGGTCGAAGCCGCTCGGACCCCGACTCTCGCTGTCGTTCTCGAGCAGCTTCTCTCCAATCGGCGCGCGCAGAGGTGGAAACGCCGGGCGTCATGTCATTTCGTGAACAGCTACAGAGGAAAGATGGCTACAGCGAAAGGGTGAAAGGGGAACAGCGAGAGCGAGAGGATTGACTCGAGCGGGAGGAACGCAGCGCTCGAGGGCTCAAATGTGCGAAGGCGGCGCGCGCAGCACTACTCGCGCCGAGTGTGCTCGTGCTCCCACCGCCTCGTCTTGTCGCGCGCGCTCGACGAGCTTGCAGCCGGGCGGCGGTTGCCGACGCCGAGAGCGCGAGCTGCGACGTAGAGCGCGCCGAGGACGAGCGGCAGCGCGTCGATCGAGAGGTACGTCGACGTCGTGAGGGCGGAGGGGAGCGAGGGGATTGTGAGGGCTGGCTCGCGAGGCGGGAGGACGGCCGGCGCGTCGAGCGAGGCGAGCGCGTCCTGGACGTGCGGGTTGGCGGCCTGCCCGAGGGCAAGCATGCCGTCGTCGACGAGCTCGGCAGCGTAGTTGACCGAGTCGGCCCTTGCGACGGCGTCGAGCTGGGCCCAGTCGAGCGTGCCGTCCGGGCGCACGAGCGCGCTCGGACCCTCGCCGACCTGCGGGCCGGCGTACGCCGCCGCGTCGGCCTCGTAGCCCTGCCACGCTGCTTGCCGCCGCCCGACCCTGCGAGCGTCGACCTCGGCCGCAGCATAGCCGACCCGAGGCTCGTGCTGAGAGCCGGCGCCTTGTCCAGCTCCCGCTCCTCCTCCCGCTCCCTCTGCGTCGCGGCGAGCGTCGGCGCGCGCACCGGCGGCGACCATGCAGCGCGCGATGCGGGCCTCGCGACGGCGCACGCTCGGCGGCGTGAGGCACTGCTGCTGCGAGGGCGAGAGGGGCGACTCGGCGAGCGAGGGCGGCGCCGGCGCATTCGACGACCCGGGCCTCGTGCCGGGTTGCGGTCGTTGCGGCATGGCTGACGCGGTGGAGGGGTGCGGCTGGACGTGATCGGGTCGTCGAGGGGTTGCAGAGGCGGCGGTCGGCGCGAGCTGTTTTCGACGAGCGAGGACAATTGTCAGCAAGGCGAGGCTCGAGCGCATTCGTCGGTCGGCGGCGAAGGGGAGGACTGTGGACCGACCTTGATCGGATGCGGCGGTTCGCTGAGCGAGATGCCGTGCGAGGCAAACCTCGGAGACGAGCCACGAGATGTGGAGGCGAAGGGGCGAGCGCCGACGAAAGGGGAGGCGGCGGTCTCGCGCGGAGTTTTGCGGGCGAGTTGCAGGGCGAGCAGGCCGGTGCCCAGCGAGCAGAAGCGGAAGACGAATAGCCGCGGGTGCGTGCCGAGAGAGAGAGAGATAGAGAGGAGGACGAGCGAGAGCGAGAGCTCGAGGGTGTGGAGTGAGAAGGAGGGAGAGGAGGGAGGCTGGTCGAGCCAGCCACCACTTGACGAGCTGGCGGATCCGACAGCGGTTCAGCGCCTTAAGTTGCTGCGCCGGCCCGCGCAGATGCGGCCGAACAGCGACGGAGCTTCCTTGATCGTGCCAGCTGCTGCCGAGCGTGCGTACGCGGCGGAGCTTCCGCTCGCTCGCCGAAGCGCTCCCTCGCCCGCCCTCCTGTGCACGTCCCCTCTGCGCGTACCCTCGCCTCGGAACAGCTGTTTGGGTCGGGCGCGAGCGTAAGGCAAGCGGGGAAGCCACGCGTCGAAACGATCCGTCGGCGATTTGTGCGGTCGCGGGTGCCGGGGCAAAGTGCAGCGTCGGCGTCACAGGCACGCTCGGCTGGTATGATTGGTTGGTGAGTGAGATCTGCAGCCAGTCCAACTCGCCAGATCAACTGCAGCATCGAGGCGGGAGAAGGAAGAGCAAACCCGCGCGCCCCTTTCGCGCTCTCCCGCCGCCTCTGCCTGTGTCGCCCGCCGCCAGTGCTCCGCTCTCACCACACCACCGCCCTCGACACCTGCGCCTCGCCTCACCTCGCCAGCCCTGCCCCGCCCAAGTTCATGCCGATCAAGCGCTCGCCGGAAGAGGGCTCGCGTCCGCCTCTCTCGCGCGGCAGGTGCGTCTCGCAGCTCGCCCTCTCGTGCGACGACGACGACGACGATGGGAGGGCGTGCACAGCTGACTAGCCTATCCCTGCGCGCAGTGCCTGCCACCGCTGCTTCGCGCGCAAGGTGCGCTGCTCGGGTCAGCCTGCGCCCGAGACGGGCCTCAACGCCTGCACCTCTTGCCTCCGCACTGGTGCGTCCTGCTCTCTCAGCTCGCTGCGCACAGTCCCAGTCTGAGCACCCGCTGACCCGCGAGCGACGACCCTCGTTCTCCCTCCCTGCAGCCCGCTTCAAGGGCCACGACCTCGCGCACGCTCGCTGCGCCTTCCAAGGTGAAGGGCTCTGCAGCGAGGAGGGCGGACCCTCTATGACGGGCGAGATCTACTCGAACGTGGGACCCGGTGAGCACCCTGTCTCCCACAGAGGGCGAGCCGGCGCGGTGCGCAGGACGACTCGGGCTGACCAAGCGGTTCTTGCGCGCAGCTCCTCGCCGCAAGCTCACCTCGCGCTCGTCGACCAACACGTCCGTCAGCTCGACCCGCTCGGCAGCTTCGGCCGTCTCGAACGCGACCGACTACTCGTTCGACTCGGCGGTCGGCGCGGCGTCGCTCATCTCGCCCGTCTCGTCGACCGGCTCGCTCAAGTCGATGGGCGACGGCGTCCCCTCGGCGTCGTCGTCGCCCGAAACCCTCCAGCTCGCGCCGCCTGCGACCTACCAGCTGCCGCCCGCACTCCCGCCCTACGCCCTCCCCAACATGGCCCACCACCAGCAGCAGCAGCCGCCGCAGCCGCAGCCGTACTACGCGCCGCAGCCTTCGACCTCGACCCTCCCGCCGACCTCGTTCCCACCCCACGCGCCCTTCCCTGGCACGTTCCGCACGGCCTCGGACCCGTCGTGCGCCAAGTCGCTCCTCTCGCGCCGCACCAAGGCGTCGCCCATGAGCATCGCGCTCCCGCCGCAGCCGTCGATGATCCCCTCGCCGACCGTCTCGCGCGCCAACTCGCCCGTCAACCCGGCGAGCGCACCTCTCGCCGTGCCGCACAACTGGGGCCCTCCTGCGCACCAGCATCAGCAGCCGCAGCAGCAGCAGCAGCAGCAGCACCGCCACCTCCACCATCAGCCTCAGCCGCTCCCCCTCCAGCACCACCAGCCGCAGCACTCGCACCAGCACCCGCAGCAGCATGCCTACGCGACGCAGTATGCGCAGCAGGATGACCTCGCCGGCGCCATGCAGTCGGTCCTCACGCCGTCGACGCTGTCCAAGCTGCCTGGCGCGCAGTCGTCGTCGTACGACTTCCCGCTCGCGAGCGAGGCGTACGCGGCGTACGGCGGCGCGCCGACGCCCGCGCTCGGGTACGGCGGCGCCATGCACCTCGGCGGGTACGGCGCGCAGGCGGGCCTGTCCAGCGCGGCACTGCCGCCGACGCCGCTGCGCTCGCTGTCGGTCTCGGAGCTATACCCTCCGTCGTCGTACGCGCAGGCGCCGCCGCCTCCGCCTCAGGCGAGCACGGCCGGTGTCGAGTACGACGCGCACGCGCCCGTGGCCTGGAGCACGAGCTTCCACCTGCCGAGCCCGGGCGTGACGTTCACGTCGAGCACGCCGCACTGGCTCGCGCACGGCGGCGGCGCGGTAGCGTCGCAGTACTTCCAGGTCTGAGCGCACGTCGCTCGAGCGCCTCTCTTTCGCCTTTCTAGTCCCTCTTCGCACCCTAGACGTGCCCGTCCTCCCCTTCTCCCCTCCACGACCTCCTCGCGCACGGACCCCCTCCTTGCCGTACATAGTCTCTCCCCTCCCACCCTCTGTCCATGCCCCTCCCTCGTGCCCTACCTACCTTTTGCTTGCCAATAGTACGCTGTCCTTCCCGCCTTTGCGTGCGCAGCGCTCGTGCTCTTTCTTCTGCCCACCTCGAAAGCGAGAGCGAGAGCTTCCTGCCCAGCCCTCTGCTCGCCTCGTGCTCCCTGCGAGTCCAAGGTGTGCGACCGTCCCGTGCTGCACTGCGCCTTGTGCCGCTCGAGCGCGAAGAAGCGGACGATCAGGGTTTGTCAAGATGCCCGGCGGTGGGCGGGCGCAACCCACTCTTCTCGCCCGTTCGGGCGAATCGGTGTCACGCAACCGAGATCGGGAACGGCGCGCCCATCTCGCAGGGCCCGTCAACCTGGGTTGCATCAGCTCCGAGGCCTCTCACCCGAATCGTCGGCAACAGAGCGAGAGAGAGCTGCGACGACGCGTTCCCTTCTCCCCCAGATCGAAAGGTGAGACTCGCTTAGCGTGGACTGCGGCGGACAGCACCTGCGAATCTGCGATGCCGCGCCGACGCCCGTCCGCCGAGCGCGGCGGAGGGACGTGTGAGCGCGAGCGGGAGGCCGGACGGGCTTCGGGGCCTGAGCGCACTTCCGTCGACGGAGCTCTTGCTTCCGCTCGCAGGGACCGCTCGCTGAGAGGCACTCGCACGAAGCATCGAGGGCCGAGTCGAAAGGGCTTTGCGAGGGTATGATCTAGAGACGAAGGACAACAAGGAGAAGGGTCGAAGAGCTATGCACAAGAGGACGAGCGAGGGCGAGCTACATAAAGCTAGGGTCCGAACAGCGGAAGGGAGAGCGTCGCTTGGCCGTCGTGCGCCGAGGGCAGAAAGACGCTGTCGGTGACCGCCGATGCGTGCTTGACGTCGGCGCCGAACGCTATCGCGTACAGGTCCAAGGGCGAGTAGAACGACGGCGTCGCCGGCGGCGCGCTAAAGTCGGCGAGGTCGACCGAGGCGGCGGCGAGCGCATAGTCGAGGTCGCCGCACAGTGAGAAGGGCGAGCCGGTGAGCGGCGTGCCGGTCGTCGGCGTGCCCAGGTCGTCGGCCCAGGTAAACGAGTTGATTGACGACGGCGACGAGACGAAGCCGTGCGAGTCCTCGGACGACGACCAGGACGGCGACGACGTCGCGACAAGGCTCGGCGGCTTGCTCGTCGTCATCGTGTCGACGCTGTAGTAAGGGTACGACGCGCTGCCGAGGGGTGCGGTGTGGAAGGACGGCGCGAGCGGGGCGGCGGCGAAATGGGGAGCCGGCAGGCCGGTGTAGTACGGCTGCTCGGCGTAGGGTGAGGGTTGGAGCGACGCCGGCTGCGACACGATGGGCGCGGGGAGGACGAAGCGTCGCGGTGCCGGTGACGACGAGGGCGACGCCATGACCTCGAGCGACGAGGTGGAGGTCGAAGTGGAGGCGGAGGGGAACGAGCTGGACGTCGACGGCGAAGGCGGGAGGTGGACTGGTGCCGACGAGAGGATCGGGAACGATGCTGCGGTGCGGTGCAAGGAAGAGCGGCGAGTCAGCGAGCGTCGAGAGACGACGAGAGACGGTCTCCTCCTCGTTGAGAAGGCCAGAGGTGGACGCACGCTCAGGGTAGCGAGGGCTCGACGAGGCGCGCTCGGACGACACGGTCTCGACAGCGACAGGCTGTATGGGCGAGGGTACGCGCGCCTTGACCTCCTTGACCCGAGCGGCGGCCTGCGGGGACGAGCCAGGCGCCGGCCCGCACCGTCTCGTCGCAGAGTAGCTGCACAGGACGAGGCTCGGGTCGTCGCCGCGGAATCGTGCCGACCTCCTGCATGCTGTGCACGCAGGCTTGGCCGCATCGCAGCGCACCTTGCGCGCTTTGCCTGCGAGGAGGAGGAGGAGGCGACGGGGTCAGCTTCCTCCGACGAGCGAGCGGCGCGCGTGGGCGAGCTGGGCTGGACGTACAAGTGCTACACGCTGCGCCCTTCTGCAGGATGTGCTTGGACGACGGCGCAGTCATGCTTGGTGAGCGTCGTGACGAGGTCGAGGTGCGTGCTGAGGGTGGGTGCGGTGCGCGGTCGCGGAGCGGGGAGAGGGGAGAGCGGTGCGCGCTGAGGTGAGGCTTTCGCTGACTGAAAGCTGCTGAGCGCCGCCAGCGGAGCGAGAGGTCGATCCCAATTGCCGACTCGGGCTCACGGAGGACGGTCGGACGGAAGAGGCGGGAGCGCAATCGTAAGCACTCGGCCTTCGAGCGCTGCTCTCTCACGAAGCGCTGACGGAAGCGGGCGAGCCAGGCACCGAGCGAGCGACCTCGGAGCGTGCGTCCGTGTCGCCGCACCAACGAGCTCGCCTCGCCCCGGAGCTGCCGCGAGCCGCGCCTCCGCCTTCGCCCGGCCTCCACCCTTGCCGCACTCCGCCCTCGCTTTCCGCCGCTCCGTGCTTCGTGCTTTGAAGGTTGCGCGTGCCGAGCACAAGAAAGGCCGCGCTCTTCCTCTCTCGAGCTCATCGCTCCTCGTCTACAAACGGCCTGAGCTCCTGCTGCCGTCGTCGAGCTCGGGAGCCGCCTAGCTTGCAGCGAGCGCGCTTTACCTTGGCTGTGAGCTTGGCCGGAAGGCCCGAGCCCGCTCGCGCGCGCCGCGCGCCGCGCACGAAACCCACCTCGCTGAGAGCGGCACCTCGCTCGGCCCTCGGTCCTTGATCTTTCGCTCGGCCCTCCCTCTACGTAGCTCACGATGGCTCCAGGATCGCAGGACGCACTCGTGTAATGACAGTATTGCTCTCACGCTCCGAGATCTACAACAATGGGCGAGGAGCGAGCCGGCCAGGGCGAGATGAGGGAGAGCGACAGACGAGGGAAGGTGCAGAGGCCGGACTTCGGAGACGGAGCGATCGACGACGACCCTGTCGGCCGTGAGCACTGAGCGAGCTCGAGGGCGCACCTCGATCACGGTGCCACGGCCGGACCTGTGCCGCCGCCGCCGCTACCGGATCCTTCGAAGACGTCGCGCTCGAGGGACCGCTCGACCGCGGCCCAGTCGACCCGGGTGCCCGCTCGGTAGATCGACTCGTACGCCGCGACGCTCACGGTCGCGAAGAAGGGCTCGAGCTCGCGCATCGACCGGATGCGCCGCTCTGCGAGGAGCGGGCGGCGGGCGGGCGGCGCTGCGGGCGGCGAGTCGACGCGCCCGCCGACGACGACGGCGGACCCAGTCAAACGGGCGGCGTCGGCCTTGTCGAAGCCCGACCCGGTGGTCGATGCAGGTGCCGAGTCCTTGCTGAGCATGTCGCCGAGCCGGTCCATGATGGCCTGCGGGAGCCAAGGGTCGGGCGGGTACATAGCGTCGACCGTGTCGGTGACGAACATCCACTCGTGGCTGTAGCGAGGCGAGGGAGAGGGCGAGAGAGTAGGTCAGTCTACGTCGAGTCGAGGAGGACGGAGAGCGAGGAGGGATCACGCACATCTGGAAGTCCTCGGTCTGCAGGACGAGCGTGATGTCGAGGAACTTGCACGCCGAGAAGACGAGCAACAGCAAGTCCGAGCCGTCGGGCACGGTCTGGTCGATGAGCGACTCGAACAGGCGCAGCTGCAGGGGCAAAGGACCGTCAGCGGCACGCTCGTACAGACGCTCGAGCCCGATGAAGGAGCGGGCGAGGACGCACGAGCTCGGCGAGGATGACGGGCCAGAAGCCCGAGAGGTGCTGGTTGTCGATGCGGCAGAAGAGTACACGCAGGCACAAGTAGACCTGCACGAGCGAGGGGCGTGTCAGGGACCGCCCGACCGACGAGAGCGAGACGAGCGGGACGCACCTCGGCGTGAACCATGTCGCCGACGGGCGAGCGCAGCAGGTCGACGACCTTCTCTTGGATGAAGGGTAGCTGGTTGAGGTAGCGATCTTTCGGGCCGGTGAGGAGGACGTAGGTGAGGCGGCGCAGGCTGAGCGCACGACTGAGGCTCTCGAGCTCGCGGTTGGTGAAGATGTTGGCCGACGACGCGGTCGAGATCTTGGCTGCAAAGGGCGTTGGCGAACGTCAGCTGGCGCTCGAGACGATGGGCGTCGAGTGAGAGGAGCGAGGACGCACAGGAGAGGTCGGCGAAGCGCTCCTTGTCGGACTGCATGAGCGCCTGGACGAGCGGCTTCCAGTCGGCGTTGGCGCTCGGCGGCGCGTTGAAGAAGCGGTTGTCGGAGAAGGCGTCGGCGACGAGGGAACGCCACGCCTTGAGCGTCTGCGGGTTCCTCGTCATCTCGTGCAGGAGGGCGAAGATGGTCGGGTCGGCCTCGAACGTCCTGCGCGGTCGGAGGAGGGCACCGTCAGAGCGGCTCCTCGAGGTGCACAGAGACCTGGACGTACCTGTTGCGGGTCTTGAAGGCCGGCGCGACGATGTAGTAGACCATGTTGGAGCAGACGCCGGCGGTCTTGTCGGCGTCGATGAGGAAGCGCTTGAGGTCGGGCACGATGCGGCGAGCGAGGAAGTCGGTGATCTGCAGACACAGAGACGGTTCGAGTGAGTCAATGACCGAGTGACAGCGGCGAGAGTGCATGGGCAGAGCGACGCACCTCGCGGACGAGGACCTTGTCGCCCATCGGCGCGCCGAGCTTCTTCTCAACGTCGAGCGCCGACGACCGCTCGTCCTTGGTCTTCTCCGACGTGACGCTGTCCGAGTCTCCTGCGCGCGCGAGGAAGCTCGTCAGCTCGTGTCAAGGCGCAGGAAGAGGCGGTGCAGGACGGACCGGTCGTTCCGGATTCCGGCGCCGCCTTCTTGAGCCAGCTGCCCGACTCGCTCGCTCGGCCTGCGACCTGGATGGCGGCATCTGCGAGGCGCACAAAGGTCTCCTGCAGGTCACGACGCAGGCGGCGGTCCTCGAGCGCGCTCGTCTGCGAGATCTTCTCGGACAAGGTCGTGAAGAGCCTGCGGGCGCGGCGTCACCGTCAGCTCGTACTCGCCGTGCAGGCCAAAGACGGTGAGAGGCAGGACGACGCACCGCAGAGTCGGAAATACGAGAGCGCGGTTCGACGTCTGGTTGCTGAGGACGTCGCGCGTGAAGCCGAGCAGGGCGGACCAGACCTGGACGGCGATGGCGCCCTCCATGCGCTCGAGGTACGCCTCGAGGAAGTCGAACGACGTCTCCGCAGTCCTGCGCACGTGTAGGCGAGGTCGTCAGCTTGGACTCGGCGCGGGCGCGCTCGCAGAGGCAAGAGGAGGAGGAGAGGCTCGAGCGCACGAGATGAACGGGCTGGCGTGCTTGGGCGTGACGTGCTTCGGGTTGAGCTTGTCGAGGAGCGACGACACGACGCCCTGCGGGCTCGAATGAAGGACCTGCAGCATCGAGAAGACGCGGTGCTCGCGCTGGTCGTGCTGCGGGACAGGACGGGCGAGTCAGCGGCGCGATCCTGCTTTCTCCCTCGAGCGAGCGGGCGAGCAACGACGCACCTGACGACACCTCCTGCTCCAGAACGTGACGAGGTCCTCGATGACGTCGCCCGGCACCGCCTTGTGGATGCGCTCGAGTGCGCGTCGGGCCCGGACTCGCACCCGAACGGCGAAGTGGGCCTGCGAGCTGCTGCGGTCGTCGTCGACGCCTACATCGAGCGCCGACGTGACGTCCCACGCCGAGAGGAGAAGGTCGACGGCGTCGCGAACGCGCTGGAGCGTCTGGTGCTTGGTCTGCGAGCGCGCGAACGAGGTCGACGTCCCGAGTCAGCGTCGTCACAGCGCGAGAGCGCAGGACAGGGAGGAGAGCGAGCGCACCTTGATCTGCTCTGGTACCTCGCCCGTCTCGAGCTCCTGGTGGCTGAGCACGCCCGTCATGTAGCCAAGCAACCCGCCGGCACCGCCGCCGCCGCTCGACGTCCCGGCCTCGCTCGTCGCCCGATCCGCCGACCGCCCGTCGTCCTCGCCCGCCGCCGGGACCGACTCGCTGACGGCGATGAGGAGGAGCCGCTCGAGCGCATTCGTGACGACGGTGAACTCGGCGTCGGTCGCAGAGGAGGCGGCGCCGGCAAGGTCGCCGCTCGCCGGTGCGACGACGTAGCACGCGCGCAGGTCCTCGACGAGGGCATCTAGGCGGGCGACGAGTTGGTCGACGAGAGGGAGGATGACGCTGTGCAGGGCGTGGCGGAACTGGGGGATCGTCATGAGGAGGAAGTCGATCCAGTGGTGGATGACGGCGTTGCTCGGCTGCTTGACGGCGTCCGACACGACGCGGACGAAGAGGTCGTCGTGCGTCAGGTCGGGCGGCTGCGCGTCGTTCGAGGGCTGCGCGAGCGCAGTCGAGGTCGCCGACGGCACCTGCTGATGACCTCGTCGCGGCGGCGCCGATGCCGAGGCGTGGATGACCGAGTGCAGGACGTGCAAGAGCTTGTTCTGCAGGTCGAGCTCGCCGCGGTGAACCGAGAGGAAGAGGCGGACCGTGAGGGACGACTCGATGGCGGCCATGCTCGACAGCTCCGACTCGCCGCGCGAGATGAGGACCTGCAGGAGCTCGGCGACGACGGCGTGGATGTGGGCGTTGAGG
>Ga0308170_10001181_pt1 | contig 26484 bp, 26 predicted proteins | sample PhyBR2_2_FD_202136 | JGI IMG/M metagenome (GOLD analysis project Ga0308170, IMG submission 202136) | Phyllosphere microbial communities from UC Gill Tract Community Farm, Albany, California, United States - DLSLSB.R2 | ecosystem: Host-associated > Plants > Phyllosphere > Unclassified | place...
CGGGGCAGTGTTGCCAGCGGAGGAAAAAACTTCAATCTTGGTTCAAGGCACCCTCATCTCTATCGTCGGTGAGTCTCTTGTAGATGTTATTGCCACGGCTTCAGATGGGGATGTTGGGGCCACGTACCCTGGCGGCAGCCCGTTAAACGTCGCGGTGGGCACGGCTCGTTTGGGACTGCCTACGAAGTTGGTGACTCAATTCGCCCCCGACGAGCACGGGCAATTGATCCAGGACCACTTGGAATCCAGCAACGTGGAAGTGAGCAATTTCGGATTGGAAAGAACTTCGGTGGCCGAGGCCTCGATCGGCTCCGGTGGATCGGCCGACTATGACTTTTCAATCGAGTGGAACCTGGGCACCGGAAAGCGGCAATTATGCACCGAGGTTCGCGGCAGCATGCATATCCACACCGGTTCGATCGCGAGTGCAATGATGCCGGGAGCAAACAGCGTTTTGACTGCCATCGCTGAATGCCGCGGAGGCAGCACCATCAGCTACGACCCGAATTGCCGTCCAGCCTTATGCCCTGATGCCAGCCAGGCCAGGAGGCAGGCAGAACTTTTCGTGCAGGAAAGTGACCTGGTGAAAGCCAGCGACGAAGACTTGGCGTGGCTCTACCCGGATCGCTCACCGGAGGAAACCATGGCCGCTTGGCTGGAGCTCGGGCCGGCTTTTATCGCCATGACTCGTGGCGATGCCGGTACGGTGTTCCTCTCCCGGCAAGGGCGGGTGGAAGTTGGCGGTGAGAAAATTGCTCTAGCGGACACTGTCGGGGCAGGAGATTCCTTCATGTCGGGACTCCTTGCTGGGCTCGCACAGCTTGGTGCGCTGGGGGCCGAGGCAAGGCCTGTCTTGAATGCCTTGACTTTGGATCAAGCTCGCGAGGTTGTTTCATATGCCAACCGGGCTGCGGGCATTACCTGCTCGCGCGCTGGCGCCAATCCACCGAATGCGGATGAGCTTGGCATGCTGCTGGGCAGCTAGCCGATCGCGCCTAGCGAGGTGCCTGTTCATAGCGGCCCGGTTCGACATTCGAACCGGGCCGCTTGGTTCTTTTAGGCAACCGGGTCCCAGAGCCGCCGGGATTCCAAATACCAGAAGTAGGCGAATAGCCCGATCTGGAACCACTCGACGATGAACAGGGCTTCGTCAACGCCGGCGACAAGCAGAATTGGCCAGGCGATCAAGCCCAGCGCCATCAGTCCCAGGATGATCCGATAGCGGTTCGGGGAACCGCCGCTGGTGTCCTCGTGGCACATTGGCGCGTGGCCCAGATGGCTGGCAATGGCGATGCCCATGGAGAAGATCAACAAGAACGCCGCGCTGGCATGAACCCAGGCGAAGGTTTTTCCTTCGAAGGCACGCCAGATCAATAACAGGATGAAGACCGCGAGCAGGCCGGTGCTGATCCAGCCCAAGGCCCGGGTCAACGTGCTGTGCATCAGCGCTTTGTGCGGCCAGCTGCTGGTCCTGATGCCCAGCCAGACGAATGCGGCGCTAACGATCAATACGGCAACGATGGCTACGCGGACCGAAAGGATCAGCTTGCCCTGTTCGGCCGGTGCAAGCGTGGCCAGGGTTTCGCCCAGCCTGGTGGGAACCAGCGCGACAAACATGGCGTAGAACCCGGCCAAATTCAGCGCATAGTCCTCCAGAGCTTCGCCGCTGTACACCACCAGCAATGCTCCGGTAGTCACCAGCATGGCAACAAACAGGTCACGGGCTGGGCCCAAGTAGTAGGAGCTGAGCGAGTCTTCGATCCGCTGGTTGACGATTCCGTAAATGACGATGGCCACCACCAAAAGCAGGGGAACGACGAGCAGCATGAGGCGCACGTAGCGCAGGGTATCGCGACCTTGGAAGCGTTCAGCAGGTGGGAGCATATCAGCATTCTGTAATGCGGGCACCGGTTTTGGGAAAAAGGCTTGCCCAGCCAGGAAAGATCTTCAGCGAATTCGATGGTTTAGGACTTGGCCATAATCCGCTGGCCTGGCTTGTGGAGGAGGGAGTTCCATCTGCAGCAAGCCAAACTGTCGGTGTCGATTGACATGATCATTGAAGAGTCAATAAAGGCTCCGGTTGCACCTGGGACTGTCATCCGTTCAGGTCAATCTTCATCGCAGAGCGTTGTGTTCTGCCGTCACTCGAAGGAAGCACTCATGAGTATTCATACACCGATGGATCCCGGAACGCCGATTCCGGCTCCATCCCCGAAGTCCACCGCGGGACGAGGCCTGGGCATCGCGGCCCTGGTGATCGCAATTGTTGCGCTCGTCTTGTGCTGGGTCCCGATCGTGAACAACGTTGCAGCCATCCTGGGCGTTGTCGCACTCGTCCTGGGCCTTGTATCCCTGGTCATCGCGCTCAAGCGCAAAGGTAGCAAGGGACTGGGAATCGCTTCAAGCGTTATCGCCATTGTCGCCATTGTTCTGGTGTTTGCTACCCAGTCCTTCTATGTCAAGGCCATCGACGAGGTCACCAGTGGCATCGAGGATGCTGCCGATGGTGAAGTTGCCGCTCCGGCTGAAGTGGTAGAACAGGCCGAGGACGAAACCCAGGTTCTTGCCCTCGGCGAGGCCGCGACGGTCGGCGACTACTCGGTCAACGTCAGCACGGTGAACCTGGATGCTGGCAAGGCGATTGCCAAGGCCAATGAGTTCAACGAGAAGGCGAAGGGCCAATACGTGCTCGTCGATATTTCCGTCGTCTACAACGGCGATGAAGAAGGCGATGCCTGGTTGGACTTGAGCCCGGAACTTGTTGGTTCGGACGCGAGCATTTATGACACCAGCACCGCCATGGTGGTGCCGGCCAAGCCGGCAACGGATGCGCCTACCCTGTCAAAGGGCGGCAAAGCCAGCTACCAGGTGGTCTTTGACGTCCCAGCAGAAGCCGTGGCTGACGCAAAGATCAGAATGACCGAAACCATGTCCTTCAACGACGAATCGGTGCTCTGGGCGACCAAATAATCCAGCGTAGGCAGCACACGCAACCCAGGCCCCATTCCCCGATAAAGGGTGATGGGGCCTGGGCTTTTAATATTTTTGCCCGGTGTACTGGAAGTGAAAACCGCAAGAATCCGCGGTTAAGAGCTCCTCTCATGTAGTTCTCATCGGCGCAACATGGAACTCTCATTGCCAGCTAATGCCCGGTTCACATGGGTCTTTTAATGTTCAAACCATGATTCGCCGCATATTCCTCATTCTTCTGGTGCTCGCTGTTCCAGCGGGCCTTGCCAGCGCCAGCCAAGCCCTGGCCGATCGTGCCGACCCAGCCATGGGGCATCAGCCTCCGGTCATGGTCAAGCTCGGCCCTGCTCCACAATCCGTGACTCCAACGCGGGAATGGGGGGAGCAGGAAGATGCAGACTGACACCGAAGCACAGCAGGGTTCACCGGTCTCCGCCCGATTAAGGATCGTTGGATGGATCGTGTTGACCACGGCCGTGGCGCTGCTCACGGTAACGGCGACCATGCGATCGATTATGACGGCCCAGATCGCCGAGGCGGCCAACGTCGGCATCGCCCAGGAGATCGACGAGTTCAGGACTTTTGCAGCCGAAGCGCTCGACCCTGCAACAGCCCAGCCCTTCACCTCGATGCACTCGCTGATGGAACGCTACCTTGCTCGGCAGCAGCCCATGGCTGGCGAAGCAATCGTCGCCAAGGCCGAAGGCAAGGTCACAACCACAGGGAATACGGCTGACCATGCCGGCAGGCAGCTCGCACAGGACCCGGACCTCTTGGGCCGAATCCTGGCGAGCGAAAAAACCTCGGGTGTTTCGAACAGCGATCACGGAACGGTGCGCTGGGCAAAGGCCGTGGCCCAGGAATCCGGCGGCCAGAGCCGCCCGAAGCAGCAAGGGCAGTTGGTCGTTGCGCACTATATCGCCGGCGCGCAGGAACGGGTCGACCAGCAGGCGGTGCTGCTCTTCGGCATTGCCGGCGGGGGACTAGCCCTCACGGCGGGCATTGCCTGGCTGGTGTCGCGGCAGATCATGCGGCCGATCCGCTCCATGAGCGAAACCGCCGCGTCGATTACAGCCAATGATCTTTCGGCCCGCGTGCCGGTGGCGGGACGCGACGATCTGGCGCAATTGGCGCAGACCTTCAACTCCATGCTGGATCGCGTCGAATCGGCGCATTTGGCCCAACGCCACTTCATCGCCGAGGCGCGCGAGCATCTGCACAATCCCCAGCGGGAACTGGCCGCTGCTCTGTCCGTGCTCAGTAGCGATGCTCTGGGCGCGCAGCCCAGGCGAGCGGTGATAGCCAAGGCCCAAAATCTGATTGATCAAATGGGGCAGACGCTGCTGGACCTGGAAGTGCTTGCACAGAGCAGCAATCCTGACTTCGTGCAGCCCAGCCTGGTCTCGGTGGGCGAAGTCACCGCGGATGTGGCCGCGGCGGCAGCTCGGCCGGAAGCCTACCCGCACCGGCAATTCAGAATCCAGGAGTCGGCGCGGGCCCAATCATGGCTGGATCCCATCCGGGTGTCCGAGGCCATGCATCAGCTGATCCGCAATGCCGTCGCGCATACCGCGCCGGGCGAGTCCATCCGCATCGGCTCAACGGTAGATGGGAAACAGGTGAGCTTCTGGGTGGCCAATGAGGGGCCGGCCCTGGATCCTGAACGCGCGAAAGCGCTCTTTGAAACCTATCGAAGCGCGCCAACTACTGAGGATCATGCCCCGGGCATGGGGCTTGGCTTGGCTGTGGTCAAGGCCGTCGCCCAGGCTCATGGCGGCACCGCGTGGGTGGAATCAGGGGAGGGGATCGGAGCACGATTCGGTTTCTCGCTTCCGCTGGACAACCACGATGCGCCGGGCGTGCAGGACAGCCAGTTCGCGCATCAACTGACCAACATTTCGGGGAGCGAATCATGAGTTCGTCCCCCATCAATGAAAAGCCTGGATTTCGCTATTCCACCGAATTACCGGCAGCTTTCAAGAGCGATCGCCAACTGGACGCCAAGCCTCGAACCAGCTGGAGGCCAAGGCACACCGCGGCGGTCATTGCGGCCGTGGTCCTGGCAGCGCTGATTGCGGGCTGCAGCTATGCGGCCTTCGGGCCATCGGCGGGGACGGAGAACTCCCTGTCTGCCCAAGGCGCGTTGACCCTCGCGGTATTCGCCGTGGCCATCTGGCTGTGGATTTTCTCTCCGGTCTCCGACACCTACGTCGCCCTCGTGGCTTGCCTGGTGCTAGTGCTCATGGGAGTCCTCCCCGAAACCCGGTTGTTCTCTTCACTAGGCGAGGACACCATTTGGCTGCTCTTGGCCGCTTTTGTCATCGCGGCCGGTATTACCGCCACGGGGTTGGCCACCCGGGCCGCGGCCTGGATCGTCATCGGGGCACGAACCCCCAGGCAGCTGATGCACTTGAGCACAGGAGTGCTGGTGGCTACGGCATTTGCCGTTCCTTCAACCTCCGGGCGAGCAGCCCTGGCAATCCCGGTGTTTATCGCTCTGGCTAAGGCGCTCGGCTCACGTCGGCGGGTCGTGCTGGCCTTGTCCTTGCTCTTCCCGTCGGTCATCTTGCTCTCCGCTGTCGCCTCCTATCTGGGGGCCGGCGCCCACCTGATTACCAGCCAGATTCTTGTGGCCTCCGAGCACGAAGGATTCTCGTTTGCGACCTGGCTGCTGTACGGCCTGCCGTTGGCATTGATCTCCTCGCACCTGTGTGCAGAGCTGGTGCTTTTGCTCTTCACCCGCCGCGAGGACCGCCAGCAGATATTGAGCGTCGGGATCGAAAAGATGCAGGAATATTCGCCGGTTCCACTCTCCGGTCCGTTGACGGTAGCCCAAAGCCGGGCCACGCTGCTGGTCGGCGTCGTGGTGGTGCTGTGGTGCACCGAACCGCTGCACCAGCTGCATCCAGCGGTTGTGGCTCTGCTGGGCTCATTGCTGGTGGCAAGCCCGGGCTTCGGGTCGGTGTCCTTGGCGAAGGCGCTGAAATCGGTGCCGTGGTCGATGCTGATTTTCATGGCCGCCACTTTGGCCCTGGGCACATCGCTGATCGAGTCAGGTGCCGCGCGATGGCTGGCCCATGGCGCACTCGGCCCGGTGACGCAGCTGGGGCCTTCGGCCCCCTGGATCTTTACCGTTCTCGTTGTGGTGATTTCCGCTGGAGCTCACCTTGTCATTCAGTCACGCTCGGCGCGTTCAGCCGTATTGATTCCGCTCGTGGTTTCGCTGGCCCCCGGAGTGGGGGTGAACGCGGTAGCTATTGCCCTGGCGTCGACTGCCGCGGCCGGTTTCTGCCACACCCTGACCAGCAGTGCGAAGCCGGTTAATCTCTTTTCCGATATTGAAGATGTCACCACTTACCAGCCTGCAGACCTCTTGAAATTGAGCGCTGCGCTGGGGCCGCTGATGATCCTGCTGGTGCTGGTTTTCGCCTTCTGGATCTGGCCGCTTATGGGCCTTGGGCTCTTCGTCTAATTCCCCTTCGGGTTCCGCAATATTTCTCAGTAAAGGACACATCATCATGGCACACGCACTTCCACAACGAATCCTGGTGGCCCCTTCCGGATTCAAGGAATCACTGGATGCCGCAGCGGTCGCTGCGGCCATCGGGGCCGGTGTACGCCGGGCGCTGCCCGGGGCCACCGTCAAAGCAGTGCCCATCGCCGATGGCGGTGAAGGCACTGCGGAAACGCTGGCCAACGCCACCGGCGGCCATCTGGTTCCGGTACGCGTCACTGGTCCGGTAGGGCAGCAAGTGGATTCGCACTACGCGATGCTCGGCGGGCACGCAACAGGAACCGCCGTGGTGGAAATGGCGGCGGCCGCCGGTTTGCGACTCGTCCCGCGAGACCAGCGGGACCCGGGTACCACCACCAGCTACGGGGTCGGTGAGCTGATCCGCGCTGCAATTGATAGCGGGGCAACAAAGATCCTGGTGGGTTGCGGCGACTCGGGCACCTCCGACGGGGGCATGGGCGCGCTGCAGGCATTGGGCGCTAGGATTACTGACGCCAGGGGACGGGATGTCCCTGCCGGAGGCAATCACCTCGGGCGCATCGACAGGCTGGATTTGGACGGATTGCACCCAGCGTTGGCTGAGGGGAAAATCCAGATCGCCCTGGCGCTGAACCAGCACAATGTGCTGACCGGCGCTCGCGGCGTTGCCCGGGTCTTCGGACCACAGAAAGGCGCTACACCGCAGCAGGTGGAAGAAATGTCGGCTGGTTTTGAACGCTGGGCCTCGGTGCTCAGGAGAGATGCCTTGGAGGTTGCCCGCTCCACCGATTTCGCCACGGGGCCTGGAACCGGTGCTTCAGGCGGACTGGGCGCTGGCATGGCAGCGATCGGCGCGACCCTGATGCCCCGCTTTGAAGCGATCCTCGACTCCGGCTTGGCCGGGATCGATCTGGATTCGATGCTGCGCGGGGCGGACCTGGTGATTACTGCCGAGGGCGCCATCGATTTTCAAACACCCAAGGGCAAGGTTCCCGCCGAGGTTGCTCGCCGGGCATCGCTTCATGGGGTTCCGGTGGTGGCGCTCGCCGGAACGCTGGGACGAGGCTGCCGTGATGTGCACGATATCGGTATTGATGCGATTGCCTCGATCATGCCGATTCCGATGACCTTGCAGGAAGCGGTGGATGACGGGGAGCGGCTGCTCATCGAAGCCGCTGAACGATTCATGCGCACCATTATTCTTGGTGCTTCGATGGCTGCGGCTCGACTGAGCCCGCGCGCTGCGTGGTAGCTGGGATACACCTCAGGCGTGCTGATCGCCCTGGTAATTGGGGCCGGTCAACACGCCTGGCGGTGGTCTGCCGGAGCCTAGAACTGAATAGCCGCCACGGCTCGAACAGCGCGAGCTGCTTCGGCGCCCTTCTTGAGGAAGTGCTCGAAGTAGAAGTTCTGGTGCTCATCGTTGGAGTGGAAGTGGTGCGGGGTCAGGCTGACCGAGAAGGTTGGCACATCGGTATCCAGCTGAACGCGCATCAGTCCGTCAACCACTGCTTGGGCAACAAAATCGTGGCGGTAGATGCCGCCATCGACGACCAGCGCCGCAGCGACAATAGCATCATATTTTCCGGTCTTGGCCAGGCGCTGCGCCTGCAATGGCATTTCGTAGGCACCTGGAACGCTGATGGTTTCGATGGAGTACTCGGTCCCGGAAGCGTCCATGTCTGCGGTGAATCCGGCGAGTGCCTGATCGACGATATCTGCGTGCCAGCTGGCCTTGATGAAGGCGACCTTCAACGGGTTGCTCATGAGTTTCTCTCTATTCTTCGTCTGAAAGTTCAGTTCCTATGGCCCTAGCCTAGTGACCAGCGACCAGCTGGCTTAATAGCCCGGCGAAATGGCGTAACTATTACCGTATTTAGCGCCAGCCGAGTTTCGGGGCGACGTGGGTGAGGATCGACTCGATGACGTGGGCGTTGTACTCGACGCCCAGTTGGTTGGGAACGGTCAGCAATAAGGTGTCGGCCGCTGCGATGGCTTCATCTTCGGCCAGCTTCTTGGCCAGTTCATCGGGTTCGCCGGCATAGGACTTTCCGAAGATCGCACGGGTTTTCTCATCGATGTTGCCGATTTGATCCGAGCTGTAGCGGTCGCGGCCAAAGTACTGCCAGTCGCGCTCGTCGGTGAGTGCAAAGATGCTTCGGCTCACCGAAATGCGTGGTTCGCGCTCGTGGCCAGCTTCTTTCCAGGCATCGCGGTAGAGCTGGATCTGCTCCGCCTGCTGGACATGGAAGGGCTTTCCGGATTCGTCATCCTTCAATGTGGAGCTTTGCAGGTTCATGCCCAGTTTGGCGGCCCAGACCGCGGTGGCGTTGGATCCCGAACCCCACCAGATCCGTTCGCGCAAAGTCTCCGAATGCGGTTCGATGCGCAACAGGCCCGGCGGATTGGGGAACATCGGATTGGGGCTTGGCTGGGCGAACCCTTCGCCGGAGAGGACTTCGAGCAGGCGCTCTGTGTGGCGTCGGCCCATATCCGCATCGGATTCGCCGTCTTCCGGCTCGAATCCGAAGTGGCGCCACCCGTCGATGACCTGCTCGGGCGAGCCGCGGCTGATGCCCAGCTGCAATCGGCGATTGGAAATCAGGTCGGCTGATCCGGCGTCCTCGGCCATGTACAGGGGATTCTCGTAGCGCATGCCTGGGTTGTAGCACCCGTTGTCAGTGTCGGCGCGCTCTACAGCACAACGTTGACGACAATCCTGGCTGGTTTTCGATGAAGGCGGCTCTTCCTGCGCTGAGCGTCGGTGCGATGATCGCGTGCTCCACCCTCATAGAGGCGCATCGAGTACTTCGCGCAGCTGATCGACGGTGGGCGAACCAGCCAGCCCGGCAGGAGTGCGGAACACTCGACAGGCAAGCCCCACCGGCGTGTGCTCGTCGGCGAAGGGGTCGGAGCCGTCAATGAGGACGGTCGGGGACCCGTGGAACCCGAGGCGGGCGGCGTCCTCGGCGGTCTCGACTCGCTGATGCGCGACGCGGACGTCCGATCGGCCGTCGAGGGCCTCGGCGAGCCGCCGGTCGAGCACCTCCCAGTTCGGGCACCCGTCGAAGTACTGCAACGTGATCTCCATGATCCACTCCTCTCAATCTCTGTCCGCGCGGACCGTGGCCGGTGACGCCGTCTCAGGCGACACAGCCGCCGCCGGGCGCTTGGCACGCGCGGCGCGCAGCCCGTTGGCGATGACGACGAGCTCGGCGACCTCGTGGACGAGGACGACCGCGGCCAGGCCGAGCACGCCGGTGATGGCCAGCGGCAGCAGCACGGTGATGATCGCCAGGGACAGCACGATGTTCTGGTTCATGATCGCCCGGCCACGGCGGGCGTGCCGCAGCGCCTGCGGGATCAGGCCGAGGTCGTGGCCGGTGAAAGCGACGTCGGCGGACTCGATCGCGGCGTCGGAGCCGGTCGCGCCCATCGCGATGCCGACGGTCGCCCCGGCCAGGGCGGGGGCGTCGTTGATGCCGTCGCCGATCATCGCGGTGGGCGAGGCCCCGGAGAGCTGGGCGACGATGCGGGCCTTGTCCTCGGGCCGCAGCTCGGCGTGCACGTCGCCGATCCCGGCGATCTGCGCGAGCGCGTGCGCGGTGCGGGCGTTATCGCCGGTGAGCATGCTCACCTCGACGCCCTGGGCCCGCAGCGTGCGCACGACCTCGGGGACCTCGGGGCGCAGCTCATCGCGGACGCCGATCGCCCCGGCCAGCTGGCCGTCGACGGCCACGAGCACGCAGGTCTGGCCCTCGGCCTCCAGGTCCTCGACCCGGGCCTTGAGCGGCCCCGCATCGATCCAGCGGGGGCTGCCCACCGTCACCCGGCGGCCGTCGACCAGGCCGCCGATGCCGTGCCCGGCCTCCTCCGTCACGTCCTGCGCGGCGGGGGCTCCCTTGCCCGCGGCGGCGATGGCGGCGGCCAGCGGGTGCGTGGAGTGCTGCTCGACGGCGGCCGCCCAGGCGAGCACCTGGGCGTCGTCGAACCCGTCGGCGGCGACGACGGCGGTGACCTCGGGCCGGTTGCGGGTCAGGGTGCCGGTCTTGTCCACGGCGAGGTGGCGGATGCCGCCGAGGCGTTCGAAGGCGGCCCCGCTCTTGATGACGACGCCGAACTTCGTCGCGGCCCCGATCGCGGAGACCACGGTGACGGGCACCGCGATCGCCAGCGCGCACGGGCTGGCCGCGACGAGGACGACCAGGGCGCGGGTGATCCAGGTCTCCGGGTCCCCGAGCAGCGAGCCGAGCACGCCGACCAGGACGGCGAGGACCATCACGCCGGGCACCAGCGGGCGGGCGATCCGGTCGGCGATCCGGGCCCGTTCGCCCTTCTCGGCCTGGGCCTGCTCGACCAGCTCCACGATGGTGGTCAGCGAGTTGTCGGTGCCCGCCGCGGTCGCCTCGACCTCCAGCACACCGGCGGTGTTGATCGCGCCCGCCGAGACCGCGTCATCGGGGGCGACCTCGACCGGGATCGACTCGCCGGTGATCGCCGAGGTGTCCAGGCTGGAGCGACCGGACCGGACAATCCCGTCGGTAGCGACCCGCTCGCCGGGGCGGACCAGCAGCACGTCGCCGACGGCGATCTCCTTGGCCGGGATCTCGACCGAGGCACCGTCGCGCAGCACGGTGGCGGTCTCCGGCACGAGCTTGAGTAGCGCGCGCAGGCCGCCGCGGGCGCGGTCCATCGCCTTGTCTTCCAGGGCCTCGGCGATCGAGTACAGGAACGCCAGCGCGGCGGCCTCTTCGACGTAGCCGAGGATGACCGCGCCGACGGCGCTGATCGTCATCAGCAGCGCGATCCCCAGCTTCCGCTTGACGAACAGGTTCCGCAGCGCGCCGGGCACGAACGTGTACGCGCCCAGCAGCAGGCCCGCCCAGAACGCGACCAGCGCCGCGAGGTGCAGCCCCGACCACTCCAGCACCAGGCCGGTGCCGAACGCGACGCCAGAGAGGATCGGCACCACCAGTCCCGGGTCGCGCCACCACGGGCTCTCGGCCTCCTCGGCCTCTTCGGCGGCGCTGGTGGTCGGCTCGTCGCAGCCGCAGGCGGCGCTCACGAGGCGTCCCCCGAGCCGGTCGCGGCGCAGCAACCGGGCACCGAGCAGTGCGGGTCGATGCACGGCGCGCTCTCGTCCACCGCGAGCGTGACGTCCACCAGCGCCGTCAGCGCCGCCGCGAGGTGCGGGTCGGCGATCTCGTAGCGGGTCTGGCGGCCCTCGGGCTCGGCGACCACGATCCCGCAGTCGCGCAGGCAGGTCAGGTGGTTCGACACGTTCGAGCGCGTCAGCCGCAGCTCGCGCGAGAGCACGGCGGGGTGGCTCGGGCCGTCGAGCAGGGACATCAGGATCCGGGAGCGCGTCGGGTCCGCCATGGCCCGACCCAGCCGGTTCATGACGTCGAGGCGCGAAGCAATGGTCAGCATACACTGAACTATACAGCGCGGACTGACCTATCGTCCAGTAGCAGGGCTGCCGCACGCGCTCCGCGCGCTTGCCCTCGGGAATCACGGTCACCTCTTGCGCCAGCTCGGCCACGTCGGCATCCCGCGACCCTTCCACGTCTCCACAAGACCGGCGGCCCACCGGACGGACGCGAAGAGCCCGTAGCCGGCCCCGGCGAGGCCAGCGCCTACCACGAGCCACCGCCCGATGCCGAGCCACACGCTCCCGTCCACGTCCAGTGCCCACTGAGCACCCGTGATGAGCCCGGCGATGCCCATCCAGAGCCCGGCGACGACGACCACCACCGGCAGGAGGGCGAGGCACATCGCGGCGGCGGCCGACCACAGCTGACGGGCCTCCAGCTTCGAGGTGGCGGCGATGATCCGCTCGGCCCGTTCGTTCGACGCGTCGAGGTTCGCGGTCATCGTGGTCGACGCCTCTCCGGTGACCTGCTCGACGGCCTTCTGGACCCGCTCCTCGATGTGCTTCTCGATCCGTTGGACCGCCCCGCCGACCTGGCTGACGAGGTTCTGGTTCGCCGCGGCCTGCGCCTTGAGCCCCTCAATCGCCGATGCCGTAGCCGCGTGATTCCTCTGCGCCTCCGCGACCAAGCTCTGCGACGCGGCGTTCAAGCTCTCGCCGTTGAGACTCTGCGCGAACTCGCCGAGCGTGCTCGCGATCTCGTTCTGCCTGCTCTCGATACTCGCGATCCTCGCGGACACGTCGTTGGAGAGCGAGGAGGTCGACGCCGGGGCCGTGATCCGCTCCAGCCGCGTCGTCGTCTCCTCGTCCATGACCTTCACGAACCCCGCGAGCTTCTTCTGCTGCTCGGCCAGCCGGTCGAGCCTCGCGTTCTGCGCCTCGACGGCGGCGAGGATCGAGGTCAACGCCTCCATCGTCTCCGGACTGTCGAGCTGCTGCTGCGATCCGCTCTGCGCGTTCTGCTGCTTCAGCCTGTCGAGCGCTGCGCTCATGTTCCTGCTCCTCCTGCTGCTGGTGGTAGTCGAAGAACGCCCGCGCGCCCTCCGGGGTGAAATCTGTCGAGAGCGCACTCGTGCGCTTGCGTCGCTCGGCACGCCCGGACTCGCCGCGGCGGTCCTCGATGTAGAGCGTCCACGTCTCCTTGCCGACGTTCTTCCCTCGCTTGCTGATGGCGGTGTGGAGGCGCATCCGCGGCACCCGCTCCCCGTCATCGCCGAGCTGCTGGTTCTGCTCCTCGATCACCGCTTCGAGACCGGCCTTGTCCACCGCACGGGGATCAGCCAGGGCGGCGCTCATCCGGTCGCCCATCTCGCGGTCGAGCCCGCCCTCGGCGAAGTCCTCGCGGCGCAGCTCCCAGTCCTTCGGTGCGTGCTCCAGACGCTTCACGACCGAGAGACCGTGCTCGCGCATGAGTTCGTCGTTCGCTGACTGAACGCCCCGCTGGTTCCCGGCCTTGCGGTCGTGGAACGTGCGGTAGTCGCTGAGCGCTCTTCCCGTCCGATTGCTGTGGTTGATGACCAAGATGTGGTTGTGCGGCTTCTTCCCGCGTCCGTCCACATGACTGACCACGAGGCAGTCGGAATCTGGGTGCATCTTCTTCGCGAGTTGATAGCCCAGATCGTTCACCCGCTGCACGTCCTCCGGATTCTTCGGGTCGAACTCCTCGTCGCTGAACGACTGCCTGTAGTGCAGCGCCTCGACGTCGCGCTTCGTGTTCTGGGTGAGCGCGCGGGCGCGCGCCGAGAACGCGCCGGGGCCTCCCGGCACGTCGCACGTGATCGCGACGCCGCGCTCGTCCTCCTTGCCCCGGATGTAGCGCTCGGTGTCGGCGGCGCTGGCGCTCGGACTGTAATGTGTCGTGCTCATGAGGCCGCCCGATCACCGAGCAGGGCGCGGATCTCGCGGAGCAGCTCGATCAGCTCGGGCACCTCCGCCGACAGCGACACCGGCTCACCCGCGCGAGCACGGCGGTCCAGGTCGTTGACGTTGATCGCGAGCGGGCGCACCTGGGCGGCCAGCTCCCGAGCATCAGCAGACGCCTGCACGCGCTCCTCGACCCCGAGCAGGTGCGCGGCCACGGCGGCGTCCAGCTCCTCGCTCCGAGATGCATGGAGCGCATCGCGCACGACGGTCCGCACCCACGTGCTCGGAGCCAGCCCGAGCCGCTTCGCACGAGTGCGAACCGCCCCGAGCGTGGCGTCATCGAAGCGCGTATCGAGCCGCCCGCCGCTGTCACGACGACGCTCCGCGCCGCCGTGACTCTGGCGCACAGCCTCCGCATCAGCCCGACCGGTGTTCACCCGGGAGTCGGCCTGCTGCTCCGCCTGTACGCCAGAATGGCAAGCAGTAGCCGTGTCGGACATTTCGCTGACGCTCATGTCCTCCCCGGCTGCTTGCGAGGGGCCTCCGGCCCCCTCGACCCCCTGGAACTGCCCATCGAGTTCGGTGCTCATGCCGCACCTCCCGCGACCAGCAGACCGCCGTTCGCGCGGAGCCGCGCGACCTTCGCGTCCAGCGCCTTCTGCTTCGCCTCGGCGCGGCGCTGGCGCTCGTCCTCTGAGAGCGCCGGGCACTCATCTCCGTGCCTCGCGTAGACGCCCGCCTGCGGCGTCGCGCAGGTGCAGAGCTTCAGCTCACGGTTGTGCTCCTCCAGCTCGGCGAGCCGCCTGCGCTGCTGCTCCTCGACGACCTCACGGTCACGCTTCGCCGCCTCCTCTGCGGCGGCGATCTCCTCAGCGCTCGGCTGGATCGGCTGGCCGACTCCAGCGAACTCTGCGAACAGATCGGCCCCCTCGATCGCGTCCAGCTCGGGACGGGTGATCCGGTCGTGCTGCTCGACGATCGGAGCGACCGTGCGCGCCTCGATCTCACCGCGCACGCGCTCCCGCTCCGCGGTGTCCTTGATCGCCTTGCACCTGCGGGCCAGCAGTTCGAGGTCCTGGCGCATGTGCTCGTACCGCTCGTAGCTCTGGTACTCGCGGGTGCCGTTGAGCACGCCGGAGTTCACGAAGATCGAGAACTCGCGCTCGGCGACCGGGATGATCACCGGGAAGCGACGGAACCCCTGCCCGAGGTTCTCCGCCTGGTGCTTGACCCGCACGCCGCCCTGCATCGACTCGTACTCGCCTGCCAATCCGCGGAGGAACTCCTCGTACCCTTCGGGACCCGTCACGATGTTCACCCGGTTGAGCAGCTGAGTCTTCGATCCCTTGATGTTCACGATCGGCTTCTCGTCCGGCTCGCGCCACGGTCCGAGAATGCGGAAGAGCATGCCGCGGCTCTTGGCCGTGCGGATCATGTCACCGACGCGCATGTCCTCCCAGATCACGACCGGCTCGCCGTCGTATCCCTCCCACGAGACGTTCTCGCCGCCCACCTTGAAATACGGCTTGTCCGAATCCGGGGCCAGGGCGCGAGCGAGCGCCTTCGCGAGCAGATCCTTACCTGTGCCGCCCTCGCCGTACACGTAAAAGTTCATGACCGATTCCGGCGCGTCCTGATATGCGAGGAAATCGCCCCGCAACTTCTGGAAATGTGCCAGGTTGCCCTTCGCGAAGTAGATCGCAGGCTCCTGGTCGCGGACCTGCTTCAGTGTCAGCGAGCCCTTGCCCACGGCCTGGAAGAGCTTGCTGAGCTTCGCACCGCCGCCGCCCTCCGCGGCGTTGCGGCGCATCGCCATGTGCGCGTCCAGCTCCCGCCCGAAATCGAAGTTAGCGACGATCCGTCCGCGGCCGTACTGGTACTTGCCCGGCATGCCCTCCTGCGTCTTGTCCACGAGGTAGTGCCGATCCGACTGGTGGACGCCCGGGATAGCATTCTTTCCCCGCGACTCATGCGGCAGGTACTCGGCGAGATCGAAGAACGCCTTCTCCGCCGCGCCACGGCCCTTGTGCTCGGTGCCCTCCTGCTCGGCGGTCTCCTTCGGCGGCTTCACGCGAGCCGAGGGGATCGAAAAGGCGTCGGAGACGGTGCGGATCGTAGGGCGCGGACCATCGGCATCAGCGACCCACAACACCATGTGAGCGTGCAGGCCCTTGATCCCGCAGCACACCGTCTCGCCCGTGCCCTCGTCCACCTCGACCAGTCGGTCATACGGATGCCACACGTAGGCCCAGCGATGGAGGCGATCACCCAGCGCCGCGAGGCCCTCGTCGATCTGCTCCTGCGTGAACATCACCTCGCCGGTCTCGGGGTGCTCGCGGTACTGCAGCAGCGAGAACACGCGCGACTGCATGCGGGCGCGATCCTTCTGCCCCCGAGCCTCTGCAGCCTTCGCGGCGGCGAAGAACGCCTTCGCCTCGGCGACCTGCGCGGGCGTGGACTCGACGACGAACGGCGCGACGTCATCGCTGGGATCGGCTCCCGGCACGTCCAGCTCGGCGAAGTCCACGCTTGCAACCGAGGTAGGCGCCGGTGCAGCCGTTTCCGAAACGGATGCGCGGCCACCCAAGGAGGGCCGCGCATGCTGATCGGCGTTAGTTCCCTGGTCAGAGCTGGGATCGACGCTCGCCTCGCAGTCGTCTGAGTCGGTCTGTGCAGCCGTATAGCTGTTTCCTGCGAAATCGTCCTCGACGGTGAGAACCGAGCTCTCACCGTTCGGAACGGCGTTGGGCAGCCCGCCTTCGGCGGGTGCCAGACCAGGCCCTCCGGGCGGGGTCAGGTCGGTGGGCGCGGTGCTGAGGTTGCGTGCGTCGGCGTGCATCAGCGACCACCGCCCCGGCCGTAGCGCTTGATGACAGCCTGATGCGTGACGCCGAGGGCGTCACCGATCCTGGCCCAGGTCACCCCATCGGCGCGGGCGTCGGCGACGGCGATCTCGACGGCCTCCTCCAGCACAGAGCGGAGCACGCCGAGGTCGTAGAGCTGGGCCTCGGCGTCGGCGAGGGACGGGTCACCCTGACGCCAGCGGAAGCCGGTCAAGTGATCGAAGGCGGCGGAGTTCGCGCTCATCAGCGACCACCGCCCATCACAGAGGCAACGGCGGCGCGCTGGCGCGGGGTCAGCGGAGTGAGTGCCAGGCGCTCACCGGCTCGGCGGCCAGCGGCGCGGGCGGCGGCGATGACGGGATCGTGGCCGTCTGCCTGCGGAGAAGGAGTGGAGCCCTGATCGAGGCCAGGGCGGACGTGCGCGGATGCGCGGGGAACGTCGATAACGACAGACATCGGAAGTCCTCAGACATGAGTATCTTCCGGTTCCCCGCCACGGTAATTGGGCTGTTTGACCGGCTACTCATCCGGGAGCAGAACCCCGCGCTTCTAAGTCGCGGCCCCGGTGGGATCTTCTTGTCTGCAACCATTCTCTCATGACTTGACTCACCAGTGCAATGACGAGTCGAGTCATGAGTCAGTCGCGTCTCGGCTCGATCCGCACGAGAGCGGGGTCGAACTTCACGTGACCCGGCATGATGGGCTCGATGGTCACCGTCACCAGCTCGTCCACGAGCATCCGGCGACGGTCCATGTCCAACGCCTTCCACTTCGACTCGACAACCTCGCGGCGCTCCGTGGTGCCGACCGGCTCATCCACCTCCGCCAGCAGCTTCGCCGCCACCGACACCGAGCGGTCCAGCAGTTCCGTGTCGATCTCATCGATGCGGGCCTTCACGTCGTTGATCGCCGCCGTGATCTCCAGGACCGGCTGATGGATGTCGCGCAGCAGCGGGCTCAGCTCCTTCACCCGCTCTACCAGGGCGTTCCGCTCGGTCAGCAGTTCCTCGCGATCCGGCCCGTCGTCCTCCTGCGGCATCACGAGGTCGTGCACGTCCACGGAGGACAGGCGCGTGAGCACCGCCTCGGTGACCATCGCATCGACGGGCTCGCGCTGTCGGGTGAGGTGGAACTGCTCCCCACAGCGGTACGTCGGCTGCTTGCGGCTGTTCGTCCCCGAGACGAGCGTCGCGCCGCACTTCCCACAGAAGCCGATCGTGGACAGGAGGTACTTCGGCTGGTTGCCCTGCCTCGCCGACCTCCGCACGTTGTCCTCCAGCTTCGCCACCGCGGCCCGCCACGTCTGCTCGCCGACGATGGGCGGGAACGCCTCGCCCTGCACCGGGTACAGCTCGCCGGTTTTGTAGTGGCGGATGAAGCCAGCGTAGAGCGAGTTCGCCAGCAGGTACCGCACGGCATCGACCGAGAATTCCGACCCGCGCGCAGTGAGATGACCGGCGTTGTTCAGGTCCTCACGGATGCGCCGGATCGACAGCGACGGCTCGCCGAGGAACGCGTCGAAGGCCCGCCGGACGGCGGCAGCTTCCTCCTCGATCACTTCGCCCTCCCTCGTCCAACCGAACGCCTTCCAGGTGGACGCCGGGATGCCTTCGGCGCGGCGGCGCTCGTTCGACCTGATCTGCCGCTCCGCCTTGCGTCGAGCCTCGAACCGGGCGAGGGCGGCGAGCATCGTCGCCCGGAACTCTCCGTCGGCCGTCGAGAGATCGATCTCGCCGTCCACCGTGACGACGCGCAGGCCGAGGTCGATCAGCGTGTTGAGGTCCTTCGTGCTGCGCAGGAGCCGGTCCATGTCCACGGCGACCACCATCGAGAACCGACCTGCTCGGGCGTCGTCCAGCATCTCGGCCCACCGAGTGCCAGCGCGGCGCTTCTTCGTCGCTGACACAGCGTTGTCCTCGTAGACCTCGACCACGTCCCAGTCCTTGGCCTCGGCCAGTGCCCTGATCTTCCTCAGTTGGGTATCGACCGTCCAGCGGTCGCCCTTGCGGTCCATGGAGGCGCGGACGTAGGCCGCCACCTCGTTCGTCTTCCTCAGCGCTACCAGTTCGACCATGCAACCAAGCTTACGTGAACGAGTGTTGCAACCCCGACATGCGCTAGCGCATATCGATCACGCCGGTGCCAATTTCAATGCGATTGGTCCGGGCGCCGATGGCGGCTAATAGCGGGAACGGCGAGGCATATTGCTGAGCGAAGTGGTGCACCCGGAAATAGGCCCCATCCGCGCCTAGCTCTTCGGCGGCGACCGCGAGGTCGATGGCCTGCAGTAGCGCGTCCGAGGCGCTGCGCGTGCCGGACTGGGGATGGTCGGTCCAGTGACCGAAGGACAAGAATCCGATGTTCTTCATACTTGAGCCAACAAGTAGTTTCGGGAGGTTATTCCACACCGCGGCTCGGCGCGCGCCTTGCAATTGTGCGGAGCCGCTCAGTCGTGCCCGGCAATGGCCCGCATCGCCTTCCATCCGTGGGTCACGCCGCCTCCCGCGCGCAGGGCGGCGGCGACCATGACTGCCTCGGCGACATCTGCCTTGGACGCGCCGGCATCGATGGCGCGCTTGGCGTGGTCCTCGATGCAGTATGGGCATTGGGTGGTTACCGCGACGCCGACGGCGATCAGCTCCCGGGTAGCGAGGTCGAGATTGCCGGTGTCCTTCTTGAATACCGCTTTGTCGAAGCCGAAGAAGGCGCTGACCATTTCAGGGGCGGCCTCTTTGATGTCGGCCATGAAGGCGGCTTCCTCGTGGTGATTGTGCATGGGATTTCCTGTCCATGGGATGGTGCGCGGGCAGCGGGTGCTACCTGGCGGAGATTTTCCGTCCTTCCTGCGCAACAGCAGGACGCGTGCCGAGCGGGAGTACGGCGATCAATGCGGCGGCGAGAAGGACGCAGGCACCGACGAGCAGCGCCGTGCTGTAGCCCTGGACCAGTGCCTGCTCACCTGTGCCGCCGGATCCTGCCGTGGTCGAGGCGGCAATCCCGGCGAGCACCGCAAGGCCCAGGGCGACGCCCAGCTGCTGCGCCGAATTGAGCAGTGCCGAGGCAATCCCTGCCCGGTCTTCGGCGACTCCGTAGACGGTGGCTTGAGTCAGGGCGATGGTGCCCAGTCCGAAGCCGACGGCGATAGCGAGCATGGCAGGGGCCAAGCCCGACCAGTAGGGGGTGTCGACATCGATTCGCGAGAACCAGAGGGTGCCGCCGGCGCCGAGCAGCGCTCCGACAGCGGCGATCCAGCGCGGTGCGATCCCCAGCAGCAGCTTCGGCGCGACGCCTGCACCAAGCACGATGCCCACGGCGAAGGGCAGCCAAGACAGGCCGGTGGCCAGCGGACTGAGCCCGCGGACCTCCTGGAGGTACAGGGTGATGATGTAGAAGGTGCCCATGGGTCCGACCGCCAGGCCCAGCATCGCCAGATAGGCGCTGGACCGGCCGCGATCCTTGAACAGCCCCAGCGGCACCAGCGGGTTGCGGCTCGTTCGCTGGGTGAGCACGAAGGTCAGCAGCAGTGCCAGGGCGGTTCCGATAATCGCATAGGCCGCTGGGTCGGCCAGGCCATGTTCTCCGAAGCGGGTGATTGCATAGACAAGCAGGACCATGCCGGCGGTGCCGAGGACCGCGCCGAGGGCCCCGGGCCGGCCCGGACGCCGCTGCGCTGGCACCAGCGTCCGCGTACCGGCAAGGACGAGCAGGCCGATGGGGACGTTGATGAAGAAGACCCAGCGCCAGCCAAGCAGATCGGTGAGCACGCCGCCCAGTAGCAAACCCAGGACGATGCCCAACCCGGACATCGCGCCATACAGCGAGAGCGCCTTGTCGCGAAGGGTCCGTTCGGCGAAGGTGGTCGCAATGAGCGCCAAGGCGTTCGGCGCGGCCAGGGCGGCCCCGATGCCCTGCATGGCGCGGGCCGCGATGAGCATCTCGATCGAGGAGGCGAGGCCTCCGGCCAGCGAGGCGGCGGTGAAGATGACGATTCCGGCCTGGAAAGCGCGCCGGCGTCCCCACAGGTCGCCGATGCGTCCGCCCAGCAGCAGCAGCGCGCCGAAGGCGAGCAGGTACGCGTTGACCGCCCAAGGCAGCAAAGTCGCCGGGACCTTGAGCTCGCGCTGGATGCTCGGCAGGGCGATGTTGACGATCGAGTCGTCGAGCACGAGCATCAGTTGCGCCGTGGCAATCACCACCAGCGGCACCGCCGCCCGTCGGGAATTCTTCCTTGATGCCATGCGGCCCTCCTTCATCCTGCGCACTCTGCCAGCGGGCGCGCCCAGCGGATCATATACCCCTATAGGGTATTTTCAATATACCCCATGGGGGTATGGGGTGCAAAGTTGGGCTCGTGGATGCTGCCCGCGGCATCGAATGTCGGGCTAGGGCGAGACTGCTTATTCCGGATATTGCCTGATGTGCCAGGTGGAGTTGGCGATGGTCCATGGTTGCCCTGCATGGCGGCAGCGCCGCACTTGTTCCTGCCCGGAAAGGGGCTGTCCATGGTATCGGGCGCAGCCGTCCTCATCCGCCGCATCGGATGAGGTGCGCTGGAAGGAACTGTTCCGGGGCTATCGGGAGTTCTACTGCTTGCCGGAATCCGAGGAGGCGGTTTCCCGCGCCTGGGGCTGGCTCATGGATCCGGAGCGTGAATGCCGGGCACTGGTGGCCGGGAACGGCGGACGGATCGTGGCTTTGGGTGACTACCGGCGCTTTGCCTGCCCGTCGAAGGGCAACGTGGGGCTGTGGCTGGATGGCCTATTCGCCAGCCCTGAGGCCAGGATGCAACCACAGCCATCTTCGCCAGCTTCGTGGAACTGGCCCGCGAGGAAGGGGCATGGGTGCGCAGATGGATCACTGCCGCGGACAACGCGCGGGTGCAGGCCCACTGCGACCGGGGCACAGCCCTCACCGGGCGGGTGGCTAACGATGATTCGCCGTCCGCCTGATTGCGCAGGGCCCTTGGGTGGGGCGGTGCTGCTGCTAGTGCTGCACCAGGTTCGAGGATCTCTTGGTGGCCACTTCTGACCAGAGTGAATCAAGGGAAAGGCCAAGCACGCAGGCGACAGCCGCGATGGTCGGGAATGCCGGGGTGGCCACCCTGCCGGTTTCGATTTTCCTCAGGGTTTCAGGGGAAAGTCCGGCCGCGAGGGCAACATCGAGGATGGTGCGCTCGCCGCGCGCGCGTCGCAGGATGGACCCAAGGACCTTCCCTTGTTCAAGTTCTTTGGCGGTGAGCGGTAATCTGACCATGAGAAAATTATAGTACCGGTACTGTATGACCGGTATAGTTATTGGCATGATTGAAATTCTCACACCTGCAGAAGTTGACCGGGCCCGGGATACCGGGGCGCTGGTCGGAACCATACTTGCGACGCTCAAGCAGCGAGTCAAGGTCGGTACGAACCTGTTGGAGATTGATGCCTGGACCAAGGAGATGATCCTGGAAGCAGGCGCCGAATCCTGCTACGTGGATTACGCTCCCTCCTTCGGCAACGGCCCGTTCGGGCACTATGTCTGCACCGGAGTCAATGATGCCGTGCTGCACGGCCTGCCCCGCGACTACGCCTTGGCGGAGGGAGACCTGCTGAGCTTGGACTTGGCCATCAAGCTGCGCGGATTTGCGGCGGATGCAGCGATCAGCTTTGTTGTGGGTTCCGAGGGAACTGCCGAAGACCGGAAACTGATCGAAACCACCCAGCGTGCACTGGCGGCAGGCATTGCAGCGGTTTCACCGGAGGCAAAGATCGGCGATCTTTCCTACGCAATGGGGGCGGTGCTCAAAGCCGCTGGCTACAAGGTGAACCTCGAATTCGGCGGTCATGGCATTGGTTCGACCATGCACCAGGACCCGCATGTTTCCAACGACGGCCGCCCTGGCCGAGGCTACAAGCTGCGTGCCGGGCTGTTGCTGGCATTGGAGCCATGGGTCATGACGAATACCAGCAAACTCATCATGGACAAAGATGGCTGGACATTGCGCAGCTCCACCGGATGCCGGACGGCGCATACCGAACACACCATCGCCATCACCGAAACCGGCGCAGAAATTCTGACCCTGCCTCGCGCCTAGATCCACCAGGCCTTCGGGCCCTGCGGCCTGTATGGGGACCGCCGGCCATGGGAAAGCACACCGGACCGATGCGAGTGGCAATGTTCGGTATGGGCCGCTGTGCACAGCATTGCCCCATTCAGCGGCTCCTATTGCGCCCTCGGCCGGCGAGTTGGTGTTCCACCGGCCATTGAATTGCCTTAGCTGGAGATTTTGGTTCGAAAGGCACGGGTCGCTGCGCCCCAGCTCAGCAGTGCGATGGCAACGAGCCAAGCCAAGGCGATCGGGAGATTGGTTCCCACTGGCTCCTGCGCCAGCAGGGCTCTGAGGGACTCGACGATTGCGGTGATCGGCTGATGCTCGGCAAACCATGCCACCGGAGCCGGCATGGAGTCGGTGGGCACGAATGCTGATGAGATAAAGGGCAAGAAGATGAGCGGATAGCTGAAGGCGCTTGCTCCATCAACGGATTTTGCGCTGAGTCCTGCAAGGACTGCAATCCAAGTCATCGACAAGGTGACCAGGCACAGCAAGCCGATGACCGCCAGCCACTGGGCGAACGAGGCGCTCGTGCGAAACCCCATGATGAGAGCTACGGCCAGAACCAAAGCCATCGAGACCAAATTGGATATCAAGGACGTAGCCACATGGCTCCACAGGACGCTTGAGCGCGAGATGGGCATGGCGCGCAGGCGCTGCACCAGCCCGTCACGCACGTCCAGAAATAGCCGGTAAGAAGTGTAGGCAACACCTGAGGCGATCGTGATAATCAGGATTCCAGGCAGCAGGTAATTCACATAGGGCTCGGTGGTTTGCGTGTTAATGGCACCGCCGAAGACGTAGACAAACAGCAGCAGCATGGCAACCGGTGTCACCGCGGTGGTGATGATGGTGTCGGGGCTGCGCAAGATGTGGCGCATTGAGCGGCCGGTGAGAATTCGGGTTTCGTGCAAGGACGCGATGCTCATGATTCGCTCCGCTCTGGCCGCGGTGCGCGGCTGATGAGCTCGAGGAAAATCTCCTCAAGCGTGGGTTTTTTGGTGATCAGCTCCGTTGGCGCTGGCGGAAGCAAAGCTTGAAGCTGGGGGAGCGTTCCTTGATGGATGATCGATCCCTCGTGCAGGATTGCAATCCAGTCCGCCAGGGCCTCGGCTTCATCGAGATACTGCGTGGTGAGCAGGATGGTTGTTCCGCCCGCCGCCAAGTTGCGGATGGATTCCCAGGTTTCGCGACGTGCCTGCGGATCCAGCCCGGTGGTTGGCTCATCGAGGAGGATGAGATCGGGGGAGCCGATAAGGCTCATGGCAATATCCAGCCTTCGCCGCATGCCACCCGAGTAGGTGCCAGCGGGCCGGTTCGAGGCCCCGGCGAGGCCAAAGCGTTCCAGTAGCGCGTCGGCGGCCGTCGCGTCTGGCACCCGACGCAGCCGGGCGATGAGGGTGAGGTTCTCGCGACCTGTAAGGACATCATCGACCGCTGCGAACTGCCCGGTCAGGCTGATGGACTTGCGTACTTTCCCCGGGGATTGGGAAACATCGTTCCCGCAGACCTTGATCGACCCTGAATCTGCGGGAAGCAGGGTCGCGAGAATGCGGACAAGTGTGGTTTTCCCGGCGCCGTTGGAACCTAGCAAGGCAAAAATGCTGCCCGTTGGGACGGAAAAATCAACTCCGTCAAGGACCTGGTGGTCCTTGAATGATTTGGACATTCCGTGGACCTCGACAGCGGGACTCTCCGCGAGGGTTGCGTTCATGATCATGCACCTCAGATGTCTTGTTCGGCTTCGTTGATGGTTTCTGCCAAGCGCTTGCGTTCCTTGTCGGTCCAGCGCTGGCCGCCGTAGGCAGATGCGAAATCGTCGGCAAAATCAGCAGGATCGCTGCCTGTGATTTCACGCAAGGCGGTGCCGTTTGCGGCCGCCTGTTCAAATAGGTCGGCGAGGTCGGTGAACATCGTGACCATGGTGTCCCCATCGGTGATCCCGCTTTGGGCCAGCAGGTATCGATGGATGCCCAGGGCGGCCTTGGCGTAGGGCTGGGGCAATGATTTGAGGCGAGTGCTCTGTGCCTTGTACTGCTTCTTTTGCTCGAGGGAGCCGGTGATGTTTTCAATCCATTTGGCGGTCATGATTTTTTGCTTTCGTCGTTGCTGTCGGGTTGGGGCAGGGCATTGATGCGGGAGACTAGTACGTTCCAGGTAGCCCAAAAGTCGGAGAGCTGCTGTTGTCCGGTGTCGTTCAAGGTGAAGACCTTGCGTGGTGGCCCTTTTTCGGAGGGCACCTTTTCAACTGAAACCAATTTCTTCTGCTCTATGCGTACCAAAAGCGCATAAATGGTTCCTTCAGCGAGATCTGTGAAACCGCGATCCCGCAATCCGGTGGTGATCTCGTATCCGTAGGCCGGACGCTCGGCCAAGATGGCCAAGACGATCCCTTCCAGGGTTCCTTTGAGCATCTCGGTCATTTGTGATGCCATTGCGAACCTCCTATCTACTTAGTGTTATTGAGTACAAGTAGATAGTAGAACTAAGTAGTGGTATTTAGCAACACTTAGTACCGAAAATTTTTTGCAGAGGCCTGGTGCGCGTTTCCAAAGATCGGCGTGACAGGCGCAAATCAGAAGCGCTGCAAGATCAACCCGCTCGGTAGGGTAGGGAAACAGGCAACCACCGAGGAGAGAGCCGCCGCATGCAATCCACACAGCTTTGGGAATTGGTGAGAAGCGAGCGCCAGAGGCTTTCGCTGCTCCTGAATGGCCTCGACCCGGACCAGTGGCAAGCCACAACGTTGAGCCAGGCCTGGAGCGTTCGCCATGTAGCCGCGCACCTCGCGGCGGCAGGTTCAACCGGGACTGGCCAATGGCTGCTGAATATGCTGCTCAGCGGATTCAATGCTGATCGGCACAACGATCGGCTCTTGAAAAAATACTGGGGAACCTCGGCAAATCAAACCCTGGAAAACTTCGATAGATCTTGCAATCAAACCAGGGCGGTTTTCAATTCGGTGCCGGGTTTGCTGGGAGAAATCGTGGTCCACGGCCAGGACGTTGCGGTCGCGCTGGGCCTGAATCTGGAACCAGACCCTGCCGCGGTTCGTGAAGTTGCCCGGTTCTATTCCACACAGGATTTTGCCGTTAACAGCAAAACCTTGATCAAAGGCCTCAAGCTCATCGCCACGGACGACTCCTTCACTTCCGGGCACGGAGCTGTGGTGCGCGGCAAGCTATTGGATCTGGTGATGGTCATGGCAGGCAGGCCAGCATTCCTGCAGCAGCTGGAGGGCGAGGCAGTTGAAGAACTGCGCTTGAGGCTTGTGTGAGGTAGGGAGCGCAAAAAGCATCGCGCCGCACGAATACTGTGCGACGCGATGCAAATTTTGATGAGCGCTAGTTGGCGGCCAGCACTGCAAACGCCAACGGGTTCTCCAGGTCGCCGGCGTAAAGCAGGCCGCCGGACTGGTCGGCCAGATCCAGCATTTGCTGGTTGTTGCGAAGCTGCAACCGGTTCAGGCAAGAGAGCGGGAACGATTTTTCAAAGAGCCCCAGCTCGTCAAAGCGCTGCGCAAATTCAGGATGCCCGGCACGGTAATCCAGCAGCCGTTCAACCACGATCTTCCAGAAGTCCTGTTCGGGCAGGATGCCTTCGACATCCAGCAGCGGCGCCAGGAAGCGGAAGAAGGAATCGAATACGTCGGTGAAGACCGAGAGAACCGGATCTCCACCGGTGCGCACCCGGCGGATTTCTTCTGGCAACTGAACCCGGTCGGAAAGCACCGCAATTTCTTCGCCCAGATCCTTGAGCAGCACCTTCTTCACCGCGCCGTTTTCCAGGATCA
>Ga0308170_10001188_pt1 | contig 26361 bp, 14 predicted proteins | sample PhyBR2_2_FD_202136 | JGI IMG/M metagenome (GOLD analysis project Ga0308170, IMG submission 202136) | Phyllosphere microbial communities from UC Gill Tract Community Farm, Albany, California, United States - DLSLSB.R2 | ecosystem: Host-associated > Plants > Phyllosphere > Unclassified | place...
TCTTGTCGATCCAGAATCCGAGGCCGTTGCTGTCCGGCGTGCGGTCGAACGCGGCCTGGTACAGGCGGTAGGCCTGGCCGGCGACGCCATCCTTGCCGCCATCGAGCGCGATGGCGGTGTCGTCGAAATACAGGCGCTCGACGCTCACCAGGCGATCGACGTCGGCCGCTCTGGCCAGGTCGGTGACGCTGGCTTGCGCGGCGCCGCCCTGCAGTTTGTAGGCAGCGAACTTGCCGGCAAAGGTCGCCGTGTCCAGGCCTTCCTGGCCATCGAGCAGGTCGCTGCCGGCGCCGCCGCGCAAGACGTCGTCGCCGGCGCCACTGAGCAGGATGTTGTTGGCGTCATTGCCGGTCAGTTTGTCGTTGCCGCTGCCGCCCCAGGCATTTTCGATCACGGTGCCGAAGTTGATCGTCACCTGGCCGGCGTCGACGATCGAGTCGGTGCGCGTGCCCAGGTCGCTCCAGTAGCCGGGACGCAGGTCGAGCGTCAGGTTGCTGCTCAATGCCCTGCCGTCGAGGGCATCGTTGCCCGCACCGTCGTAGAACATGTTCGAGGCATTCGGGTTGAGCACGTGCACCGTATCGCCGCCGAAGGCGCCGGCGGCGGGGCCGTACAGGTACTGCAGCGACGCGATGTCGAGCGCGCTGTAGAACAGGCGGTAGTCGCTCGGGTTGCTGGTATACGACATGACGGTGTGCGCGGTGCTGTCTTCGCGCTCGGCCAGAAACGGGCCTGGGCCGAAGTCGCCAACCGCATCGGCATGGCCGAACGGGTGCTTCAGTCCCAGCGTATGACCGAATTCGTGGAGGTAGGTCAGCACGGCGTAGTTGTCTTCGCTCGGCGCGAGGTTGCTCGCGCTCTGGTGGTTGAGCATGAAAATATCCGGGCTGGCGTAGCCGGCCGACGTGCTTTGCCGGTTGTTGGCCATCACCACCACGCCTTCGGCCTCGGCATCGGCCGTCTGGCGGAATTCGACGTTGATGACGCTGCTGATGTAGTCGAGCACCTTCTTCATGAACGCGCGCTGCGTTGCACTGAACGGCTGGAACTCGAGCTTGTCCTGATCGCGAAAGTCCGACGCCGGGCTGTCTGCGAAATGGTAGTACTTGACGGTCGGCCCGGACCCCGGCGCCGTCACCGGCGACGCCTCGGCCAGCGCGGCGATCCAGTTCGGCAGCTTCTGCACGCCCGCGGCCCAGGTCCAGTTCTCGACGCCGGCGTTCGGCCGGTACCAGTCGACATGGATGACGCCCTTGTCGTTGCCGCCCGCGTCCCATATCTGGTCGTTCAGGCTGCGAATGATATACGTGTCGTCGCCGAGACCGCCGTACAGCAGATTGCTGCCAGTCCCGCCGTCGAGGACGTCGGCCAGGTCGCCGCCATATAGTTTGTCGTTGCCGGCGCCGCCGAGCAGCGTGTCGCCGGCCGTGTCGTCACGGAAGGTTTCCGCGGCATAGTCCCAGATCTTGCCGCTATGAAGCTCGTCGTCGCCGTCGCCGCCATCGAGCAGGTCCTTGCCGCCGCCGCCATGAAGCACGTCGTTGCCGGCGCCGCCGAGCAGCGTGTCGTCGCCGGCGCCGCCCAGCAGCGTGTCGTCGCCATCGCCGCCGTCGAGGGTGTCGCCTTTGGGGTCGATGCCGAAGGTGCGGGTAATCGGGTCATACACCGCGCCGCTTTCGAGCGTGTCGTTGCCGCCGTTGCCGAGCAGGACGTCATGGCCGCCGCCGCCGTACAGGCGTTCGTCGCCAGCGCCCCCGCGCAGGGTTTCGTCTTCGGTGCTGCCGATTTTTTCGATAAGTGCTGCCATGACTGCTCGCTTTGCGGTGAAGTGGTGTGTGCGACGCCGCGCCTAGGCGGCGCGTCGGGCGGCAGCTATCTTAACAGGTGATGTTTCCTATGGGAAATTCCGACCGGGTAAAGTGATGCCCTTCGGGCTGCGCTCAGGCAGCGCCGCTCAGATCACTGCAGTATAGGCGATGCCGGCGCCGATGATGCCGGCCAGCGCTTCCTGGTTTTCCAGGCTCTGGCTGATGTCGAGCAGCAGTGCCGCGCTCGACACCGCGCCGCTCTCGAGGTGGCCGAGGTAGAAGTCGAAGCCGCCCGGGTCCGGCGCCCGGTGCAGCACATTGGTGTAGACCTTGGTCAGCAGCTCGCGGTGGCTCGGCGCGGCGCCGTACATGGCGAGCCATTCGTTTGACGTCGTGAAGGCGGTGGCGACGTCGATCAGGGCGACGCCGTGATCCATCTTGTCGATCCAGAATCCGAGGCCGTTGCTGTCCGGCGTGCGGTCGAACGCGGCCTGGTACAGGCGGTAGGCCTGGCCGGCGACGCCATCCTTGCCGCCATCGAGCGCGATGGCGGTGTCGTCGAAGTACAGGCGCTCGACGTCCACCAGGCGGTCGATGTCGCCCGGCCGCCGCAGGTCGGCCACGGTCGACTCGAGCGTGCCCGGCTTCAGCCTGTAATCGGCGAACTTGCCGGCCAGGCGCGCCACGTCGAGCCCCGCGCCGCCATCGAGCATGTCGCTTCCGACGCCGCCGTGCAGCAGGTCGTTGCCGGCGCCGCCGCGCAGCACGTTGTTGGCGTCGTTGCCGGTCAGCTTATCGCTGCCGCTGCCGCCCCACGCATTCTCGATCACGGTGCCGAAGTTGATCGTTACCTGGCCGGCGTCGACGACGTCGTCAAGACGCGTGCCAAGGTCGCTCCAGTAGCCCGGACGCAGGTCGAGCGTCAGGTCGGTGTGCAAGGCAGTGCCGTCGAGCGCGTCGTTGCCGGCGCCGTCGTAGATCATGTTCGACGCGCCTGGAATGAGTGCATGAATGGTGTCGCCGGCAAAGACCCCGGCGGCTGGGCCGTGCAGGTACTGCAGGGCGGCGATGTCGAGCGTATCGAAGGCCATGCCATCGTGCTGCTGGCCAGGGAACCAGGTCATGACGGTGTGCTGTGAAGCGTGTTCACCCCTGCCTGGGAAATCAATGGCAGACACCCCGGCGCCGTCGCGCGTGAAAACCGGGAAATGCAGGCCCAGCATGTCGCCGACGGCCTTCAGGTAGGCCGGCGCGGCGTCATTGTCTTTGCCTGGTGCGAGGTTGTCCGGCGCCTGGGAATTCATCCGCAGCTGGCCAGCGATCGTGTAGCCGGTGCCGTACTGTTGCAGGTTATTGCCCATCATGACCACGCCGGTGGCGTTCGGATCGCCGGTTTCGCGAAATTCGACGTTGATCAGCGTGCTGACATAGTCGAGCACCGCTTTCATGAACGTGCGCTGGACGCTGCTGAAAGGTTGGAAGCCGCGCAGATCGTCACTGAGCCAGGGAGAATCGACCTGTTCTGCGAAGTGATACAGCAACAGCGCCGGCACTGCGCCGGACACGGCCACGGGCGGTGTGGCCACCAGCGCATCGATCCAGTACGGCAGTTTCTGGACTCCCGGGGCCCAGGTCCAGCTTTCTATTGCGCTGTCCGTTTTGTACCAGTCCACATGGATGATGCCACGGTCGTTGCCAGCGGTATCCCAGGTCTGGTCGGTCACACTGCGGATCAAATACGTGTCGTCGCCGTCGCCGCCGTGCAGCGCGTTGACGCCGCTGCCGCCGTCGAGCGTGTCGTTGCCGGCGCTCCCTGTCAGGCGGTCGTTGCCGGCGCCGCCAAGCAGCAGGTCCCCGACGCTATCGTCCAGCACGTCGACCGCGCCGGGATCGACGATGATGCCGCTTTCGATCAAGTCGTCGCCGTCGCCACCGTCGAGCGTGTCCTTGCCGCCGCCGCCGACCAGCCAGTCGTTGCCGGCGCCGCCGAGCAGTTTGTCGTCGTGCGCGCCGCCGCGCAAGCTGTCATCGCCGGCGCCGCCATCGAGGGTGTCGCCCCGGTTGTCGCGGCCCAGTTTGAACGTGAGCGGGTTGGTGAGGTAGCCACTGTTGAGCGCATCGTTGCCGCCCCCGCCGAGCAGGATGTCGGCGCCGCCACCGCCGTACAGCACATCGTCGCCCTCGCTGCCCCGCAGGAGTTCGTCGTTTTTGGTGCCGAATTTCTTGATTCCTGTCGCCATTGCGTGCTCGCTTTCCCGATGCGTGATGCGGTGCGCCACGACGGCGAATTTCGCCAGGGTCGGGCGGCAGCAATCTTAACATTTGGTATTTGCTAATGGAAATATTTGTTGGAAGAATGCGCGCAAAGGTGGCGGGCGCCGCAAGGCCGCCCGCTGTCAGGCGCGCGGCAGCACGAACCTCACCTGCAGGCCGCCGCCAGCACGGTTGGCCGCCGTGAGCTGCCCGCCATGCGCTGCGGTAACCCGCTGGGCGATCGCCAATCCGAGCCCGTGGCCGTCGACACCCGAGGCCGAGGCGCCGGATCGGAAGAACGGTTCGAAGACCGAGGCCAGGTCGGCAGCTTCGATGCCTGGTCCGCGGTCGAGCACCTCGATGCACGCGCTGGCGCCTTGTGCACGCAACGCCACCATCACCTGGCCGCCGGCAGCGCTGTGCTTGACCGCATTGCGCACCACGTTCTCGATCGCGCTCCACAGCAGGTCGGGGTCGCCGTTGACCTGCAAGGCGGCGTCGGCGCCGGCCTCGACCTCGACCAGGATCCGGATGGCGCCGCCACCGGCCTGCGCCACCTCGAAGCGGGCATCGGCCACGATCGCATCGACCAGTTCGGTCAGGTCGACCGGCTCGCGCCGCACCACGTCGGGCGAGGCTTCCAGGCGCGACAGCGTCAGCAGCTCGCCCACCAGCTTGTCCATGCGGATGCTTTCGCGCTCGATGCGCTCGAGCGAATTGGCGACCTTGTCCGGCTGCTGGTGCGCCAGGCCGACCGCCGCCTGCAGGCGCGCCAGCGGCGAGCGCAGTTCGTGCGAGACGTCGTGCAGCAAGCGCCGCTGGCCGTCCATCAACGCGCGCAGGCGGCCGCTCATGCGGTCGAAATCGCGTCCCAGGTCACTGAGTTCATCGCCGCCCTTGTGCGAGCCTTCGAAACGCGGCGCCAGGTCGCCGGCCGCCGCCGCCTCGAAGGCGCTGCGCAGGGCGCGGATCGGGCGCGAAAAATACCAGGCCAGCAGCGCCGCGAACAGCAGGCTGGCCAGCACCGCCGCGACAATGCCGGCGATCTGGCCGATGCGACGCCCGAAGCCCGGGTCCATGCCCGGCATCAGGCCCGGTCCATCGGGGCGCCGCCCACGCGCGCCTTGCGGGCGGCCCTGGCCATAGACGCGCGATGCGAACACCACATATTGCGCGCCATCGGGCGCTGTCATGCGGCGCGCCGCGCTTTCGCTGTCGGCGCTGTCCTCAAGCAGGATGCGCTCGACTTGCGCCAGCAGCTCGGGACGCACCGCGCGGCCCAGCAGGTCGCGCCGCTGCTGGTCGAGCACGTACACCTGCGGACGGCGTAGCTCGCCCACCATGCGCCGCAGCGCCGGCACTCCGCCATAGCGCAGCGTGGCCGCGGCGGCATCGAGCGCAATCGCGGCCGGCGGACCGCTGTCGAGCGTCGGGGCAGGGCGCTGGCGCGCCTGGTCGCGCAGCCAGAAGGCGCCGCCGATGCCGATCGTGGCCGCCACCTGGGCCAGCAAAATCGACAGGAAGAACTTCCAGAACAGGCGTCCCATCAGTCGCGGATCAGCTGGTAGCCCTGGCGGTAGATCGTCTGCAGGCACGAGCGGCCGTCGGCCAGGGGGCCGAGCTTGTGGCGCAGGCTGCTCAGGTGGACGTCGATGTTGCGATCGAACCGCGCCAGCGGCCGGCCCAGTCCCTGCTCGGACAGTTCGTTCTTGCTCACCGGCCGTCCGGCGTTGCGCGCCAGGACTTCGAGCAGGTTGAATTCGGTGCTGGTCAGGTCGATCTGCTTGCCGTCCCAGCTCGCGCGGCGCTGTTCGGGCACCATGGTCAGCTTGCCGACGCTGAGCGTGACGCCAGGGCCGTTGTCCTGGGTGGCATGGGTGCGGCGCAGGATGGCGCGCACGCGTGCGGTCAGTTCGCGCGGGGTGCACGGTTTGGCGACGTAGTCGTCGGCGCCCAGTTCCAGCCCCAGGATGCGGTCGGCGTCGTCGCCGCGCGCGGTCAGCATCAGGACCGGGATGCGGCTGGCTGCGCGGATCTGGCGCAGCGCCTCGATGCCGCTCATGCCCGGCATCATGACGTCGAGGATGGCGATCGCGTGGCGGTTGCCGAGCGCCTCGCGCACCCCGTCTTCGCCATTGTGCACGGTGGTGACCTGGAAGCCTTCCTGCGCCAGGTATTCGGCGAACATGCCGACCAGTTCGACGTCGTCGTCGATGAGTAAAACGTGATTCATGGCCACAGGATAGCAAAGCGCGCGCTGCCGGTCTGCTATTGCGCCCCTGGCTTTACGCCGATTTACGCCGCTTGGCCGCGCTTTACATCGGCGCGCAACACAATGGCGCCTCCAACACACGGGAGCACACATGCACGACCATGACCAGGGCCTCGGCGCCGAACTCAAACGCCTGCTGGCGCAACCGGCCAGCCGCCGCCAGTGGCTGCGCTGGCTGTTGGCCGGCGCCGGCGCCGGCACCGGCATGTTGCCGCTGGCCGGTTGCGGCGGCGCCAGCGACGATGGCTTCGGCATCACTGCCTCGACCACCACCGGCAGCGGCGCCACCCCCGTCAGCAGCGCAGCGTGCTCGATTATCCCGGAAGAAACCGGCGGCCCGTATCCGGGCGACGGCACCAACCGCAACGCCAACGGCGTGGTCAATGCGCTGACCTTGTCGGGCATCGTGCGCAGCGACATCCGCGCCAGCGTCGCCGGCGCCACCGGCGTGGCTGCGGGCGTGCCGCTCACCATCCGCCTGCAACTGGTGAACGTGGCCACCGGCTGCACGCTGGCGCCAGGCGCCGCGCTGTACCTGTGGCACTGCACGCGCGAGGGCGGCTATTCGATGTACTCGAATGGCATCGTGAACGAGAACTACCTGCGCGGCGTACAGGAAGCCGACAGCGAAGGCTGGGTCAGCTTCAGCACCGTCTTCCCGGGCTGTTATGACGGACGCATGCCGCACGTGCACTTCGAGGTGTTCCCAAGCCTGGCCAAGGCCGGCAGTGCGGCCAACCGGGTCAAGACCTCGCAGTTCACCTTCCCGCTGGCGACGCTGAACGACGCCTATACGGCCAGCGGCTACGCCAGCAGCGTAAGCCACCTGGCGCGCATCAGCTACGCCAGCGACAACGTGTTCAGCGACGGCAGCGCGCTGCAGATGGCGAGCATGACCGGCAATCCGAGCCAGGGCTATGTGGCGACGCTGGTAGTAGGCGTTTCACTCTAATGGGGTACGCGGGGCGGCGCGGGGCTCGTACAATGGACCGTCGATCCACCACCGCCCCGCACCCATGTCCACTGCCAAGCCGCTGCTGCACTTCGCCCACGGGAACAGCTACCCGGCCGGCACCTACAGCCGTTTGCTGGAGGCGCTGTCCGAACACTACGACGTGCGCACACTGGACATGCATGGCCATGATCCGCGCTATCCGGTCGGCGACGGCTGGGAGACGCTGGTCGACGAACTGGTGTCGCATCTGGAGGTCTACGGCCAAGCGGCGATCCTGGTCGGCCACTCGCTGGGCGGCATGCTGTGCGCAATGGCGGCCGCGCGCCGCCCGGACCTGGCGCGCTGCGTGGTGATGCTCGATTCGCCGGTGGTGGGCGGTTGGCGCGCTCTGGCGTGGCGCATCGCCAAGCGCTTCGGCTACGGCGAGCGGCTCTCGCCCGCGCGTTTCTCGTACAAGCGGCGCAACCTGTGGCCGAGCCGCGAGGCCGCCTACAGCCACTTCAGCGCCAAGCCGATCTTCCAGGCCTGGGCCCCGGGCGCGCTGGACGATTATCTCGAGCACGGGCTGGCGCCGCACGCCGACGGCGTCACCCTGCGCTTCACGCGCGACGTCGAGACCGCGATCTACGCCACGCTGCCGCACCGCATGGGCAAGGTGCTGCGGCAACCGTTCGCGGTGCCGGTCGGCTTCATCGCCGGCACCGATTCGCAAGAGCTGCGCCAGGCCACGCTGGGGCCGACGCGCAAACTCGTGGGCCCGAACCTGGTCATGATCGAAGGCAGCCATTTGTACCCGCTGGAAAAGCCTGGCGAGACGGCGCGCCTGACACAGGCCATGATCGAACGGCTGCTCGGCGCCGCCTGAACTGGCGGAGAGGCCGGCAAATCGCGTAAAATCGCGGGATTTTCTCCCTGCCTGGAAACCGACAATGACAATCAAGAGCGACAAATGGATCCGCCGCATGGCCGAAAGTACGGGCATGATCGAGCCGTTCGAGCCGCAGCAGGTGCGCGAGCAGGACGGCCGCCGCATCATCTCGTTCGGCACCTCGTCGTACGGCTACGATATCCGCTGCGCCGACGAATTCAAGGTGTTCACCAACATCAACAGCACCATCGTCGACCCCAAGAACTTCGATTCGAATTCGTTCGTCGATGTGAAGAGCGATGTCTGCATCATTCCGCCGAATTCGTTTGCGCTGGCGCGCACCATCGAATACTTCCGCATCCCGCGCAACGTGCTGACCGTGTGCCTCGGCAAATCGACCTACGCGCGCTGCGGCATCATCGTCAACGTGACGCCGTTCGAGCCGGAGTGGGAAGGCTATGTGACGCTGGAATTTTCGAACACCACGCCGCTGCCGGCCAAGATCTACGCCGGCGAAGGCTGCGCGCAGGTGCTGTTCTTCGAGAGCGATGAAGTGTGCGAAACCTCGTACAAGGACCGTGGCGGCAAGTATCAGGGACAGAGTGGAGTGACGTTGCCGAAGACGTGATGGGGTGGCTGTGGATCGAACTCGGGTCCCCTTGGCGGGGAGCCAAGTTTGCAAGCGCAGCGTCGACATCAAACGGCACCACGAAAAAAAACCCGGATCGCTCCGGGTTTTTTTACATCAGGCAGATCGCGTTCAAACGGCTTGCGCGTTCTCCGCATCCTGCATCACGCAGTCGACGAAGTACCCACGCTTGCCATCCACCTCGCGCTTGACCAGCCCGTGCACGTCGGTCTCGAAGCCCGGGAAGCGCTCGTTGAAGTCACGTGCGAAGCGCAGGTAATCGACGATCGTGCGGTTGAAGCGCTCGCCCGGGATCAACAGCGGAATGCCCGGCGGATAAGGCGTCAAGAGGATCGCCGTGATGCGGCCTTCCAGTTCGTCGATCGCCACGCGCTCGATGCGGCGGTGCGCCATGTTGGCGAACGCGTCCGACGGCTTCATGGCCGGGATCATGTCCGACAGGTACATCTCGGTCGTCAGGCGCGCCACGTCGCGCTGCGCGTAGAACGTGTGGATCTCGGTGCACAGGTCGCGCAGGCCGCGGGTTTCGTAGCGCGGGTTGGCCGAGGCGAACTGCGGCATCGCGCGCCACATCGGGGCGTTGCGGTCGTAGTCGTCCTTGAACTGCTGCAGCGCCGTCACCAGGGTGTTCCAGCGGCCTTTGGTGATGCCGATCGTGAACATGATGAAGAACGAGTACAGGCCGCACTTCTCGATGATCACGCCGTGTTCGGCCAGGTACTTGGTCACGATCGAGGCCGGGATGCCGGTCTCGCCGAACTGGCCCGACAGGTCCAGGCCCGGGGTCACGACGGTGGCCTTGATCGGGTCGAGCATGTTGAAGCCCGGCGCCAGGTTGCCGAAGCCGTGCCAGGTTTCTTCGGCGCGGATCATCCAGTCGTCCTGGGTGCCGATGCCTTCTTCCGAAAACTTGTCCGGTCCCCAGACCTTGAACCACCAGTCGTCGCCGAAATCGGCGTCGACCTTCTTCATCGCGCGGCGGAAGTCGAGCGCTTCCAGGATCGATTCCTCGACCAGGGCGGTGCCGCCCGGCGCTTCCATCATCGCCGCGGCGACGTCGCACGACGCGATGATCGAATACTGCGGCGAAGTCGACGTGTGCATCAGGTACGCTTCGTTGAAGGCGTCCTGGTCGAGCTTGACCGATTCGGACTCGCGCACCAGCACTTGCGACGCCTGCGACAGGCCGGCCAGCAGTTTGTGCGTCGACTGGGTCGAGAAGATCATCGACTCCTTGGCGCGCGGGCGGTTCTGGCCGATCGCGTGCATGTTCTTGTAGAAGTCGTGGAAGGTGGCGTGCGGCAGCCAGGCTTCGTCGAAGTGCAGGGTGTCGATCTTGCCGTCCAACATTTCGCGCAGGGTCTCGACGTTGTACACCACGCCGTCGTAGGTCGACTGGGTGATGGTCAGGATGCGCGGCTTCTTGTTGACGGCGTTGCGCGCGAACGGATTCGCTTCGATTTTCCGTGCGATCGATTCGGGCGTGAATTCCTCGAGCGGGATCGGACCGATGATGCCGAGGTGATTCCGGGTCGGCATCAGGAACACGGGGATCGCGCCGCACATGATGATCGAGTGCAGGATCGACTTGTGGCAGTTACGGTCGACCACGACGATGTCGCCCGGGGCGACGGTCGAGTGCCACACCATCTTGTTCGAGGTCGAGGTGCCGTTGGTCACGAAGTAGCAATGGTCGGCGCTGTAGATGCGCGCGGCGTTGCGTTCGGACTTGGCGACCGGGCCGGTGTGGTCAAGCAGTTGGCCGAGTTCCTCGACCGCGTTGCAGACGTCGGCGCGCAGCATGTTCTCGCCGAAGAACTGGTGGAACATCTGGCCGATAGGGCTCTTCAGGAACGCCACGCCGCCCGAGTGGCCCGGGCAGTGCCACGAGTACGAACCGTCATACGCGTAGTTGACCAGCGCGCGGAAGAACGGCGGCGCCAGGCTGTCCAGATAGGCCTTGGCTTCGCGGATGATGTGGCGCGCCACGAATTCCGGCGTGTCCTCGAACATGTGGATGAAGCCGTGCAGCTCCTTCAGGATGTCGTTCGGGATGTGGCGGCTGGTGCGGGTCTCGCCGTAGATATAGATCGGGATGTCGGCGTTCTTGTGACGGATTTCCTTCACAAACGCGCGCAGGCCGAGCAGGGCCGAATCGGTTTCTTCAATCGAGCCGCCGCCGAATTCCTCGTCGTCGATCGAGAGCACGAAAGCGGATGCGCGCGACTGCTGTTGGGCGAACTGGGACAGGTCGCCATAGCTGGTCACACCGACGACCTCCATGCCTTCCTGTTCCATCGCGGCAGCGAGCGCGCGAATGCCAAGACCGGAGGTGTTCTCCGAGCGGAAGTCCTCGTCAATGATGACAATGGGGAAACGAAATTTCATCGACAGCTCCAAAGCGAAGCGCCGTGTCGGCGGCGGGCCCTTGCCGGGTCATCCGGACAGGCCCGGCCGCCCCACGGCACCGGGTAAAAATGAGAAGCGGATTTTCGCAGAAATCGCGGGTTCCGGTGCAATTATTTTGTCAGCTTAGCCAGAGAACGCGATCGGCGGCGCACTCTAGCTGGCCCGCGGTTCGGACTGGGCACGGCGCGCGTAGGTGACGAAGGCGTAATCGACGCCATTGGCCGCGTCGCGATGCGTTTCGCGCGCGGTTTCCAGCCATACCGCCGGGTCGATCGGCGGGAAGAAGGTGTCGCACTTGAACGCGTGATCGATGTGGGTGACGATCATGCTGTCAGCCACATTCATCGCGCTGTCGAAGATCTGGGCGCCGCCGATGATGCTGGCTGCTTCGCCGTCCAGTTGCGCGATCGCGTCCTCGAGCGACGCTGCGCGCTGCACGCCGTCGTGCGACCACTCTGCGTTGCGGGTGACGACGATGTTGCGCCGTTTCGGTAAAGGACGGCCGATCGAGTCGAAGGTCTTGCGGCCCATGATCACCGGTTTGCCAAGCGTGACGCGCTTGAAGTGCGCCAGGTCTTCGGGCAGGTGCCAGGGCAGCTGGTTGTCGACGCCGATGCCGTTTTGGGCGTCGATGGCGACGACCAGTGTAAGTTGTGCGATCTGCGTGGACATGTCTGACTCCGATACTGGTAAAAGCAGCGCATGGTGGCCGTAAGCCGCCCCGGTGTCAAGCCGGGACGGCGCGGGCTTTCAGCTCTCGCAGCGCGCCACGCCATTGTCGACGCTGATGCAGGCGGCGGCGCGGCCGCTTGCCAGCGCCTTCAAGATGCGCGCCTCGGCGTCGGCCGTGGTGCGCGCGATACCGAACAGCCGGCACACGGCGCGCGCCAGGCTCTCCGGCGCGGTGCCGCCCTGGCGCTGCAATACGTGGATGGCGGCGTTGCCCAGTTCCTCCAGGCTGATCTCGTCGATCGCGCGGCGCGATTCCGGCTCGTCCGACGGGATGCGCACGCCCTCCCATGCAGCCGGGTCAGCGGCGCGCGGCCAGTAGACGTTGACGCCGTCGGCGCCGGCACGGGCCGGATAGGGCGCCAGGCGCGTCAAGAGTTCTTCGATGCGCCGGCTCATGCGCGCCTGGCCCCAGGCGCGCGCCACGCGCCGGAACAGCAGCTCTTGCAGGATCGGGCCTTCGAGCTCGATCGCGTTGACCAGCTGCGCGCGCAAGCTGGCCAATGCGGCGCGTTCGTGGAAATCGTCCGGCTCGCCGCGCTCGAGCGGCGTGACGCGGTACACCGGCAGGCTCGGTGCGGCAGTTTCCTCGACCGGCGCTGCTTCCACTTGCGTAACCTGCTCTGGCTCGACGATCTGCTCGACCGGCGCCGGCGCCTGTTCCAGCGGCTGACAGACCAGGTGCTCGAGCCGCGCCAGCAAGCGGCGCGCCGGCGCATCCGGGTCGAGCCACCAGTCGGTCGACCAGATGCGGTGCAGCTCCCAGCCCAGGCCTTCGAGCACGTGCTGGCGCAGGCGGTCGCGGTCGCGCGCGGTGGCGCCGGAGTGGTAGGTCGCCCCGTCGCACTCGACGCCAAGAAGATAGCGGCCCGGCGCGCGCGGGTCGACCACGCCGATGTCGATCCGGTAGCCCGACACGCCGACTTGCGGATGGGCGTCCCAGCCATGCTGGCGCAAGAGCGCAATGACTTGCGCTTCGAACGGGCTGTCCGGCTCGCGCCCGGTCGGCATGCTTTGCTCGGCCAGCGCGCGCGGTCCGCGAATCGCGAATTCCAGGTAGTGCTTCAAGTCGCGCACGCCGCTGGCGCGCACGCGCGACAGATCGATCTGCTCCGGCATCAAGGTGCTGAAGATGACCACGTTCTGGCGCGCGCGCGAGATCGCCACGTTCAGGCGGCGGTGGCCGCCGTCGAGATTGAGCGGGCCGAAGTTCAGGCTGACCTTGCCCGCCGCATCGGGACCGTAGGTGATCGAGAAGTAGATGACATCGCGCTCGTCGCCCTGCACGTTTTCGAGGTTCTTGATGAACAGCGGCTCTTGCGTGGCCTGCGCCAGCGCCGCGTCGAGCTGCGGCACGGCGCGCCGGCGTTGGTCGAGCATGCGCTCGATCAGGCTTTGCTGCGCCTGATTGAAGGTGACCACGCCGACGCTGCGGCGACGCTGTGCCGGGTCGAGGTAATGCGCCTCGACCGCGCGCACGATCGCTTCGGCTTCAAAGCGGTTGGAACGTGATCCGCCGCGGTCGTACACGCCCTGCACGCGCTGGAACCTGACTCCGGTGTCTTCGGTGAATGGCGACGGGAACGTTACCAGCGCGTTGTCGTAATAGGTGGCGTTGCTGAACGCGATCAGGCTTTCGTGGCGGCTGCGGTAGTGCCATTGCAACGTGAGCTTCGGCAGGCCGATGCCAAGGCATTCGTCGAGGATGCTCTCGAGGTCTTGCAGCTCGCCATCCTGGCCGTTGTCATCGTCGCTGTCGCCACGGTTGAAGAAGCTCGTTGGCGGCAGCTGCCTGGTGTCGCCCACGCACACCAGCTGGCGCCCGCGCGCGATTGCGCCCACCGCATCCCACACCGGGATCTGCGACGCTTCATCGAAGATCACTACGTCGAACTGGGCGTGATTGGCGTCCAGGTACTGCGCCACCGACAGCGGTGACATCAGCATGCACGGTTTGAGGCGCGGCATCAAGGTCGGCAGGTTCTGCACCAGCTGGCGGATCGGCATGTGCTTCTTTTGCTTCTGCAGTTCACGCCGCAGCTTGCCCATTTCGGAATCGGCGCTCGGCGCCATGCCGGCGCTGGCCGGCACCTGGCCCGCCAGTCGCGCCGCCACATAGCTTTCGGTCAGCTTCTGGAAGCGCGCGTCGGCGCTGCGGAATTCGTCGATCTTGCGTTCATGGTCGGCGCTCGAGAAGGTGCGCAGAATCGGCTCGGCGCCGATCGCTTCGCGCAGCCACCAGGTGCGATAACTGAATTCAAAGTATTCGGCTACCTGCGCCAATGGTGCCTGGCCGGCTTCCAGCGCCTGCACGACGCCGCCCAGGCCTTGTTCGAGCGCGAGGTGGCGTGCGCCTTGCCACAGGCACCAGGGTTGCAGCTGGCGCGCCGCGCGGCGCCATCCCTGCAGCGTCGCCGCTACCTGCGCCAGTGCGCCGCCGGCGTCGGGCGCGCATAGCGGCGCAGCCGCGGCCAGCTGCTCGACGCGCCCGCGCTGTTGTTCGAACCCGCGCCAGGCGTCGCGGTAGGCCAGCAGCACATTGGCCGTGGCCATGCCCGGTTTGAGCAAGGCGCGCTGTTCGCCGACCAGCGGCGCCAGGCGTGCCTGCAGGGCCGCCAGCAGTTCGGCATCGGCGCCTGCCAGACGCTGCACCGTGTCGGCGAAGCGGCTCGCCCACAGGCCGGCGTCGTCGACCAGGTGCCAGTCGGTGGCGGCGCCACTGAAATCATCCTGCAGCAGTTCATGCGCTTCGCCCGCCATGCGCCCCAGCACGCGGTCTTCGGTATTCACGACCGCGAGCGCGTCGAGCAGGCCGGGCACGGCATCGGCTGCGACCGGCGCACCGTCGGCGCGGCAGGCGCGCAGCCGTGCGGTCAGGGTGCGCTGGGCGAACCATTTTTTTGGCCACCAGGTCTGCTGGGCGGCTGCCCATTCCTGGCGCAGTGCGCCGGCGTCGAGCGTCGCGAAGTCGTCGCGGTAGGCGCCGCCGAGCGTGTTCCAGGCGGCGCTGCGCGCGGCGCCGTGGCGCGCGAGTGTCGCCAGGCGGCTGCGCGCCGCCTCGTCGTGCGCGGTCCGCGCCACACCGGCCGGCACCCGCGGCGCCGCCAGCATCACGTCAGCCAATTCGTCGAGGATCGCCAACTCGGCATGCGCCAGGCCGCCGGCGTCGAGCTCCAACAAGCCGAAATACTGCGCCGTCACGGCCTGCAAATGCGCGCTGGCCGTCTCCAGCGTGGCGCCGGCCTGCAGCAGGTCTTGTTCCCGGCTTGGCGTCCAGTCGCGCCAACCGATGGCGGCAAGTGGATGGTCGGCCAGGGTGTCGAGCCGTCCCGCCAGCGTCGCCATGCGGCGGCAGGTTTCGCGCAAGGCGTCGAGCTGCGCGCGCGTGTGTGCGTCGCGGCCGGCGAAGCGTAGCGCGGCAGGTTGCCAGTCGCGGTGCGCGACAGTGGCGCCGATCGCCTCGAACACCGTGAGGTCGTTGTCGTGGACGTGGTGCAGGGCAGCGGCCATGCCGTTCAGGTCCTGGCGCAGCGTCCACAAGCGCTCGGCTTCGCGCTCCCATTCGCGCACGCTACGTTCGCCCGCCGCATCGAGTGCGTTGCCGAGCTGCTTGAGCACATCGGCCTTGCGCGCCTTGGACGAATGCAGCTCGAGACAGAACGCGCCCAGGCCAATGCTCGACAATCGCCGGTGCACCACTTCCAGCGCCGCCATTTTTTCGGACACGAACAGCACGCTGCGGCCAGTGGCCAGCAGATGCGTGATCAGGTTGGTGATGGTCTGGCTCTTGCCGGTGCCGGGGGGGCCTTCAATCACCAGGTTCTTGCCGCCGCTTGCGGCCAGGATCGCGCGCAGCTGCGACGAGTCGGACAGCATCGGCGCGAACACTTCCTGCGGGCGGAAGCTGTCGTCGAGCGTGCGCGGATCGAAGCCGATGCCTTCGTTCGAATAGGCCTGGCCCGGATTGTTGACCAGGTGCGCGACCACGCTGTTTTGCAGCAGCTGCTGCTGGCGGTCCTGCAGGTCTTTCCACATCAGGTATTTGGTGAACGAGAAAATCCCGAGCTCGATCGTGTCCTTGACTTCCCAGCCGCGCAGTTCGCCTACGTGCAGGCGCAATGTCTGCAGGATACGGCCGACATCGATGCCCTTGTCGTCGCCCGGCAGCACATCGAACGACGGCAGCTTGAGCGAGAAATCCTGGGCCAGCTTTTGCAGCAAGGTGGGATTGACGAGCGCGTCGTCGTCATGCCGCGTCAAGCGAAAACCGCTGCGCACCGATTGGCGCGTGAGCGTCACCGGCACCAGGAGGATCGGCGCCTGCAGCACGGTCTCGGCCTGCACTTCTTCTTTCCAGTGCAGGAAGCCGAACGCCAGATACAAGGTGTTGGCGCCGCCTTCTTCCAGGCCGGTCGAGGCAGCGCGGAAGATCTCCAGCAGGCGCGCATCGAGCGCGTCTTCCGGTGCATCGACAATGATCTCGCCGCGTCCGAGCGCGTCGAGCGCCAGCGCGTCGAGCGGATCGGCCCCATTACGCGCCGCGTACACGGACGCGTCGCGCGTATCGCTGCCCGCCATCATCAGCGGCTTGGCGCGCAGCTTGAAGTCCTTGCCTTCGGCCAGGGTGTCCTCGAACGCGGCCAGGTCGGGACACAGCACGCGCAAGGTGGTTTTCGATGGCTTGAAGTTGAGCAGGCGGTTACGCAGCGTCAGGTCGAGCAGGCGACTCTTCCACTTGGCCAGGCGGCCTTCGGGCGTGTCCGGCGTGCCGGCGTCGCGCCTTGGCAGGGCGGCAGGGTCGAGCGGCGGCAATGCCGGCATGGCTTCGATCGCGGGCGCCGGCGTTTCCAGTTCGGGCAGGGCGAGCGTGCCTGGCGCGGCGCGCGACGGCAGCGGGCGCACCTGCAGTTCGCGGGCGCGCCGGATGTCGATCGCGCAGGTGAAGCCGGCCGCGTCGTGCAGGTGCGCGTCGCCGGCAGCGCAGGCGGCGCGCAGGCTGACGTGGTTGGCGTGGGTCGCAACCGTCGTTTCGAACACCATGAACTCGCCGGAAGCGACGCGCTTTCTCACCGCCTGCACGTCGTCGATGCAGCCGGTCGGGAAGCTCTGTTCGACCAGCCACACCCCGACCCAGGCATGGCCTTCCTTGAACAGCACCACCGGATGCAGGCCGCTTTGCTCGAGGCACGAGGCGAACAGCATGGTCAGGTCGAGGCAGGTGGCGATGCGCCCGTCGAGGATGCGTTCGGGTGTGCGAATTTTCTGGCCATTGCCGAACGACGCCGGCGGATTCGCGTAGTGCAGATCTTCGCCGGCGATGGTGCTGTAGATGCTCGAGACCTGCTTCCATACGTGTTCGCGGTTGCGGCTCTGGTAGCCGCTCAGCGCAAGGCCGGGCGCGGCATCGCGCAGCAGGTTCGCGGCTTTGGCCAGCAAGCGGTCGACGACCGGCGAATTGGGCATGCAGAATGCGGCCAGCAGTTCGGGCAGGGCGCGCATGCCGGGCCACTGGTCGTAGGCCAGCACTTCGATCGGATGAGTGGCGCTGCCGACCACCTGGCCGCCAACGCGCGCCGCGGCCTGCAACTGCGCATGTTCGGCTTCGTCGAGCGCTGCCAGGTAACCGTGGTCGGGTTTCAGGTCGACCGGCGATACGGTGCGTGTTTCGCCAGCCTCGATGCGCTCGAACAGGATCCGTTCAGCGCCGGCGAAGCTTGGCGCGCAGCTCAGCGTCAGCTCGACGCCCAGCAGCGGTGTGGCGCCGCTGTTGCGCAGCGTGACCGCGCGCATGACGGGCAGGTTGTTCTGGATGGCCGCATAACCGGTAGTGGGGTCGGCGCCCATCGTCAGCGTCAGCTGCAATGGCGGCAGCGACGCCGGCGGCGCCTGGTCCGCCGCCTCGGATTGCGAGGGTTGCGCGAGCGGGTCCGGGGTCATGTCGGTATCCTGAAAAAACAATGACCCGCAAGCGGGCCGATCGAAATAAGAGAGGGAAAGTAGAGCGTGGTCATGCTGTGGTCAAGCATACCAAAGATCGGTCGTTGGCGTGGGCCGCACGAGGTTGAAGCAGGACGGCCCGGAGGCCGTCCCGTTTCGGGTCACACTGCGACCGGCGCCTTGATGCCCGGATGCGGATCGTACCCTTCGATCACGAAGTCGTCGAAGCGATAGTCGAACAGCGAATCCGGCTTGCGCTTGATGATCAAGCGTGGCAGTTCGCGCATCTCGCGCGCGAGCTGCAGGTCGACCTGCTCCATGTGGTTCGAGTACAGATGGCAGTCGCCGCCGGTCCATACGAAGTCGCCCACTTCCAGGCCTGCCTGCTGCGCCATCATGTGGGTCAGGATCGCGTACGAAGCGATATTGAACGGCACGCCGAGGAAGATGTCGGCGCTGCGCTGGTACAGCTGGCACGACAGCTTGCCGTCGGCGACGTAGAACTGGAACAGCGCATGGCACGGCGGCAGCTTCATGTTCGGCACGTCCGCCACGTTCCAGGCGGAGACGATCATGCGGCGCGAATCGGGGGTGTTGCGGATCTGGTCCAGCACCTGTGCGATCTGGTCGATATGCTCGCCGTTCGGCGCCGGCCAGTTGCGCCATTGGTAGCCGTAGATCGGGCCAAGATTGCCCTCGGCATCGGCCCATTCGTCCCAGATGCTGACGCCGTTTTCCTTCAGGTAGGCGATGTTGGTCGAGCCTTGCAGGAACCAGATCAGTTCGTGGATGATCGACTTCAGGTGCACCTTCTTGGTGGTCAAGAGGGGAAAGCCCTGCTGCAGGTCGAAGCGCATCTGGTAGCCGAACACCGAGCGGGTGCCGGTACCGGTGCGGTCGGTCTTGGTGGCGCCATGCTCTTTTACATGGCGCATGAATTCGAGATATTGGCGCATTGCGATAGGTAGATGAAACAACACGCCATTTTATCATTGACGATCAGGCAGGATCGGCCAGGTGCTGCGAGAACAGTCGCAGCGCATTGCGCAGCACATCGTCGTCCATCGCCACCAGGTTGTCGCCGACGTAGAGTTCGACCACGCTGGTGTCAGGCAGCGCGCCATGCACGGCGCGGTTGAACATCCAGATGCCGTGCTCGCGCGCCAGTGTATCGCGTACCGACAGCGCGCGTTCGCGGCTTACCGGCAGATGCAGGTGCAGCATGTTCGCTTGCGGCGCCGCCGGATTGACGCGTAACCCGGGATGCGTGCGCAGCGCCTCATACAGCAATTCGGTGCGGCGGAAATACGCCGGCATGGCGGCAATGCGCTCGTCGAACTGCATGGCGGCGGCCACCACATACGGCGAGCGATGGATGACGTTACCGCCCTGGCGCCGGAACCATTCGGCGGCGCGTGCGACGAAAGCATGGCTGCCGGCCAGCATGGCGCCACCGAGGCCGCCGATGCCTTTGTACAGCGACACATAGACCGAGTCGAAGCCGGCGGCGATCTGCGCAACCGGCCGGCCGTAGCCTGCGGCCGCTTCCCACAGGCGCGCGCCGTCCATGTGCAGGTGGGCGCCGCGCGCGTGGCAGTGCGCCTTGATTGCTTCGAGCTGGTCCCAGGTCGAGAGTTGGCCGCCGATTTCACGCATCGGGATTTCGAGGCCGACGGCGCCCAGGCGATCGGGGATGGTTTCCAGGTCGGCCGCGCTCCAGGGGCGGTGACGGTCGCCGATGGGCAGCGCGTGGAAATGATCGAGCAGCTGGTGGTTGCCGCGTTCATGCACGAAGATGTGCGAGGTCGGATGCAGCGCGACCAGGCGGCTGGCGCGCTCTTCGCAGGCCAGGCGCAGCGCGGTGACCTGGGTCATCGTGCCGCTGATGCAGAACACGGCGGCTTCGAAACCGAGCAGCTGGGCAACCTTGGCTTCGAACGACTGAATCAGGGCGCCATGGCCGTAGACGTCGTGGTCGATGTCGTGCTGTTCGCACCAGGCAGCCATGGCGGCGTACATCTCGGCCGGACGGCGCGCGCGATGGCCGGGGAAGATCGTGTGACAGCGGCGCTGCAGGTCGGGATCGGACAAAACGGTGCTCCAATGGGCGAGACAGCTACTCTACACCGGGGCGCTGAAGCGGGGAAGGGGATGGTGCTGCACGCGCAGCCACCGGCGTCACACTGCACGCCGGCAGCACCGCAAATACGGGGATCAGCCCTGGGTTAGCGCCGGGCGACGCTTGTTGCCCAGCGCAGCTGGCGCCGCGGCAGCGGCGACATCATCGGCGACACGGAACTGGCGCACCGCGCGCGCCAGCGAATCGGCCTGCTCGCTCATCGCTTGCGCGGCGGCGCTGGCTTGCTCCACCAGCGCGGCGTTCTGCTGCGTGGTCGAATCCATCTCGACCACCGAGCGGTTGACTTCTTCGATGCCCTGGGTCTGTTCCTGGCTGGCGGCGCTGATGTCGGCCATGATGTCGGTCACGCGCTGCACGCTGGCCAGCACTTCCTGCATCGTGGCGCCGGCTTCGCCCACCAGGCGGCTGCCGGCGTCGACTTCGCCATTCGAGGCGTCGATCAGGGTCTTGATTTCTTTGGCAGCGGCGGCGCAGCGCTGCGCCAGGCTGCGCACTTCGTTGGCGACGACGGCGAAGCCGCGGCCCTGTTCACCGGCGCGCGCCGCTTCGACCGCGGCGTTCAATGCCAGGATGTTGGTCTGGAAGGCGATGCCGTCGATAACGCCGGTGATGTCCGAGATCTTGCGCGACGCTTGCGTGATCGAGTCCATGCGCGTCACGACTTGCGACACGGTGTCGCCACCTTTCCTGGCCACGTTCGAGGCGCTGCGCGCCAGTTCGTTGGCGGTGCGGGCGTTGTCGGCATTCTGGCGCACGGTGGTGGTCAGTTGGTCCATCGACGAGGCGGTGGTGGCCAGGCTGGCGGCCTGCTCTTCGGTGCGCTGGCACAGGTCGAGGTTACCGGTCGAAATCTCTTGCGAAGCGTTGGCGATCTGCTCGGCGCCTTCGCGCACCTGGCCGACCACGCCCGACAGACGCGCGCCGATGGTATTGATGGCGGCGGTCAGCTGGCCGATTTCGTCGCGGCGGCGCGAAGCCACTTGCGCGGTCAGGTCGCCGTCGGCGATGCGCATCGCCACGTTCTGCACGTCGGCCAGCGGACGGGTAACGGTGGCGCGCACCAGGAAGTACAGCACCGAGGCCAGCACGGCCAGCGCCAGCAGGCCAAACGTGATGAAGCGGTTGCGCAGGGCGGAAGCGGCGGCGGTGATTTCGTCGTTGTAGGTGCCGCCGGCGATGACCCAGTTCCAGTCCTTCATGTGGGCGTAGGCGGCGAACTTGTGGCGCGCCGCGGTCTCGCCCGGGTTCTTCCAGTCGTATTCGATGGTGCCGTTTTTCTTCTCGAGCATCTCCTTGATGAACTCATGGCCGTCGGCCGAGCGGCTATCGAGGATGTTGTCGCCTTGCTTGAGTGGGTGCACCAGCAGTTCGCCGTAGGTCTTGCCGGGCGCGGCCGAGAGCACGAAGAAGTAGCCGGTTTCGCCGACCTTTACGGCGCCGATGCGCTCTCTCAGGTAGGCGATATCCTTGGTGATGTCGACGCCGACGTACAGCGCGCCGACCACCTTGCCGCCGGCGCTGCGCACCGGTTCGTACTGGGTGATGAACTGCTTGCCGAACAGCGTGGCCAGGCCGACGTAGGTGCGGCCTTCGCGCAGAGCGGCGTAGGCGGGGGACGCTTTGTCGAGCGCCGTGCCGACCGCGCGCGCGCCGTCTTCCTTCTTGACCGACGTCGTCACGCGCACGAAGTCGTCGCCGCTGGCGGCGAAGATGGTGGCGTTGCCGCCGGTGCGTTCGGTGAACGCGTCAGGTACCGCGAAGTCAAGGTTGAGCGGCTTGCCGGCCACGCTCAGGGTCGGGACCTGGCGCCCGCCGATGTCGACCGTGGTCGCTTCGTCGAGCACGAATTCGCCCGCCACGCCGGCGTGGAAGATGCGCCCGAAGCTCACCGCCTGGCTGTTCACGGTCTTGTTGAACAGTTCGACGGTATTGACCACGCCGTTCAGTTCGCTGCTGACGCTTTTCATCGCGCGTTTCTCCAGCATGCTGGAGGTCGACATCGTGATGGTCGCGATCAGGACGGCAATGATGGCGCCCGCAAGTGCGAACGTGACGGCGCTGATGCGCGTGCCGACACCCCAGTTAGCTGGATGAAGTTTGTTATTGGTCATGTAAGAGCTTGATGGATGAGGAGATATAACCTCGAATCATACCGTGCAAACTTTTCGATAAGCAATATTTAGTGAGTGAAGGTACTGTTCTTTGCGGGTTTTGCGACTTTGGAACAACGGTCAGTTAAATGTATGACGATGTACCGACACAATGTGTTTCGGCCTGCGCTGTTTCACTACCCTGCGCCGGCCTCGGCCTTCAGGCAGCGACCGGCGCGTGGGTCTGGAATTGCAGCGCCGCCAGGTTGGCGTACACCCCGCCAAGCGCGATCAATTCGGCATGGGTGCCCGATTCGACGATGCGGCCTTCGTCGAGCACCACGATGCGGTCGGCGCGCTGCACGGTGGCCAGGCGGTGGGCGATGATGACGGTGGTGCGCCCGACCATCGCCGCTTCCAGTGCGCGCTGCACCAGCCGCTCGGATTCGGCGTCGAGCGCGCTGGTGGCTTCGTCGAGCAACAACAGCGGCGGGTTCTTGAGCAGGGCGCGTGCAATCGCGATGCGCTGGCGCTGGCCGCCCGACAGGCGCACCCCGCGCTCGCCCAGGAACGAGGCGTAACCTTGCGGCAGGCGTTCGATGAATTCGTGCGCCGCGGCCAGGCGCGCCGCGGCGATCACTTCTTCGTCGGTGGCTTGCGGACGGCCGTAGCGAATGTTCTCCAGCGCGCTGCTGGAAAAGATGATCGTATCCTGCGGCACGATGCCGACCGCGCCGCGCAGCGAGTGCAGCGCCAGGTCGCGCAGGTCGACGCCATCGAGTTCGATGCTGCCCGCTTGCGGATCGTAGAAGCGCAGCAGCAGCTGGAACAAGGTGGTCTTGCCGGCGCCTGAAGGGCCGACCACGGCCACCGTTTCGCCGGGGCGGATATCGAGCGACAGGTGCGAGATCGACGCCGTGTCCAGGCGCGACGGATAGGCGAAGGTGACGTCGGTCAGCCTGACGCGGGCGCCGTTGGCGGTGCGCGCGGGCAGCAGTTTGGGCTGCGCCGGGTCCTGGATATCGGAGCGCGCCGCCAGCAGTTCGAGCAAGCGCTCGGTAGCGCCGGCCGCGCGCTGGGCTTCGCCCATTACCTCGGACAAGGCGCCGACCGAGCCGGCCACGATGCCGGCGTACAGGATGAATTGTCCGAGGTCGCCGCCGGTCATGCTGCCGGCCAGCACCGCGTGCGCGCCCAGCCACAGCACGAACACGATGGCGCCGAACACCAGCACGATGGCAAGCATGGTGAGCGTGGCGCGTGCGCGGATGCGGCGGATCGCGGTATCGAAAGCGCTGTCGACCGAGGCGCCGAAGCGGCCCGCTTCATGGCCTTCGCGGGTGAACGCCTGCACGGTCGGCATCGCGTTCAGGATTTCGCCTGCCACGGCGGAGGCGTCGGCGATGCGGTCTTGCGAATCGCGCGAGAGCTTGCGCACGCGGCGGCCGAACAGCACGATCGGCAGCACCACCAGCACCAGCAGGCCCAGGATGATCGAGGTCAGGCGCGGGCTGGTAATGAAAAGCATCACCAGGCCGCCGCCGAACAGCAGCGTGTTGCGCAGCGCCAGCGAGATGCTGGTACCGACCACCGACTGGATCAGGGTGGTGTCGGTGGTCAGGCGCGACAGCACTTCGCCGGTGCGCGTGGTTTCAAAAAAAGCGGGGCTCTGGTGCACCACGTGGCGGTACACTGCACTGCGGATGTCGGCGGTGACGCGCTCGCCGAGCCACGACACCATGTAGAAACGCGCCGCGGTGGCCACGGCCAGCACGGCGGCCACGGCGAACAGCGCGGCGAAGGTGGCGTCGACGTGCTCGATGCCGCTCACCGCGCCTGCCGCGCCGAAACCGAGGTCGATCATGCGCTTGAACGCGGCCGGAATCGCCAGCGTGGCGCCGGCCGCGAACAGGAGCGCGATGCCGGCCACGATGAACTGGCGGCGGTACGGGCGCAGGAATGGGCTCAGGCCGCGCAGGGTGGCCAGGCTGCCCTTGCGGGATGGGTCGTTGTCGTTGGTGCTGGTGGTGCGGGTGCTCATCGATGTCGGCGCGGTCGTTTCTTCTTGTCGTTCTGACGGATTACAGTTTCATCGGCTGCACGTAGCCGGTCATTTCCAGGTAGCCGCGCCCGACCCGGCGGCCGTCACGTTCGACGGTAACCGCGCCTTCCCAGTAGACGGCGCCGGTCGAGCGGCGCGAATCGAGCTCCTGGTCGGGCTGCAGCGGCACGATGCGCCAGCGCTGGGCGCCGGTGGTGATCGTGGCGCCGACGGGATAGGTGGCGCCGGTGCGCGGCGACTTCCACTGCGTGTGCGGGGTGAAGTCGACCGCTTCCGGTCCATGGTGCGTCACGCGTCCGGCGGCGTCGCGCACCGTGGCGTGCCCCCATAGTTTATCACCTCCCCTGTTTCTTATCCGGAAAGCCATCAGGGCGCCGCCGTCGTCGAGGTTGGCGCCGACCCAATCCCAGCCGGTGGCGTCGGGTTGCAGCACTTCGCTCGACCACTCATGGTCCAGCCAGGCCGTACCAGTCACCGCTGTCGAGGCCATACCGGCGCGGCCGACGCTGCCCGACACCGCCAGGTGCGGCTCGCTGTAGTAGTAGCTGGCCAGCTGCGCGCTCGGGCCCTTGCGCGAATAGCCGCCCTGGCCCTGCACCAGCACCGGCTGCGTGGGTTTCAGGCGCAGCTCGAGCGTGAGTTCGTTGGAACGGATCGTGACGCGGTAGGTGCCGTCGGCGCCGCGCACCATGCGCCAGTCGTCCAGTTTCAGGTCGGTGGTGCCGGGCCGCGCCCAGGCTAGACCGAAACCTTCGCGCGCGCTGCGCTGGTCGTGCACCAGGCGCCCGACCGCCGGATCGGACAGCGCGGCGTGCGCGATCACCAGTTGGCGCGGCGCAAACGCGCTCGGATTACCGGTGTCGGCGCCGGTGCGGCTGCGGAAGAACGTGACCTGGAAACCGAGTGCGCGCTTGTCGGGCGTGTCGACCCAGCCGGTGACGTACCACCACTCGGTGCGAAATTCAGGGTGGGCGCCGTAGTCGCGCGGGAACGAGAGTTCGGCGCCGGGCGTGACCGGGGCGTACACCGGCGACTGCGCGTGCGCACCAGACTGCACCAGCAACTGCGCCAACAAGACAACCACAAGCAAAACAAAACGCATTACCAATCCTCTCTGACGGCGCGCACCGGTCCACCGGAGAGCGCATGACGGCCCGACACCAGCGCGGTGGCGATGGAAGCGGCGACCAGGGTTGCGGCCACGCTCCCCAGCAAGGCCCAGGGCAGGTGCAGCCCCATCGACCAGTGGAACGACTGCGGGTTGACCACGTACACCAGGATCAGGCTGATGACCAGGCCCAGTATAAAGCCGGCGCCCACGCCGAGCAGCGTCAATAGCCCGCCCTCGAAGGCGAGCAGCTGCAGCACCTGGCGCCGGGTCACGCCGACATGGCGCAGCATGCCGAATTCGCGCGAGCGCGCCAGCGTCTGCGCCGAGAAGCTGGCGGCGACGCCCGACAGGCCGATGGCGATCGCGATCGCTTCGAGCAGGTAGGTAACGGCGAAGCTACGGTCGAAAATTTTCAAACTGGCGGCGCGGATGTCGCCCGGGCGCATCATGTTGAGGGCGGCGCCGAACGGCAGCGCGCGCAGGCTTTGTTCGAGGGTGTCGAGGCTGGCGTCGGCCGACCTGCGCGCGCTCCACAGCGCGGCATCGGTGACGGTGCTGTCGCCGGTCAGCTTGCGGTAGTCGGCCAGCTGGATCACCACCGAGCCGCTCTGGTTGGCGTAGTCGCGCCAGGCGCCGGCGATGAAGAAGTCGGTCTCGGTTCCGCCCAGCGGCAGGCGTAGCGTAGCGCCGACGCGCGCGCCGTACAGGTCGAGCAGTGCTTCGGACACCCATGCCGGGCGTGCACCGTTCGGGATCGACGCGCCGGGGCCGACCAGGTACAGCAGACGGGCCGGATCGGCGGCGTCGATGTCGCGCGCGATGACGACGATGGGCGGGCGCGCCGGGTCGAGCGTCACGCGCCGCGTGCGCAGGAACTGGATGCGTTCGACGCCCGGCGCCGCGGCCAGCGCCGCCTGTTGCGCGGGGCTCAGGTAGCCGGTACCGCCGGCGTCCAGCGTGCGCACATACAGGTCGGCCGGCAGGATGTGGCCCATCCAGTCGTCGACCGAGACCCGGAAGCTCGAGACCATGATCCCCATCGCCACCATCAGGCTGAAACTGGCCAGGATGCCGCCCA
>Ga0308170_10001192_pt1 | contig 26285 bp, 21 predicted proteins | sample PhyBR2_2_FD_202136 | JGI IMG/M metagenome (GOLD analysis project Ga0308170, IMG submission 202136) | Phyllosphere microbial communities from UC Gill Tract Community Farm, Albany, California, United States - DLSLSB.R2 | ecosystem: Host-associated > Plants > Phyllosphere > Unclassified | place...
AATTCATCGGCAACGACAGCGTCGACAGCCTGGGCATCACCGGCAAAGAGACGTACGACCTGAAGGGCCTGGAAGGCGAGATCAAGCCGCAACAGCTGGCCACACTCGTGATCCACCGTGAAAACGGCGAGTCGCAGGAAGTGCGCGTGCTGCTGCGTATCGATACGCCAATCGAAGTCGACTACTACAAGCATGGCGGTATTCTGCCGTTCGTGCTGCGTCAGCTGCTGGCGTAAGCTGTTTGGCCAGGCCCGCGCAAGCGGGCTGCGTCCAACGACAAAGGGCTGGAATCCTCGCGGGTTCCAGCCCTTTTTACATGGTCATTCGACATTGCATCGACGTCGGGTAAACCGTAGCGTCAACGATCACCGCGTGGACGGCTTCGCCGTCCACGCATTCAAGGATATGCAGCGAGATTGCGCGGTGCGAGAGCGGTATTCATCACACCTCGGCCCACATCCTGAGCAGATTGTGATAATGCGCCGTCAGCCCGACCGTGGTGGCCGAATCGCCGTGTTCGCCCCGCAACGCCTGGATATGCGTATCCAGGTCAAACAGCATCGCCCGCTTGCCATCATCCCTGACCATGCTCTGCGTCCACAGGAACGACGCCACCCGCTCGCCACGCGTCACCGGCCGCACCTGATGCACGCTGCCGGACGGATACACGATCGCGTCCCCGGCCGCCAGCTTGACCTCGTGCGTGCCATACAGATCCACCACTTCCAGCTCGCCGCCGTCGTATTCGTCGGGCTCGCTCAGGAACACGGTTGTCGACACATCGGCCCGCACCGCCGGCAAGCCGCCGCGCTGGGCCCGGATCGCACCATCCACATGCAACCCGTAATGCTCCCCGCCCGCATACGCATTGAAGTACGGCGCCAAGACCCGCAGCGGCAGCACGGCAGCGAAGAACAACGGATTGGCCATCAGCGCGCCGCTGACGATCTGACCGAGCTCGAGTGCCAGCGGCGTGCCCTCGCCCAGCTGGCGATTGCGCTTGACCTGCGCACCCTGCGCGCCGACGCTCTCGCGCCCGTCGATCCACTCCGGCGCCTGGTCGAGCCGGGCGCGGATCGCCGAGACCTGTTCTGGCGTCAGTACGCCGGGGATATGCAGCATCATGATGAGATTGTGGTGGGTACGGCCAACAAAAAAAATCCCCCCTGGCGAGCCAGGAGGGGCGAATCCGGTCTCCCGGCGGGGGTGGTACTCCGTGAAGAGCATCTGCCAGCGCTTTCCCGGTCGCCGGCAGGGTCGAACATTCCTGCTACTTCTCATTAATATTTGAATGAGAATTGTTCTCATTATGGTCGGTGTAGGCGGACTTGGCAAGTGTCTTCCTGTAATCCGTACGTACCGGGCGCGCCCGCCCCCATTGTTCATGGCATGTGGCCGAATCAACTACAATACGCGGGATAAGGGATTATCATCATTATCCGGCTCCGGTCTGCTCCACTGACATTCGATCCACTAACTGACAAGAGACTCACTCGCCCCATGCGTCGCCCTTCCAAAGATTCAACACCCAAACTTTCCGCAGAAAGCCAGCGCCTCGTCAGCCTCTCGCAAGCCCTCATGCAAGCTGCCAGCCGTGCCGAAGAACGGGCATGGGAACGCCAGCTCGACACGCAACTGCAAAAACTGCTCAAGACCAACCACCAGGACAGCATCGACAGTGCGCTGAACGCGTTGTTCAAGAGCGATCTGGCCTCGTACGACGTGCTGATGGACACCGTCGAAGCGGTCAGCGAATCGGCCGTCATGGTCGAGCAGAAGGATGGCGTCGACGTCACCTGGCAGGCGCTCCTGATCGCGGCACCGATCCTGGCCTGGACCCGGTTCTCGATCGCCACCGGCACGATCCCGGCCGACCTGCTGGCCACGCTCGGCGCACACTTTTCGGCGCACCTGCTGGCAGGCGGCACGAAGATGGCCATCGCCCCGACCCTGTATTCGATCGACCAGCTGCCGCGCACGCATGCGGAAACCTACGCGCTAACGCACAAGCTGGCCGCCGCCGCGCACAAGGGTGGCACGATCAAACCGGCGCCACAGTTAGAGGAAACCGCACCATTCCTGGCCGACACGCGCTATATGCTTATCACGATTGTCGCGCCGGCGGGTGACCCGCTGTTCCGCTGGCAAGAGCCGCAGCATCAGCTGCACGTCGTGCAAGAGCGCGAGCGCAGCCTGGAACAATGGCGCACGCAAGCCACTGCCAACGTCGCGCGCCTGATGCCCGGTTGCGGCATCGAGCTGCTGCTGCCGGAAGCGTATTACGTCGCCTGCCGCGAAGCCGATAAGCTAATCCGTCCGATCTCGATCCGCGCTGCCGTCCACTACCTGACGAACACGCTGGGCGTGGAACCATCCGACCTGCGCGCGGTCGTCGCCGGCTTTGGCGAAGAAGCGCCGGACATCCAGATCGACGAATACCGCGTGTCGTTCACGATGCGCCAGAGCCCGGATGTGGTGTACGGCATCGTCTGGCCGCTGTACGGGCAAGAAGACGAGTCCGGTACGCCGGTGGAAGGCCCGCTGGCCATCACGCACGATGCGCTCAGCCCTCTCAACGAAATCGTCGCGCACCTGAACGAGGCCGGCATCGCCCACATCAAGCGCATCAACGAACGCTACGTGGCCGAGTACTGCGACGACTGCGGCTCACCGTTGTTCGCCGACCCAACCGGCGAACTGGTACACGCCGAAATGCCGGACGACACGCCGACCGGCAGCGAGCACTTCCACTGATCTCCCACAGCCGGCACAGCCGGGGTCAGGTCTGACATTTGGACACGACCTCAGCTTTAGCACAGCCGGGGTCAGGTCTGACATTTGGACACGACCTCAGCTTTAGTGCACCTGGGGTCAGGTCTGACATTCGGACACTGCACCTGGGGTCAGGTCTGACATTCGGACACGATCTCAGCCTTAGCCACTCTCAACGGTGTCATGCTTGGAAGCAGGTCGGCCCAGCACCAGCTAGTTGCGATTAGCCGAATGTCGAGATCGTGTCCGAATGTCAGACCTGACCCTGGCTTTTCGGTTCGAACCGTGTCCGATTGTCAGACCTGACCCCGGCTTTACCGGCTTTACTGCCTAGCTCGTGTCCAAATGTCAGACCTGACCCCGGCTTTTTACACATGCAAAAAAGGCCGGCCACGTTGATCGTGGCCGGCCTTTTTTTTACGACTGCGTTAGTGCATTACGCCATCGGGTCGATGGTGAATGCTGGCATGCGCGCGTTGGTGCGGGCACTTTCCAGGAACTTGTCGGATGTGGCCAGTGCTTCGGCGATCGTGACGTCCATGTCCAGATAGCGGTAGGTGCCCAGGCGGCCGACGAACGTGACGTTCGGCTCGTTTTGCGCCTTGTTCACGTACAGCTCGAGCATGGCCTTTTCGCGGTTCTGGCGGATCGGATAGTACGGAATATCCTTTTCTTCGCACTGGCGGCTGTACTCGGCGTAGCAGATGGTCTTTTCGTGCTTTTCCCACGGCGAGAAGTGCTTGTGCTCGGTGATGCGGGTGTATTTCTTTTCGTTGTCGCAGTAATTGATGACAGCGTTACCCTGGAAGTCGCCGTCGGCGCGGAAGACTTCGAAGTCCAGCGTGCGGTAAGGCAGGCGGCCTTCGGTGTGCTTGAACCAGGCGTCGATCGGGCCGCTGTAGAACACGTGCTCGTACTCGCCTTTGGTGGCCGGATCGAACGTGGTGTTCAGGTGCACCGTCACGCCCGGCGTGTCGATGATGTTCTGCACCAGCTGCGTGTAGCCCTCAGCCGGCATGCCCTGGTATTTGTGGTTGAAGTAGTTGTCGTCGTAATTGAAACGCACTGGCAGACGCTTGAGGATGCTGGCCGGCAGTTCGCTCGGCTCCAGGCCCCACTGCTTGATCGTGTAGGTCTTGAAGAACGCTTCGTACAGGTCGCGACCGACAAAGCGCAGTGCCTGCTCTTCGAAAGTGGTCGGGTTTTCGATGGTCTTGTCGCCCAGGTTCGCCAAGAACTCCTGCGCTTCGGCCGGGCCCATCGTCTTGTTGAAGAACTGGTTGATGGTCAACAGGTTGATCGGCAGGGTGAAGACTTTGCCGTCGGTGATGGCCTTGACGCGGTTGACGTACGGCTTGAACTCGGCAAAACGGTTGACGAATTCCCACGCACGCTCATTGTCGGTGTGGAAAATGTGCGGGCCGTACACGTGGACCATGACGCCGGTCTCGGCATCGCGCTCGGAATAACAATTGCCGGCCACGTGCGGACGCGACTCGAAGACGTCGACCGTGTAGCCCGCTTGTGCCAGTTGGTTGGCGATCACTGCCCCGGAGAATCCTGCACCAACAATGGCGATGTTCTTTTTCATTCTTGTGTCCTGGTGATATTGGCAATGCCGGGGGAGGCTTGCGCCGGACCCCTGTCAAGGCCGTGGCACGCGTCGCCGCATCGCGAGTGTATTTAGTGGCAAAAGAATATCACCCAAACCCCCTTTTGCCCCGCACAATTGGACAACGGGGTTTGTACGAAACGGGGGATGCAGCCGCGCGGCTGAATGCCGCCCGAATGCGGTCTGAATGAGATCGAAACGAGGTCCGATGTGCTGCCGAGTGGCCGTCTATTTGCGGATCGCGCCTACCACGCGCGTGGCGAATTCAGCGGCGTTACCGGCATGCCAGCGCCAGACGATGACCAGGTCGTGCTCGGGCGAGACGACGATATCGTTGCTGCCCGCGCCCAGCGCGGCGAACGCCGTGGCTGGCATGCCCGGCAGGTTCTTGCCCTTGGTATTGAGCCACCACAGATAACCGTAATCCGGGCCATTTGCGCTTGGCGTGAGCGCCGCCGTGACATAGGCCGGCGGCAGGATCTGCTTGCCGGCCCAGTTGCCCTGGCGCAGCCACAGGTAGCCGAAGCGCGCCATGTCCCAGCTGTCGATCCACATGCCACCACCCCAGCGCGTGCCGCCGCTGACCGAGGCCACCTGTTTGCCGTTCAGTTCAACGTAGCTGTTGTGGTACGGGACCCACTTCCAGCTCGACGAGGCGCCGATCGGGTCCATGACCTGCTGCTGGAACACGTCCGGTACCGACTGGCCAAACACGCGCAGCAGCGACAGTGCCAGGCGGTTCACACGCGTATCGTTGTATTCGTAGAACGTGCCCGGCGTCTTGATGGCGCGCGGTTTCTTTTCACCCTTGCCAAACGCAGCCTTGCCGATGAAGTTGCTGTGCTTGCCCCACAGCTCGCCGTCCCATTCGGACTCTTGCTGCAGATGCTGCTTCCAGGTCACGGCCGCGTTGTGTGGCGTCGCGTAGCCGCCATCGGTGACGCGCTGCGCCACCGGCTCATCGACTTGCAGGCGCCCATCGCGCACCGCCACGCCCGCCACGGTGGCCAGCATGCTCTTGGCGACCGAGTAGGTCGGATCGACAAAGCGCGTGTCACCGAACTGGGCCACGACATAGCCCTTGTAGATCACCACGCCGTTGGTCGCGGCGCGCCGGGTCGGCATCGAGCCCAGGCGCGTACCGAAGATCGCTTCCTGGTCGGACAGGTCGAGCGGCCGCTCGGTCTCGCGCGATTGTGCAAACGCGATCGCAGCGGCAAGTGCCACCGGATCCATCCCGAGCGCCGCCGGGTCCTTGCGCGTCCACTCCCCGGCGGGCGGGAAGTAAGCGGCGCCGACTGTCGCAGCCGGCGCGGCCGAGGCGCCGGAAAACGCCAGACTCAGTGCGGTAACGATGGATACTTTGATGAGGCTGCGGCGCGCGTGACGGGTCATGTGGGGGTATCGGTCCAGGTGGAATACGGCGCCCTGATCAGGCTCGAATTGTAATAACGCTTGTCGCCAGTGACTTCCTGGCCGATCCAGTCGGGCTTGTCGAACACGGTATCTTCGGCCGGCAGCTCGATCTCGGCCACGATCAGGCCCGCGTTCTCGCCCAGGAATTCATCGACTTCCCAGGTGAACCCGGCGTGCTCGATGCGGCGCCGGGTCTTTTCGACCAGGGGCCGCTCGCACAGGCGCTCGAGCAGTTCGGCGGCTTCAAGCAGCGGGATCGGATACTCCCACTCGCCGCGCGAAGCACCTTCGCTCTTGCTCTTGATGGTCAACACGCCCTGCTCGCCCTCGATGCGCACGCGCACCGTGCGCGTCGGGTCGGCGCACAGATAGCCCTGGCGCAGCAGCGTGGCCGTGCCCAGCGTGCGCCAGGCGTCGCCGGTCAGCAGGAACTTGCGTTCGATCTCGATGCCCATCGCGTCAGCCCAGCCCTTGCAGGATCGGCTGCAGCATGGCCGCGCCCAGGCCTGCGCTGCGTGCGCCGTTCCAGCCGGTGTGCGCGTCGGGCAGGTTGGCATTGTCCTTGAACGGCATTTCCAGCGTCAGGGACAGGCACTTGTAGTGGTGGCCGACATACTTCGACGCCAGCGTGAGCAGTTCGTCGTTGTACTTGCTGGCGGCGTAGCCGAACTCTTTCTGGAAGTCCGGGCTGCAGGCGATGTAGCGGTCGATGAAGGCGGTTTGCTCCATTGCGCGCTCGGCCGTGAAATCGGCCAGCATTTCGCAGCCGGCCACGAAGTTGTACGGCAGCGCTTCGTCGCCGTGAATATCGAAGAACATGTCGATGCCGACTTCTTCGATCTTCTGCTTCACGCACAGTACCTCGGGGCTGCGCTCGAGCGACGGGTTCATCCATTCGCGGTTCAGGTTGGCACCGGCGGCGTTCGTGCGCAGGTTACCGTGCACCGAGCCGTCCGGGTTCATGTTCGGCACGATATAGAACACGGCGCGCTGCAGCAGCGTGCGGGCCACCGGATTGGCGCTGTCGAGCAGCGCGTCCATCATGCCTTCGACGAACCACTCGGCCATCGATTCGCCCGGGTGCTGGCGCGCAATGACCCAGATTTTTTTCTCGGCCTGCGGGTTGCCGATCACGACCAAATTCATGTCGCGGCCTTCGACCGTGCTGCCGATGTCGAGCACACGCGCGATCGGGTTCTCGGCCACTTCGCCCAGCAGGCGCAGGTGGCGTTCCCAGCTATACGGTTCGAAGTAGGCGTAATACACGCTGTCCGTTTCCGGCGTGTGCTCGATCGTCATCACCTGGCCATCGAACGTGGTCGGCACGCGGAACCAGTTGTCGAGGTCATAGCTGGCCACCGCCTGGTAATCCTCGAACCCCTTCGGGTACGTGGCCTGGCCGGCGTTCAAAAAACGCATCGTCACGGCCTGGTCGCGCGCACCCTGCAGCCGAAAATGGAACCACTGGTGGATGTCGGCGTGCGAGTCGGCGCGCAGGTTCAGGTCGATCCGGGACGGATGCCCGGCGTTGACGACATCGATCGATCCGGCGTCGAACATCGTGCTGATCTTGATGGACATGGTGATCCTTTCATGGCCCGCCGTGGAAGGCGGCGCAGGGTGACAAAGCCGGGCGCCAGCCCGGCGAGAGGCAAGCAGGAACGGTATTTACTGCGCGTCGAGGTCGATCAGGTCCTTGGTGTACATCGCCATGATCTGACGCATCAGCTCGACATTGCCGCGATCGAGCACGACCGTCAGGTCCGGCTTGGTCTCGAGGGCGAAGGTCATGCGGATCATGCCTGGCAGTTCTTTGCAATTGACGTACTGGACGCGTGGCGTGTTCGGGTTCTGCCAGTCGGCCTCGCCGATGACTGGACCGGCCGCCGGCGCCTTGAGCTGCGGATCCTGATTGACCGGCAGGTGCTTGAGCAGCCAGAACACGACATTGGCCGGGATATGGACGGCGACATCGCTCGCACCGATGGTGGAGAACTTGGTCAGCAACAGGTTACCAACCCGGTCGCAGGACATGGACAGGCTCTTGACTTGACGAATGACCGCTGGTTTCACGACGTTGATCCTTGGGGGAAGGTTGAAAAAGGCGCTGCGATTCTACCGCATCCCCCCGCCCTTTTGGGCAGTTTGCACCAGTGGACAGCAAAACGGGGAGCATACCGCTCCCCGTGAATGGCCGTGCCGACGCGTTGCCGGCGGCAGACCGCTTACTCCTTGGTGCCACCGCTGCGGCTGCCGCTTCCTGCGCTCTGGCGGTTACCGCTCTTGACCGCGCTGCTCACCATGTCGGCGGCGCTCGCGGACTGCCGGTTCCCGTGGCTCAGGCTGCCTGCGCGGCGGGCTTCGTCGGACGTGAACTCGTGCGCCGTTCCCTTCGCATGAGCAGCCTTGCCACCCTGGCTGGCGATTTCACGCTGGCGTGCAGGATCCATCGATGCGAAGCCGCGATTACGCGTGCCGCCGGCACTTTGACTATTGCCCGGCGTGCCCGATTGCTTGTTACCCTGGTTGCTTGAGGCCATGATGAGGTTTCTCCCATATACACGATTGGAAACCGCCGCGTCCTGCGGCAGGCTTGAGGCCTGCCGACGCCCGAACGGCGGCGACGATGAGCCCAAATCCATAGTAGGCACGCCTTTTGGATGCTGCTATAGGAGTAGTCCAGATGACTTTGTAGGACAACGCGCGAGAATTAGTGCAGCTACGAAATTAAAGTTCCGCCATTCATTCTTCGGCTCAGGAACAGTCCTACACACACCCCCTACGTCATCCTATTCTGTGCGCCGCCGGGTGCGCGCATGATGGACCCATGCGGCAGGCATCGACCTGCCAGTTCACCAATGCACAGGAGACCGACATGGATGCGAACCAGCGTAGCGAAGTGAATAACCAGACCAACAACGGTGCCAACGAAAAATGGAACCCGGACGCCAAGGGCGCAACGCGCGATGGCGCCACCGAACAACGCGCACCGTCCGGCACCGGTATGGCGCAACCGGATCGTCCGGGCGCAGCGCAAGGCCAGCTCGCCACGACCGGTGCACAGCAGGGCACGACCGACAGCCACCAGCGCGCCATGGAAGCGCATTCCGGCGAGTGGGGTCAGTTGAACGAGCCTGTGGGCGACCGCCAGGGTGACACACGCACTGCCGGCAACCCGAATGCGCCTGCGTCGGTCCAGCCAGCGCATGCCGGCGGCACGACGATTGGTACCGGCGTGGATACCGGCATCGTCCCCGGCACCGGCACTGAAGATCGTAATGCACGCGGCACTGAAGATCGTAATGCACGCGGCACGGAAGCCGGCGTGCCGGGCGTGCAGCACGGCGACATCTATGGCAACCGCCAGAGCGTGGACAATGCCAACGGCGAAAATCGCGCCGATACCCAGGATGCAAGCTCCAGCAAGATCCAGGAAAGCACTGACCGCCATGGCTCGCAGACGGGCGAGACCCCGCGTGAAGTGCCCGCCGACCGCTTCCACCAATCCAACGATCTGGCCGGCGGCCTGCCGCGCAGCGGCGGCAACAGCGGCCCGCGCACCGAGGGCGAGGGTTACCAAACGGGCGGCAGCATGAATGCCGAACCGAACCCGGTACATGAATCGAATGATGCGGCAGGCGGCTATCCGCGCAGCCCGGGCGGCGCCAACAAGCTCGCCGGCGACAGCAAGATGGACGACGACACGGGCTTTTCACGCAAATAATTGCGTGGGTTTTCCGCAGTGACACGTTCCGGGGCGCCACTAGCGCCCCGGTTTGCATGCGAGGGCGCTTGATCCAGCGCCAAGCTGCCCGCCCCCGCCGGAACCAGTGCACACCCATGACAGTCGAACCGCTCGCCATCGCCATCCATGCGCAGTGGCGCCCAACCAGCGGAGACTTGCCATGCCAGCGCTGCACGACGCACCCTGCCCTGCCGCCGCGCCGCCTTCCGGCGCACACCCACCGGAGCGTATCCCGGCGCGGCGTCGGCTGGATATCGGTCCGGCCTGCTTCGTCATACTTGCCAGCCACCTGCACGCTGGTCGCCTCACGCCAAGCATTGGCATCGCCACCGTGATCCTGGGCGTTGCCAGGCTACGACAGCGGCATGGTGTCGATGCGGTGCTGCTGGTTGCCGTGGGCGCTGATGCTGAGGCTGAGGCTGAGGCTGATGCCATGGCAACTGCAGATGCCGGCACAGAACTGGCGCGACTGCGCGAACTGGTGCGCGCGCTGGCCATGACAAAGCACGTGCGTTTTTTGGTCGCTGCGTCGCTGAACAGTTTGCGCGACTGGCATGCGGTGGCCGACGTGCTGGTCAGTACGCCGTGGCGTATGGCAAATGCCAGCAGCGTCACGGGCGACGGGCGCGATGTGGCGCGCGGGCAGGCTACCGCCGTCGTCCTCCCGCCGCGCGATGCCGAGGCGCTGGCGACCCGCCTGGCCAGCCTGCAGCGCCGGCGCGGCCCGGCGCAGGTAACGGACGACGCCAGTCGCGTGACCATGACCGCACCGTGAAAGGCGCCCGCATGAAAGCCATTTTCCTGGACAACGACGGCACGCTGGTCGACGACATGCCCTTTGCTGCCGAGCCGCGTCGGATCCGTCTGGTCAGCGGCGCCGGGCCCGCGCTGCGGCTGCTCTCTGGCCTCGACTACCGCTTGTTTGTCGTCGCCAACCAGTCCGGCATCGCGCACGGCTGCTTCGGCGAAGACGCAATGACACCGATGTCCGACCGCCTGCGCGACCTGCTGTTTCGCGAGCAGCTCACGCTCGACGGCTTTTACTATTGCCCGCACCACCCGCTGGGCACGGTCAGCAACTATGCCCATGCCTGCACCTGCCGCAAGCCGTCACCCGGCATGTTGCTGCGCGCCGCGCACGAGCACGACATCGACCTGCGCGCATCGTGGATGATCGGCGACATTCTGCACGACGTCGAAGCCGGCAACCGCGCCGGTTGCCGCACCCTGCTGATCGACAACGGCAACGAAACCGAGTGGCGCCTGGGCCCGCGCCGGCTGCCCACCCGCATCGCGCCCGACCTGTACCACGCGGCCATGCTGATCGCCGGGCATGGCGACCAGCGCTAAGGAAGCACTTCCCTAACGGGCCGGCATGCGGGCGAGCGCCCCTTGCTGCAACTCGCCCCGCGCCTGCCGGATGATGTCGCGCGCCGCGTGCAGGCCGAGCAGCGCCATGATCGATGCCACCACGATATCGGGCCAGCCGGCACCGGTGCCGAATACACCCAGCGCGGCAAGCATCACCGCTACATTGCCGATCATGTCGTTGCGCGTGCACAGCCATACCGAACGCATGTTTGCGTCGCCGTTCCTGAATGCATACAGCAACGCCGCCACCGCGCCATTGGCGGCAAACGCCAGCACGCTGACCACGCCCATGGTCTGGGCCTGTGGCACGTGGTCACCCGTGCCAAGCCACACTGCCCGCGCCAGCACGAGCAGCCCGAAAGCGCCCATCACGAGGCCCTTGGCATAGGCCGCGCGCGAGCGCCACACGACCGCCAGACCCAGCACGAACAGCGAGACGCCGTAGTTGGCGGCGTCGCCCAGAAAATCGACCGAGTCGGCCAGTAGCGACACCGAACCGGCGGCCAGGCTGCTGACGATCTCGACGCCGAACATGGCGAAGTTGATGACAAGGGCCGCCCACAGCACTTTACGGTAGCGCCCGTCGGGCGGCGGTGTGGCGGAACTGCACGATCCGGAACAGCATGACGACATACGCACCTCCAAAGACAATGGATGCATTAGAATCCCTGTAGTTACTACAAGGTCAAGGTGGATGTCGATGCGAATTGGAGAACTGGCGAAGCTGACGGGTTGTCAGGCCGAAACGGTGCGGTTCTATGAACTGAAGGGTCTGTTGCCGCCACCCGTGCGTTCGCAGGCGAATTACCGGGTCTACGATGCGAGCCACGCCGAGCGGCTGCATTTCATCCGGCGTTGCCGGGCATTGGGGATGTCGCTGGCGGAAATCGCCACGTTGCTGGGCTACCAGGACCAGCCGGAGCGCTCATGCAGCGGCGTCAATGCGCTGGTCGACCATCAGTTGTCCGAAATCGATCGCCAGATCGCTGAACTGCAGCAATTGCGCACTGCCCTGTCGAGCGTGCGTGCGCGCTGCGACTCGGTGCAGACGGCGGGCCAGTGCGCGATCCTGCGCGAGCTGACCGAACCCGCGTAAGGCTAGGCCGGCGGTCCTGTGCCGGCCACGGGCAATTACATGCGTGGATCTTCGATCAGAACCTGGTCGTCCATGCGCACGAGTTCGCCCATCAGTACACGGTGGATCACGGCGCCATGCACGCCATGCTGCTTGAGGAATTCAACGGCGCTGAGGGTGCCAAGGCTGGCCTGGATCTGCATACCCTGGCGCACGACGTGGGTGGCGTCCGCGTACGGATTCGACTGCATGTACGGCAGGCCGACATAGCGGCGATCGATCTGTGATGTTTGCATCTGATTTCTTTCGTGGGGCGCGGGCACAAAAAATCCGTCGGCATTGCCGCCGACGGAATAACGCGAAATCCGTCGGGGATCACGCGAGAGAGAGACAGACAGAGAAACACAGCACCGATCTTAGCGGCCCTACATTTCAGCTTGATGACATCGCACTAGTGTGCCGACATCGCACCTGATCCCGCACATGGTGCGCGTGGATGGCCCTACAATTGCCCATCGTTGATTCAACCTGGACGGGAAATGGCGGCATCCAGCTTCAATTACGGCTCCGACAATTCGGGCCTGGTGTGGGGTTTCCTGATCGACCCCGGGACTGCAGCCGCGCCCACTGCGGTGCCAACTGCGGTGCCCATCGGCGTGGCCGACGCCGTGCGCTGGATGGCAGCGCCGCAGCCGAACCAGTTCATCTGGCTGCACTTCAACCTGTCGAACACGGCCAGCGAACGCTGGCTGCGCCAGCACGCCGGCCTGGCCGACGAGTTCTACGCCACGCTGCACCAGGGCTCGCGCTCGACCCGTATCGAAATCGCCGATGATGCCCTGATCGCCGTCATCAACGACGTGCTGCACGGCTTTTCGCTCGACAGCGCCGAAATTTCGACCCTGTGGGCCCACGTCACGCCGCACGCCGTCATCAGTGCGCGCCGCAAACCACTGGCGTCGATCGAGCGCCTGCGCCAGGATGTCTTGCAGGGCGCGCCGCTGCGCTCGTCGAGCGAGTTGCTGGTGCACCTGCTGCGCGACCAGGCCGACGTGCTGGTGAACATCGTGCGCGATGCGGTGGCGCGCGTCGACACCATCGAAGACCGCCTGCTGGCAGGACGCCTGACACGCCAGCGCGAAGAGCTGGGTGCCTTGCGCCGTGTGCTGGTGCGGCTGCAGCGCCTGCTGGCGCCGGAACCGGCGGCGTTGTTCCGGCTGTTGCAGCGCCCGCCGGTCTGGGTCGATGGCGACGACCGCCAGGACCTGCGCCAGGCCACCGAAGAATTCACCGTGGTGCTGAGCGACCTGGCCGCGCTGCAGGAACGCATCAAGCTGCTGCAGGAAGAAATCGCCGCGCGCGTGAACGAAGACAATGCGCGCAGCCTGTACCTGCTCACGATCGTGACGGTCATGGCGCTGCCGATCAACCTGATTGCGGGCCTGCTCGGCATGAACGTGGGGGGCGTCCCGCTGGCCGACAACGGCCACGGCTTCTGGATCGTGTGCGGACTGATCGCGACCTTCACGACAGTGGCGGCCTGGTTGCTGCTGCGCCTTCAACGCAACACTTGATTGCCGCACGCCATTGGGATTGCGGATTGCGCAGCCAGCCCGTATCTTGAACGTTCGACCATCCCACATCGAACCCCTTGAATTCACCTTTCAGTTTTTTGGCCGGCGGCGGCGAAATGGGCGCCCTTATGCGCGCCCACGACTGGCAAGCCACCCCGCTGGGGCTGCCGGACACCTGGCCCATGGCGCTCAAGACCATGGTCCGGGTCGTATTGTCGAGCAATCACCCGATGTTCATCTGGTGGGGCGACGAACTGATCCAGTTCTACAACGACAGCTACCGCCAGACCCTCGGTCCCGAGCGCCATCCGTCCGCGCTGGGCCAGCCCGGCCGGGATTGCTGGGCGGAAGCGTGGGACCTGATCGGACCCGAGATCGAGTGCATCATGGCCGGCGGTCCCGCTGCCTGGCACGATGACCGGCTGATCCCGCTCACGCGCCACGGCCGGCGCGAAGACATCTGGTGGACCTACGGCTACAGCCCGATCGAGGACGAAGGCGGCGTGTGCGGCGTGCTCGCCATCGTCAACGACGTCACGCACAGCCATCTGCTGCGCCAGCGCCTCGAGCAAACCCATCATGCGCTGTTCGACACGATGGACGAAGGCTTTGGCATGATCGAGATGATCGACGACGCCAACGGCAAGGCGGTCGATTACCTGTTCGTCGAAGCCAACCCGGCCTTTGCCCGCCACACGGGTCTGGTCGACAGCGTCGGCAGGACCGCGCGCGCGCTGGTGTCCGGCATCGAGCAGAGCTGGATCGACATCTATGACGACATCGCCCGCAGCGGCGTGGCGCGTCGCTTCGAACAAGGCTCGGAAGCGATGGGCCGCTGGTTCACCGTCTACGCCAGCCGCATCGCGCACCCGACCAGGCGCCGCGTGGCGCTGCTGTTTACCGACATCAGCAATCAGAAGAACGCCGAACGCGCGCTGCAGGCAAGCGAAGCGGCTGCGCGCGCCGCCCTCGCCCAGGCCGAGGCCGACCGGCGGCGCCTCGACGCGCTGCTCAGTTCGGCGCCGGTGGGCATCGTCTATGCCGACGCCAACGGCGCGATCTCGTCGGCCAACCCGATGATGCACGTGCTGTGGGGCGAGCATCCAATGAGCACCAGCACACAGGGCTACGCCGACTGGCGTGGCTGGTGGGCCGACGGCTCGCAGCGCCATGGCGAGCGGGTCCAGGCCGGCGACTGGTCGCTGTCGCGCGCGCTGCGTGGTGAACAGGTCGACGCCGACTCCGTCGAGATCGAACCGTTCGGCCGGCCGCATGAGCGGCGCACCCTGCTCACCAGTGCCACCCCGATCCGCGACGACGCCGGCAACATCACCGGCGCCGTGGCCGCGTCGATGGACCTGACGGCGCAGGTGCTGACCCAACGCGCGTTGCACGAGAGCGAAGGCAAGTTCCGCACGATGACCGAAGCGATGCCGCAGATGGTGTGGTCGGGCCTGCCCGATGGCACCAACGATTACGCGAACCGGCGCTGGTGCGAATTCACGGGGATGTCGAATCAGGCACTGGCCGGCAGCGGCTGGACCCGGGCGATCCACCCCGACGACTTGCAGGCACTGCGCACGCAGTGGACCACCAGCCTGGCCAGCGGCGCACTGTTCGAGATCGAGCACCGGCTGCGCCATCACAGCGGCGACTATCGCTGGGTACTCAACCGCGCGCTGCCGGTGCACGACGAAGCCGGCGCCATCATCCGCTGGATGGGCACGGTCACCGACATGCACGACCAGCGGCTGGCCGCCGAAGAACTCAAGGCGGCCAATGTCCGCAAAGACGAATTCCTGGCGATGCTGGCGCATGAACTGCGCAATCCGCTGGCACCGATCAGCACCGCTGCGCAGATGCTCAAGCTCCCGGGCGTCGATCCGAAGCGCACCGCGCATGCGGCCGACGTCATCGGCCGCCAGGTGCGGCACATGGTCGAGCTGGTGGACGATCTGCTCGACGTCTCGCGCGTCACGCGCGGCCTGGTCGAACTCGAGCGCCTGCCGGTCGATCTCAGGACCGTGATCTATAGCGCCATCGAACAGGCGCGTCCGCTCATCGAAAAAAAGGGCCACACCCTCTCAACGCGCCTGGGCGCGGCCAACGTCACCGTCACGGGCGATCGCAAGCGACTGGTGCAGGTCATGACCAACCTGCTGGGCAACGCGGCCAAGTACACGCCGGACGGCGGCGAGATCACGGTGTTTGCCGAAGCCGCCGCCGATGCGGCCAGCGTGACCTTGTCGGTCAGGGACAACGGGATCGGCATCGATGCCGGCCTGCTGCCCGCCATCTTCGAGCTGTTCACGCAAGCCAGGCGCACGCCGGACCGGACACAGGGCGGGCTCGGCCTTGGCCTGGCCCTGGTGCGCAGCATGGTGACGCTGCACGGCGGCAAGGTCGAGGCATACAGCGACGGCCCTGGCCGGGGCAGCTGCTTTGCCGTCACGCTGCCGCTGGACGCCAATGCAGCCGATCCTGCCACCACGACGCAAGAAGAGCACGCGCTGGCCGCGCACACGGCGCTGCGCATCATGATCGTCGACGACAACCGCGACGCGGCCGAATCGCTGGGCATGGTGCTCTCAGCCATGGGTCACAAGGTACAGGTCGAGGCATCGCCGCATGGCGCCCTGCTGCACGCCGACGCCGAATCGTTCGATGTCTGCCTGCTCGACATCGGCCTGCCCGACATGGACGGCTACCAGCTCGCGCAACGGCTGCGCGCCACGCCACGCGCGGCCGGGGCAATCATGCTGGCACTCAGCGGCTACGGGCAGCCACAGGACGTGGCCGCGTCTCAGGCCGCCGGTTTTGCGCGGCACCTGGTCAAGCCGGTGGACATTCCCTGTCTGCTGGCGTTGCTCGACGAATTGGCGCCGGACCCGGGGCGCCTGCCAACCTGACCACAATCGGACGGCACGCGCCCGTGGCCCGGCGTAAAATAGCCGCTCGTCAATACGATATCCGCCAGGGAAGGGACACCATCCAGTGAGTTTCGCCACCGACCAGCAAGCCGGTTCCGACCATCTGTCGGCCAATGCACAGCGGATGCTCGGCCTGCGCGGTGCCGTTTTCGCGACATGGGAAGCACGCGTGCGTGAACGCGTTGCGCAGGCGCGCAATGTGCAGCATCCGATCCTGATCGATACGCTGCCGGTGTTCTACGAAAACATTGTCCAGAGCATCAGCCCCGACTATCCGCGCACCTCCGCCGTCGACGGCACCACGGTCGCGGCCGAGCATGGCGGCGAGCGCGCGCGCATCACGTCGTACGATCACACTGCGCTGATCGAGGAGTATCAGATCTTCCGTTGGGCCATCTTCGATGTGCTGCACCGCGAACAGGTCGTGCTCGATCACAGCGAAATCCACACGATCCATTCATCGATCGATTCCGGCATCCAGGAAGCCGTAGAAGCATTCTCGCTGGTGCACAGCGGTTTCCGGGAACGCTTCGCTGCAGCGCTGACGCACGATATGCGCGGCCCGCTGGGCGCCACGGTCACTGCGCTTGAACTGATCCTGCGCAGCAACGACCTGGACCAGATTAAAAAGGTGGCCGGCAAGGCGCTGGCCAATACGCAGCGTATGAGCAGCATGGTCGACGAATTGCTCGATACGATGGCGTTTCACAGTGGCGAGAGCATTCCGCTGACCATCACGACCTTTCCGATGGACGAACTCGTGGCCGAGGTGCTGGCCGACGCACGCACCGCGCACGGATCCCGTTTCGAGCTTCACGCGCATCCTGTCGATGGCTGGTGGGATCGCCAGGTGTTCAAGCGGGCAATCGAGAATCTGGTGTCCAACGCCGTGAAATACGGGGCGCCTGCCACGCCGATCAGCGTCAAGGTGGACCAGCTCCACGAACGCCTGCTGGTGTCGGTGCACAACGACGGCCCGCCGATTCCGCCGCATGAGCAGGAATGCATTTTCCAGATGTATCGCCGGGCCGAGCTGGCCCAGCGCGGCGACCCGCAAGGCTGGGGCATCGGCCTGCCCTATGTGCGCGCCGTGGCCGAAAGCCATGGCGGCAGTATTGGCCTGGACAGCAGCCACGACCGCGGGACGACGTTCTTCATCAATATCCCGATTGACGGGCGCCCCCATGCCGGGTCACGTACACTGGTTGCCGGGCAGGCTCCGGGAGCGACGACAATCGACTGAACCACTGCCGGACCTGGCCAGCACATCACAACAATCTCCAGGAGAACCCTCATGCCCCATGCCATCACGCTACGCACGCTCTCGCAGCACGAGGCGCTGGCCTGCAGCGAGCAACTGACCGACGTGCTGATCGATTGCGTCGAAGGCGGCGCGTCGGTCAGCTTCATGCTGCCGCTCGCGCGCACCACGGCGCTGCAGTTCTGGCACGACGTCGCCGCCGGTGTGGGGCGCGCAGAACGAACGCTTATCGTGGCCGAAGACAGCGCTGGCATTCTCGGCACCGTCCAGTTGATCACGGCGATGCCGGACAACCAGCAACATCGGGCTGACGTGGCCAAGCTGCTGGTGCGGCGCCGGGCGCGTGGTGCCGGCCTCGGCCAGCGCCTGATGGAAGCGGTCGAGGGAGCAGCACGTGCCCAGGGACGCAGTGTGCTCGTTCTGGACACCGCAGACTCAGTCGCCGAGCGCCTGTATGAACGGTCGGGATGGCAACGTGCCGGGGTGATACCGGATTTCGCGCACCTTCCCGATGGCGCGCTGTGCGCAACGACGTTTTTCTACAAACGTTGCCAGCCGGCCGACGCAATAGCGTGCTGATCTGTGATGCAGGCGTACGATACAATACGAGCAATTAAAACGAATTCAATGAATTCTCATTGATGGCGCGCTTGGCGGGGAGTGGTTCTGGTGGCAACGAAGAAAAGTGCAGTGATGTCCGACGAGGTGTGTACCACGCAGGTTGCCGCCCACATGCTCGGCGTATCGGTATCGCTGGTGCAGCAACTGGCCGAAACGGGTGTGCTGGAGGCCTGGAAAACCCAGGGCGGGCACCGCCGGATTCCGCTTAAATCCATCCTCGACTACAAGCATAAGCTGGCAGGCAGCACACCGCGCGAAGGCGGCGGGCGCGCGACCATTCTCGTGATCGAGGACAACGCCATCCAGCGCGCCCTGTACCAGCGCCAGTTTGGCGGCTGGGATCTGCCTGCAGAGTTCATCTTCTGTGAAAACGGCTACCAGGCGCTGCTGGAGATTGCCCGCCGTCCGCCGGACATCCTTCTGGCGGACATCGTGATGGATGGCATCGATGGCTTCGAAGTGGTCCGCACCGTCATGACCGACCCGGAGCTGGCAGACGTCAGTATTGCCATCCTGTCCGGGCTGCCTGCTGACGAGCTGGCAGCGCGTGGTGGCGTACCGGCGGGCGTGGTGTTTTTCCCCAAACCGATCAACTACGACGAGCTGCGCGGTTACCTGCGCGCCAATCTCGCGCAACGCTCCCGCAGCCTGAGGCTCGCGTAGCGGAGACGCTATGCCCAATCAACAAATTCGTTAAATACAATTTATTAAATTAAATTAACGGATTTAAAGGTTTTAACCTATACTTCTCGTGCCGACCAAAACCGACGGGGGCATGGGTGATCGCGGACACATTGATGAACGGCGTGCCAGGGTGGCATCGCTTGCAGCAACTGGACACGCGCAGCACCAGCGCCATGATCTGCGCGGCCCTCGTGCTGCTGCTCACGCTCGGGCTGGTCAGCTCGGCATGGGTGTTGCGCGCTCGCGAGTTCGACGACTGGGCCAGCGATCTCGACAACCTGACACTGGTACTGGCCGAAAGCACGGCGCAATCGATGGCCTCGTCCAGCCTCGCGCTCGACAGCATCATCGCCGCGCTGCCGGCCAAGAACGACGATCCGGCCATGGGCGGCGAAGCCCTCTTTCGCACCATGACCGACAAGATCAGTGGCCTTCCCCAGGCCGCAGTTGCCAGCATCATCGGCGCGGATGGTGCGATGCTCAATTCCACCCGCGCCTGGCCGGCCCCCGTCATCAACCTGTCCGAACGCGATTACTTCGCTTACCACCGCGCGCACCGCAGCACCGCCCATCACGTCAGCCGGCCGGTGCGCAACAAGGTCAACGGCGCCTGGACGTTTTACCTGAGCCGCCGCCGCGATACCCCGGATGGCCGCTTTGCCGGTGTGGCGGTGGTCGGCATTTCATGCGCATCGTTCAACGACTTCTTCCATTCTGTCAGCCCGGGCCAGGAGGCGGCGATCTCGCTGTTGTCGAGCGACCGGATCGTGCTGGCGTCGTGGCCGCAGCGTGATGCCATGCTGGGCCAGTTGCACGATACCGGCTCGAGCGCTGCTGCGCCGCGCATGGTGGCGCAGCGGCCGGTTCGCAACTACCCGTTGATCATCGAAGCGTCCGTGCCCGAAGCGCTGTTGACGAGCCATTGGTGGCGCAATCTGCGCCCTCTGGGCGCGATTGCGTTGACCGGCATGATCGGCGTGGCCCTCGCGTTTGCCACGGTCCTGCGCATCGTGCGCCAGCGCGAGCGCGATGCCATCGAGGCGCTGGCGCTGAAGGCCCAGGCCGAGGCTGCCAATCAGGCCAAGTCGCGGTTCCTGGCAATGATGAGCCACGAGATCCGCACGCCGATGAACGGGATCGTCGGCATGTCCGAGTTGCTGCTGGGCGCCGGCCTGGCGGCCCCACTGGACCGGTATGCGCGCACCGTCCACCAGAGCGTGCTCGAGCTGCTGCGCACCATCAACGACATCCTCGACTTTTCAAAGGTCGAGTCCGGCAACCTGGAGATGGTGCCGCAGGCGTTCGACCCGCTGCGCCATGCGACGCAGCGGGTCGATTCGTACCGCATGAGCGCAGAGCGCAAACGCCTGGCGATCGTGCTGCGACCGGGCGTGCTGCCGCCGGCCGTCATGGCCGACGCCGACCGCATCGGCCAGGTGCTGGGCAATCTGCTCAGCAACGCCATCAAGTTCACACCGGCCGGTGGCGGCCCGATCGAACTGACCGTGCTGGCGCGGCGCGATCCGCAAGCGCCCGGCGGCTGGGTGCTGCTGTACCAGGTCACCGATCATGGCATCGGCATCGAGCCGGCTGCGCAGGCGCGCCTGTTCCAGCCATTCAGCCAGGCCGACAACACCATCAGCCGCGTCTACGGCGGCACCGGCCTGGGGCTGGCCATCTGCCGGCGGCTGGCGGACCTGATGGGCGGCAGTATCGACCTGGTCCCCCGTACCGGGCCCGGCGCCTGTTTCCGCCTGCTCGTGCCGTGCAGCCTGGCGACGACGCCGGTGCCCGACGCCGTCACCGCATCCGGCCTGCGCGCTGCCGTGGGGTCGCCGCGGATACTCGTCGTCGAGGATACCGAAATCAACCGCGAGCTGCTGCGGATCCTGCTCGAAAAGCTTGGCTGCCGGGTCGACGAGGCCGTCAATGGCGAGGTCGCGCTGGCGGCGCTGGCGACCAGCACCTATGACCTGGTGCTGATGGATTGCATGATGCCGGTGCTCGACGGCTACGAGGCCTGCCGCCAGCTGCGCCAGCGGGAAGACGCCAGCGGTGCGCCGCGCCTGGCAGTGGTGGCATTGACCGCCAGCGCCGTCGACGGCGACCGCGAACGCTGCCTGGCGGCCGGCATGGACGATTATCTGAGCAAGCCGTTCACGGCGCAGCAGCTTGGCGACCTCGTGCGCCGCTGGACGCAGCCGGGCCGCTGAAGCACAGCCGCAGCCGCAGCCGCAGCAAGGTGCCTCAGTGCGCTGCTGCCACCGGCACGGTTGCCATCAACGAACGCGCAGCGGTCTCGGCAGCGCGGAAATCGAAGCGTCGCAGTGGATGCCAGACACGATCGAGCACCGCCGCAGGCAGCATGGGCGCCAGCGCCGCCAGGCAGGCCTCGGCCTCTTCCAGTGCATCGGCCTCGAGTGCGTCCAGCAGACCGGCCAGATACGCGTGCAGCACTTCCGGTGGCGCTGCCACGGGTGGGGTCGCCACGGCTGGCGCCGGTCCGAGGTATTGGTGGATGGCGCGCCGCGCCTGTGCCAGCACCGCGGTCAGTGGCGCCAGATCGACTGCGGCAGCGTCAGCACCCGGGTCGCGCATCGCGGTGTACAGCATGCTCTCGGCCTGATGGGCGGCGGCGTGCGTGGCAGGCAGGGCCAGGCTGGCGGCCACACCGGCCAGTTTGTGCGCCAATGCCGCCGCTTCGGCGGGCCGGCCGGCGGCCAGACTGGCCCGCATGTCCGCCACGCTGTCGCCATGCAGGTCGAGAAACTGGGCCAGATACTGGCGGTAAGCCGCACCGTCCAGCCATAGCGCAAGCCCGGCAGCCACGTCGAGCGCTTCGGCGTCGTTCTGCGGGGGCGCCTGGCCGGGCGTGAGGCTTTGGCCATGGCACAAGCGCGCAATCAACGCGAGCATCGCCTGTGCGTCGAATGGCTTGCTCAGCACATGGCACATGCCGGCCGCCAGCGCAGCCTCTTGCTGTTCCTTGAATGCCCCGGCAGTGAGCGCGATCACGGGCAGGTCGTCGAACTGCGGCATGCAGCGCAGCTGCCGGGTGGCCTCGATGCCGTCCATGACAGGCATCTGCACGTCCATCAGCACGACGTCGGCCTGCTCCGGATGCGCCAGCAGCCAGTCCAGCGCCTGCCGGCCATCGCCAACGCCGACGGTCTCGGCGCCCTGGTCGCGCAGGATGCGCTGGACCACCTCGCGGTTGATGTCGCTGTCGTCGACGACCAGCACGCACACGTCGCGCAGGACCTGCTCCTGGAGCGCATCGGTCGCGCAGACGGGCGTGGCGTCGAGCTCGGTGGATGCCTGCAGCGGCAGGCTGAAGCTGAACACGCTGCCGCGTCCGGGCGCGCTGTCGACGACCAGCGCGCCGCCCATCAGCGCGACCAGCTGGCGGCAGATGGTCAGCCCCAGACCGGTGCCGCCGAAGCGCCGCGTGGTGGAGCTGTCGGCCTGGGTGAACGGCGAGAAGATCGCCTCCTGGGCGGCAGGGTCGATGCCGATGCCGGTGTCGTGCACGCTGAACTCGAGCACCAGCGCATCACCGTCGCGCCGCAGCAAGGTGCAGCGCAGCGCGACCTGACCGTTTGGTGTGAACTTGACGGCGTTGCCGGTCAGGTTGAGCAGCACCTGCTCCAGCCGCAACGCGTCCCCCAGCAGAACGCCAACCCCGTCAGGCGACGTGTCGACGATCAGTTGCAGGTCCTTGCCGGCGGCGCCGATGCGCATGCTGGTGGCAACCTTGTCCAGCAGCTCGGCCAGGCAGAACGGCGCGGTCTCGATCAGCATGTGCCCGGCCTCGATTTTCGACACGTCGAGAATGTCATTGACGATGGCCAGCAGGGACTGGCCGGACACGCGGATATTACGCACCATGCTGCGCGCGTCGGCGTCGATCGCGCGCTGCTCGAGCAGGTAGGCGAAACCCAGCACGGCGTTGAGCGGCGAGCGGATCTCGTGGCTCATATTGGCCAGGAACTCGGCCTTGCTGCGGCTGGCCGCCTCGGCTGCATCGCGGGCCAGCAGCATCTCGGCTTCGGCGCTCTTTTGCGCCGAAATATCCTGCGCGAAGACCAGCGTTGCCGGACCGTCCGCCAGTTTCACCTGGGCGGTGGTCTTGTAGACCGGCACGTTACAGCCCCACTTGCCCAAGCCAATCGCCTCGAAATGCTGCTCGGTCGGGGTATCGGCCTCGATCAACGCCTCTTGCAGCGCCAGGTCGTCCAGCGACTGCGCAGCAATCATCGCGCGCCAGCGCAGTCCGGTCAGATCGTCCGTTGCAGCATAGCCATGCAAGGCCCGGTAGCGCGGATTGGAATAGATGAAGCGACCGTGGCGCAGGATGGCAATGGCCAGCGGCGCGTCTTCGATCAGCGTGCGAAAACGCGCTTCGCTGTCATACACGCCCTGCATGGCAACGCGTGCCCGCGCCTGCTCGGTGTCCTGGCGTGCCCACTGCGCGCCCTTGCGCTGCAAAACCGCCAGCGCCGCACAGGCGCCGGTTGCCAGCACGATAAACAGCACGGCCAGCGTCAGTCCCTGGCGCCGCAGCGGCGCAGCGACCGCTGTCACGTCGCGGCTCAAGCCGATCACGAGCGGAAAGTCCATCGCCAGCGCCGCTGGCGCGATCGTGACCATCGCCATGACCCGCTGCTCGCCTGTAGTGTAGACCTTGCCTTCAAGTATCCCCGCCACCGCGCCGCTGCTGCGGTGGCGCTGAAAGAATGTGCCCGGCCGCGCCAGGTTGATGCCGTCGATGTTGCCCTTCGGCGGATAGTTCAGTAATTGCCGCCCGCCTCCATGGATCACCAGCGCCCAGACGTCGGGCGCATACATCGCGGTGCGAAACTGGCCGGTGAAATATTCGGGATCGAGCGTGGCGAGCACCAGGCCCGCAAACCGGCCGGTGGCGTCCGGCACCATGCGCGCAACCGTCACCACCTGGTCGCCGCGGATCGACCGGAACGGCTCGGCCACGTACAGTGTGCGACTGCTGGGCGCGCGCCGCACTGCGGCCAAGTAGTCGCGCCGCGAAAAATCGCGCCCGTACAGATCCTGGTGGCTGGCAGCGCGCACCTGCCCGTCGCGGTCGAACACCATCATCGCGCGCAGTCCGGGCATCGCACCGACCAGCGCGGCAAGGCGACCGGACAGCGCAGCATCGGCAACGATCCCATCCGGCTCGCTCAGGTAATCGCGGACGACACCTTCCAGCGCCACATTGGTGGCCTCGAGATCGGTCTGGATATTGCTGGCCAACAGCGTCGTGAGCGACAGCAGCCGGGCCCGCTCGTTGCTTTCGATGCGCGCGACCTCGGTCAGATGCAGGTAAGCAAGGCTGGTGCCGATGAAGATCAGCGCTGCTGCCAGCATGGCGAATTCGACATACCGACGCCGCTTGACGAGCCCGAGGGGTGGAATGACCATTTTTCTCATGCTGCACCTGACTGGCGAGAACACAACAAAACAATGTCTGGATTGCAACGAACGCGTTGCTGTCGTCATGCGTCCTTCCATGGTGCACCACCTGCGGCTCGCCGCGACACCGAACGTGAAAAATCGCAACACAACCGAAAAAATAATTCAATTTATTCGTTTTATTTGCGATATCCGATTTTTATGACTTAAAATTGTTGCTGGAGTGAATCAAACCGGTGGCGCACCACGCCCGACCCATGTCAAGCAGGAGCCATTCATGCGCAATAATTTTCCAGTTACCAACGTTGAAATCGAACTGAGCGACACGGACACCATCGTGTCGACCACCGATTTGCAGGGCAATATCACGTACGCCAACCCGTACTTCATCGCCATCAGCGGCTACACCGAGGAGGAGCTGATCGGCGCCCCGCAAAATATCCTGCGCCATCCCGACATGCCGGTGGAGGCATTCGCCGACTTCTGGGCCACCATCCGCTCCGGAAGGTCGTGGACGGGTATGGTCAAGAACCGCTGCAAGAATGGCGACGCCTACTGGGTCATGGCAAACGCGACACCGGTCATGGAAAACGGCAAGGCGGTCGGCTACATGTCGGTACGCACCAAGCCCACACGCGCCCAGATCACGGCAGCGGCAGAACTCTATCGCAACATGAAAGCCGGTACCGCCGGCAATGTACGTTTGGAACAGGGCATAGTGCGCGCCACAGGACTGCGCGGCCGGCTGGCCGCCCTGACCAGGATGTCGCTGCGGCGCCGCATCGCGCTGAATCTGGCGGGCCAATGCGCGATACTGCTGCTTCTGCTGGGTTTCCACCTGTTCGACGGTGCGACCCGGTTTGCCAATCTCGAAACCACGCTGACAGTGCTGACCGGCGCTGCCATTACATCGCTGCTGTACTTCTGGTACGCGCTGCACGCGACCTTGCTGCGTCCGATGGAAGCTGCGCGCCAGGCTTGCCAGGTCATGGCAGGTGGCGATCTGACCTCGGATTTCAGCAGCGACCGGCAGGACGAAATGGGCCAGCTGGTGCGCGCCATGCGCCAGGTGCGCGTCAACCTGCAGTCCATCGTGGGCGACGTGCGCAGCAATTTCCAGCAGATCAGCGTGGCGACCGCGGAGATCGCCACCGGCAATATGGATCTGTCGGGGCGTACCGAATCCCAGGCCTCGGCTCTTGAAGAGACCGCCTCCAGCATGGAAGAGCTGGCCTCGACCGTCCAGCAGAACAGCGCCAGCGTCGGCCAGGCAAGCACCATGGCCGAGGCAGCCGACGGCACCGCCGTGAGCGGTGGCCAGATCGTCAGCGAAGTGATCGCAACCATGAACCAGATCTCGGAGGCATCGCGCAAGATCGGCGACATCATCGGCATCATCGAAGGCATCGCGTTCCAGACCAATATCCTGGCCCTGAACGCGGCCGTCGAGGCCGCCCGTGCCGGCGAGCAGGGGCGCGGATTTGCCGTCGTCGCCAGCGAAGTGCGCAACCTGGCCCAGCGCAGCAACACGTCGGCACAGGAAATCAAGCGGCTGATCGCGGCCTCCATCGCGCAGGTCGAGGCCGGCGCCACGCTGGCTGCCCGCGCTGGCGAGACTACCCAGCAGGTGCAGGCAGCCGTGCGCAAGGTCAGCGGCCTGATGAACGAAATCGCCTCCGCCTCGCGCGAGCAGGTTGCCGGCATCGGCCAGGTCAACGACGCCGTCACGCAAATGGACGGCGTGACCCAGCAGAATGCCGCACTGGTGGAGCAATCGGCGGCCGCCGCCGCCGC
>Ga0308170_10001193_pt1 | contig 26278 bp, 27 predicted proteins | sample PhyBR2_2_FD_202136 | JGI IMG/M metagenome (GOLD analysis project Ga0308170, IMG submission 202136) | Phyllosphere microbial communities from UC Gill Tract Community Farm, Albany, California, United States - DLSLSB.R2 | ecosystem: Host-associated > Plants > Phyllosphere > Unclassified | place...
TAACGGTATAATCGCCAACGTTTTCCGCATCCTCTTCAGTGCCGAAGTGGCGAAATCGGTAGACGCAGTTGATTCAAAATCAACCGTAGAGATACGTGCCGGTTCGAGTCCGGCCTTCGGCACCATTTAAAGATACGAGAACTTCCGTAACAGTCCGCAAGTTACTAAAATTAAAGCCGAAAGGCTTTTTTTTTGGTCCAAATCCGTCCGAGCACATCCGTTGCAATCCGGGGATCGTTGGGGGCATAATAAGGGGCACTTACTCTTCGATTGAAAATGTGCCCCCAAAATGAAGCTCAATGCCCGCCAAGTCGAAACCGCCAAGCCCAAAGACAAAACCTATAAAATTGCTGATGGCGGCGGGCTGTATCTCGAAATCACGCCTAAAGGCGCCAAATACTGGCGCATGAAATATCGCCGTCCCGCTGACAAAAAAGAAGATCGCCTGGCTTTTGGCGTCTGGCCTGCGGTCAAATTAGTTGAAGCAAGAGCTAAGCGCGACGAAGCGAAAAAGCTGTTAGGGCAGGGGATTGATCCCAAGGCTGAGCAGAAAGAAGCGCAGGCAGTGATTTCCGGTGCCTACTCCTTTGAAACTGTCGCCCGCGAATGGCACACCAGAAACAAACGCTGGAGTGATGATCATCGTTCACGCGTTATGCGCTATCTTGAGCTCTACATCTTTCCCCATATCGGAACGGCTGATATTCGTCAGCTCAAAACCAGCCACCTCTTAGCCCCGATCAAGAAAATAGATGCCGCTGGCAAACACGATGTAGCCCAGCGCCTGCAGCAGCGGGTAACGGCAATCATGCGTTATGCTGTCCAGAATGATTACATCGCATCTAATCCGGCCATTGATATGGCAGGAGCTCTCTCTACAACTAAAGCACGTCACTATCCTGCTTTACCATTTAGTCGCTTCCCTGAGTTTCTAGAGCGGCTGAAGGCTTATCGCGGGCGTGCAATTACTCGCATCGCTGTTGAGCTTTCCTTACTCACCTTTGTGCGCTCCAGTGAGCTTCGTTTTGCACGGTGGGATGAATTTGATTTCGATAAGGCTTGCTGGCGAATTCCGGCGAAGCGTGAAGAGATTGAGGGAGTGCGGTACTCGCATCGCGGTATGAAGATGAAAGAGGAGCATATTGTTCCGCTGAGCCGTCAATCGTTGAGTTTACTACATGAGTTGAAACAGCTTAGCGGCGATAACCTGCGTTTATTTCCGGGTGATCACGATCCTAAAAAAGTGATGAGCGAAAATACAGTAAATAATGCGTTACGTACTATGGGTTATGACACCAAAACTGAAGTTTGCGGGCATGGTTTCAGGACAATGGCGCGCGGTGCTCTTGGTGAATCAAGCTTGTGGAGTGAAGATGCGATTGAAAGACAGATGAGCCATTCGGAACGTAACAATGTGCGAGCTGCATATATTCATACTTCTGAGCATTTAGATGAACGCAGATTAATGATTCAATGGTGGGCAGACTTTCTTGATGTAAATCGTATAGATATTGTTTCTCCTTATGATTATGCTAAAAGGAAGAAAAAGTAATAAAAATATTTTAAATAGAGTTAATTATATAATCTTAATTGTCAATAAAATAACTGCTAAATTCTAATCAATAACTCTTAATAGTTTGACAATGCTGTTTTATTAAGCATATTATGGCAAAGATTTGGATGGGTTGTTTTAATAAAATTTCTTAAAGTAATGATTTTTATATGGTGCAAAATAAAATGAACTATCAAGCCATAAGTAAAATATTTAGTCGCCATGTTGTTTTAGAAATAGCAAAAAAGAATAGGGTTGATCTCTTTAGAGAGATCATTATAGATAATTACCCCTCCTATAAAACAGAGGGGAAATCTATATCAAAAATTTATGATGAAATGTATGGATTGTTGAAAAAGAAATATAGGAACGAATATATATACAAGAATGAAATTGCGAAATCGATCATTAGGAAATCTCATAAGTTCAATAACGTAAGCTATGTAAATGAGTTTAAAGTTAATGGCTGCATTGCTGATGTTGCTATTTTCAATGACACTTCCACCGCTTACGAGATTAAAACTGAGCTCGATTCTTTTGATAGACTTAATGATCAACTATCTGAATATAAAGATGTTTTTGAGTATGTGTACATAGTTATACCTCAAAGTAAAGTTAATCATGCGTTTAAAGTTGCTCATGAAACTACTGGGATCATTACGTTAAATGATAGAAATATTTTAAATTATGAGAGAGCAGCATCTTCAAATAAAATATTTTTATCGAAAGCAAAGATGTTTAATTGTTTGAGGCCTTCAGAATATACTCTCTTCTATGAAGATGTTATTGGATCTAAACCTTTTGGTAAAGCTGCCGATATTAAAGATATGTGTAGAAGTGCCTTTGTTAATCTGGATGTTGATATTGCGCAAAAGGAAATGCTTAAAATACTGAAGGAAAGGGGGCTTGAGAGATACGAAAAGGATCATTTTCTTTTTCTTCCTCAATCACTGTTGGCTACATTATTGAATTTACGATTGAATCATAAAAGCTTAATGACACTCAGGGAAAACATGGTGGAAATTATATGTTAATTGATAAGGAATCACAGCATGTACCATTGTTATTTAAGAGCAAAGCAATATGAGTTATTAGCTGTTCGGTCATGTTTGCCAAAAATAGTTCAAAAAAACATGGTCGTAATCATTGAGCCAGTTAGAGAAAGTAGTAGAGATTTATACAGCTGCTTAAGAGATGCTCAAAGTCAAAATGCTAGAGTAATCTTGATAGTGAATCCCAAGTGCGGTGAGCTAGAAGGGAATCAGAGGCTTGCCGAGCAATTAATTGATGGAGCTATTCAATCATATCCTCAGGTTGAACTAGGTTATATTGTAGATGACACTACTAGTTATACACAGTTAACTTCTTTCTTCACCACTTATCAGCAACAAACTAAGTCAATTATTCATATGGGAAGTTATGCTAATGCTCAGCAGCTTCTCAATGTTGAACTTTCCGATGCTACATTTAAAAGTAATATATTCATTGATGGTAAGTGTAGTGCGAATTACATATCTAACTTTAGTAATACAACTAAAGTTTTAATCCGTGATGGGCTTAATCGCGCTCAAACTAATGCTGGATATGCCAATAACATCGTTGAGTTTTTTTCTGATTTATATCTAAATTACAGACAGTTAGGATTTCAAGGTTTTGGGGATTATTCAATTGTCGGTGATCATTATGCGGAAGGTGGAGGCCAGGCTATCACCGCTGTAATACACTTGACTTATGAAAGTACTCAAAGAACAGAAATTTTAGTTCATCATTTTTTGTCAGACCCTAGAGTGGTAGCCGAAGACGTCGCTATTTTGATCGATGAAGCTTTAGAGAAGTTAGAGGCTTTTATCAATACTCAAAGACCTGATATTTTAACTTGGTCAACTGCTTGTCAGGAGTTAATTGCTATTTATAGAACTCCAGGTGAGAGGACCAATTTAGCTTATCTCAAAAAGATGACAATAAAAAATCACTTTGAATTAATGCATCATATTTTATGATCGTATTGAGAGGTGCCATTCGCACCTCTTTTTTTATGTGATGTTGATGTGTTTGACGTGGATTATTATTTAGTGACTTGAGGTTTTTTATTTTTTCATTAATATCATCGCCATTTATCATGTAAGGTGGATAATTAAGCTTTCACTCAATGAAAATCTTCAATCAAAATAGAACGAATTACCCATTTCTTCATACAATTTCTCAATAACGTTGGTCCGGCATCAAATGTTTAATTATCACTGAGTTCTAATCAGCTTTCCCACTTTCCCACTTTCCCACTTTCCCACTTTCCAACTTTCCCACTTTCCAACTTTCCCGCTTTACCGCTTTACCGCTTGGCGCGCGCTCGTACCCCCGCCACGCCTGCCCGCTTTATGTAACAGTTTTCATGCGACTGCACGAGTACCTTCAGGCCGCGCCAGTACTGGCCTGAATTGTATAAACTCAGCTGCATTTATTCATGCGTTTTCATGCAGCATAGGCATGCACTCTTGCGAATCAGGCTTGCCAGAGAAAAGAGATGAAAAAAACCGGCACGATGGCCGGTAAAGTGTGGCTGATAAAACTCAGCAGGGGGCGTTGTGGCGGTTCGAAAGCCTGCTGGCTGATCCATAACGGTTCAGCGTCTGCCGTTGTGGCGGTGATTCTTTCTCAGGGACGTCTTCAGTTACCTTCTGCGGTTTCATGATAATGGTGTCCAGGCTCTCCAGCGTTGTGAACGTGCAGGAGCAGTCGATATTACGACACTGATACCACGTCTTTTTTAACGTACCTGTCTGATATTCGCTGGTACGCGTGTGTGCGGTCATGCTGCATTCAGGGCATTTCATTGCCATCACGTTTTATCCTTCTGTTTAGCGCCAGTTCCCCGTTCAGGGTGGAGTTAACGGTTTATTAAAGCCGTTATCGTTAGCTTTCTTTGTTGGGGAGAGCCAATGGCGGCTCCGGTGAATGCATTGTGCCGTTGCTGGCACAGGCGAGCTATCGGATGGCGTTGTGTGATGGCCCAGACAAAGTGACCTTCTTCTGGCTGGCAGCAAGGTGACATATTGGCTATCTGCTCAAATTTTAAATTTATATATATCCTTCACCATTCTTCACCTTAATAAAAAAGAGAGTAAATACAATACATTAAAGGGTGAACAATTAATGGTTATCTCTTCACCCAGTATTCACCATGCTTCACCCAACTTTTTATGCAGATAAACCTTTTCGAGTGTTTATTTCGATTGATTCCACAAGGATTAATCATTATAAGCGACTTGCATAATTCATCTCGGCACTATTGGTCTATATTGACCACTATTTACCTGTGTGAAAAATAGGCGGTTATTTTTCACCCATTTGTGCCAGCTACAACACCATTTCGCCTTGTTGCTTTGGCAGTAAATATGCTGAGAATAAAGAGCTACCCGACTCCGGACGTATCCGTCCGTATCACCACGGACTCAATAAGAGGTAGCTCATGCACACCGTATTATCCGCAAACTCCTCCGCTCCTGCGGCCCCGGCTTTACCGTCAAACCCGGTGCTGAACGACCGCTTCCTGCGACTGCCTGAAGTCATGCACGTCTGCGGCCTGTCACGCTCCACCATTTACGACCTTATCAGCCGTAACGCCTTCCCGGCGCAGGTGTCGCTTGGCGGCAAGAACGTGGCCTGGCTCGCCAGCGAAATCAGCGTCTGGATGAGCGATCGCATTGCAGCACGCGGTCAGGAGCGTACCGCATGAGGTTTTTGAACCATGCCGGTAAATCACGCCAACCCTCTGCCGCGCACGCAATCCCCCTCATGTATGTGACTGGTGCCGGGATGGGTAAACCGCTACAGCCGCAGTGCTTTTGCGCAACGAAGCCAGCCTCAGGCCTGCAAAGCACAGGCGTCCCGCCCTCCGGTATCCGGATTGTTTCCCGTGGCGAGATTCATCCCGCCAGCTGCTGAGGTTGCCTGATGTCATTTTTAACTGCTTCCTCCGGCTTGCGCGCCGGGGCCATTCCCTGGTACAGTAATTTCGCTGTCGCAAAATCGACAGCCGGGATTGGCGTCCTGAATATCTCAATGGCGACACCAGACGCGCCATGCGTCTTTTTTTGTGTCCATGCCTCAGTGCACCCATTTTTCGGGCTGCGGTTTATTTGCCGTAGTACCGTCTGCGTAATGGTGGCCCGGGCGGGGGCTTCTAACGAAGCGCCGGTATCCATTGAGGCCGGTTACGCCAACCCCGTTCGGGCTACCACCAGTGAAATTGGCGTTTCCGGTGGTAGCAATAACCGCTACTCAATGGAGACTGCCATCATGGCTACGGTCCTTAATTCCCTATACCCTCAGTTTGTTTTCGTCTTTGCCGCCGTGCGCCGCTGTGAGCGCCAGCAGCATATTCATATGCTCCGCACCGTTGCCGCCGACGAGCGCGCCGCACGCCTTTCGCTGGCCCGCGACTACGTGCTGTCCTTTGCCGCGCGCCTGCCGGTACGGGAGGTGCGCGCATGACTCACGCCACGATTTCTCACGCCGACCTGGTACGCCTTGAACACCTGCGCAACGCCGGGCGCTTCGTCAGCGACATGACCGCATTTCAGGAGTGCCACGAACTGCCGCAGCCCGCCCAGCGCGCGCAGCTGGCTTCGCTGGTCTTTCTCATCACCGAGCAGCTGGATGACGTGGTGACGCGCTGCCAGAACAACTGGATGAACGCGGAGGCTGAATCATGAAAGTCCGTACCCTTTCGCCTGAACTGCGCGCCGCGCTTTCACGCCGCGCCGTCGCCTGCGCCTGGCTGACCGTCTGCCGTGAACAGCAGCGCTACCCCGGCCTGACGCTGGCGCGCCTGGAGCTCGTCATTGAAACCGAGCTGGAGGGCTTTTACCTGCGCCAGCACGGACGCCTGCGCGGTCAGGAGATTGCCTGCGCGCTGCTGGATGATTTGCTGTCCACCGGGCCGCTGAAGTCGGCTCCGCGCCTGAGCTTTCTCGGTCAGGTAATGATGGATGAACTCTGCGGGCGCATGACAGACGCGCCGGTGCTGCACTGAGGGAGAACAGAACGATGAAAATGACCGTATCAGAGGCGGCCACCGCGGCGCGGGGCCACTGGCCCCGCATTCTGCCCGCGCTGGGCGTGAAGGTAATCAAAAACCGCCACATGCCGTGCCCGGTCTGTCAGGGAACGGACCGCTTTCGCTTCGACGATAAGGACGGGCGCGGCACGTGGATTTGTAATAAGTGCGGAGCCGGTGACGGCATGGACCTGGTGAAAAAGGCGCTCAGCATTACGTTCATAGAGGCCGCCGCGCGCGTAAACGACCTGACCGGCAACCTGCCGCCGGTAGCGGCCGGCAACAGTACGGCAGCCGGTCCCGAAACGGACGAGGCATCCCGCGCCGCAGCGGCTGCACTGGCGCAGCAGCTGGTCAGTACGGCAAACGAAACGGCGGGCAATGCCTACCTGTCCCGAAAAGGCCTGCCTGAGCAGGCGAGCCTTACGCTTTCGAAGGCGCATAAGGTCGCGTTAACGACCTACCGCACCGGCGATGTGGTTGTGCCCCTGCACGACATGAGCGGCCAGCTGGTTAACGTGCAGCTCATCAATGCCAGCGGAGAGAAGCGCACGCTCAAAGGCGGCCAGGTGAAAGGCGCCTGCCACGTTCTCAGCAGCGCTAAGCCCGCAAAGCGCCTCTGGCTTGCCGAGGGCTACGCGACCGGCCTGGCGGTGCATAACCTGACCGGTGATGAGGTGTGGGTTGCGCTCTCATCGGGCAACCTCCTTACTCTGGCTGGCCTTGCCCGGGAAAAGCACGCCACGCTGCCGCTGATGATTGCCGCCGACCGCGACCTTAACGGCAACGGTCAGGATAAGGCGAAGAAGGCCGCCGATGCCAGTAACGCCGTCGTCGCGCTGCCGCCCGTGTTCGGCGACTGGAACGACGCCTTTGTGCAGCTCGGCGACGTCCCGACGAAGCAGGCGCTTGCTGAGGCCGCCGCGCCCGCCACCGCCAGCCCGTTTGACGTGATGAGCGAAGCGGAGTTTTCGGCGATGAGCGCCAGCGAAAAGGCGGAGCGCGTTGCTGAGCATTACCGTAATGCGCTGGCGGTGGATGCCAGCGGTGAAATCCTGTCACGCTACAGGGCGGGCGCGTGGAAGGTCATTTCGGGGAAGCAGTTTGAGCGCGACGTGGCGAAACTGTTCCAGCGGCTGCGCGCGCCGTTCTCGGCGGGCAAGATTTCAGGCGTGGTGGACACGCTGAAGCTGATGCTCCCGCAGCAGTCTGACCCGGCGCGCAGCCTGATAGGCTTTCGCAACGGCGTACTGGACACGCGCACCGGCAGCTTCAGCCCGCACAGCAAAAGCTTCTGGCTGCGCACGGTCAGCGAGGTAGACTTTACCTCACCCGTCAAGGGCGAGACGCTGGCGAACCACGCGCCGCACTTCTGGCAGTGGCTGGACCGCGCCGCCGGACGCGACGCGGCAAAACGCGATATCATTCTCGCCGCGCTGTTTATGGTACTGGCTAACCGCTACGACTGGCAGCTGTTTCTGGAGGTCACGGGTCCCGGCGGCAGCGGCAAAAGCATCATGGCCGAAATCGCCACCATGCTGGCCGGAACGGACAACACCACCTCCGCGACCATCGAGACGCTGGAGTCATCGCGCGAGCGCGCGGCGGTGATTGGCTTCTCGCTGATAATTCTGCCCGACCAGGAGAAGTGGAGCGGCGACGGCGCGGGCATCAAGGCGATTACCGGCGGCGACGCGGTATCCGTGGACCCGAAATACCGCGATGCCTACTCAACGCACATCCCGGCGGTGATTCTGGCGGTAAACAACAATCCGATGCGCTTTACCGACCGCAGCGGCGGGGTATCGCGCCGCCGGGTCATCCTGCACTTTCCGGAAATCATCCCGGCAAACGAGCGCGACCCGCAGCTGAAGGAAAAAATCAGCGGCGAGCTGGCCGTTATCGTGCGCCAGCTAATGCAGCAGTTCAGCCAGCCGCAGGACGCAAGGGCGTTGCTTCAGTCGCAGCAGAACTCAGATGAGGCGATGCGCATCAAGCGCGACGCGGATCCGATGGTGGACTTCTGCGGCTACCTGTTCACCACGCCGGAGCCTACTTCGCTTTACATGGGGAACGCCAGCATCAGGCCGCTACAGCCAAAACGCTATCTCTATCACGCCTATCTGGCTTACATGGAGGCGAACGGCTACAGGAATCCACTCAGCATGAAGATCTTCAGTCTGTCGCTGGAGAGCATTATGCGCGAGTACGGACACCATTATCTGAAGCGGCGCACGAAGCTGGGGATGCAGACTAATCTCGATCTGACTGAGGAAAGTAGTGCTGACTGGCTGCCGAAGTGCGATGCCACCTGAAATTCATAATATTTGGAACCGGCGAAAGCCGGTTTTTTTCGCTCGTTAGAGGCGCTAAATTCATCCAGCCGCATATAAAAATACATTCTCTGTTATGTAAGAGAATTTCGCTTGCCACATTTGAAATGAGTCGGGTCTGCTATGAGCGAGGAGCGGACGTTGGCGTTGTTTATAAAATTCCGGTTAGTATCGTTTTGGATTAGTTTAGAGATGAAAAATATTGAGTCGGTGATTTACCCAGCGCTTTCCTGAACATCGTAATAAACGCACTGACCGAATCGTATCCCAGCGTTCCGGCTACGCGCTGCACGGGCTGACCTTCTGCCAGATGGCTAAGCGCAATCATTAAATGCAGTTGCTGACGCCAGCGACCAAAGCTCAGTCCTGTAGCATTTTTTATCAGCCTGGCCAGCGATCGCTCGCTGGTTGCCAGGTGTAAAGCCCACTCTTTTAACGTCCTCCGGTCATCAGGATCCTTAAAAAGTCTCTCAGCCATAGCCCGGATTTTAGGATGGCCGGATACTGGCAGGTGGAGCGCTTTAACCGGCACGTCTGGTATATGTTCCAGCAGCACCGCTGCCAGCCTCGCGGTTTTACTGTCAGGCAAATAAGCATGTTCCTGCTCTGCCAGATACAGAACAAGCTCGCGGACCAGAGGACTAATCGCCAGGGTACAGCAGGTTTCCGGCATCGCTGCCGCGCCGGGTTCGATAAACAGAAAGCAGGTCTCTGCATTCTTTGTGACCCGGCAGCTGTGAGGGATTTCCCCCGGTACCCAGACAGCATGTCCCGGTGGAACAAGCCACACCGCATCCTCAACCTCACAGCTTACTGCACCGCGCAAAGAGAGGATAAGTTGCCCCTTACGGTGAGCATGCGAACTCTGACCGGCATACTCGCCAGACGAAGATACATGCAGGGCGATAGCAGCCTGACTGAATGCATCGGCTGAAAATTCTTCCGGCGAGGTCACCGGTTTCTTATGAGCTGGCATGATTTAGTTATATATTGTCAGGTTATCTGTATTCTGTAACTCATGTGTACTTTAAAGTCTTTCTTTTTTCAGATAAAGCACAGTTTATGTCCCACACTATGAACAAATGGTCTTCAGTCATACTGATGACCGGTATCCTCTTTATCGCCATTAACCTGCGCGTTCCTTTTACCGCTGTTGCACCCGTTTTAGAGTCAATTCGCCAAGATTTTGGGCTAAGTATTACTGCCGTTGGGTTGCTTAACTCGCTGCCTTTACTGGCCTTTGCCGCCTTTTCCCCCCTGAGCGCATCCATCTCCCGCAAGTACGGCGTGGAACGCACCCTGTTTGGTGCCCTGACAGTGATTTCAGCGGGCATCCTGCTTCGAGCCACGGCCAGTGTCTGGGCGCTTTATGGCGGAACAGTATTAATAGGTATCGGAATTGCCCTGGGCAATGTCCTGCTTCCTGGCCTTATCAAGCGTGACTTTTCTGACAGGGTGGCTTCCGTGACGGGCGCATATTCCATCACCATGGGCGCGGCTGGAGCTATTGGCTCTGCCATGGTCATTCCTCTGACGCAGCGCTGGGGCTGGAACATCGCGTTAGCCATGCTGGTTTTGGCACCACTCCTTGCACTGTTTTTATGGTTGCCCCAGTTGACGAAGAAGCATCAGCTGCCAGCGGCGGGTGAGAAAAAAGCAGCGACCGTCGCGGTCTGGCGCTCGCCTCTGGCATGGCAGGTCACCCTGTTTATGGGCCTGAATGCGATTCCGTTTTATATGGCGATAGGCTGGCTGCCTGCCATTTTGACGGGCAGTGGACTCTCTTCCGTTCAGGCTGGTGAGGTACACGGCATCCTCCAGCTGACCACCGCTATCCCCGGACTGATGCTCGCGGCTACGCTGCGACGTCTTAAGGACCAGAAAATGGCGGCCGCTGTTGTCAGTCTGCTGTCGGGAATATCCCTTACAGGAATACTGTGCGCGCCAGGACTTTCGATGCTGTGGGCTGCCATTCTTGGATTTGGCTGCGGCGCCAGCATGATGCTGGGCCTGACTTTTATCGGATTACGGACACAAAATTCGGGCGATGCAGCAGCCCTGTCAGGCATGGCGCAGTGCGTGGGCTATCTGATGGCCGCAATGGGTCCACTGTTGCTGGGTAAAATCCACGACTGGAGTGGTGGCTGGACTGTCCCCCTGCTGATGACGGCGACAATCGCGGTGGCCGGAGCCTGTGCCGGACTGGCAGCCGGACGGGACATCTGCCTGGAACCTGCAACAGCAGGCTGATGCAGATTGTCCGCCGCAGCTAAGAACAGGATATAGATTCAGAATTTACTTCCCTGATAAGGCAATAATTTTATGAGCAACTTACTTATTATCAATGGTGCAAAAAGCTTTGATTTTGCCCGAGGTGAGCTAAACCAGCTTTATGTCGACACCGCAAGTGATGTGCTGCGGCAGCTCGGACACAACGTCTCTGTTACGAAAGCTGACAGCGACTTTGATCCGCAGAATGAAATCACCAAAATTCTTGACAGTGATATCCTGATATATCAGATGCCTGGGTGGTGGATGGATGAGCCATGGACTGTAAAAAAATGGATTGATTAAGTGTTTACCCTGGATCACGGTTCTCTGTACGAAAGCGATGGACGCACGCGTTCTGACAGCTCAAAAAAATACGGCTCGGGTGGGCTTCTTCATAACAAAAAATACATGCTTTCCCTGACATGGAATGCCCCACTGGAAGCTTTTAACGATCCGGAGCAGTTCTTTGAGGGAGTTGGTGTAGATGGATTATACCTGCATTTTCATAAGGTCAATCAGTTTCTGGGGATGACACCGCTGCCCACTTTCATTACAAATGATGTGGTAAAATCGCCAGATGTGGCAAACGAAATCCGTCGTTTCAGCAATCATCTTATCGCGACATACTCCTGACCAATGATGTTACCCGGCGCTTTTTATGGCCGGGATGTAACCACCCGCTTCGGAACGGCTGAAGGCTCGTCACGTTATCCGAAAATGTGTACAGGAACGCTTTTATCCGGCACATCTTCATAATTAATTGTGCATATCCTCAGTGCGTCCCTGCATGAAAATCCCGGTGACCCAGTCTGAAAAAGCGCGCATAGCAGGAGAGAGAAAACGCTGATGCGGATAAAGCAGGCTGACCGGCACTGACGTCAGCTGCCAGTCGGCCAGGACTTCAACCAGCGTTCCTTTCTGCAGATGTTCTGCGACCACGTTCTCAGCAAGCTGCGCCAGTCCGAACCCTTCAAGGCACATTTTTATATAAAGTCCCGTCTCGTTGACGGCGGCCTGCCCGCTGACGGAGACATATAGCGTTTCCGTTCCCTGCACAAAACGCAGTTCTTTCGTGCGCCGGCTTTGGCCGGAAAAATAGTGTATGGCCCGGTGATGAGATAGTTCTTCAGGTGACCGCGGAATACCGTACGCCCTGAGATAGTCGGGAGAGGCGCAGGTGATCCAGCGAAACTGCCCGAGCGGACGGGCAACAAGCGTTGAGTTAAGCAACTCTCCGGTTCTGATTACGCAATCCACACCCTCCTGAACCAGATCGATCTGCCGATCGCTTACGCCGATCATCAGGTAAATATCAGGATACCGGCTGTAGAACGCTTTCAGATTGGGCATAACGATGAAGTGCGCGATACCGGCGGGCATATCGACGCGCAAACGGCCCCTGGGTCGCCTGTTCGAATCGGCCAGACTGGCTTCCGTATGTTCAATCAGGGCCAGTATTTCTCTGCACTGCGCCAGATACTGTAATCCTTCGGAAGTCAGGCTGACCCGTCTCGTAGTCCGGTTCAGCAGACGCACCTGCAGGTATTTCTCCAGATTTTTGATGGTGCTGGTAACCGTCGAGGCAGGGAGGGAGAGTGTTTCCGCTGCCCGGACAAAGCTTCCGGCCTCAGCCACCCTTAAAAAAACCTGCATAGCCTGAATGCGATCCATCTGGCTGCTCTCCTGAATATCCTGTGAGTGTAATAAGCATCATTATTCGTTAATACTGAATTATGAAAACGCGTTAGTCATCTTTTTCACCTTAATCGGAGGGCGTATCCTTTTCCCATTCAAACTGAAAGAGACGATGACAATGACCGGTTACAACAGAAATATTGTTAATAATCCGACCGAAAACCCGCCTGTAACGCTGATTCGCGGCGCAACCCTGCTGAGTATGGACGAGAGCGTCGGCAACATGGAGCGCGGGGACATTCTCATCAGCGGCTCAACGATTACCGCCGTGGGACAGAACCTTGACGCGCCAGGTGCTCACGTCATTGATGCCACCAACATGATCGCCATGCCAGGGATGGTCGACTCTCATCGTCACGCCTGGGAAGGCCAGCTGCGCCGCATCAACCCCAACGCCACATGTCTGGACGATTACAGCAACGCCACGCACTTTTCGTTCGCCAGATATTACCGCCCGGAAGATATCTATATAGGTAATCTCCTGACTGCGCTGGGCGCGATTGACGCGGGCATCACCACAATGATTGATAACTCGCACAACAGCCGAACCGCAGCGCACGCCGATGCCGCCGTTGAGGCCCTGCTCGATGCCGGTATTCGCGCTATCCATGCTTCCGGCGCACCGGTGGCCGGTGAATGGGATAAGGCGCACTGGCCTGGCAACTGGCAGCGCCTGCAGGAAAAATATTTCACGGACAAACCTGAGAATCTTGTGACGCTGGGCGTCATGGCCCAGCTGGAGCCGGAATTGTGGGCTGAGGCGCGCAGGCTGGGGCTGCCGATTGTCACCGAGTTCTTTGGTACTGAAATGGCCTCCGAGCTTGAATCACTGCATCAGCAGGGTCTGCTTGGTTCGGACAATATCTTCAACCATTGCACCGCCCTGCCTGATGAGGGATGGAAGATCCTGCGTGACGCCGGTGTCCGGGTCAACGTCTGCCCGCGCTCAGATTCTCACTATGGGATTGAAAGCGGGATGTTCGCCATTGAAGCCGCGCAGCGTCATGGTATCCATCCTGGCCTGAGCGTGGACAATGAAACCTCTTACAGCACCGACATGTTTATGGAAATGCGCGTGGCGTTTTATCTGCAGCGTGTGATGGGTATGCATAAGCCGCACTGCTGTGATTCAGCGCATTCGCTGACGACGCTTCCGGCTGCGCAGTTGCTTAAATCAGCCACCGTCGATGGCGCGGTTTGTGCTGGACTGCAGGATAAAATCGGGAGCCTGACGCCAGGCAAACAGGCTGATCTGATCCTGATTAACGCGGCAGACCTCAACCTCTATCCCAACGGAAATGCGTTTGGCACGGTGGTGCATGCGGCTGAACGCAGCAACATCGATACTGTGATGATCGGCGGGCGCATCGTCAAGCAGAACGGCAAAGTGCTGGGTGTGGACAGCGAGCGCCTGCGCGCCGCCATCGATGAATCACGCGCGCACCTCTTTGCGGCAGCAGGGGTTGAGCCAGACATCTTTGCGGAAAAATTCCAGCCGCTGGTTCAGTCAGTCTGACAGAGACGAACAGTATGAGCGCGATTTATTACGTCATCGCTTTTGCAGCAGGACTGGGGATTACGCTTCAGACGACCCTGAACAGTCAGCTAGCAAAAGGGCTCGGCGGGGACCCTGTCACCGCCGCGTTGTTTTCCTTTACCGCCGGGGCGTTCAGCCTCGGAATTTACTCGCTGCTGCGTGGAGGGCTGTTCCTCTCCCTTGCGGCTATTCCTTCGCAGCCTGTGTGGAGCCTGACGGGCGGGCTGATCGGTGCCTGTGCATTATTCAGCTACGTCGTGCTCGCACCCAAAATCGGTTTTTCAGCCCTGCTCGGGCTGGCGATTGTCGGACAGCTACTCTCATCGCAGGTGATCGACCATTTTGGCCTACTGGGCGCGGTAAGGCGGCCCGTCTCGCTGCTGAAGCTGGGAGGAATGCTGTTCATGCTTACCGGGCTCGCCATCATGCTTTTCGGCGACAGGCTCTCAGAGCGTTTCATTCATTAATAAGGCAACACTGCCGGTCACGGATGTATGCCCGAATGCATACGTCCTTGACCGGCAGTTCAGCCAAAATGGTAATTTTATTTTTGCCGGAGAATTAACATGCTTTCATCAGCGGCCAATGTCAGAAATTTGCTGGGCGAGTGTCCCCTCTGGTGCGAAAGAACTCGTAGGCTTTACTGGACTGACATTGAAGGCAGTGAACTGCTCGCTATATAAGAAGATACAGATATTGTTATGCGATGGGCACTTCCTGAACGCCTTGGATCATTTGCACTGACTGAAAGAGAGAACGTCCTGTTGATGGCCCTGGCCTCCCGGCTGGCCTTCTGTAACATCGATACCGGTGAATTTATTCCGTTAGCAGACTCACCCGGAGAGCCGGGTACCCGAACAGGAGATGGGCGATGCGACCGAGCCGGTAATTTCGTCTTCGGGACAATGGATGACGGTTTTCCCGCGAAAGTCATCGGTAAATTTTACAGGATTAACGCGGTGACGCTCAGCATTGAGGCACTTCCTCTGCCAGAAGTAGCCATCCCGAACAGTATCTGCTTCAGCCCGGACTGCGGCAGGATGTATTACTGCGACTCCATGCAGAACCGTATAATGTGCTGCGATTATCCTTCGCTCGATCATCAGCGTGTGTTCACTGAAACAGTAGGTGATGGTGCGCCTGATGGCTCATGCGTGGACGCAAGGGGCTAAGTCTGGAATGCTGAGTGGGGAGGAAACCGTTTAGTACGCTATCGTCCGGATGGAAATACAGACTGCATCCTGCCATCTCCTGGTATTCAGAGCACCTGCCCGACACTTGCGGGAGAAGCATTCACAACGCTCTATTGCACCAGTGCGAGCGTAGGCCTGTCTTTACCATCAGAGCATGATGGAGCATTGTTGAAAGCGGATTCAGCTGTATTTGCCGGTTTACCGGAGCCGGTTTTCAGCGCACCTGCCGTAACCTTTATGCTTTCATCTCAATCAAGGAGATAGCGTATTTTTATATTTAAACAGTATTTTCTGACGCTGGCTAAAAATAACGAAGCCTGTATAAAGGCGGGGGTGAAGTCTTTTTTCATCCCCGCAGAAAATAGTTCAGTCATTAAATATTGCAGCTCAGATAAGCCTAAACTGAGTTGCTCTGGATAAGATTTGCATTAATCCAGGTGTCTACATTGGTGACGGGAATGTTATGGCGTTCATTGAATGTTTTTTCCTTACTCCATGCAACTCCCCGCCCCTGCGCAAAAACAGCACGATACTTGGACATCATGTCCTGCGGGGCGAGCGCCAGCTTATCCATCAGATATTGTTCGCTCCATTCGGTGCAGCTGAAAGGACGGCCAAGCGCTGATTGCAGCTTATCTGCTACCTCCGCGTAGGTCAGTGTATCGCCTGCGATATATACAATTTCATTCCGAATGCGCGGAGTTGTAAATACGATCGCTGCCGTCAGCATTCCGATATCATCAGGTGTTGTCAGCGTCATGGTGTTATCAGTACTGCCCAGTGCGTAAACAGTATCGTTCTGCAGATCGACCACACCGAAGTCTGGTTCGAACAGATAGCCCATGAAGATGCCGGTCGAAATGATGACCCACTCAGTTTCATGCTGGCTGCGTAGTAAATCACGCACGTCAATCTGCGCGTCGAAGATGTCTTGAGGACTGCCGCGTCCAATGGCATCAAAATCGGCACCAAACTGCCATGGAAAATATCGTGGAATCCGCGCCTGCAGAGCAGCCTGCGCCAGTTTCATTGGCGTATTTATTCCGGCTGCGTACCCGGTGCAGCCAACGACTGTGTCAAATTGCGCAAAAAGGACGGCCAGTTCGTCGACAGAACTCATGACGAGATCGCCCGTGACTATATTAATACCGAGCTTTCTGATTTCCGTGATAACGAATTGTTTGCCGGGTTGAGCTGACGTTAAGGTACTTTCGCGTAGCAGCACGCTGATTTTTGCTCCTTTCACATCTTTCGCCCGAAGGGCAAGATTTCGCAGAACGGGTAGTCCCAGCTCACCGGCACCGAGCACAAGGATATTTTCAGACGTAGTGTTAAGATCAGTTTTATTCATAATCAGGCCTTAAATGAATTGTTGTGCCACTTTAGCAATTTATAACTGGCCCAAAAAGAAGGTACATGCATGATACCGGGAAGCAGTGAGGTGGATAGAGACGAGATTCTTCAGTATTCGCAGGCTGTTTGTAAGGGGCTGAGAGACGATGATGATGGCCTGCGGCGGGAGGTGCTGGCGCATGCCGGAAGTCGCTGGTCGCTGGGTATCGTCAACACGCTTGGCGTTTATGGCAGACTGCGTCACGCCGAAATTGGCAGGCGTATGCACGGAGTGACCCAGCGCATGCTGACGCGTACATTACGACAGCTTGAGCGTGACGGACTGGTTATCCGCCATGATTTCAATGAAATTCCGCCACGAGTAGAATACGAGCTGTCCGATACAGGTATGGAGCTGCTTGTACGGATGATCCCGCTGTGGACCTGGATTGTGGATAATGCTGAGCGCTTTCGTAAGGATCGGTTGAGATATGAAAAAAATAATACTAATCCGGGGACTTAACAGTTCATAAATATATAACACCCTTTTACATATTCAGTAATTAACACATGGGGTTGAATTAATATTTTTGTGTATTTTTTGGAGCGGTTATCCTGAAAAAATGCCGATCTCAACGGACTCGTTCAGGAAGGTTTAATTACAGAGATTTGTGTTTTAAATGTCTCATTGAAATTTCACTCTCTGTGAGAGAAAAATGTCATTTTCATGTCTGCATGACACAGTAGCTTCGCCGGAGCTTAATTAAGTAGAATAAATCATGTCTTAGTTTAAAGTCTGGTTATAGAGCTGACTTAATAATTAAGCATAAGGTGCGCAACTTATCTGCGTTACGATTTGAGTATTGAAAGCGAAACTTGTTAGCTCTGTTTTATAAACTTCAGATCTTCAAGCTAAAGTTATTTGATCACTCGTCGATAATATGCATGATGACTTAAAGGGAGAACATCATGTCTTCGATATCCGCGATTTTAAGCACTATGGCCAGTGGTAGTGAGGGTGGTGATGGCAGTATCGCATCCCAAATCACAGCGTTAAGTAAACAGATTCAGAATGTCTCAGCGCAAATGAAGGAACTGTCAGACAAAACTGAACTGACAGATGAACAGAAGGCTGAAATGCAGCAGATGTACGAGTCGCAAATCACAATGCTTGAGGCGCAGATTGCTCAGCTTGAGCAGAAGCAGGCAGAGCAGTCTCAGCCGGAAAGTGCCATCACTCAATCGACCAGTGAGATTAAGGCGGACGGAATTAATCGTCCTACTGATAGCAATAAAGTCGATGTTTACATCTGAAACGCTCAATGGCCTGGTTCAGAAACAGAGCCTGTCAATTCAAAATGGTATTTATGGGGGCGAGTCAGGGTCCCCCTGGTTCGCATTGTGCCTGGACACGGGACCGCAGAACTGCATGTATCCTGGTCTTCAACAGTGACGCGCAATTGCTCTAACTTATTGTTATTTAACATAAATAGCGTTATGGCACATAAATCAGGTTTGATTATGTTAAATTATCGTAAGCAGAATTTTTGCCGCGACGTGCTTGTTCCTATACAGCAGTTCAGGGCTTAGAGTTTTTAGGTTAAATGAAGTGTCGGTCGGCCGTCAAAATGTTTATCGCCGCGCACGGGTGGTACTTAGTATGCGATATCTCAGCTGTGAGCTTGGTCTATATTCCCGCTCGCACCCTGGTCGCAACGCAAAACCCAGCGGCGATGCATAATCGCGGCTTCAAGCCGCCTGAATCTCAAGGATGTCCGCTATTCGCTGTGAGTTCAACCGATGGATGCAACACACTTATTGAAGCGCTCTGCGAGTGATTCATAGTCTAGCGTTTTTTTCGGCCTTTCAAACGCCGAGGGTGCTCACGTCATTGATGCCACCAACATGATCGCCATGCCAGGGATGGTCGACTCTCATCGTCACGCCTGGGAAGGCCAGCTGCGCCGCATCAACCCCAACGCCACCTGTCTGGACGACTACAGCAACGCCACGCACTTTTCGTTCGCCAGATATTACCGCCCGGAAGATATCTATATGGGTAATCTCCTGACTGCGCTGGGCGCGATTGACGCGGGCATCACCACAATGGTTGATAACTCGCACAACAGCCGAACCGCAGCGCACGCCGATGCCGCCGTTGAGGCCCTGCTTGATGCCGGTATTCGCGCTATCCATGCTTCCGGCGCACCGGTGGCCGGTGAATGGGATAAGGCGCACCGGCCTGGCAACTGGCAGCGCCTGCAGGAAAAATATTTCACGGACAAACCTGAGAGTCTTGTGACGCTGGGCGTCATGGCCCAGCTGGAGCCGGAATTGTGGGCTGAGGCGCGCAGGCTGGGGCTGCCGATTGTCACCGAGTTCTTTGGCGCTGAAATGGCCTCCGAGCTTGAATCACTGCATCAGCAGGGTCTGCTTGGTTCGGACAATATCTTCAACCACTGCACCGCTCTGCCTGATGAGGGATGGGAAATCCTGCGTGACGCCGGTTTCCGGGTCAACGTCTGCCCGCGCTCAGATTCTCACTATGGGATCGAAAGCGGGATGTTCGCCATTGAAGCCGCGCAGCGTCATGGTATCCATCCTGGCCTGAGCGTGGACAATGAAACCTCTTACAGCACCGACATGTTTTATGCATAAGCCGCACTGCTGTGATTCAGCGCATTCGCTGACGACGCTTCCGGCTGCGCAGTTGCTTAAATCAGCCACCGTCGATGGCGCGGTTTGTGCTGGACTGCAGGATAAAATCGGGAGCCTGACGCCAGGCAAACAGGCTGATCTGATCCTGATTAACGCGGCAGACCTCAACCTCTATCCCAACGGAAATGCGTTTGGCACGGTGGTGCATGCGGCTGAACGCAGCAACATCGATACTGTGATGATCGGCGGGCGCATCGTCAAGCAGAACGGCAAAGTGCTGGGTGTGGACAGCGAGCGCCTACGCGCCGCCATCGATGAATCACGCGCGCACCTCTTTGCGGCTGTAGGGTTTGAGCCAGACATCTTTGCGCAAAAATTACTGCCGCTGGTTCAGGCGGTCTGACAGAGACGAACAGTATGAGCGCGATTTATTACGTCATCGCTTTTGCAGCAGGACTGGGGATTACGCTTCAGACGACCCTGAACAGTCAGCTAGCAAAAGGGCTCGGCGGGGACCCGGTCACCGCCGCGTTGTTTTCATTTACGGTTGGGGCGTTCAGCCTTGGAATTTACTCGCTGCTGAATGGAGGGTTGTTCAATTCCCTTGCTGCAATTCCTTCGCAGCCTTTGTGGAGTCTGGCGGGCGGACTGATTGGTGCCGGTGCGTTATTCAGCTACGTCGTGCTCGCACCCAAAATCGGTTTTTCAGCTCTGCTCGGGCCGGCAATTGTCGGACAGCTCCTGTCATCACAGGTGTTCGACCATTTTGGCCTGCTGGGCGCTATAAGGCGGCCGGTCTCGTTGGTGAAGCTGGGAGGAATGCTGGTCATGCTGGCCGGGCTCGCCATCATGCTTTTCGGCGACAGGCTCTCAGAGCGTTTTCTGCATTAGCCGACGAACGGCTCTTTACGTGCATCAGTTCCAGTGCAGATGCACGCAGCTTTTATGCAGGTGCAATACATATTAATACATTAGTATCACGCAACGCTTTACAAAGCCTTCTTGGAAGCGGGTAATCACGCGAAATACGTATTTATCGAAGGCGCAGAACACGGCGATTATTACTGGTATCAACCCGTGGTCATCAACAGGGTTGTTGAGTTATTCCGTTAGCATCCTGGTGCTGAAAATACTCAGGAGCAGCGCTTCGTTGATTAATTCATGCTGTTGCCAAAGACGTCCGCTTCAGCCTGTGTATTTGCCTTGTCGATGCAGAGTTAACGTTAAACTGGGAGTTAGAAAAAGGGCTACACTGATCCTGCATTTATCGCGATGGTGGTATTTTTGCTTCCTCATCACATAAACCCAAATACGGCCTGATACTATTATAAGTTGTCTAACTCTCTGAAATATTGATGATTCATTAATGCTGATCAAAAAAACAACGAATAGCATCGTTGATTATTAGACGATCGGTCAATATTATCTATAACTGACAAATTACTGACCGACAGTTGAACAGAGAGACGAGGTGACTGTGTTTAAATCCCTATTAGTCAACAGAACAGAAAATCGTTACTGTGCGCAACTTGCTGAAATTACTGAAAGTGAGCTGCCGCAAGGAGATGTGGAAGTCAGTATTGACTATTCCTCGATCAATTACAAAGATGCACTGGCCATTACGGGCCGCGGTCCTGTTGTCCGGCACTTCCCGATGGTACCTGGTATCGATTTTGCTGGTACGGTGTCCGACAGTTCACATTCTGATTACCGGGCTGGAGATAAGGTTCTCTTGACCGGCTGGGGTGTGGGAGAGAAACACTGGGGCGGACTGTCTGAAAAAGCCCGGGTTAAAGGGGATTGGCTGACGCCTCTGCCGGCTGGCGCGAACAGCAAGCACGTTATGGCAATCGGAACAGCGGGCTTTACCGCGATGCTGTGTGTTGACGCGTTATTGAATCATGGTGTTAAGCCGGAGGATGGAGCGGTGCTGGTCACTGGTGCCAGTGGGGGAGTCGGAAGTATTGCGGCCATGCTCCTTGCATCAATGGGTTACCAGGTCACTGCATCTACCGGCAGACCTGCAGAAGCTGCCTGGCTCTATAAAACGGTCGGCGTAAATCAAATTATCAATCGTTCCGAGCTTTCCTGCCCCGGGAAACCGTTACAGAAAGAGCGCTGGGCTGCTGCCATTGATACTGTTGGCAGCCATACGCTCTGCAATGTCTGCGCGGGAGTCAGGTATGGCAGTATTGTTGCAGCCTGCGGCATGGCGCAGGGTATGGATTTGATGGGTAATGTAGCCCCGTTTATCCTGCGTGGTATCACCCTGAAAGGGATTGACAGTGTCATGTTCGCAAAAGAAAAAAGAGCAGCAATATGGCAGCAGGCGGTAACGTATTTACCGGAATCGAAGCTGGAGAGTCTGACCACTGTATATCCTCTTAATGAGGCTATCAGTGTGGCCGAACAACTTTTGAATGGCAAAATTCGTGGACGGGCAATCATTCAATGCAGCTGATAAAATCGATGCCATTCTTGACGCGGGGCTGTTAATTTTTAAAAAAACTACTGGCCCTTATTTTACTGTTCAGCCGTCGCTTCCTGCGAGGGCTGATAGCGCACTGAAGCTTTGAAATAGCTCCAGAAGTCGTATACAGGCTGGATAGAACAATAAAGTTTGGCACGCATAACGGCACCTTCCCAGCCACTCCAGAAAATGGCTGCCAGTTGTGTGTTGTTCATGTCTGAGCATATTTCGCCCGAAGTTAACGCTTCAGACAGACAGGCCGCAACGAGCGCCTGCCAGCGCTCAAGAATATTCTTGAGCAGCTTAATAAAGGATGAGGGGAGCCCGGGGCTTTCCTGCATCATATTTCCGACCAAACAGCCGCGGGTAAAATTGTATTTTTTAATTCCTTCGCAGGCATCGTCGATAAAATTTCCCAGGCGTATCATAGGTGCGCAGGATGAATCATACAGGTGCTTTTTAAGTTTATGCTCAAAGAAACTGTCATAGGCACTTAAAACTGTCTGGGCGTACTCCTCTTTACTCCTGAAGTAGTAATAGAAAGAGCCTTTAGGTACACCGGCATTTTTGACAATGGCGTCGATCCCCGTTGAAAGAAATCCATTCTGCGTTAGCAGTTCAAGCCCGCTGCGGATCAAATCTTTATGAGTATCTGCATGCGTACTTTCTTTTTTTCGCGGTCTTCCCCGCCCGCGAATTTCGCCGGTCATTACTCAACTCCTGCATCATATTAACGGAAAAGGATAAGTGATTTTATGTAATAGCTTCAATCAGTTTATCCCCGATTATAGTTGAGTGATCGCTTCTGCCAGCCTGACAGTTAAACTTCCTGCCCCCATTTCAGTAGACCTGCTACCCTGATGCAATTAAAAATCCTCCTTCCACTGGCATAAAGCGGCCCGTTTTACCCTTCGGGTTCAGGGGGGCAACCTTTTAGGTGTCTGTTCAATTTTCTCTGCGTCCTGTTCCACGATGGCTTTCTCATCGGGTGTGAGCGGAACTTCCTTAAGGTAACGTCTGACATAGGAGTTACTTTCCAGTACCAGTCCGCACGCGCTCTGTTTGAGCATGTTAAAATCACAGCCGATGCAGGCTATCCGGTGCTGACAATTGCTCCCGAAGGGATTCGTGCAATACGAATCGCCCAAATCATAATACGTCGCAGGGCCGGTCAGGCTGGCGGCTTCCTGATCGTGGTCGATCAGCACGCTTATCATGTGTGCGATCCGGTCTGCTTTAACGAACTAGGCGGCCAGCTGGGTAGGACCGATGCGCAGATAATGCATGGTGGACTGAGGCGTTACATGCCCCGTCCACTGCATCAGTTCGTACAGCGATATGCCCTGAGGTAAGCTGGCCAGTGCGGTCAACGCCGAAGCCCTTCCCCGGTGGCTGGTTATCATTCCGCCGCTGTCTTCTAAAGGTAGGCCCGCCCTCGCGCAGAGCATCGGTATCACCGTGCGGTTGAGGGTAGCGCTGCCGGCAGGCTTACCGCAGCACTGAATAAGAAGACGGACTTTCTCACCGGTTCGCTCGTCGGTAAGCATAGCCTGTTCAGAAAGACGTTCATCCAGCCAGATGTCCACATACTTTTTCACCACGGCCGCTACCGGTTTCACAAAGGCTTTAAAGGTTTTACCTGCCGGGATATTCAGCCAGCACAAGGTGTCAGCAGGGATGATACTGCCATTCTCTTTTACAATATCGTCCGCCTGTGCCGCGATGCACCCAGTGGTCAGCCAGAGGGGCTCGCTCTTTCTCAGCCATGCATGGGTCCAGATAACGGCCATCGGCTGCAGCATGGCAAGCGGATAATGTATTTCAGTGAGCATGTCTTCCTGACGCTGATTCAGGCTGGCCACATCAGCTTCAGCCACACCGGAGCATCGATAACCCAGGGATTGAACCCACGGCGAAAAAGAGGCGTATCGGGTGTTGAAAGATGACGGGCAGGGCTGAAACGCAGGTGTCCCAGCCCCAGCTTTCGTAATCGATCATAAAACGGCGCAGTGAATAGATAAAATTCGCCCTGGAATGCGGCATCATGGGCTCCCCGAAGCGCAGCAATTTGCGGGTGCCCCTTTTTGTGCCCAGTTCATGATCATCTACGTTCATCCGGCCTACCGCTCCGATAATGCTGGCGCAAATTTCAATGCTCCAGTCTGCGGGCTCCCGCACCTCCGGATGCGCCCTTGCCAGCCAGAGGCCGCATCGCAGAATAAAACTGTACAGGCTTTCGCGGGAGCGGGGCCAGAACACCGACGTTTCCCCCATCTCCGGCATCTAACTTCGAATGTATTTATCTCTCTGCAACACCGTTTCAAGGTGTTCTCTTTCTGTTTCATGCTGCTGTACTGAATATTTTCCGGCTTGTGGTTGATGAATGTTAACAGCATGTACAGTCTGATGGCCCCTTCCGGCTCCGCGGTGCTGCCGGGTCGTCGAGCTCTACTACGCTGTCCTCATCTGGCATATGAAGACATTACTAACATCACGGTGTAATAATCAACGGGGTGCAGGTCAATAACTCGCTGCATAAGCAGCGTGTGTACGCGGAAACCGAAGGTCAGGGCGCCCCTGGTGGCTCATGCGTGAATGAGATGGGCTATCTATGGAATGCTGAATGGGGAGGGAACCGTGTTGTCCATTATCGCCCGGATGGGACCACAGACGCTATTCTGACTTCAACTGGAATCCAGAGCACCTGCCCAACACTCGCCGGTGAGGGTTTTGCCAGTTTCTATTGCGCCACAGCTTTTGTAGGACTCACTGCGCTGTCTGAATATGATGGTGCACTGCTCAAAGCTGAATCTGATGTCAGCCCCGGCTTACCTGAAAACCGCTTTGCGGCAAACATAGTTTAACACTTTTGATACTGACAGAACTTTGCCAGTTCAGGCTCAAAGAAAATGTCCGCTCTTGGCACAAAGCGGACATTCGGTTAAATAAACGCGGGAGAAGGCGAGATGCTGCAAACTCAGGTAACAAGTTTCTAGCTGTAACTGGGTTGCATTGCCGACGGACGCAAACTAGAGAAGCTCAGCACCATTCTCTCTGCGCTGTTTATATTCATAGCGGAACGCTTTGGCTAGCCACACTTTCTGGAACTAATCGGTGCATGAGGTAGCGGCAAAGCATAATTGCGCAAATCGTTAACATGTTGGCCGGACTAAATAAGGCGGTGAATACTCTGGAATCTTTGCAAGCGCTGCGGTGATTGGCTACTCGCTGACAAGTTTGCCCTATCAATAGTCATAGCGTGCCATCGGCTATTCTGCACTTCCTGGAAATCATTCCGGCAAAGAAGCACGATTCGCAGGTGAAGGAAAAATCAGCGATGAGCTTACCATTATTATAGTGCGCCAGCTTATGCAGCATTTCAGCCATCCACAGGGCGTAAGAGCCAAGTGCACTCAATATGTAGAATGAAAGCATCCGGCCACTTCAACCCCTAAGCGCTATTTCTATCATTTCTATAGCGCTTACATTGAGGCCAGCAGCCATAAGATTCTGCATATCATAAATATGTTTGGCCTACTACTTAAGAGCATCATGCGGTAGCTCGGGGCATCACTGACTAAACTTCGTAAAAAGTCAGTGGCGTAATCCAACATCGATCTCACGGGAGAGAGCATGAGCGATTAGCTGCTAAGGTGCGATGATCTCAAAGCAATATGACTATATTTAGCGGCGAAAGCCGGTTTTTTACGTCTAGACTTCACCTGATATGAATGATAATCGTCACCCTGCACCAATCATTCACGGTATAAGATTATGTTTCTATTAAAAAAATCAATATGTGAACAATGTGAAGGATTATTATTAAAATCTTTTTTTAGGTTGAAAATGATTATGTGGATTTAAACCTATAGAACCAATCCGCCACATTAAGCAAACTTTTACTTGAAAACGTGCAATACAAAAATTTAGTCAAAGGATATCTATTAAGATTTCGCCAAAAAAATTGGGGGCACACAAGGGGGCATTAGCAGTAATGGTTTTTTATTTTTGGTTTAAAATCAATTGGTTGAATTGGTTTTCGAGTCCGGCCTTCGCACCATTTAAAGATACGAGAACTTCCGTAACAGTCCGCAAGTTACTAAAATTAAAGCCGAAAGGCTTTTTTTTTGGTTCAAATCCGTCCGAGCCTTATTGTGGTTATGCTAAGGTCGACGGGGCAC
>Ga0308170_10001194_pt1 | contig 26265 bp, 17 predicted proteins | sample PhyBR2_2_FD_202136 | JGI IMG/M metagenome (GOLD analysis project Ga0308170, IMG submission 202136) | Phyllosphere microbial communities from UC Gill Tract Community Farm, Albany, California, United States - DLSLSB.R2 | ecosystem: Host-associated > Plants > Phyllosphere > Unclassified | place...
GCTCTCGTGCCGCCGCATGCGCCTGCTCGACTACTTCGGCGAACGCTCCGGCCCGTGCGGCAACTGCGACACCTGCCTGATCCCGCCGGTGAGCTTCGACGGTTCGGTGCCGGTGCAAAAACTGCTGTCCACCATCTACCGGGTCGACCAGCGCTTTGCCGGCGGCCACGTGATCGACGTGCTGCGCGGCGCGACCACCGAACGCATCACCCAGTGGCACCACGACAAGCTCACCGTATATGGCGTGGGCGCCGACCGCAGCGAACAGGAGTGGCGCGCCATCCTGCGCCAGGCGATCGCGCTGGGTCTCGTCACGGTCGACCACGACGCCTTCAGTTCGCTCAAGCTCACCGACGCCGCGCGTCCAGTGCTCAAGGGCGAGCAGACGGTGCAGCTGCGCCAGTACCAGAAACCGGTCAAGGCCAAGCGCCCTTCCACGTCACGCTCGACGTTCGAGGAAGTGGAGCTGTCGCGCTCCGAGCAAGGCATCTTCGAGCGCCTGCGCTCGTGGCGCATGGGCACCGCGCGCGAACACGGCGTGCCGGCGTATGTCGTGTTCCAGGATGCGACGCTGCGCGAGATCGCCAAGGTCAAGCCGACCTCGATCGACCAGCTGCGCGGCGTGACCGGCGTGGGCGAGAAAAAGCTCGTGTCGTATGGCGACGCGATCGTCACCATCATCAACGAGATGCTGTAACGCTATTCGCGCAACAGGCGCGCCTTATTTGCGCCTTATTTGCGCGTGAAGACCAGATCCCAGACGCCGTGACCGAGCTTGATGCCGCGGTTCTCGAACTTGGTCAGCGGGCGATAGGCCGGCTGCGGTGCATAGCCGTCGGCGGTATTGGCCAGTTCCGGCTCGGCGCTCAACACTTCCAGCATCTGCACTGCATAATCTTCCCAGTCGGTCGCCAGGTGCAGGTAGCCGCCCGGTGCCAGCTTCTGGCACAGCAGCTTGACGAACGCCGGCTGGATCAGGCGGCGCTTGTTGTGGCGCGCCTTGTGCCATGGGTCGGGGAAGAACACATGCACGCCGTCGAGCGAGCCGTCGACGATCATGTGATTCAGCACCTCGAACACGTCATGCTGGATCAGGCGCAGGTTGGCAATGTCCTGCTCGCCGATCTGCTTGAGCAGGCTGCCGACACCCGGCGTGTGCACTTCGACGCCGATGAAGTCTTTCTCCGGCATCAAGCGGGCGATATGGGCCGTGGTGTCGCCCATGCCGAAGCCGATTTCCAGGATCACCGGCGCGGTGCGGCCGAATGCCTGCGCCACGTCGAGCGGTTCTTTCTTGTACCCGATCAGGAACTTCGGACCCAGTTCATCGAAGGCCCGCGCCTGCGCGGTCGACAGCCGGCCCGCACGCGTGACAAAACTGCGGATGCGGTGTTCGGTGGGATCGTACAGCATGGACCGCGCCGGGCCATTGTTGGGCTTATCAAGAGACATGGGATGTGGGGACGAAGAAAGTGAAGAGGAAAATGCGGCTGTCATTATAGCCGACGCGCGGCGCCGCCCGGATCGGCCATAATCGCGTCTTCACCCAGCTTGCCGGAGTTTGTCCCATGCATTCCACGAAACACCCGATCGCCATCGACGAGCATATCGCCACCGTCAACCTGACCTCGTTCCATTACGGCGTGCCGGGCAGCGGCAAGAAGGTCTATATCCAGGCCTCGCTGCACGCAGATGAGGTGCCGGCCATGCTGGTCGCGCACGTGCTGCGCCAGGAACTCGAGCGCCTCGATGCCGAAGGCCGCATCAAGGGCGAGGTGATCCTGGTGCCGGTGGCCAATCCGATCGGGCTGGCGCAGGTGATCCACGGCGCGCCGTTCGGCCGCTACGACCTGGCGACCGGCACCAACTTCAATCGCGCCTACCGCCACGTGGCGCAGGACGTGATGGCGGGAGTAGCCGGCCAGCTCGGACAGGACGCCGCCGCCAACGTCGCGCTGATCCGCGAGCATGCACGGCGCTCGGTGGCCAGCTGGGAGCCCGGCAACCCTACCGCCACGCTCAAGAAAACGCTGCTCACGATGGCGATCGACGCCGACATCATGCTCGACCTGCACTGCGACACCGAGGCGGTGCTGCACATGTACGCCGGCACGCCGCTGGTCGAGGCAGTGCTGCCGCTGGCCGCGCTGATGGAAGCGCGCGTGCTGCTGGTGGCGACGGAATCGGGCGGCGAGCCGTTCGACGAAGCGTGCGGGCGCCTGTGGTGGGACCTGGCGCGCCATTATCCGGATGCCGCGATTCCACCGGCCTGCGTGGCCGTCACGGTCGAACTGCGGGGCGAGAACGACGTCAATTACGACTACGCGCGCAAGGATGCCGACGCGCTGCTGCGCTACCTGGCGCACCAGGGCGTGCTGGATATTCCGGTTGGCGACATGCCCGCCTACGCCTGCGCGCCGACACCGCTCGACGCGGTCGAACCACTGACCGCGCCGCATGCGGGCGTGCTGGTGCTGCGCAAGGCGCTGGGGGACCGGGTCGCAGCGGGCGAGCCGATTGCGGACATCGTCAATCCGGTCAGCGGGCAGGTCACGCCGGTGGCGGCGAGCCGGCCCGGGTTGCTGTTTGCGTGCACCGCGCACCGGCATCTGCTGCGCGGGATGCACGTGTGTAAAGTGGCGGGGACGGACTCGTTCAGGATCGGGGATTTGCTGTCGAGTTGAGGTCGCGCGATGTTTTGCTGCCGATGACTCGGGCAAGTACGACGATCAATGCGAGCGCCGGCAGCAGCCATGCATGGCCGATCTTCAACTCCATCAGCGTCGCGCCGCTGACCAGGCACCAGCTTACCGGGATCAGCCAGAAGATCGCGGGCGCACGCCATGCGAGCAGCACGCCCAGGGTGGCAACGGCTGTGGGATCGGGGACGATGCCGAAAATTTCTGCCTGGCGCCATGTGCCGCCATCGCGCGCCAGTACCAGCAAGGGATAGGCGAAGATGGCCAGGCACGCCAGGCCGAGTGCTGCAGGTTGCGGCGCTGGCGCTGCATTACCTGGCTTGTACGCGAGCCAGCACAATAGCAGCGCCTGCGCTGCGAACGCCGCAGCAAAATACGGCGCCGCCGTATTGATCTCGGCATAGCGTTCCAGGTGATACGCCCATGCGACCCAGCCCCAGGCGGCGGCCAGCACCAGCGCTGCTGATCGTCGCAGGTGCTGGCGTGGCCGCGAGATGGCGCTAATCACGACTAAGCCCGCCACCAGCGCCAGCAGATGCGCGGGCCAGAACGCTGCGTTGTAGCTCTCGATGAGCCGGTAGTAGCTGCGGCTTGAAAACATCAAAAAGTCGGACAGCGAATACGTCCACCACTCGCTCATGCGAGCCTTTCGACATCCTGCGCGATGCGCTTGCGCAGCGCCTCGTCCGGCATGCGACCGGTGCCGGCCAGCAGATTCTCGCGCACGTGAGCGACGCTGGACGTGGCCGGAATCGCGCACGTGACGGCCGGATGCGAAACAATAAACTTGAGCAGCGCCTGCGCCCACGTCGTGCAGCCGATATCGGCCGCCCACCCCGGCAACGGCTTGCCGGCCAGCGCCTGCGTCAGGTCGCCCTGGCGAAACGGCCGGTTGACGATCACGCCGATCTTGCGCTCGCGCGCCAGCGGCAGGATGCGCTGCTCGACGTCGCGATCGAGCGCGTTGTACGAGATCTGCACGAAGTCGATCGGCTGCGACGCCATGATTTTCTCGATCTCGGCGTGGCGGCGGCCTTCGGACGTGGTGATGCCGACATAGCGCAGCCGCCCTTCCCGCTTCATCGCCAGAAGCAGCGGCAGGTGCTCTTCCCACGAAAGCAGGTTATGCACCTGCAGCAGATCGAAGCGGGGCACCCGCCACAGCTTGCGCGACGCCTCGACCTGCGCCACGCCACGCGCGCCGCCGCTGACCCACACTTTATCGGCCGAGAACAGCCGCGCAGGCTTGAGGGTTTGCACAGCCTCGCCAATCACGTCCTGGGCCGAGCCGTACATGGGCGAGGAATCGACCAGCCTGCCGCCACCGGCGAAGAACTGGCGCATCACGTCGGTAGATTCACGGCGGCCTTGCGGATCGCGACCGACGTTGAAGGTAATCCAGCTGCCAAGGCCAATGACGGGGAGTTGTTCGCCGGTCGAGGGGATCGGGCGGGTGAGCAAGGACACGGGTGGGGTTGCTGCGCGAACCGATGACAGGGCCAGACCGCCCATAGCGGCAATCAGCGATTCCAGCAGACGTCGGCGTGAAGGAGAAATCGGAGACATATGACGCGCTCCTTGCTTTGAAGGGGAAACGCAAGGATACGTCGTCTGAGCAGAACATGGCGCGGCGCGGTGCTGCGGCGCCTGGAGCGGGTGAAGGGAATCGAACCCTCGTCGTAAGCTTGGGAAGCTTCTGCTCTACCATTGAGCTACACCCGCGTCAGCCACATTCTACGCGGGTTCTAGCGTGTTTGACAAATTTCCACCGCGGCAGCTGTGATGGAAAATGGAATGGCCGTTTCGTCCAAGGTGTAATGGCTGACCAAAAACTCCTTATATTCACCACTGCCCAAGGACGTTTCCCCAATACTCTACCGAGCGTAGTAAGCCACCAGTCCGCTGCCGCGCAGCGCAGCGACTCCTGAAGCCCGGTCCCGACTTGCTCGACCGCCTGGGCCGTGATGCCCAGGATGCCTGAATCAATGACCGCTCGGACGCAGCGGCAACGACGCGTCGGCGGTATCCATGCTGGCCGCTTCGCCGGTGTCGGCCTGCCTGATCCTGACGAAGCAGACTGCGGCAGCGGCGCACAGCATCAGCGCCCCCGCCAGCCGGATCACGTTCTCGGGCCGTCCTCCCAGCCAGGCGTGGTAGTACAGCGGCAGCGTGAAGATCTGAATGATCATTGGAATCACGATGAACATATTGAAGATTCCCATATACACGCCTGTGCGCCGCGGCGGAATGCAACCGGCCAGCATGATGTAGGGGTTGCCCATGATGCTGGCCCATGCCAGCCCGATGCCGATCATCGCCACGAATAACAGGCCTGGCGCCTGGATCATCGGGATATACAGCATGCTGGCGCCCGCCAGCGCCAGGCAGACGCTGTGCACGGCCTTTGGCCCGAAGCGGCGCGTGAACGGCACCAGTGCAAAGGCGGCGATGAAGGCGACGAAATTATAGAATGCCCCGATCTGGCCATTGAGCAGGCCGGCGTCGCGAAACTGTGCGCTGGCCGGGTTGGAGGTTCCGAAGATGGTGCTTGCCAGCGACAGCATGATGTATTGCCAGTAGCAGAACATCGCATACCACTGGAACAATTTGACCAGGGCCAGCTGCTTCATGGTCGGCGGCATCTCGCGGATGGCCAGCACGATATCCGCAGTGATTGCCTTCACTCCCGGACGCGTTGCGCGCAGCCTGGCCAGTTCGTCTGCTTCGAGCGGTATCTCCTTGGTGGTCTTCAAGGTCCACAACACGCTGGAAATCGAAAATACCGCCCCGATCATGAAGGCCGCGATCACGATATGCGGGATGTTACTGGAATTGGTGGCGTCCTTGTTCATGCCTAACAGCACCAGCAATGTCGGCGTCAGGTAAGCCAGCGTCTGGCCCAGCCCGGTGAATGCGCTCTGGGTCAGGAAGCCGAGCGAGTGCTGCTTCGGCGCCAGCTTGTCGCTGACGAAGGCCCGGTAGGGCTCCATCGTCACGTTATTGGCGGCATCGAGAATCCACAGCAGGCTGGCCGCCATCCACAGGGTCGGGCTGAACGGCATCGCCAGCAGTCCAAGGCTACACAGGATCGCGCCGATCAGGAAGTAAGGGGTCCTGCGGCCCCAGCGGGTGACGGTACGGTCGCTCATCGCGCCGATGAGCGGTTGCACGACCAGGCCGGTCACCGGACCTGCCAGCCACAGCAAGGGCAGCGTTGCCTCGTCCGCGCCCAGGTATTTGTAGATCGGGCTCATGCTGCTTTGCTGCAGCCCGAAGCTGAACTGGATGCCGAAGAAGCCAACGTTCATGTTGACGATCTGCCAGAACGACAAGTGCGGTTTATGCGTCATCGCGGTTTCCCTCTGTAGGTTCAGTCAGCGAGCCAGCGAGTATGCCACTGCTCGTAAAACGCAATGTCGGCGGGTACTGCGCCGGCAAGCGCACAAATGGCCGCGGCAAAATCGTTGGCGCGCTGCAGCGTTGTCGCCAGCGGCCAGGCGAGCGTCGAGCCCAGCAGGAAGATCGCCGAAAAGGCGTCGCCCGCCCCCACCGTGTCCACCAGCGCGCCCGTATCCGTCTGCGCGCTGGCGCTGTGCCGGATCCCATCGGGGCCGAAATAGACCACGCCGCGCGGGCCCAGTGTCACGATCAGGCCGCGCACTCCGAACTCCCGCATCAGCCGCGAGCAGGCAAGCTGCACGTCGGAAGCGGCCATGTCCGTCGTCGGCGGCTGCGTGTCGGTGTACCAACGAAACAGTTCGCTCAGCTCCTGTTCATTGACCTTGACGACGTCGGCCTCGTGCAGCGACTCGAACACGCAGCGTTCGGTCACCTGCCCTTCGCGCAGATTCAAGTCCAGGAAGCGCATCGCCGGCGTGGCCGCCAGCAGCGCCCTGAGCGCCCCGCGCGAGGTGGCTTCGCGCTGGGCCAGCGTGCCGAAACAGATCACGCTTGGCGTGCAGCGCGCCATCGCGGCCAGCGCCGCTTCCACATCGATCAGGTCGTAGGCCTGCCGCGGCAGGATCTCGAAACGGTGATTGCCGGCGCTGCGCTCGACGATCACGCGCCCGGTCGGCGCCTGCGGATCGATCTGCAGGCCGTCGGTACGCATGCCGAAGCGCTTGAATTCAGCTGCCACCATGGCGCCGTTGTCGTCGCTGCCAATCCGCGTGATCATCAGGGACGCGATACCAAACGCGGCGAGGTGGCGCGCCACGTTGAACGGCGCTCCCCCGACCACTTGCTCGGTAAGGAAATCATCGACCAGCGCTTCGCCAAAGACCGCGATGCCAGTGCTCTCGGTTTGCATGTAGTGCTCCATCAAAAATAGTGCTAGCGCTCGAGCCACAGCATGGCCCAGGGACCGAGCACCACGCGGCCGCCATCGACCGCCCACTGGCCGGCGCCAATTGCCGCCAGGTCAAGCTCGATGCTGCGGGCTGAAAAATTCGACAGGTTCAGGAAACGCTCGCCGCGGACCAGCGCCAGCACCGCCGGATCGACCGCGTGCAACAGGGTGCGCGGCTGTCCGGCAGCCAGGTCGGGCTGGCTTTGGCGGCGCGCGACCAGCGTGCGCAAGGCGCCAAACACGGCGCCGGCGGCGCCGCTCGCGTCATGGCGCTGCGCCAGGCGTGCCGGGTCCAGCGCCGCCCGCTGCACCCAGCGCGTGTCATGCGCGCGCCCTGGATCGGCCAGGTAGCCATGCTCGTTCAGCGTGCCCAGCTCGTCGCCCATGTAGAGCAAGGGCAGACCGCCGAACGAGAATGCCAGGCCGTGCAGCAGCACCAGCCGGCGCAGGCAGTCGGCCGCCTGCTCGGGGGTGGAGGCCGTCTCAAAACCGGCCAGCGACGCGGCAGTGCCATTGGTCGCCCGGCCCGACTGGAACGCCACCCCGCGCGCGAAGCTGCCATGGCGGCCATGGAAGAAATCGGCGATGTCGTCCAGGCGCTCCTGCGAGCGTGCTTCCTCGGCGAGGATCTTCCAGCCGATATCGTCGTGGCAGCGGATATAGGTGACCCAGCTCGCTGCCGGCGGCAAGGGCGGCGTGTTGGCGATGACCTCGCGCAGCAACGAGGTGTCTTGTTCGGCCAGCGCAGCCCAGCCAGCCGCCATCAGCGTGCTGTGGTAGGCCAGATGGCATTCGGCGGTGTCGGCGCTGCCCAGGTAGGCCGGCAGGTCGCGGGTGGGAACGATCGCCTCGGCCTTGAGCAGCACGCCGGGCGCGACGATGCTGACCAGCGCGCGCAGCGCCTGCAGGATGGCGTGCGCCTCCGGCAGGTTCATGCAGCTGCTTCCCTCGCGCTTCCACAGGAAAGCAGTGGAGTCGAGCCGGAATGCTTCCACGCCGCGGTTGGCCAGGCGCAGCAGCGCTGCCGCCACCTCGGTGAACACCGCGCGATTGGCGTAGTTCAAGTCCCACTGGAATGGGTAGAACGTGGTCCATACCCAGCCGTCCAGCGCCTCGACATAGGTGAAATTCCCAGGCGCGGCCTGGGGAAACACTTGTCCCAGGGTCGGCTCGTAGCGGTCCGGCATGCTGCGGTCAGGAAAAACGTGGAAGAATTCGCGCAGCCGGTCATCGCCCTGGACGGCACCGACGGCCCACGGATGGTCGTCCGCCACATGGTTCAGTACCAGGTCGGCGCACAGGCTGATGCCGGCCTCGCGCAGCGCCGTGCATAGCGCGTCGAGATCCTCGTTGGTGCCCAGCGCAGGGTCGACGTCATCGAAACTGGCCAGGGCGAACCCGCCGTCGTTCTCGCCGGCGCGCGGGCGCAGGAAAGGCAGCAGGTGCAGGTAGCTGACGCCGGCTTCCTGCAGGTGGCCGATGCGCTCGGCCACGCCCTGGAAGCTGGTGCCGAACTGCGCCACATAGGCGCTGTACCCGAGCATATGCTCACTGGCGAACCAGTCCGGCTGCGCGGCGCGCTGCGCGTCGATCGCCAGCAGGGATGCCGGACGCGCACCAAGGAGCTGGCCGGCCAAGGCGAGCAGGTCCTCATACCACGCATCGAAACCGGCACTCCCCCCGTAAAGCTGCGCCAGGCGCCGGTACAAGGTGGCGCCGTGTTCGGCGTAGCGGCTGCGCGCGTCGGCGTGCAAATGCGAGGGAAGAACGGCGAGGAGCCGGTCTGGTGCGGGAATCTGCATCGTATTGTTCAGAAAATGGGGTGGACCGGCGCACGCGCACGCGCGCCGGACGGAGCGTGCTCTAGAACGTGTATTTCACGCCGAGCTTGACCGAGCGCCCGGTGATCGCGCGCGCGGCGTGACCGTCGCCCTCGACCTCGGTGTAGCCAAGCTTGTCGAACACATTATTGAAGGTGAGCGACACCGACAGCGGCGCGCTGACCTGGTAGTTCAGGAAGCCGTTGACGACATGGTAGGCAGGCATCAGGATGGTGTGCGCGTCGTCGGCCCACGACTTGCCGGTGCCGATCACGCTCACGCCAAACATGGCATTTCCGGCCGTGTAGGTCGGCGCTACCTGGTAGACCACGCGCGCCTGGCGCCGCGGCGTGTTGCCGATCACCGCTTCGCCCCCCGGCGCAGTGGCCGTGATCTCGGCATCGGTCAAGGTGAGGCCGGCGGCCACCCGCAGCGCTCCCAGCCGGTAAGCCGCTTCGACTTCGAGACCCTTGGCGTCATAGCTGTTGGCGGTGCTCTTTTGCGTGGTGGCTTCGTAGTTGGTTTCCTTGGTCTTGGCGCGGAAGGCCGTGATAAATGTGCTCAGGCCGCCGCTGCGCCATTTGACGCCGCCTTCGACCTGCTCGACCGTATTGAGGTTGATCGGGGCACTGCCGTCGAGCGGCGTGCCGAACAGGATGCGGTCGGCATTGAACGCGACACCATCGCTAACGCGGGCGAACAGCGCCAGCGACGGGGTCAGCTGGTAATTGCCGCCGACGGAAAATGAATTGTGGCTCAACGCGTAATCAACGAACTGGCGCGTGGCCGGGTCGTAGCGGGTCGCCGCGGTGGCGATGTTGGCGACCCCGGTCACGTCCTGCCGGTCATGGCGTACGCTGGCGTCGATATTGAGAGCGCCACGCTCCAGGCCCAGGTTGATGTAGGGCGACAGGTAATCGTATTGCATGTCGAGTGCGCGCGAGCAGCAGCTGCCGAACGCCGGCCCGATCAGCCCGGGCGTGCTGCTGGCGGTCCTGAGCAGGGCCGGCTTGTCGCCGCTGGCCTGCATCAGGTACTCATTGAAGTTCCAGGTCAAACCGAGCTGCTGGCGCGACGCATACAGGCCCGCGGTGGCCGTGAGCTTCGACTGATCGGCCAGCGTGAAGCGCTTTGCCAGCCGGGTGTCGCTCATGGTCGATCCGGCGTCGTCGATCGAGGTATTGAACACCACGGCCGAGAATGCGCGGCCATTGTAGGGCTTGCCGGCGGCCGGGCCGGTGGCAAAGACGTAGTTGCCGACCGTGCCGTTATTGGCCGCGAACACGCCGATGAAGCGGCCGCTGTTGTGCGACTTGCGGAAGTTTTCGCTGAGCGTCCAGCCGTTGCCGATCCGCCATTGCGCTTCGAGCCCCACGGTATTGCTCTTGACGGTCAATCCGTCGTTGACATCGGTGGCGATGCGCCGGTTGCGCTTGTCGAGCGTCACATCGGGCACCCAGTATGGCGAGTAGAACGTGGCCGTGCGCGGGTCGATCCCGTCGATGGTGGAGATGCGCTGATTGCTCACGCTGACCGGCACCGGCAGCGTGGTCGGGGTCTGGTCGTCCAGGTGCTTGAACGACAGGCGCACGAATCCGTTGTCGAACTCGTGGGTCAGGTTGCCGCGGATCTGGCCGCCCTTCTCGCTGGTGCCCCCGCTGTTGCGTATGCCTTCGCCATTGCGATAGAAGCCGCCGACAAAAAATCGCGTCTTGTCGGAGATCGGCGCGCCATAGTCGAAGTCGACCCGCGTGCTGTCGTAGTCGAGTCCGCTGGTCAGGCCGATGCTGCCGCCTTGTTCGGTACCGGTCTTGCTGATGAAGTTGATGATACCGCCCGGCGAATTGGTCGCCAGGGTCGAAGCCGAACCGCCGCGCACCACTTCCAGGTGCGATAGCGCGCCGTCGATACGCACGTAGGCGTCCGGCGTGATGAAGTTGAAGTCGCCCGATTGCAGCACTGGCAAGCCATCTTCCTGAATCTGCACGTAACGCGCGCCGCCGGCGGAAATCGGTACCCCGCGCACCGTCATGTTGGCATTGCCTTCGCCACCCGACGACTCGGAGCGCACGCCGGGGATCGAGCGCAACACCTCGGCCGCGCTGGTCGGTGCGGCCTGCAAAATCACGTCCTTGTCCATGGTGCTGATCGAGACGCTCGACTTCATCTTGGACGATGCGCTGCTGGTACCCGTGACGACGATGCGCTCCATGTTCAGGCTGTCGGCCGCTGGCGTGACGGCCGGTGCTGGCGCCTCCTGCTGAGCGTACGCAACATTCATCTGCAGTACTGCCACGGACACGGCAGCAGCCATCCGTGAAATATTCGCTTTCATCACTTGTCTCCGGAGTTGTAATTATTGGCCGTTGGGGTGGTATCGATTTCGTCTGCAGACGTCGACACACTCCAGGGGGTATGTACATTATGCGCATCAAGTGGGGGTGAATGCAATCGATTGCAAAGACGCGGCGCAGCATGTTGTTTTCGGCGCAATCCCCCTCTGAAGCTCTACCGGTTTTTCGTCTTAATTCGTAGGAATTGAAAGGAGATTGCTGCGCCGCAGCACAGAATTTCGTGGGAAAGGATCAAAAAAACCGGCGCAAATGCAATCGATTGCACCTTCTCAGCCCTGTATGGGTGTAGCTCAGGTGCTGGCGCGCACGACCAGCTCGGTCGGCAATTGGATTGAGGCCGGGGCGTGGCCTTGAACCAGCGACAGCAGTGCCGCAACCAATGCCTTGCCGGCGATATCGATCGGCTGGCGTACCGTCGTCAGCCGGGGGTGCGACAGCGCGGCCAGGGCGATGTCGTCATAGCCCACGATCGCCACCTCGTCCGGCACGCCGATCCCGCGCGAACGCAGGGCGTCGACCGCGCTCATGGCCACCAAGTCGCTGCACGCAAACACCGCATCGTAAGCGACGCCACGCTCGGCCAGCGCCTGTACGCCCTCGATGCCGCCCTGCGAGAGAAATGGCACGCTCACTTGCAGCTGGGGGTCGAACTCGATGCCGTGGGCGGCCAAGGCTTCGCAATAGCCGAGGTAGCGCTGCTGCGGCTCCGGCAGCGCAATGTCGCCGAGAAAAGCAATGCGGCGGCGCCCCTTGCCAATCAGGTGTTCAGTGGCTATCCGGCCGCCGCTGACATTGTCGCTGCCGATACAGCAATACAGCTGGTTGGGAAGTTGGGCGCCCCACACGACGATGGGTACCTTGCGGGCCGCCATCTCGTTGAGCTGTTGATGCCGCCCCCACTGTCCGACCATGATGATGCCGATCGCGCGGCCGGTATCGAAGGGCGCTGCGGCAGCGCCGAATTCATCGGTGCCTATGCGCGACAGCAGCATCTCGTAGCCCTGCTCGGTCAGCGCGTCTGCCAGGGTGCCCAGCATGGCCAGCAGGAATGGGTCGGACAGCGGCTGGCGCGTTGCGCGGTCGAAAGGAATCAGCACGCTCACCGTGCGGTTCTGCTTCATGCGCAGATTTTGCGCCGCCACGTTCACGGAATAGCGCAGCGATCCGGCCAGCTCCTGGATCCGGGTGCGCGTTTCCTCGTTCACCAGCGGGCTATGGCTCAGGGCACGCGACACCGTTGACGTGGACACCCCTGCCAGGCGCGCGATGTCTGCCATCTGCAGGCGGCGCTGGACGCGCTCGGGGTCGTCCTGGTCCGGCCCGGCTTTGGTCATGGTCCTCTTCCTCATCTCTGTGTACGGGCAAATCGGGACTCATTGTATGCCAGTGCTGCTGCGCGGCAAAGGCGCCGCGCACTGCGGCGCTGTTGCGGATGACGTCGCTTCAGCTTTCCCGGTGGTCCACGAAATCGCGCTTGCAGATGCCGTCGATGTCGCCCCTGGCGCGTGGCGTCGATATCGGTTTCCAGCGCGAGGTGTCGACGAAGCAGGCCGCGTCGTCGAGCGAGGATTTCTTGAAGGTTTGATAAATTCCCAAGCGAAGTGCGCGCATGCTGCTTGCCAGCCATGCGCGCGGCATTACATCATTCAGGCGCGACGACCTCGTACCCCTTCGCCGCCAGCGCCGCGATCACGCCTTTCGGATCGAAAATATCGTCCATCGACAACAGCGCAAACGTCGAAGCATTGGTATCCAGCGCTTTCTCGGCCGATGCGATCCACTTCGCATGCGAGCGCGCCTTCACGTTCTTCCATTCAGGCTCCGTATCGAGCGCGGCGCTGTTCATCAGCGCGCCGAAACACGCCTCCTCGCGTTCGGCGTAGTTCAGCTTGCGCATCTCATCCACGTCGCCCTTGGCCCAGGCATTGGCGCGCGCTGTTGCGCCGTCGAGATCCTGCTTCAGTGTAGCCATCGTTGTCCTCAGGCAGGCGGCGTCAGCCAGATTCGACTTCTTGAAGTTCTTGATCAACGCGCGTGCATTGTCCGTCGGTAGTTCAACGTCCGTCGACGTCTGTTTCAGCTCACTCTTCTTGATCAGGGCGAGCAGCTGCTTGCGCACCGCATAGCCGTTCACCAGGCCCGCCTCCTTGCGCGCCGCTTCCGTCAGCGCCTGCGCGGCAAAGATCGGCCGCTCGCGTTCGACGTCGCTATTTTCGGGCAGGTAGGTTGCCTTGAGCGTGCTCCACTGCGCGTAGTCTGCCTGCGGCAGCACGTCACGCAGCTGCGCGCCATCGGGATTCTTGCGCACGCCGATCAGGCTGGGCAGCAGCGTGACCATTTTGAAAAAGCCCGGCTTGGCTGTCGCGCCGGGCGGCGCCAGGTACTCCTGCGAATGCTTGATGACATTTTCTACCTGCTGCGAACGCCACGTCATGTTCTTCGGCAGCGGCGCATAGGTGCCGAACACCCACAGCACATGATCGCCTTTCTTTACTTTCCACATACCAGGACCGGGCCGCTGGGCGACGACGTGAATCTGTTCCGGCGCAGGTTCGACCGCGTCCGTGGTGACAACAGCGGCAGGCGGGGCACCGGCCCCGTCAAGCGACTGTGCCCATCCAGGAGCAGCCAGCAACGACAAGCACAGTGCGGGAACGACGAGTGGGCGCATGAAGGTATCCTGTTGTGAAAGTGGCCAGAAGCGTGCGCCGATTATGAGGCGGCCATCGCGGCAATCACAAGGACTTTCGAATGCATATGCAAGGCGCGGTGTGCGGATAAGAAAGGCCTGGAAGGGGTGCCGGCCCGCTTCTGCACGCGTCACGATATCGCGACGTGGATCAGTTCTCGCCAGACTGCTCAAGCAGCGACTGCGCCACCCGCAGGCCCTCGACCATCACGGCAAATGCTTCATGCTTGGTCGCTTCATCCGGCACGCGCAGCACGTACGACGGGTGATAGATCGTCACCACCCACGCGTCGCCATGGCGCACCGGTTGGCCGAGACTGTCCCTGAGCGTCACGTTCCCCTTCTGCAGCACCGACTTGAGCGCAGTCGCGCCCATTGCCACGATCACCTTCGGCTTGCGGGTGGCGATTTCTTTTTCGAGCCAGTAGTGGCAGGCCTCGATCTCTTTCTGCGCCGGCGTCTTGTGCAGGCGCCGCTTGCCGCGCGGCTCCCACTTGAAGTGCTTGACGGCGTTGGTGATGTAGACCCCCTGGCGGTCCACCTCCGCCTGCGCAAACACGCGATCGAGCAGCTGGCCGGCCGGCCCGATGAACGGCTGGCCGGACAGGTCCTCCTGGTCGCCCGGCTGCTCGCCGACGAGCATGATCTGCGCGTGGTCCGGCCCGATCCCGCCCACGGCCTGCGTCGCGTGCTGCCACAGTTCGCAGCGCCGGCATTCATCGAGCTTTGACGGCTGTTCGCGGTCGGGCTGGGCTTTCTCGGCTGCGATCGGGATCGTCGTGCCGCGGCGCTGGCCCACCTCGGCAACCTGGCCGATGCGGCGCGCGCCCAGGCCGGCCTGGCTGACCATCGACGGCACCAGCGCGCCCTCGGGCAGGTTCTTCCAGAAGCGCGACGGCACATGGCTTTGCATGACCTTCGTGTTCAGGCGCGCGGGGTTGAAGATGCTGCGGTAATAGGTCAGCCACAGCGCCTCACCGTCGTCTTCCAGGTCGGCCGGGCCGGACATCAACGGCCCGGCGTCGTGCAGCGTGGCACCGTCCCACAGCACGCTGGCCTCGGGCGTGGCGATCATCCAGGTCATCTTGCCCATGCGGGCGACGAAATGTTCGGCCACCTGCGGCAGCACGTCATGCGCGGGTTCGAACCAGGCCACGAACTGTGGCGGCCCGGCCTCGATCGGCCGTTCGCGAAAGCGGATATATGCAAACATATCGTGCACCTCACGCCGCACGGCCTTGACCATCGACGTCAGCCGCGCGCCATCGGGGTCGGCGGGCGACTGCACATCGTGCTCGCCCTGCTGCCAGCGCCAGACCACGCGGTACAGGAAGGCCCAGCGGTCGTGGTCGCGGTAGCAGGCGGCGGTTTGCAGCATCTCCATCAGGGAGCGCGGGACTTGCGGCCTGGGCGTGGCTTGTGTCACCCGTTCGACAGGCGGGGCGGCGAGAAGGTCGCCAGTCGGCTGTACCGTCTCCAGGGCCGATGCCGGCGCTGCCGGCGCACTCGAAAACAGGTCGGCGCCCGGCTCGCCCCACGTCACCGTCTCGGGCGGCACGCCGGCGCGCAGCAGGGCGCGGGCCGTGGCGCGCCACTCGACGAACGAGGCCACCAGCAGCGGCTGGCCCGCGCGGACCGCAGCGACGGCCTCGCTGGCGACGACGGCTGCGGTGGCCGCGGGAGTCATGCTGCCTGCAGCTCCGGCCACAGGTTCATCTGCTGCGGCGCGTCCGCCATGTGCTTACGCAGCAGGTCGGAGCTGGTTGCGCCCTGCGCCGGCTTGTAGTCAGCGGTGACGACGAACGGCGCCAGTTTTTTCAGGCTGCAGCGCAGACGCGATAAATCTTCCCAGCGGATGCGGCGAATGCGGCGCAGGTCGGCGATGCGCTTGGCGTTGCGCAGGCCGATGCCGGGGATGCGCGCGATGAGCGTCGCATCGACGCGGTTCAGGTCCATCGGAAACTGGTCGCGGTTCGACAGCGCCCAGGCCAGCTTGGGATCGATGTCCAGCGCCAGATTGCCCGTCTGCGGCATGATCTCGCCGGCCGTGAAGCCGTAACTGCGCAGCAAAAAGTCAGCCTGGTACAGGCGATGCTCGCGCAGCAGCGGCGGTGGCGCGAGCGGCACGCTCTTGGGGCTTTGCGGGATGGGGCTGAACGCGGAATAGTACACGCGCTTGAGTTTATAGCTGCCGTACAGCGTCTCTGCCGTGTTGAGGATCGTGTGGTCGTCGCTGGCGTCGGCCCCGACGATCATCTGCGTGCTCTGGCCGGCCGGCGCGAAGGCGGGCGACCTTGGCTCTTCGGCTTTTTCATCGAGCTTGCGCCGGATGGAACCCATCGCCAGCTTGATCGTGTGGACGCTCTTTTCGGGCGCCAGCCTGGTCACGCTGTCGTGCGTGGGCAGTTCGATATTGACCGACAGGCGATCGGCCCAGCGCCCCGCTTCGGTGATCAGGAGCGGGTCGGCATCGGGAATCGTCTTGAGGTGGATGTAGCCGCGGAAGTTGTGCACCTCGCGCAAGGTGCGCGCGACAGCCACCAGCTGCTCCATCGTATAGTCGGCCGACTGAATGATGCCGGAGCTGAGGAACAGGCCGTCGATGTAGTTGCGCAGGTAAAAATCCTGCGTCAGCTTGACCACTTCATCGACCGCAAAGCGCGCACGCGGTACGTTCGACGTGCGCCGGTTGATGCAGTACTGGCAGTCGTAGATGCAGAAGTTGGTGAGCAGGATCTTGAGCAGCGAGACGCAGCGGCCATCCGGCGTGTAGCTGTGGCAGATGCCCATGCCGGTGGTGGCGCCCAGGCCGTCCTTGCCCTCGGAGCCGCGCTTGGGCGCACCGCTGCTGGCGCAGGATGCGTCGTACTTGGCCGCGTCGGCCAGGATTTCGAGCTTGTCGTTGAGTTCCATCGGACGCCCGTGGCTGTATGGGCATACAGTATAGCGTGGCGTGTCATGACAGAGGGTGCGCCGGCGCACCCGTGCGCGGGTGGCGCCGGGTCAAAGACGGGACGTTGGTTATGCGTGCAGCAAGCTTTCGGCCAGTGATAACTGCTGCGCATCCATGCGGCGCGCAGTGCGGGCCAGGTAGTCGCGTGCCGGCCCGATCCCGGCGCCGCCCGCCCGGTGCAGCCACGCATAGGCTTCGACCAGATCGCGCGGCGCGCCCTGCCCCGCTGCATACATCACGCCCAGGTTGAACTGGGCCCGCGCGTGGCCCTGGCGCGCCGCGCACAGGTACCAGAAATGGGCGGCTTCGTAATCGCGTTCGGCGCCCTTGGCGCAGTCGTAGCGCAACCCCAGTTCGAACTGCGCCAGCGCGTGCTTCTGATCGGCCGCCTTGTGCAGCCAGTCGGTGGCTTCGGCCGGGTCGCCCAGATCGTGCCGGTCGAGCAGCGTGGCCACCATGTACTGCGCCGCCGCGTAACCCTGGGCTGCGGCGCGCCGGTACCACCCGAGTGCCTGCACGCTGTCCTGCGCTGCGCCGATGCCGTTTTCGTGGCGCAGGCCCAGGTCGAACTGCGCGCGCAGGTGGCCCTGCTCGGCGGCCTTGCGGTACCAGGCCGTGGCCTCCAACGCATCGCGCTCGACGCCGTTGCCCGTGTCGAGGAGCTGCCCGAGGTGGTACTGCGCCACCGGCAAGCCCTGTTCTGCCGCGCGGCGGTACCAGATGGCTGCCTGCGCTGCATCCTGCACCACGCCCTGGCCGTGCTCATGGCGCATGCCCAGACTGTCCTGCGCGCCGGCGTGGCCCTGCTGCGCGGCGCGCCGGTACCAGATAGCGGCCAGCGCATCGTCCTGCGGCACGCCGTGGCCGGTGTCGTACATCAGCGCCAGATTGAACTGCGAGCTGGCATGGCCCTGGATGCCCGCGCGGCCGTACCACAGCATCGCCTGTTCGCCGTCCGCTTCCACGTCCTGGCCCTTGTCGTAGCGCAGGCCCAGATTGAACTGGGCCGGCGCATAGCCCTGCAGCGCAGCCTTGCGCAGCCAGTCCAGGGCCTGCGCCGGATCGCGCGCCACGCCCTGGCCGCTGTCGTAGCGCAGGCCCAGGCTGTACTGCGAACGGGCGTAGCCTTGCATGGCTGCGCGCCGGTACCAGTCCAGGGCGGCATCGTGGTCCTGCGCCACGCCCTTGCCGGTGTCGTACATCATCCCGAGATTGTGCTGGGCGCCCGCCTCGCCCTGCTCGGCGGCCTGGCGGAACCAGTACAGCGCGCGGTCCACGTTCTGCGCCACGCCCTGGCCCTTGGCGTACAGCCAGCCCAGGTTGTACTGGGCCAGCGCGTAACCCTGGCTGGCCGCGCGTTCGTACCAGTGGGCGGCCAGCATGAAGTCCTGCGTCACGCCCTGGCCCTTCTGCAGCATCACGCCGAGGTTGTACTGGGCCTGCGCCAGGTTGGCCGTGGCCGCAAGCCGGTACCAGCTCACCGCCAGTTCATCGCTTTGCGCCACACCCTGGCCGTTCACGTACATGAACCCCAGGCTGTGCTGGGCCTCGGCGACGCCACGCTCGGCCAGGCCTTTCACACGCAGGAATTCGGCGCTGTACAACGACGTGTCGGGCATGCCCACTCAGGCCAGCACGGCGCGCAGGTTCGATCCGGGCCGGGTACGCAGCGCCACCATGAAGTCGCCCAGCGAAATCGGACGGTAGAACAGGTAGCCCTGCATCGTCATGCAGCCGTTGGCGCGCAGGTAGCGCGCCTGTTCCTCGGTCTCGACGCCTTCGGCGATCAGGTTCAGGCCCAAGCCGCGCGCGATCGAAATGATCGCCAGAATCACCGGATAGTGACCGTCTTCCTCGTGGATCTCCTTGACGAACGACTGGTCGATCTTGATCGTGTGGATCGGGAAGCGGTGCAGGTACGACAGCGACGAGTAGCCGGTGCCGAAATCGTCGATCGCGATCGACACGCCCAGCTCGCACAGCTTGTTGAGCTGCTCGATCGCATACTGCGGGTTGCGGATGCAGATGTTCTCGGTGATCTCGACTTCGATCTGCTGCGGCGAGATCGCATAGCGCGCCAGGGCGCCGCGCATCTTCTCGAAGAAGTCGCCGCGATCCAGGTATTGCGGCGACAGGTTCAGCGAGAGCCGGATATCGTTGCCGCCGACGGCGTTCCAGCGCAGCATGTCGCGGCACAGCGCGCCGATCATCCAGTCCGAGATCGGCAGCATCAGGCCGTTCTCTTCGGCGAACGGCAGGAATTCGCCGGCCGACAAACGCCCGCGGGTCGGGTGATTCCAGCGCATCAGCGCCTCGGCGCCCGTGATGTTGCCGGTCATGGCGTCGATCTGCGGCTGGTAGAACATCTCCAGCTCGTCGTGCTCGAGCGCGCGGCGCAGCGCCTGCTCCAGCGCGATCTTCTGGTGCGACACTTCGAGCATCGAGTCGTGATAGAAGCTGTGGCCATTTTTGCCCAGCGCTTTTACCTGGTACATCGCGATGTCGGCGTGGCGCAGCAGTTCGTCGATCGATTCGCCGTCCTTCGGGTAGATTGCGATGCCGATCGAGGCCGAGATGTGCACTTCGTGGCCATCGAGGTCGAACGGCAGCTGCAGGCAGGTGAGGAATTTGTCGGCGACCATGCGCGCGTCGTCGTGGCTGACCAGTTCGGGCAGCACGATGGTGAATTCGTCGCCGCCCTGGCGCGCCAGCGTGTCGCCCTTGCGCAGGCATTCCTTCAGGCGGCTGGCCGCCTGCTGCAGCAGCTCGTCGCCCTTGACGTGGCCGAGCGTGTCGTTCACGAGCTTGAAGCGATCGAGGTCGATGAACATCACCGCAAGTTCGGTCTGCTTGCGCTTGGCCTGGATCACGGCCAGGCCCAGGCGGTCCTTGAACAGGATGCGGTTCGGCAGGTCGGTCAGGATGTCGTGGTAGGCCTGGTAGGCGATGACTTCCTCGGCGCGCTTGCGGTCGGTGATGTCGCGCGCCACGCCGTAGGTGCCGAAGAACTCGAGCTTTTTCACTTCCTGGTCCGGCACGTGCATGCCGATCGCGTTCAGCGAGATCGTCATCAACGTCGTGTTGAAGGTGCGGTCGCTGCTGCTGTTGCCGTTTCCGCCCCGGCACTTCAGGCGCAGTTCGACGTTGCGCGACGCGCGTTCGTCGATGCGGCGTTCGTTGAACACGTAGCGGGCGCGTTCCAGGTCTTCTTCGTGCACGACGATCGAGTAATGCTTGCCGATCAGTTCTTCGCGCGTGTAGCCGAGCAGCTGGTAGGCGCGGTCGTTGACGAACGTGAAGCGGCCTTCGTGGTTGAGCGTGTAGATGATGTCCGGCGACGAGTCGACCAGGTAGCGGTACATCTTCTCGGAGTTCTCGAGCTGGTTCGCGATGCGCGCGTTTTCCAGCGCCAGGCGCCGACGCCCCAGCGCATTGCTGACGGTCGAGAGCAGCTCTTCACGGCTGTACGGCTTGCGCAGGTAGCTGTAGGCGCCGCGTTTGAGCGCGCCGATCGCGGCGTCGATGCCCACTTCGCCGCTCATCACGATCACGTCGGCGTCGATGCCCCTGTCGTTGATGAAGTCCATGATCTCGTGGCCGCCGATATCGGGCAGGCGCAGGTCGAGCAGGACCAGGTCGAAGCGCTGGCGCGACAGCTCTGCCAGCGCCTCGGTACCGCATGTTGCGGTCGTGAGGCGGTAGCCGCGCCCCTGCAGCAATTCGTACAACGACGACAGCAGGCGGGGTTCATCATCGACCAGCAGCAGGCGTGGCTGGCTGTCGGCGTCGAGCGTCGGAGAAAACGGTGAGGGTTCACCAGGGAGCATGGTGGCAGGGTGCGCGTGCATGGTGAGGTTCAGGCGGAACCGAGCGCGCGCGCCGGCAGCGCAAGCGCATTGCCGACGCCGGTGTACGCCGGCAGGAGTATTTCAAACGACGTACCAGAACTGGCGCTGCGGCAGGCGATATGGCCGCCCATCTTCTTGACCAGGCCATGGACGATCGACAGGCCCAGACCGCGCTTGCCGCCATCGAGCGCGCCTTCCTTGCTGCTCTTGACGGGCATGAACAGGTTGGCCAGCACTTCGCGCGACAAGCCGGGACCATTGTCGTTCACGCCCAGCTCGAGATACAGATGGCGCTCGCGGTTGACGTGGCCGCGGTTGACGACTTCGATCCGGCCACCGTCCTTCTGCTGCGGCCCGAAGGCTTCGACCGCATTCTTGACCAGATTGACCAGGATCTGCTTGAGCACATCCGGGTCGCCCTCGATCGCGCTGTCGCCGTCCATGTGCGCCACGATCTGCACGCCGCCCGGTACGAAGCCGCTGGTGCGGAACAGGCGCAGTACATCGTCGACGACGCGGGCGGCATCGACCGGGCGCGGACCGGTCTCCGGCACCTGCGGTTCGGCCAGGGAGCCGATCAACTGGCCCACGCGGTCGATCTCTTCGTTCAGGATCGACAACTCGCCGCCCACCGGCTCCTGGCGTGCCAGTTTGCCGTCCAGGATGCTCAGGTAATTCTTGATGATCGCCAGCGGATTGTTCACTTCGTGCACCACGCGGCGCGAGGCGTCGCGGAATTCTTCGGCCACGTTGGCCAGCTGGCGGCGCGCATGGCCGCGTTCGAGCAGCAGGTTTTCGAGGGCGCTCGCGGCCTGCGCACCGAAGGCCTGCATGAACCGCTCGCGGCGCTGGCAATGCGGCAGCTGCCAGGCCGGCACGCCGCCCACCAGCACGCCCAGGCAGCGCGCACCGGCCACCAGCGGCACCACCACCAGGCTGTCGGTGCCGAGGATACGCAGCAGCTGTTCTTCGGCCAGACCAAGCTGCTGGCGTTCACCGCCCACGAACGCGGGACGGCGCTCCAGCGCGCTGCGCGCCACGGGGCCGCCCTTGGCCAGCGACACCGAGAAATCGGCAATGCGTGCCACGCCCGGCGCCGGGGCGCCCGACAACAGGTGGCCGGTGGGGTTCTCCAGCAGCACGACGGCGCTCTCGAAATCGAACAGGATGCGGGCCGTGCGGGTCATCGCGTCGAGCAGGCCCGACTCGCCCTGCTGGCGCGCCAGGGTCTGGCCGACCTCGGACACCAGCACCATATTGCGCACTTCTTCGTTCAGGCGCTTTTGCACCGGATCGACCGCTGGCGGCGGCGCGTAGGCGGACGGGCGCGGCAGGTCGTCGGCGCCCGCCAGGTCGATCCCCAGGTGCGCGGCAGCCTGCTCGACCTGGCGCGCGGCGCCCTCGATCAGTTGCGCCGCGCGCGCGATGTCGATCCCGCACAGTGCGCATGCATCGGGCACCATCGTCTCGTCGTCTGCATGGCAGGTCAGCACATGCGCCAGGCGCACGATGCGGATCAGGAGATGGCTGCCTTCCAGGCGATCGCCCGGCTCGTGGTGGTACAGCACCGCGTCGGCCAGGAACGAATCGAGCTGCCAGCGTTCGATCAGCCAGGCGCCGGCTTCGGCGTGGGTGATCTGGAGCGTGCGCTGCTCGACCGCACACAGATCTTCGTCATCGATCGCGGTGAAGTTGAATGCGTATTCCTTGGGCGCGGCGGCCAGCAGCGCCAGGCGGCCGACATTGTGCAGGAGACCAGCCAGATAGGCTTCTTCGGGATGGACGTAGTCGAGCATGCGCGCCGCATCGCGCGCGATCACGGCCGCCGTCAGGGAGTTCTTCCAGAACGCGCGCAGGTCGATGCTGCCGGCATGCGGGAAGCTGTTAAAGGTCTGAAACACCGAATCGCTGATCACCAGCGTCTTGATCATGTCGGTGCCAAGGGCTACCAGCGACTGTTCGAGGTTGGCGCTGCGCGTGCTGCGGTGGTAGGCCGAGCTGTTGGCAACGGCCAGCAGTTTGGCCGTCATGCCGGCATCTTTTGCGATCAGCGCGGCGAGTTCCGGCATGCCGAGATCGTCGGCCTGCAGGTGCTCGATCAGCTTGACCAGGATCTGCGGCATGGCCGGCAGCCGGGCGATCAGCAAGCGATTGCGAATATCCTGATCGGATAGGAGCATGTTATCAAGCACGGCCGCCACTTGTCGAAGGGTTCTGGTAGGTGGCGATCGCGCCCGAACAGGCATGCCACGTCGCCCTGCACTTCAGTGCATGGAACAGGCGAGAGGTTTGCCCACTGCTCCAGGTGATAAAAACGTATCGTAACATATATACATTTCTGATCAGGAACAATAGTTACGGGAATACTCGTTGCAATGGGGGTCCTCCGGGGGTAAACACAGCTGCCCACCAAAACTTGTTGCAACGATACGACTATTTCTGCGATTCATGCTCACCAGACGCCTGATCAGGGCGTGGATTCGCCCCGGGCGCGCAGCTTGCGGCGATGGCGTCGCGCGGTATCCCAGCACGCCAGCGACAGCAGCACGAAGAATGCCTGGCCGAGCGCCAGCGCCAGCACCGAATGCGACAGCGCGGGCGCCACGGCGCCAGCCACGATCGCGCCCAGCAGCGTGAGAATGAACGACTGGCACGATGCCGCCGTACCGCGGATGCGCGGGAACAGGTCGAGCGCCAGCAGCGTGGCGCCGGGCGCGATCAGCGAACTGCCAAAGGTGAAGAAGAACATCGGCGCCACGGTCCACGGCAGGGCCGGTGGAAAGAACGCGTGGTAGCTCACGTTGAAAGTCACGGCGCCCAGCATGAAGAAAAAGCCCACACGGATCTGGCGCGCGAAATCCATCTTGCCGGCCAGCCGGTTGGCAACGAGCGAACCGAGGAAGATGCCGCTCACGGTCGGCACGAACAGCCACGCGAACTGGGACGGGCCCAGGCCCAGGCTTTCGGGCAGCATGACGGGCGCTGCTGCGATGTACAGGAACAGGCCGGCGAAGTTCAGCGCCGTCACGCCAGCCTTCATGTGAAACAGGAACGAGCTGAAGATGGCGCCGTAGCTCTGGGCCAGGAAGCGCGGATTGAATGGCTGGCGCTCGGCCGGTGGCACCGTCTCGGACAGGTGCTTCCAGCAGAACCAGAACAGCAGCACCGTGTAGACGGACAGCGCCAAAAAGATCGCACGCCAGTCGAGCAGCGTGACGATCCAGCCGCCCACCACCGGCGCGATGGCCGGGGCGATCGAGAAGATCATCGTGACCATCGACAGCAGGCGCGCCGCCGCGGTATCGGAATACAGATCGCGGATGATCGCGCGCCCCACCACCACGCCGGCCCCGGCCGAGACACCCTGCAGCACGCGAAACACCCACAGGTATTCCACCGAGGACGCCGAGGCGCAGCCGAAGCTGCCGATCGCGAACACCACCAGCGCCACCAGGATCACGTTGCGGCGCCCGAATGCATCGGACAGCGCGCCATGCCACAGCACCATGACGGCAAAGGCCAGCATGTAGGCGGTGAGGGTTTGCTGGACCTGCAGCGGCGTGGCGGCAAGCTGGGCCTGGATCTGCGGGAACGCCGGCAGGTAGGCGTCGATCGAGAATGGCCCCAGCATCGACAGCCCCGCCAGCAGCGTTGCCAGCCCACCTGCCGAGAGCATCGCGATCTTGTGGGGCGGCGGCGCCGGCACGGGTGTGACGGGGTCCTTGGGCAGATCGGATGGTTCTGGCAGCATCGGGCGGTCCGGGTCAGTCCTGCTTTGGTTTGGCTTCCTCGCGGCGGTTGAAGCCCGCCACCATATCGAAGCGGAACAGGCGGCATTCGAGCGCGCCATTGAAGAACGGGGTCTTGCGCGACTCTTTCAGGCGCAGCATTTTCGGCAGGCCCAGGTCGGCCGTGAACAGGAAGGCGGTCCAGCCGGCAAAGCGCTGCTTGAGCGTCGTCGAAAACGCGGCGTAGAAGCCGGCCGCCATGTCGTCCTGCGGCACCGTGCTGTCACCGCGCACGCCGATCCGCTCGCCGTACGGCGGATTGGTCAAGAGGATGCCCGGCTCGCTCGTCGGCGCCGATACGTGCTGCGCTTCGATCTGCTTGAGCGGCACGTCGAACAGGATGCCGGCGATTTTCAGGTTATGGCGCGTCATTTCGACCATGTCGCCCGAGATGTCCGAGCCAAAAATGGTCGGCTCCTGCGGCAGCACGTTCGGCTTGACCGCTGCCTTCATCGCGGCCCAGGCCTGGCGGTCGTGGTCGGCGAATTTTTCGAAGGCGAAGCTGCGGCGCGCGCCGGATGGAATCCCTTGCAGCATCTGGGCCGCTTCGACCAGGATCGTGCCCGAGCCGCACATCGGGTCGAACAGCGGCAAGCCCGGCTTCCAGCCCGAGACGCGCAGCAGGCCCGCGGCGAGGTTCTCGCGCAGCGGCGCATCGCCCGTTTCTTCACGCCAGCCGCGCTTGAACAGCGCTTCGCCCGAGGTGTCGAGGTAGACGATGAAGTTGCGTGCATCCAGAAAACCGACGATGCGCATGTCGGGTTCGCGCGTGTTGACCGACGGGCGCTTGTCGTACTGGTCGCGGAAGCGGTCGCAGATGGCGTCCTTGATCTTGAGCGTGGTGAATTCGAGGCTGCGCAGCGGCGACTTGACGGCCGTGACGTCGACGCGGATCGTGTGATCGGGGCCGAACCAGTCTTCCCAGGTTTGCTCGAGCACCAGATCGTAGATGTCGTTTTCGGTGGTGTAGCTGCGCTGGGCCATGCGCATCAGCACACGCGAGGCGATGCGCGAATGCAGGTTGAGCAGCCAGGCGTCCTGCATCGTGCCCGAGCAGTGCACGCCGCCCGGCACCTGGTTGTGCACCTTCAGCGTGGTGCTTTGTGCGGCGATTTCGCCGATTTCTTCGGCCAGTGCCGCTTCCATGCCGCGTGGGCATGGGCAAAAATAGGAAGCCATGAGGGGTACCCTTTATCCGTTGATGATTCTGTGGAGATAACGCGTCAGCCTTGAAGCTGGATGACCGTGGATTGTTTATACCGCAAACTTCAAAACCGTCATTCCCGCGTTGGCGGGAATCCAAGTCATTAGCGCAGCCACAAGCGTATGCTTTTGGCTATGCAAGCACCCTGGATTCCCGCCTTCGCGGGAATGACGTTTGTCGGGCGCGGGCCGATGCAAGGCCAGCGCCCTGCCCTGCTTAGAACGGCTTGACGGTCACCAGGATGACAATCGCCAGCATCAGCACGACCGGCACTTCATTGAACCAGCGATACCATTTGTGGCTGCGCGTATTGACCCCACGCTCGAATTTCTTGAGGATGCCGCCGCACATATGATGGTAGCCGATGGTCAGGAACACGAGCAGCAGTTTGGCATGCAGCCAGCCGCCCTGGATGCCGTAACCCATCCACAGCCACCCGCCCAGCAGCACCGCCGGCACCGACAGGATCATCGAGAAGCGGTACAGCCGGCGCGCCATGCCCAAGAGGCGGTCACGCGCCGCAGGGTTGGTTTCCTCGGCCAGGTTGACGAACAGGCGCGGC
>Ga0308170_10001195_pt1 | contig 26265 bp, 25 predicted proteins | sample PhyBR2_2_FD_202136 | JGI IMG/M metagenome (GOLD analysis project Ga0308170, IMG submission 202136) | Phyllosphere microbial communities from UC Gill Tract Community Farm, Albany, California, United States - DLSLSB.R2 | ecosystem: Host-associated > Plants > Phyllosphere > Unclassified | place...
CACCGAGTCGCACCAGCAGTCATCTCGTCCTCGCTCGCCTTCGCCGAGGTCGACCAGGCGCAGTCCGCCTCGTTCTCGACGCGCCCTCACCCACCTCGACCCAGCGAGCCCGCTCGACCTCCCCGCCCGCTCGACACGCAACCCCTCGGTCATCTGGCGCAGCAGCTTTTCCCGCCCTCGCCGAGTCCGCCCGCCTCTCTTCCTCCTTCCCTTCACTTCGACCTCGACCGCCCCTCGCCCTATCCTCTCCCGCCCTCTCTTCTCGCTCAAACGACCTCGAGTCAGCACAAGAGCCAGCATGGACATGTCGAGCAGTCTGTCGAGCAGTGACGCGTGCGTCCGTTTCCTCCCGAGCCCTCCTCGCTCGACCCGCCTCGCCCGTAGCCGGGCCGCGCGCTGACTCTCCTCGCCTCGCGCTCGCAGCTGCTACGTCGGCGAGCACAATGGCACGTACCCGGACGGCACGCTTGGCAACGGCACGTTTGCCTACGGCCACTACGTCCCGACGATGAGCGAGATGATGGCCTGCCAGGCCGGCAATGTGCGTCGCTCTCTCCGTCTCTCTCGCAACGCGCGCCCTCATCTCGAGCTCTGCTGACTCAGGACCTGCTCTGCAGGATCCCTGGATGGGCTCGTCCAAGTACGCGCTCTGGACGACCTACTTTTTCGTTGCCCTGTTCGGCCTCGCCGCCATCGTCAACGGGCTCCAGCGCCTCGAGATCCTCTCTCGGTGCGTCTCAGCTTCACTCTTCCCACCCACCCTTCACGTTGACTGACGCTGTACCTCTCGCCCGCAGCAACGCCGCCGTGCCGTCGCCGTTCGCCATCCCGAGCCGCTTCAAGGCCGTACTCCGCGCGCTCGACCAGCCGAGGCCGTCGCGCTTCCTCCCGACGCTCGGCACCGTCCTCGTCACGATCGTGTTCACCGTCTTCAGCTTCGCCGTCTGCTTCGGCATCCGGCCCTACTACCGCCCGCCCAACTTCGGCTCGTCGCCGCTGTGCGTCCTCCTCTCGCCCTCTCCTCTCTCACGCTCGCTCTCAACCTGACCCTCGCCTCCACGCCCGCAGCGGCCTGCGCTCCGAGTGGATCGCCACGGCGCTCATCGTCTGGATCTTGGCGACGGCCATGAAGCGCAACGCCCTGTCGTACCTCTCGGGCATCAGCTTCCACCGCCTCATGGCGCTTCACAAGGTCCTGCCCTGGTTCGCCCTCTTCTTCTCGGCCGTACATACGGGCGCAATGATCGTGCGCGCCAACCGGCAGCAGCCGTGGGCCGTCACGGTCGCGACAAACTCGCAGTACGGGTGGTCGGCCTGGGTGCGTTTCCCTCTCCCTCCTTGTCGCCCAACTCCCCTCGACTTGGACTTGTCAAACCAGGGGCGCAGACTCTGACGCACCTCCACGCCTGCAGGCCGCTCTCGCCTCGCTCCTCGTGCTCTGCGTTCTCAGCCTCGCCCCGGTCCGCCGCCTCTCGCACGAGTTCTTCTACACGGTGCACGTCATCGCCGCCCTCGTCTTCCTCGCGACGTGCTACCTGCACTTCGAGGCCCTCCTCGGGTCCTGGGCGTACCTGCACGCCTCGGCCGTCGTCGTCGGCGTCGCGTTCCTGCACCGGCTCGGCGTCGTCGGGTTCTTCTCGCGCGGCTTCACGCGCCCGGACGTCGCGCGCCTCGAGTCGCTCGCCGACGGCGCCGTCGCCGTCGAGATCGAGGTCAAGGGCGGCATGCGCTGGAGCGCCGGCCAGCACGTCTTCGTCAGGTTCCTCACGCTGCACCCCTGGTCGACGCACCCGTTCTCGCTCGCGTCGCTCGACCCGTGGTCGCTCCTCGACGTCGCCGACATCTCGCGCCGCACGATGCGCCTCGTCCTCCGCCCGCACTCGGGCCTCACCGCCCGCCTCGCCGCGCTCGCGCGCACCAACCCCTCGCGCACGCTCCCCGTTCTCCTCGACGGGCCCTACGGGCCCTCGTCCCTCGCGCCTATCCTTCACGGCGCCGACTCGGTCCTCCTCATCGCCGGCGGCACGGGCATGTCGTTCGTCGCGCCCGTCCTCGCCGCGCTCCTCGGCCTCGGCGGCGGCGCGACCGAGCTGCACGTCGTGCGCGAGGTGCGCGTCGTGTGGGCCGTGCCGCACGAGGCGTGCCTCGGATGGTTCGCGGTCGAGCTCGAGGGCGCGCTCGATGCGTTCGAGCGCGCGAGGCGCCTCGAGCGCGAGAAGGGCGCGTCGGGCGAGTCGCTCGGCGAGGTCGGCCGCGCCAAGTCGGCCCCGCCCTCGTCGTCGCGCGAGGCACTCGTCGGCCCGACGCTGCGCAAGGTGCGCGTCGAGCTGTACGTCACGCGCGACGAGCCGTCGCCGTCGGGCGAGGCCAAGGGCGCCGACTCGTCGTCGTCGGCGGCGAAGCTCGACAAGCTCGAGCACATGTCGGTGCTTCGCGGCTCGAGGCCCGACGTCGGGCGCATCGTCGACGAGGAGATCAAGCACACGTCGGGTCGCCTCGCTGTCGTCAGTGCGTCTCTCTTTCTCTCTCTCGCTCGCTCCCATCGCAGGACGCGCTCGCTGACAGGGTCCCTCCTCCACCTGCAGCCTGCGGCCCGGCCTCGCTCCTTTCCGCCGCGCGCCAGACGGTCGCGCGTGCGCAGCGCAACATGCTCACGGGCAAGCTCGGCGGCAAGGAGGGATCGGGCGCGAGCGAGGTGTCGCTGTGGGAGGAGAGCTTCGAGCTGTGAGGGGCGGTCGGCTTTCTCTAGTTGTCGCGCGGTCGCTTGCAATACTTGGTGTCGTTCTCGCACGGCTTGCACTATGCTGGTCGAGAGCGAAAAAGCGAGAGACAGGGCGCAGCTCGAGAGCCGGCCGGCGTGCGTGGGCGGAGTGCGTCGCCCGCCTTGGCTCGCGACCTCTCCCCTCTCGCCTCACACACGCTGCTCCTGCGAGCTCGCCTCCACGCGCGATAGCTACGACCTCGCACCCCGCACGCCCACCCACAACCACCGCACGCCCTCGTACGACTCGCGCCCACGCCTCATCGCCCCCCGCCGACCGTCGATCGACCTCGCTCCTCGCCACGACCTCGCGAGCCTGTGCAGCGCCTCGCCTACTCTGCACAAGGTGCGTCATGCTTTCTACACGCTGCGATCTGGTGTCGACGAGCGAGCGCGAGGCGATGAGAAGGTGCCCACGAGGACGAGTGGGGCGCCAGCAGCACAGCGGGATCTCGTGCTCTCGGCCTTGGGCTGGGAGGGGCGCAGCAGTGGCGGGCGTGGTGGTAGCAGGCGGTCGCTGTACTTCCACGCATAGACTGCACAGCACTCGGGTCGCGGGCGAACGCATGCTGACCTCCTCCTCCCTCCCTCCTCCCACCGCCCTCGACGACCGCAGACCATGGCTCCACACCGCTTCGCGCCCGCCCTTGGCCAGACCACCATCATCCCCATCTTCGCCGCCGACTCGTCCGCCGCCGCCGCAGCCGAGCAGGCCCTCCACTTTACCCTCATTCCCTCAAACGGCTTCGTCGCCGGCAAGACGCCCGAGGTCTGGACGTCCCTCCCGCTCGGCAGCTCGACCACCAGCACTAGCGAGCAGTCCGCCGAGCCGCAGTGGCACGCCGTCCCGTTCTCGCCCTCGCCGCACGCCAAGGGCGTCTTTGTCGCGCGCGTCCCGCTCGTCGCCAACCGGCCCGGCTCGTACGAGTACACGTACCGCCTGCGCGCCGACGACAACCCGGACTACGTCGAGTGGCTCGGGAGCGAGGGCAGCAACGGGCGCGTCGAGGTCGTCCGCGTCGACGACGCGGCGAGCGAGGTGCTCGAGACGGCGGGCGAGGGCTGGCAGGACGTCGGCGAGGGCGTCAAGGTGTGGAAGGGCGCGATGCCGGCCGACGAGGGAGAGCGGGCGGGCTTGAACTGGGGCGGGTTCGTCCAGGGAGAGAGGTGGCGCGAGGCCGACGGCGTCATCTTCGAGCAGACTGCGTGCGTCCTCCTTTCCCTCGCTCTCGACCCTAGATTCGGCCTCGTCCGCTCTCTCGAACCCTTTCGCTGACGTTCGACCTATCTTGCAGCCGCACCTGGATTCAGCCCCGCCAGCTACCGTCCTCCTCCCCGCTCTCGTCCCTCTCGACCTCCTTCCCCGCCCAGCTCCTCATCCTCCGCTCGACCCCGACCAAAGCGCATCCGCTCGCCCAGACGCTCGCCCTTCTCCCCTCCTCGACGCCCGAGGCGTGCGCGGCCCTGTACGGCGACGGCAACGGCGGCGTCGAGCTCCGGGTTGAGCGCGACGCCGACAACGGCGACGAGCTCCAGGCGCAGGCAGCGCTCGCCTGGTCGTCGGGCGCGCCGGGCTCGCCGTCCCTGCAGGCGCTGCTCGCAGCAGTCGGCGCCGCAGCTCGCTCGGCCAAGTCGGGCGAGCCGCACAAGCCCGCCGACGAGGACGTCGCCTCCTCGAGCGCCCTCAACGAGCCCAAGCCGCTCGCCCTGTGCACGTGGAACGCCCTGTCGGCCGAGTTCGACGAGCCCTACACGGCGTCGTCGCTCCTCGAGTGGCTCGACGCGCTCCTCGACCCGTCCACGTCGGGCTCGCCGCTCGCTTCGGCCGCCGCGCGCACGGTCCTCCTCGACGACGGCTGGCAGGACACGGCAGCGTACGTCGACTTTGACGGCGCCGACGCGGCGCACGGCGAGCGGCGCGCGCTGCGCAGCTTCCAGTGCGCGCACTCGTGGTACGACCTCGACGACGAGTCGCCCGACGAGGAGCACGAGCGCATGCAGCGCGCCCAGGCGGCCAAGAAGCTCTCGCGCGACTCGGGCTTTGCCGGGAGCCCGGTCGTGCGCCGCAGGGAGATCGGCGAGCCGCGAGAGGGCGTGTGCGTCGAGCTGCGGGACGTCGTGCGGCGGATCAAGGAGAGGGGCATCGAGCGGGTCGGCGTCTGGATGACGCTCGCAGGGGTGCGTCCAGCTTCTCTCTTTCTGTTCCTGCGCTCGTTCGGGCAAGACGCTGACGAGATTCCGCCGCCGCTCGCAGTACTGGGACGGCATCCACCCCGAGGGCGCTCTCGCCGACGTCTACACGCTCCGCCGCGTCGAGCTCCGTCACGCCGGCTTCGACAAGTACAACGGCCACGTCTACCTCCCCGCCGTCGCCGACCTCGCCCAGTACTACAACGACTACTTCTCGTCGCTCGCCGCAGCCGGCGTCGACTTTGTCAAGGTCGACGACCAGATCCTCGTCGACTCGATCTTCGCCCAGCAGGTCGGCGAGGACGAGGAACCCGAGGCGACGCCCGACGCACCCGGCGCGCTGCGCGCCGCCATGCTCGACGCCATGCGCACCGCCGCCGTCCAGTGCTTCGGCAAGGACGGGCTCATCCACTGCATGGCCTCGTCGCCTCGGCACTGGGGCGGGATCCTCGAGCGCAGCGACACGGTGCGCACGAGCGACGACTTCTTCCCCAACGAGCGCGACGCCCACCGGTGGCACATCGCCAACAACGCGTTCGCCTCGCTCCTCGCCTCGCACGCGCTCGGCCTCGAGCCCGACTTCGACATGGTCCAGTCGGCGCGCGCGTGCGAGTACGCCTGCGCGCACCTCCCGCTGCGCGCGTTCTCGACCGCCCAGGTCTACGGCACCGACCCGCCGCCGCGCGCCGACGGCGACCACTCGGCCGACGACTGGGACGCCCTCCTCGCGACGACCAAGCGCGGCGTGCGTGTCCTCCAGGCCTGCACGCCCGGCGTCGCAGGCGCCGTCCTCGCGTCGTCGATCGGCGCCGACGTCCTCGGCCGCTTCGAGGGCCCGAGCGAGCCGCTCAAGGTCGGCCTGCCCGTTCCGGCCGCCCAGGGCGCGCACATCGGCCTGTGGGACTGCGCGCCGTTCGACGAGGCCTCGTCGGAGCGCGAGGTGCGCGCCGCGCTCGACGAGAAGGACGTCGCCGATGCGCTCGGACCGCTCGGGTCGACCTTCGCCCAGGACGACAAGCTCGTCCTCTACGCCTCTCAGGGCCGCACCGCCACCGAGCTCGCCTACGGCAGCCTCCAGGCGCTCGAGCACCGCCCTCGCGCCCTCGCCGAGCCGCTCTCGAGCGTTGTCGTCACGCCCAAGGCGCCGCAGGTCGTCACGGTCGCCCAGCTCTTCTCGCTCTCGCCGACTTCGGGCTCGGCGGCAGGCGGCAGCGTCAAGGTCGCCTGCGTCGGGCTCGTCGGCAAGACGGTCGGGCTCGCAGCGGTGCGCTCGATCGCCGTCGGCAGCGGCAGCATCCCGCAGGTCGGCCAACTTGAGAAGGCCGCCGGCTCGAGCGACCCGGCGGCTTCCGCCGCCGTTGCAGCGCCTTCCGGCTCGCAGCCGGCGTCGGCGACGACGTCGAACGACGGGCCTGCGCCGCCTCAGCTCGACGCGGCGACCGCACCAGCCCCGGCGCCTGCCGCATCCCCCTCTCCCTGCCCTCCATCGCCCCGCTCGGCCCTCCCCGTCCCGCAAGGCCGCCTCTCTTTCCTCTTCGCCTACTTCGCCAACGCCTTTTACCGCTCGTCGCCCGCCGGCGAGGCGCAGCGCCGCACGCCCCGCAGCGAGCTCGCCGGCCTCGCGCACGACGCGCTGCGCTCGCCGCTACGGACCCTGTTCGGCGAGATGCGCGCGCTCGTCGGCTTCGGCTGGGCGACCGTCCTGTGGGCGGTCGGCGCCGGGCAGCGCAGCGTCGCCGCGCAGGCCAGGCCGGCCGTCACGGCCGGCTCGGCGCCGGCGTCGGCAGGAGGCCTGAGCGCGCGCGAGGGCGAGAGCGAGCAGGCGCAGCTCGAGGGCGCGCCGGTCAAGACGCACGACGGCGAGACGCTCCGCATCGAGCTCGACTACGTCGGCTGCCTCGGGCTGTACGTCTCGCTCCCTGCGTCCTCGTCGTCGTCGTCTTCGTCGGGCGACGAGCAGCTCCCGATCCGCCTCGCGCTCGACGGCGCCCCTCTCGACGCAGTCTTTGTGCGCTCGACGCCTCTCGACGGCGAGGGCGAGGGCGCAGGACGGCTGCTCGTCGAGGTCGATCTCGAGGGCGCGTGGAACAAGGCTATCGGCTCGAGGCCTGCGCCCGAGGCCGAGGCGGAGCACGGCGGCGGCGACGAGGAGCAGGGCGAGGAGGTCAAGCCGTGGGTCGTCGAGGTGCAGGCGGTTGGTGTGGCGGCGGCGTGAGTGCTCTCCAGCGGTGGAACTTGGCGAATGTCGGGACGAGGAGGCTCGAGCAGGACTCGGACGAAACGGCGGGACGACTTCTCTCTTGCGCTCTCACTCTGTCTTCTTGAGTAGTACCTCTTGTACATAGTCAGTGCTCCTCTCGGCTCTCGGCTGGCTCCAGTCTGCTGACCCTCTCGCGTCGTGGGTTCCGAGCGCTGTGCGAGCGAAAGCAGCCGGGCGCTTTCCTCATCGCCGATGCTTCTAGCTGTCTCGCTGCGCGACTGTTGCGACCTATGCGTTGAGAGAGCACACAGGAGAACAGGACTCGTTACAGACATCGACGAGGGGATCAAGAGAGACAAAGTAGGAGGACGAGGAAAGACAGAGGAGGAGAGGAACAGCAGGACTGCCAGCGTTCACGCCGACGCTCCCCCTTCATGTTCAGCAGACCAAAAGGCTCAAGGAGGCGACGAGCGCGACGCCGAGCGCGCCGGCCGAGGCGAGAGAGCGAGACGTCGTCGCTCCAGCAATCTGCGCGTGCGCGAAGTCGAGCATCAGCACGGACCTCTCGTCGTTCAAGCTGGAGCAGAGAGCGCTCGAGCGCACCTGGAGGTTGGTCGGGCTCGCGCCGAGGTCCGTATTGCCGCCTGCACCGCCTGCAGAAGCGGCGACGGCCGGGTTGGTGATGTTGCCCGTCGGCGGGACGGTCGATGCGGCGGCGGTGTAGGTGAAGACGTCGGACGTGTAGGGCCCGTTGGTGATGGTGATAACGCTGTGTTGCGGGCAGGTGCAGAACAGAGGAGAAGCGAAGGTCGACGTCAGCGCGATGGGCGAAAAAGAGGCTCGAGAGGCGAGAGGGAAGAGGGAAGCGGGGAACGGTGAACGCACGAGCCGGGGACTGCACTGCTGCCCGTCGCGGTCGGGGTGAACGTGTCGGGCGCCGAGAAGAAGGGGACGCTGGCCGTGCCCGTCACGCTCTCGCTCACGGTCGGGGTGGCGGCCGGAGCGGTCGAGGGCCCGGTCGACGCCGCAGCTTGCGAGGTCGACTGAATCGAAGTGAGCGAATTGGCCTGTCGTCGCTCAAGTCGAAGTGATGCGGGCGCAGCGAGCTGCAATGGCGGTCAGGCGAGATCGAGTTGCAGGCGAGGCGAGGCGAGATCGAGGCGGCGAGGAGGAGGAGGAGGAGGCGAGGTGTCAGCGCACGTTGCTCGGCTCGAGGGCTCACCGGTGACCGCGCAGGACGCCGAGCAGGGCATGTGAAGCCTTCCTGCACACTCGCACGCCTTGCTGCGCCTTCGAGCGCGCCCTGCTCAGATGCCGGTCGCGCCGCCTCCTTGATCGAGCCGCGAGGAGTCGAGGAAGGACCGCACGTACCGCATGCTGAGCGGCGGCGACGACGACGAGGACGAGCAGAGACCGAGGCAGGAGCATGTTGTGTAGCAGCAGCAGGCCAGGCGTGCGTGCAGCAGCAGAGCGAGAGCGGCGCTAGCTTCTTGCGGGGCGGAGGGTGGAGCGGCGACCACTATCGCCGCCGAGTCTCAGCAATTATGTAGCTGTGCTGCTCTCTGGTAAGCACAGGCTGCAATGCACGAGGGGCAGGGACAACACGGCTCATGGATAGCACGGCTAGACAAAGTCGACCCCTCCTGCGGCGCACGGTCCTCCTCTCACTTCCGCTCGCAGCGCGAGCCCTCCTTTCCTCAAGCTCCTCGCTCACCTGCGCCCCCCCGGGCGCCTGCCGGCCGTCCTGCGCGGCGTCGACGCTCCCGCCCCACCGTCGCCCCCGGAACCTGCGTTGAAGTCTGCAAGGGGGAGGGCCGCGACGAGTCAGCGAGCTCGTCCTGGATCCGAGAGGACGAGAGCGAGAGCGGGACAGGGACGCACTGAAGCCATCGGTCGTCGCCGCCGGGCTGCCGAACGATAACGTCCCGCTCACGGCGGGACTAGTCGGCGCCGCGCTCGCGACGAAGCTGAAGCCCGTCGAGCCCGAGCCCGACACGGCCGGGCTCGCCGGCGTCGAGCCGAACGCAAAGCCCGTCGACGACGCTGCAGGCGCCGGCGCGTTGAAGTTGAAGCCGCCGCCGGCCGAGGCCGAGCTCGCGGCGGGGCTGGCGACGGGCGGCTGGCCGAACGCAAAGCCGGTCGACGAGGGGGCGGCCGGGCTCAGGGCGGGAGGGGGCGCCGAGGCGGCGTTGAAGGAGAACGAGGGGGCGGCGCCGGCGGTTGTCGACGATGAGGGAGGGGCGGCGGCAGGACCGCCGAATGAGAACGACGGCGCGGCGGGCTTGGGCGCGGAGGTCGAGCCGAAGCTGAGGGACGGCGCCGACGCTGCAGGCGTTGCGCTCGACGAGGCACCGAAGCCGCCGAACGACGGCGTCGACGTCGACGTCGACATCGACGAGGCCGCAGGGACGCCGAACGGCGAAGCTGCGGGTGCGCCGAACGGCGAGGCTGCGGGAGCGGCGGGCGCCGGCTCGACCGGCTTTGCCGCCGCGGCGGGCGCGCCGAAGCCGAACGAGGGCTTCGGCGTCTCGTCCTTCTTCTCGACCGCCGACGTCGACGAGCCGAACGAGAAGGCCGGGGGCTTGGGCGCCTCGTCCTTCTTCTCGGCCGCGGACGGTGCGGCCGGCGTCGAAGCCGGGGCGCCGAACGAGAACGCCGGCTTGGGCGCGTGAGCCTTCTGCTCGTTCGTCGCGGGCGCACCCGTCGTCGCGCCGAAGAGCGGCATCGACGGTGCAGGGGCGGCGGCGGGCGCGGCGGCGGGAGCGGCCGGCGCATCCGTCTTGGCCGGCGCGCCGAAGGAAAAGGCAGGCGCAGCGGCGGCCGGCGTGGCCTCGGTGGGCGCAGCAGACGAAGTCGAGGCCGAGGTGGACGGTGCGGCGAAGAAGCTGGGCGCGGCGGGCTTGGTCGCGCTCGGGGTCGGGGCGGGAGCGGGGAGGGCGAGTGCAGGTGCGGCGGGCTGCGAACGGCGCAGGGAGCGTCAAAAGCTGCAGCGCGCGACCGAGAGAGAAGAGAGAGGACGCACCTTGAGCTGCTTGTCGTCGATCTTGGCCTTGCCGTCCTCCTTGGGCGCGACGGCGTAGTCGGCGAGCTTGATCTTGGCCGGCTCGAGCGCCTTCTTGTCCTGCTCCTCCTTGCGCTCCTTCTCCTCGCGCTCCTTACGCTCCTGCTCGGTCTCGTACAGGTCGCCGCCCATGGCGAGGTACCCGAGCCGGCGCTTCTCCCGCTCGGCGCGCGCCGCCTCCTCGCCCTCGAGCAGGCGCTTGACCTCGTGCTCGCTCCACTTGCGGCTCGTGCTGCGCGGCGTACCGCCCCTCGACGACGACGCCGACGCGCCGGCGCCGCTCGCGAGCCGCATGCGGCCGTTGGCGAGGAGCGGCGACGCGCGCGGGCTCGCCGGGACCGAGGTTGACGAGGTGCCGGCGGCGGCGGCGGCGGCGCCCGAGCTCGAGCCCGGGCGCGCGAGGATCTCGCCAAGGTTGCGGTACGCGCGCAGGGGCGTGCCGACGCCGCGCGTGAAGTAGATGGCGCGCTCGTGCTCGTTGCTCGAGGTGGCGGCGGCGAGGCTGTCGGGTGCGGACCCGGCGGCGACGGTGGACGACTCGTCGTCGAGCATGCGCTGCTGGCGCGCCTCCTCCTCGAACGTCGTCTGCCACGCGAGCTTGCGGTGCTCGAACGCCTGCTCGTACTCCTTGGCGGTCAACCAGCGCTCGACGATGACCTGCAGGGACAAGGTGAGGGTCAGCTCGGCCTCTCCTAGCACGCACAGCGTCGAAGAGAGCCCGATGTCGATGCGAGAGGAGGACAGGCTGGACGCACAACGTGAGTGGCCCTCGCGTCCGGGTGCTTCGAGTCCTTGGGCATGCGGAACTTGAGGCGCTTCTCGCGCACCTCGCACAGGCGGCGCTGCGTCCCATCGGCGTCGATGCGGTACCGGTCGCCCTCGAACGACGTCCACTCGTCGCCGGGCTTGCGCGGCGTGTCCGTGTCGGCGGCGGCGGCGAGCTTGACGTCCTCGTCCGACGGCGTCGGCGACGCGTCGCGCTTGCGGTCGCGGTCGCCGCCGCGAGCGCGCTGCGGCGTCATCGACGAGGACGAGGACGGGCGCGACTGCTTGGCGAGGAGGCGGCCGAGGCGGGCGTTGCGGGCGCCGCCGGTCCTCGGCGCCGAGGACGACGCGCTCGAGGCGGCCGTCGACGAGCCGTACACGGGCTCGACGTCGCCCATGAGGTCGTCGTTGTCGGACCCGTTGCGGTCGCGGCGCGAGCGGAAGCGCTTGACGTGGCCGGCGGCGGCGGACTTGCCGTCGGCGCCTGAGCGGTGCTCCTGCTCGCGCGCCGTCTCGCGCTCGTCGCCCGACTCGACGTCCGAGTCGGCGTTGCGCTCGCGCGCGCCCTCGTCGTCGCTGAACTCGAGCGCGTCCTCGTCGACCTCGGCGTCGAACGACGTGTCGTCGATGCCGCGCTTGTCGCGCACGCTGCCCGTCCCGATCGCCGCCTTGCGCGCCTTCTTCTTCTTCTGCTGGTGGCCCTCGGCCCTCGGCGACGTCGCCGGCGACGACGCACCCGACGAGCTCGACGACGACGCGCGGCGCTTCTTGCCGCCCTGCGCCGCCTGCTGCTGCTGAGCGCGCGACGAGCCGGGCACCGACACCTCGGGCGCCGTCGTGCGCGTGCGCTTCGACTCGACCTCGTCGTCGCCCGCAGCGTCGCGGCGCTTAGTGCCGCGCTTGGGCGCGGCGACGGCGACGGGCTCGGGCGCCTCGTCGTCGCGGTCGCTGTCGAGCTGCATGCTCGTCGGCTCGTCGTCGTCCGTCTGCGCAAAGTCGTACGCGCCGTTCTCGTCGACCCGGGAGCGCTTCTCGGCCTCGCCCGACTCGTCGTCGTCGTGCGCGCGCTTGCGCTGCTGCGCCCCCGAGGCCGAGATGGTCGGGACGACAGGAGCGGACGACGACGGGTAGGCGTTGCGCAGGGCAGAGGTGCCGGCGCCGGTGCCGGCGCGCGGAAGGGCCGAGGTCGAGTAGGCGTGCGGCTCTTGCTGCGCCTGCTGCTGGAGCGGCTCGATCGAAGGAGGGGGACGAGGCGACGAGAGCGACGAGCGCGAGGGGGTGTAGGCTGCGGGCAAAGGGGAGAGTCAGCTCTTGCTTGCTCACTTTGCTCAAGGAAGAGAGAGGGACGCACCGTTCCTCAGGCCCGAGCTGGCTCGCGGGCGTTCCTCCATGTTGGGCGACGAGCCGTTCGAGTAGCGGCGGTAGCTACCCCTGCGCTCGACGTTGGGCGAGGACGGGCGCGGCATGGCGAGCGGCGAGGCGGAGCGGTAGACGACGTCCCTTGAGGGCGGCTCAGGGCGGCGAGGGGCGTTCTCGGAGGCAGGAAGAGGGCGCCTGTGGGAGGAGGAGGAGGAGGAGAAGGAGATAGTCAGCACGTTGCGCTGCAAGGGGGTCGCTCGTCGTGCAGACATCCGCAGAGAGCATGTACAGCGTCCTCGAGAGCCCACGCACGAGCTGCGCAGCGCTGTAGGGGCGACGAGAGGAAGGCGGGGGAGCTCACCTCGACTTGTTGCGCTCGTTGCGCCGACCGTTGCCGCGAACGTGCCGGCCGTACAGGTACAGCGCACCCATGGCCCACAGGTACCACGGCACGCTCCTGATGGCCCACCAAGCGAGGCCGCCCATGCTCTTGGTCGACCCGGATGCGCGAGACGATGAGGCCGCGCCGTGGTCCTCGGTGTGGGCAACGCCGTGCGGGAGGAAGTCGGCTGCGAAGCCTGACGGCATGACGGCGAGGACGCGCTGGCTCGAGCTGGTCGGAAGAGCGAGGCGAGCGTGGGAAGGAGGAGAGAGCGCGACTGGGCGAGCGGGAGCTCGAGACGACGATGACCGCATTCTCGCTGCAGCAGTAAGCCAGCTCGTGTGCCTAGAAGCCTGTCAGCTACAGTGTACCGAGCAAGATGCGCGCAGCCAAGCAAAGCAGCGGCGCAAGCCGGCGTCGCCTTTCTCGCTCTCGACAGGACCTGCTCGCGCTCACGAGCGACGAGGCCGAGGAAGAGTGGAAGTCTTGGCACGAAAACTAACTACGAGCAGAGGGAGGATGCGACGGTGCGGCAAGAGGAAGAGGGAGGGAGGGGAGAAGTAGAGGGAGGAGAACGGCGAGGGTATGACAGGGCTGCGACGTCTAGTGGTCGAGGAGCGAGAGCTGGCCGGTGACGAGCTTGTTCTCGAGCGTCGTGCCGTCCGGGAGCTCAATCTTCGAGCCGTCGTTGGCGACGCTGCGGGTGGAGAGAGAGGGGCGCGAGCGCACGTCAGTCGCCGGGCTCTACAAAGCCGACGATGCCCAGAGGCATCGCGCAGAGCGTGACGAGACGGAGAGAAGACGACGCACATGATGACGGTGCCGCGCAGGACAGTGCCACGGCCGAACGAGACGTCGCCCGAGATGGTCAAGTGGTCGAGCTCGAGCAGCGAGGGGATCGTCTTGAACCGCTTCTGGAACGCCGCCACCTTCTTGAACGCGTCGCCGAGCTTGATGACGGGCGTCGAGAGGAACATGCGGTCCGGGTTCATGACGAGGGCGCCGCCTGCGAGCGTGCGAGAGAGAGGGCCGAGTCAGTCTCTGTGTCGCGGCTCGAGCGCCGACGCTGGGTCCGAGGATGCAGGACAGGGACGCACCGCTGAGCTCGTACAGGTCACTCTTGATGAGGAGCAGGTCACTGCAGCTCTTGACGGGCAGGAAGCGCGAGCGCGGGACGTTGATGCCGTGCGCTCCGTTGAAGTGCTTGATGGCCGCGCCGACGGCCGTCTCGAGCTGGATGACGGCCTCGCCCTTGTCGCTCTGCTTGCTGTAGTCGGAGAGAGGAGTGTAGAGTGGTCAGCAGGCTGGCCTTCCTCAAAAGAGCCGGCGCAGGTGCGGCGCCGACAAGCTCAGGGTGGACAAGGGCAAAGCTGGACGCACTGGTTGACGATGATCTCGAGGTCCATGCCGTCGTTCTCCATGATGCGCTTGATCGCGCGGAGGTTGACCCACAGGTTGTTGGTGTCTGTGCGCGAAGGAAAGGAGATAAGCGACGTGCGCTCTCGCTACCGCGCAGCGCCCGCCACGGCTCAAGACAGCGTGCCGCCGGTCGCGCAGGTCGCAGAGAGAGAGAGACTCGTCGACTCACTGAAGATCTTGAACTTGCGCACCGACTTGAAGTCCTCGACGTGGTCGCTCGGGACCTGGGCGATCTCGAGGAGGCGGACGTTGCCCTCGTAGTTGATGAGCGTGCCGCCCTTGACGTCGGCCTTGGTCTTGTCGGTCACCTCCATGAGGAACTCGGCGCCGCTCTGGTGCATGTGCTCGAGGATGCGCGTGTCGACGACGGCGCCGAGGTTGTCGACGTTCGACACGAAGAGGTACTCCTTGCCGGCGGCGAGGAGCTTGTCGACGAGGCCCGAGTTCATGATGGCGTCGAACAGGTCGCCGTGACCGGGAGGGTACCACGCGCCCTTGTCCTCGACGGCCGACTTGGGCGTCGGGAGGAGCGTCTCGCGGTTGACGCGCGGGTAGCGCGACTGGTTGAACGTCATGAGCTCGATGCGGTGGTTGGCGTACTTCTGGATGATGACGGCCGTGTCCTCGTCCGTGTTGAACGAGTTCATGAGGATGAAGGGCACGTTGACGTTGTGCTGCGAGTTGAGGTGCTCGATCTGGCGGACCGACAGGTCGAGGAAGGTCATGCCCTCGCGGACCTCGATGATCGACTTGGGGCCGACGCAGCCCATCGTCGTGCCGAGGCCACCGTTGAGCTTGAGGACGGCGAGCTTGTCGAGGAGCGACGGGTCCGTCTTCTCGGGCAGCTCGGCGTACGGCACGACCTGCTCGGGCGTCGGCGGCTGGATCTTCTCCCAGTCACTGCGAGCGAGACGGTGCACGTCAGCTGTGTGCTCGAGAGTGCGCGAGAGGGTGGACGAGGACGCACATCTTCTCGTTCTTGGCCGTCTCGGCGAGGTAGCGGTTGAAGAGGATGAAGAAGCTCTGCATCTCGGCCTCGAACGCCTGCGAGCGTGCAGCAAGGTGTCAGTGTACGTTCGCGCGCGTCCTGGCCGACCACTACCGACCTCGCCCGACAACAGCGAGACAGGCGGTGGTCAGACGTCGAGCGACCGGTACGCACCTTCTTGTACTCGGGGTCCTGGATGTTCTGGATCATGGCGTTGAGCTCGTTGCGCATGGCCTTGGCCGACACGCCGGTCGCGGCCGACTTGAAGTCCTGCGAGGTCGGTAAGAGCGCGAGAAGGAAGGAGACGGGAGGGGAGGGAGCGCAGGAAGAAGTCAGCGACGGCGCTCGAAGAGGTGCTTCCGGCGCGGGTCCGCCGCCTTGCTCGAGATCCACCGACATCGCGGCGCTGCTCTGCCTGTGCGCAGGAGCGCAGGGCGAGCGAGGGCGTCCCCACTTGAGGAGGACGATCGCTCCCCTCTCCCCGCCCTTGCGGCCGCCCCCACGCCCTGGGAACCCTGCTCGCCGCCGGCCCCTCGCCGCTGCAGCGAGCCCTGCGCTGCGCCTGCCCAGCTGCGCCTGCTCCATTGAGCTGCTCGCGCGGTGAGCCCATCCAGCCGCGGGGGCCGCCGGGCCGAGCGAGCGGAGGTCCGCCCAGCGTGGAGCGCCGTCCTCGCGGGCGAGAAGCTGCCCCTGCCTCCGTGACGCCAGCTCGCCCAGCGGCACGTCGAGCTCCACCGCATACCCACAGACCCGCTGCACCGACTGCTGGCGCTCCCAACGGCGAGCGAGGGCTGCCGAGGCGGCGAGGACGAGAGGGGGGGAGGGCCGGCCGACGTTGGGCGAGGAGGCGGGCTGGACGCACCATGGCGGAGTGGCCGCGAGCGCGCTTCGAGGCGGTGCCGGTAGCGGCGGCGGTAGGGTCGACAGAGGCCATCGTTTTGGTGAGGAGAGCCGAGAGTGGGTGAGGAGGAGGAGGGAGGAGAGCGAGGGCGAGCGTCGGAGCTGCGGCCGCCAAGTTCGATCTCGTCGACGTCGAGCGCTGGTTCACCTTTTCTCTCGCACGTTGCGCTCTTTTGTGCTCGTCGAGGTTGTGGTGCATTCTTATCTACTCAGCGTCACGGCTCGTGCGAGTCTACTCGTCCGCCTCAGAGCCGCGCTCCGAGTTGAGCCGCTCGAAGGCGTCGCGCACCTCGCGCGCAAAGTCGCGCACATCGTGGCCGCCCGGGCACTGCTTCCACGAGCCGTCGTGGATGCTGCAGAGAAGAGGAGAGAGGCGAGGAGAGGGAGAGGGAGAGGGGCCAAAGGCAGCGTCAGCTCCTCGCACAGCTTGTCGAGGTCAGGCAGCTCGACCCGACGACCGTCGCCCTGCGCGTGCGACGCGAGCACGCACGGAGAGGAGGAGGAGGGACGCACCAGATGGGCTTGTCCTCGATCAGGATGGTGCAGCTGCTCTTGACGCCGAGGTGCTCGGCCCGCTTGAGGCTGTCGACGAGGAGGTGTCGGCCCTCCTTGCCGTCGACGCACGCCGTGATCGACTCGGTCCACTCTGCATGGGGCGCATGAGTCAGTCTCGGGCGTGTCGAGCGAGAGGGAGAACGAGGAAAGAGAGGAGGACGCACCTCGCCCGACGACCGACGCGCACCGCTTGGCCGCCGCATCGCTACCGATCTTGTGCGTCTCGCCGTAGTTCATGCATTGAACGAACTGTGTGTCGGATCGACCGACAGCGATCAGCTTCAGGAAGAGCCGAACGAGCTGCCGAAACTCAGGAAGAGCCGCCTGTGCGAGAGGAAGAGCCGAACGAGCGAGAGGACGACGCACGTTCCACGAGTCCTCCCACGCCCTCTTGTCCCTCAGCGCCGCCTCGATCGCGACCTCGGCCTCGCCGTCGACGCCCTTCTTCTTCTTGCGCTCCTCCGAATCGGCGCGCCAGTGGCGCGAGGCGCACAGCTGCTGCACGTTGCCCTTGCACTCGAGCTCGCCGTGCATGCAGGTCGCGCCGTAGGGCGCCGTAGAGTTCTCGCTGCGAGCGTGTACGAGCCTGGGTCAGTACTGGGCTCGAGAAGCTGGCAAGAGGGGAGAGAGAGAGGACGCACTGCGCGATGAAGACGAGCTCCATGTCGACCAGGTCGGCGACGACGCCCGAGCCGAACTTGGCCGGGAGCCGCTCCTCGAGGACGCGATCCCAGACCGTCTCGCACAGTGAGGCGTCTGGGCAGCGCGACATGACGCCGAGCGCGACGTGGACCGGCTTCGAGGTCGAGTTGGCGAGCGAGGTGGGGGCTGAGGAGGGCGAGAGGAAGGGGAGCTGGACGGGCGAGGCGAAGGTGCTGACGCTGAGCGCGAGGAGCGCGAGAGTCGGTGCGAGCATCTCTGTCGAGCTCGAGCGGGTGTGGATGGAGAGAGAGGCGCGAGGAGATGAAAGTCGAGATGACGACTAGGTCAGGTTGGGCTCGCGCAAGGGTCCAAGGGGAGTGGCGGTGCGGTGCGCTGGTCGCTGGTGGAGACAACAGCAGCTGTGCTCTGCTGTGTAACTCTGTCGAGGAGAGCGGTCGAGGAGAAAGGTCAAGGCGAGGGCGATCCTCTCGTTCGCCCGCGGTGCGCGGCGGCCGAGAGCAGCTCGAGCGCTCCCACTTGCTCGCCAGCTCGACGGGCAACAGCAGTGTGTGAGCGGGATATACATTGCGACAGCACGGCAAGGAAGGGTTGGAGGCGGTGGGAGATCTACGAAAGGGAAGCGGAAGGAACAGGCGCCGCTTCGAGTTGACGGCTTTCTGCGTGGAGCGAGGAGGGTCTGTCGGAAGGAGGGCGCAGGTCGAGGAGGAAGTGAGGAGGGCAAAGTCGGCGAGGCGGTACAAGCGACGCCTGACGACGACGCCGCCTCGAGCGAGTTGTCCTTCAGGACCCGAGCTGCTTTCCCATGAAGCGGCGCTTCTGCGGGCGAAGCAGGGGATCAGCGACTGTCGCACGACGTGCAGCAGGTTTCGGAGCGCGGCGACGCGTGCTGCGACCCCGCTACATCTGCTCGCAGCCGCCGACCGAGAGAGAGAAGGGGGGACGCACCTGGAACGCCATCCACCACTTGCTCGGCTTGGCCCCGCCCGCCGTGCTCTCGTCCTGCGGGTTGTACACGTGCTGCTCGACGAGGCGCAGGACCGTCTCCTGGCGCGCGTGGACGAGGTAGGCGCGCAGGGCGTCGCTCGACACCCGGTCGCCCGCGGCCGGGCCCTGGAAGACCTGGTTCATCGGGAAGCCCGGCTCGCCCGGGAGCGCAAAGTGGCCGAGGGCGTGCGTCGTGAGGTGCTTGAGGGCGTCCTGCGAGGTCCAGGTGCGGGCTGCGCCTCGACATTATCCGGAACCAGGGAGCAGGTCAGCTCTCGCTCACAAAGCGAGCTTGACTCTCCCAACTTGCGAGGGACGGCGACGCACCTTGCGCAATCTTGCCGAGGCAGTCGCCGATGAAGAGGATGAGGTAGATGAGGACGCGGTCGGCCTGGCCCTTGATCTCGAAGTTGCGGAAGAGCGAGTTGGGGCGGAAGAGGGCGAGGCTCTCGTCGATGATGTCAGGCTGGGTCGTGTCGGCTGTGAGAGTGCGTCCGAGTCAGTCTCGAGGCTCAGGCTGAGGTGGGGAGGGGGGGAGGGGAGGTGCAGCCCCGCTCGGCCCGAGGTGGGCGAGGACGAGGAGGCCGCGCACGGGGTAAGGGAAGAGCGGGAGGACGCACCGGGCGTAGGTGCAGATCCCCTAATGCGGCTCGAGAAGGGCAGCAGTGCCAGGTTGCCGACCTGGCGAGCTCCTTGTGCGTCGTCGTTCCACGACGAGTGGTAGGCCTGCGGGCGAGGGGGCGGGCGAGGGAGGGTGGTCCGTCAGTCAGGGCCCCTGTCAGAAGGACTGCAAAGCTGCTCGCGGGACTCACAGGCATCTTGGGCGAGTGTGAGGAGGCGGAGGTGGACAAGGTCCGAAGCTGATGACGGCGAGCAGGACCGACTCGCACCACTCGCTTCCTCTCAGCTCAAGCTCGGCTTTGATGCCGCCAGTACTGCCACATGCAGCTCGGCACTTCGCTGGCGAAGCACCGGCTCGCACCGAGCAGCACTCGCCAACCTCTTCCCCACCCGCCGCCTCAGGCTGGGGCTCGCCGACTCGAGTGGGCGGCCTCGCCCAGCGCACAGACCAGCAGCCGCTACCGCCAGGTCATTCCCTCGACGACCAGGAGGCGCAAGAGCGCACAACAACCCGCCCTTGCTCGTCACAGCCGCCTCGCTCGTCGTCCTCGGCAGTTGTCGACGACGACGAGCGCACTCTCGCTTCGCCAGCAGAGTCTGCCTCGACGAGCGCGCCTCCAGTCAAGAGCCATCTCGCAACCTTGGCGGCACTCGTCAAGCGCAGGAGGAAACGTGTGCCGCTCGAGGTGCGTCCGCTCTCCTCTCGCTCGTCTTCCCATCTCGCTCTCATGCTGATGCTACGCTCCTCGCCCGCAGATCAAGCCGCTTCAAGCTGCCGTTTCGGTCAAGGTGAAGTGCTGGATGAGCTGCGTCCCGGACGAGGCCCAACTCGACGAGCTCTACCTGCCCGGCACTCATGTGCGTCCCCCCCCTCTCCCCTCTCGCGCTCTTGAGGCTCTCCTTCCTCGAGCGCTGACTCTCTCTCGACGGCACAGGACTCCCTCGCCCTCTTCTACCCGCTCCTCTCCTCGATCTGCCAGTCGACCTCGATCCTCACCCAGCTCCGAAGCGGCATCCGCTTCCTCGACTTTCGCTTCTCCCTCCTCGACGACGGCGAGCTTTGGGCCTATCACGGCGTCGTGCCGCAGCGACTTAAGGCCGAGGACGCGTTCGAGCAGGTGTACCGCTGGCTGGAGGGCGAGGGCAAGACCGAGTGCGTCGTCGTGAGTTGCAAGCAGGTGCGTGAGCTCGTCCTCGTCGCCTGCGCCCTCATCGAGCGGGCTCGACCCGACGGCGCTCCCGGAATCAAGTACAGGACTGACGCTCGCTCTGCCCGCAGGAGAACCCGGCGCCGCACTTCGCCGAGCACCTCTGGGCCCTCCTCGACCGCACCCCTCGCTCGCGCGCGCTGTGGTACGACGAGGACCGCTGGCCGTCCCTCGGCGAGGTGCGCGGCAACTTCGTCATGTTCTGTCGCTTCGGGTGGGATTCGCAGCGTGAGTCCCTGCGCTCGCTTCCTCGTCTCGAGTCGGTCGGGGCACCACCGCGCAGCCGCCTCTCTTGATCTGGAAGAGCGAGGCCTGACACCTTCCTCTGCTCGACAGGTGGCCTCCATCCGCCTTCATGGCCGAACGACTCGCGCGCTGCATGGCGTACCTCGATCGGCGGGCGCGACACGCTCGTCCAGGACTGGGTGCGTCTCCCTCTCCCTCTCTCTCGCCTCTCTTCTCGCACTCCTCGCCCGTACACGCCGCTCACGCACACTCTCTCGCGCAGTACGGCCTCTCGACGCCGCTCGCCATCCCCAAGAAGGCCGCCCTCGCCCTCTCGCTCTTCACGCCCGACTCGCCGCTCCTCCCTCCCTCGTCGACCTCTTCCCCCTCGTCAACAACCACCGCAACCTCTATCCGCATCAGTTCACCTCTCGACCCACTTCCTCACCGCATCTCGTTCCTCTCGTGCGCCTCATTCCCACTCCTCTTCCCCTCGGTCGCCGCGAAAGGGTTCGGCGCGCCCTCACTCGGCCTCGGCTGGCGCGGCGTCAACGAGCTCGTCCTGCGGGGCCTGCGGCGCCTCGCTGCTGCCGATGCTGCGAATGCGGCGGCGGCGGCGGGCTCGGGCGAGGGGAAGCAGGAGGGGAAGGCGAGGGAGAGAGGGATGAGGTACGTGCGCGGGGAAGGCGGCATGGTCGTCCTCCTCGACTTCTGGGAGAGCACGGCGGCTGGCTCGGGACGAGGGAAGGACGCAGTCCGAGAAGGAGGACTCGTGCGCGAGATCGTGCAGATGAACTTTGCGCTGTAGCAGGTTCTCGAGCATGGTGCAACCTTGGTCCTCTCGAGCTGCAGCAGACGTCGTGCGAGAGTCGCAACGAGTACACTGCACAGATGTGAGGCGCTAGAAAGTAGCGGATGGATGAAGAACGGAGAGGGAAGGACGAAAAGGCGGGAGGGAGAGAGAGGAAGAGTACTAGAGTGCAGCCGGCCTCGCCGGCGAAGCGATCCCACGACGGCGCCCGTCCCTCGCCCAGCGCACCCTGCGCCTCCCCTCACTCCCAGTCGCTGTCCTCGTCCTCGTCCCCTCCCGCCGCCGAGTCCCTGCGCCCCTTGTCCGCCGCGCCGCCCTTGTCGCCCAGCTCGTCGCCGCTCGGGTTGCCGCTCTTGGCGTCAACGACGTCGTAGCTCCCTGCGCCGTCGCTGCTCGCGCGCGGGCTGCGCTCGGCTGTCGTCGAGAGCGAGAGCGTCGGCGACGGGTGCTGCGACGACGTGCTCGCGCCGGCGGGTGCGGTCGGACCGGCGGCGGCGGCGGTCGAGTCGGCGGTCGGCTCGGTCGGGGCGAGCGTCGGCGTGTCGTTGGCGGAGCGAGAGGGTGCGGCGGCGGCGGAGGAAGAGGAGGGAGCGGAGGGGGCCGGCTCGGGCGAGACGGCGGCGTCGAGCGAGGCGGTAGGTGCGGCCGACATGGCGGCGACGACAGAGGGGCGGGGCGACGCAGCAGCCGAGGTGCCGTCCTCGTCGTCCATGTCCCACGAGAAGTCGTCCTCGCTCTGGTCGGCAACTGCGCGGGGACGGGCTGGAAGGTCAGGTCGAGTCCTCCTGAGCAAGACTGCGAGAGGGAGAGGGAGGAGAGGGCGACGCACTCTGCAACACCTTCTTCCTGCGCTCCTCCTCGGCCTCGATCGTCTCCTTGCGCCAGAAGTACCTCGTCCAGAACGTCTCGTCGTCGAGCTGCGCCGGGACGAGCGCGTCGAGCGTCGCCCTGAGCGCGTCGCCGCCCATCTCGAGCTCGCGCCCGACCTGCGCCTGCGACGCCTCGTCGGCGTGCGCACCACGCGCAGCGACGAACGCGGCGAACGAGTCGCGCGAGTCGGCCGACGCCGCCGGGTCGGCGAGGAGGAGCGCCGTGTCGGTGCGGAGCTTGTACAGGACGAGCTCGCGGCGGCTCATGGCGCTCGCCGCGCCCGACTTGTCCATGCTCGTGCGGCCCGAGCCCGAGTGCTCGCCGGCCGCCGCGACGTCGCGCGCCGACGAGGCGTCGGGCGGGACGACCTTGAGCGCGTCGCTCGCGAGCTTGCTCACCTCGTGCGAGAAGTCCTGGAACCAGTGCTCGCCCTTGTGGAGGTAGTCCTCGGCGACCTTCTGGCCCTCGGCGAGGTCGAGGTGAGTGAGCTGCGACTGGATCTGGTGCAGGTTGCGCGAGACGCCGGTCTGGAGGGTCGACAGGTTGCGCGACAGCTCCTGCACGTTCGGGTTCTTGGCGAGCGACGCGAAGAAGGCCGAGGCGGCTGCGGCGGGCGTCTGCTGCTGCTGAGGGTCGCTCGTCGTGTCGACGCTGGGACCGTCGGCGTCGCTGCCGCCGCCGCCCGAGCGGGCGACGCCTTTGCCCTTGTCGACGACGGCCGGCGGCGTGTCGTCGATGATGACGGGCATGCCGTCGGGGCCGATGACGATGCCCTGGCCGGACGCGGGCGCCTCGGACAGGCGCTGGAGCTCGGCGCGCGTCTGCTCGCCGAGGTGGTCGAGGTTGGCGCGAGCTTGCGAGATGAGGGGCGTGAGGTCGGCGCGCGCCGACTCGTACTGCTTCTCGGCGGTCTGCAGTGCAGCGGTACCCTGTTGCGGTGGAGGATCTGGGTCAGCCTCTGCAGGTAGTGAGCGCGACAGGCTCGCGCAGGCTGCTCGCCGGTCCGAATCTCGTCGAGGGGCGCGCCCTCGCCCTCCGTCCTGCCCGCCCAGCGTAGCGAAGCTGCATGAAGCTGTCCTTCTGCATGAAGCACGCAGTCCGGATCACAGACTCCCTCGCCGCCTCGAGTCCCGCTCGTCGCGCGCCTCCCGAGTCGCCCCACCTAGTCCGCCTCGCCTCGCAACGCTCCCAGTGCGCGTGCGCGCTCGAGAGGGAGTAGAGAGCAGACGCACCTGCTTCTTGATGGACCCCCAGAAGCTCGAGAAGCCCGAGACGACGCTCTGGACCTCCTTGTCGAGCCCGAGCGACTTGGTCGCGGTCGAGAGCGGCGAGTCGTCCTGGGCTGTTGCGGTCGGGGTCGGGGCGGTGGACGAGCTGGGCGAGTCGGCTGCGGGCTTGTCCTGGCGCTGCATCGGGGTCTGGGAGCGGGGCGTGTCGGAGGGAGTGGGCGCGAACCCGCCGAGCGACCTGTTGCGCGAAAGGGCGAGGGTCAGCCACCTGAGAGCGGGTCGGCGTGACTGTGGGAAGGCTGGACGCACTCCATGCTGGCGCACCTGCTTCTGTGCGAGGTGGAGAGATGTGGTTGAACGACGGCGACGACGACGACGCTCCTCGCTTCCCGCCCATCTCCTGCAGACCCGCTCCTCACGGTGCTGGGAGCTGCTGAGCTGCTCTCGCTACTCCGATACGGCCCTGCAATGCGCCGCGCATCGCCCCTTTCGCCGGCGAGGCTCGCCCGCTCGGCCGCCCTGTCGCGCTCCTTGCTGCGCACTCATCCCTCTCGCGAGCTGCGCAGGTCGCTCAGCTGCAGAAATACACCCGTGCCTCGTGCCCTGTGACACGAGCTCGAGGCGCTGTGCGCTTCTGTAGCAGGACCGGCGAGGGCGAGCGGTCGGACCTCCTCCCTCGCTCGCCGCCGCCGCCTTTTGCGCTGCGCGAGGCTGCTCACTGCTCTCTCTGCGACAGCTGCAGCGTCGAGCTTGCTCTCTCGCTGTCCTTGCGCCGTTCTCGAGCTGTCGACATGCCGCTCTGGCGCAGCCACGCGCTAGAGAAGCGGACGACGCGAACAAAGCGCTCGAGAAGGTACAGAGCTCGCTCGACGCTGCAGGACGCGCCCAAGCTACAGCGCTAGCCCTCGCCAAAGTAGATGCGCCGCATCCTGTACGTGCCCTCGCCGCTCAGAGACCGCCGGCGTGCCCGGCTCGAGACGCCCAAACTGCGCCGGTTCGCCTGGCTGCGCTTTTCTGCGAGGAGCTGCGAATTTACAAGGAAGCGTCAGCGCCACGTCGACGAGGATCTGAAGCTGCTGCGGAGCGACAGAGAGGACGGGAGGACGCACAATGCCGTCGCGCCGAGCCGTGAGCGTCTTCTTGAGGGCGTCCATGCCGGTGTTGGCGATCTGGCGGTTGTCTGTGGCCGTAAGAGGCGTTGTTAGTAGACAACAGGGCTCGCCAGAGTTTATGCGGGCTCACAGCTATCGACTGCGGAGAGCAAAGGTCAGCGCACAACGTGAGGAAGGGCGAGAAGGTTGAACGAGCGGACCGAGCGTTCTCGCCAGGTCAGGTCCGGCATTCTCCGCCGAATGGGCCGCAGCCTCGCGCAGATGCAGCAGCTGCAGAGGAGAGGCGTCAGGCTCGATACTCGCCGAGTGAGAGTGAGGAAGAGGGGACGCACAATGCTCGCGAGTTTGGTGTGCGCTCGCGCGCTCGTCCCGCCCCAGTGGCAGCCTGCAGGGGCGCGAGAACTGCGTCAGCTTTCTCCTCGTGTGCAGCGTAGCTTGGTGGAGTACCTCGATGGTCTGCGTCATGCGAGAGAGTCAGCGAAACGCGAGAGAAGAGGCGGTCCGAGGAAGGGGACGCACACAGCTGCGCGAGCTCCTCCTCGTCCATGTCCTCGAGGTGCTCGACCGAAGCCTCTGCGAGCCATTCCTCCTCGTGTGAAGCGATCCCTCAAGCAAGCGCGACGAGAGCAAGAGGTGCGAGGCGGCCAAAAGCGAGCTCGAGTCGTCGGGCCCCGGCGACGAACGCAGGACCGTCGCCGCGGAGCCCGCAGTCCGGCCCGGCTCGTGGCTCGGCGAGCAGCGGACAGGAGCGTCTGCGCGAGCTGCGGAGGAAGAACGCGCGCCCCGAGCCGGGGAAGACGCCGTCGGAGAAGCTGCTCCGGGGCCAAGGGGCGAGGAGCGAGGACGACGAGCAGGTGCGTTGCCAGTGGTCGAGGTGGAGGAGCAGAAGGAGCGTGTGCAGCGTTGCGCTCGGCACGACGAGCTGGAGGGCGGGAGAGCGAGGAGAAAGGAAGAGCGTCGCGAGAGCAGCGAGGCGAAGGCTCACTCGCTCGAGCCTCTTCGCCGCTAGCTTCTCGTTGCCAGTCGCAACCTACCTGGACGCAGCGCATGGGAAGACCGCGCCCTTTTCGTCGCCGCACGCGCGAAAGGAATTCTGAGACGTGCTCGGCCCCACCGCGACGACGGCGACGACGAGCTGTCGCCTCTGCTCACACACCGCTCCTCTCCGACAGGAGCGACGAGGGCGCACATGCCGCGCTCTACGCCTCGCCGCCGCCGCGCCACCATGCGCAAGTACGCCATGCGCGAGCCGGACGAGGACGACTCGGAGTTCGACGAGTCGGACTCATCGGCCGCCGACGACGACAGCGACGAGGAGGAGCCGCGTGCGTCCAGTTCCACTCCCAGGCTGAGCCCTACAATGTGTATGCTCACCTGTACCCCCCCCCCCATCGCAGACTCGCAGCAGGACTCGCCGCCGCCGAGCCCCCGCCGCTCATCGGCATCGTCTGGAGGAGCCGCTCGCGGGAACAAGGTGCGTGTCCGCTCGAGCGCGCCCTCCCGATGCAAGCGAGCTGCAGCTGACGACCCTCACGCAGGGCTTGCTGCGCGGCATCCTCGACCTCCCGCTCGACGTCCTCACCGGCGTCTGCGAGCACCTCGACCTCGAGACGCTCTTCCACGTGAGCCGCCTCAACAAGCGCTTCTACAAGTTCCTCCGCGGCACGGCGGCCCTCTCGTACCTGTGGGACTGGGCGCGCGAGGAGAGCGGGCTCCCCGAGCTCACGGCGCCGGGCTTCTCGACGGTCCAGCTCGCCAACCTCCTCTTCAGCAAGTACTGCCAGGTGCGCTCCCTCTCGAAGCTTCGACGAGCGCGCATAGCTTTCGCTGACGTGCATGAGCCCCTCCCTCTTTGTCCTGACTTGCAGAACTGCGCGAGGACGACGCCAAAGGTCGACTTCCTCCTGCGCGTCCGCCTCTGCCAGGCCTGCTCGAACTACCTGTGCGTCTCCTGTCTCGACC